>PJTS01000450.1_pt1 | contig 25799 bp, 30 predicted proteins | sample 1512251 | NCBI WGS metagenome assembly PJTS01 (sample SAMN08177686, study PRJNA422409) | Soil metagenome, whole genome shotgun sequencing project. | isolation source: Soil (2) enriched on wood chips: alkali lignin treatment | place: USA: Madison | collected 2015-01-15 | reverse complement strand
CCGGAAATATGGGGCTGAGGGAACAAATGGAACGATCACGTACAACGGTGAGCATATCTGCCATACCATCGAGCTGCCTGACCGCAATAATATCAGGCGGATCAGCTGTATTCCGATCGGTCAATACAAACTGGAGAAGGTTCGCTACCAGCGGCTTGGTGAGCAGATCGGTATCCCGCATGTGTTAAACCGTGAGGGTATCTTAATTCACGCGGCTAATAATGCCAAGGACGAATTGCTTGGCTGCATCGCGCCGGTCACCAGTCTTACAGGTGAGGGGCAAGGTACGGGAAGCGGCAAGGCCCTGGCCAAACTCAAAGCGCTGGTGTATTGCCTGTGGGATATGGGAGATGAAGTGTATTTGAGTATTCGATAGCAATTAGGAGGACATGAATTGGCAACTGCATTCCTTTGTGCTATCTTCTTAGCAATCTGACGGCATAAATCAAACTCGCTGCGCTCGGAAAGTGATTTATGTTACCGTCATCTTGCGTCAGCGATTGGCAGTTGTAACGCTAGGCTTTCAATTATTTGTCCTCCAGTTGTAAACGAATCAAAACACTGAAGCGATACTTCTTATTCCTTGCCCTTCATTTTAATCGATTTGGTTGGTGAGGGTGGAGTAGGCAGGATCACAATCCTGCCTATTTAAATGCAAACGAGATGAAAAAAATCTTTAACAAAATAGGACAGGTGCTGCAGATGGTTCTGGCGGCGCCTGTTAAACTGCCTGGTAAGGTAGGGAATGTGTTACGCTATGTAGCAGTAGCCTTAGGTGTTCTGGAAACGGTATTGGATGATGATGAGCCGCCACCCAAAGCTAAGGACGTAGCGGATCGAAGTTCGAAGGCAGTGCCAGAAAGGAGCGAGGCTGATGAAGCTGAATGATATCCGTATCTCAGCCATAGGTGGCACACTCTGTTCCATCTGGGCCAGCTTCTCCTTTGGTGATGTTTTGCAGACTGTGCTGACTGCTGCTGTAGGTACTTTGGTGAGCTTTGCAACGAGTAGGTTGCTTGGTCGCTGGAATGGGCGGAAAAAATAATGGAGTTGAAGTCCAGGCTTGTCCGGGGCTTCAACTCCATTATGTCATTACTACTTTTTTTCACCAAACGACGGCGTTCTGGCACCGTTGATGAAGTATCTTCTAGAATCGAGATGGATGGCGAATTGGAAAACCACCTGAACTAAGAAAAAGCCTCAGGTAACAGTAATAGTCGCAATGGCAAAACAAAAAAAGCTGTCCGGGAGGATTATTTCTATGGGGTGGCCCGATACGGATGACATCCCTGAATAAAATCAACCGGTCTGCTAATATTCGGGAAGTATAGGTAAGACAACGGGAAGTATAGATATCCCGGGAGGCCTCTGTGCATCCTATCTTTGTCTTATCAAAATTTAGAAATTAAAAGATATTGATTATGGGATACAGAAAATTGATTTGGTTATCTATGGCGGCGCTACCCCTGATGCTCGCAGCTTGCGACAAAGATAACGATAAAGGACCAGGGGCCGGAATGGCCTCAACCATTACGGTGGAAAATATACTGGATTCAAGACCGCTGGTGGAATCGGGAACATTTAAAAACGGAGGAGCCTCGCCGGTGATTATGCCCGGAGAGTCCGTTTCCTTCCAGTTTTCAGCGGCCAAAGGACAGGCGCTTTCTTTTGCCACCATGTACGGTTGGTCGAATGACCTGTTTTTCGCTCCGGCAACCCCGTATTATCCTGTATAAAGAAGACGGCATACCAATTGAAGGGGAGGTGTCTGCCCAGATGAAGCTATGGGACAATGGTACCAGAATCAACCAGGTTCCCGGAGTAAACATAAACCGTCCCGGAACGGCCGAGATAGCACCGAAGAATATTACCGAAGTGATAGGTACCGATGCGCATGGCAACAGCTATGCCTCTTCCCTAATGAAAGTCAGCCTGCACTATGAAGGCAATTCGACATTTGCGCTAACCATTGAAAACATCTCGGGCAATACAAGCAACCCTACTCCTTTCAGTCCCGGCGTATGGGCTATCTCTTACATTGCCGGAGGTAATCTCTTAAATCCGATGCCATTGTATGAGGCAGAAAAACCAACTGCCAACGGCCTTACTAACATTGCGGAAATGGGAGACAATAGTGTATTGGGTGAATATATCAAGGGACAGACCGGTATTTTTACTCCTCTCTCTCTAGTACTTGTTGTCGTTTACAACGGAATTGAAAATCCGATCTATAAGACAGGTGAAAATGACCGCGGAAAAGGCCTGAAGGAACTGGCACAGAAGGGTGATGCAAGTGGACTGGCCGCTTATCTTAAAACTGTGGATGGCGTAAAAGAAGTTTATGTGCTTCCGGTAGCCAGTTCGACAATCCTGTTGCCTAAAATCGGTAAACAGGCGGGAAGCAGCGTAATGCAGCACCTGAACGTAGCTCAAGGGGACAGATTGGCCATTGCCACAATGTACGGCCTCTCCAACGACTGGTTTTTCGCTTCCAAAGATAACGGTGTGGACGCCACCCAAAAGGGAGATATTTCCAGCTCTATCGGCCTGTTCGATAACGGCACAGCGGTAAACCAGTTTCCGGGCGCAGGAATTACACAGTTCAACCTGGTAGGAACACCGCTCGAAGAGAACAAGACCATAGCCGAAGTGCCCAATCCCAATGCTTTCACGACACTGCCGGCGATAAATGAAATCATCAAAGTATCGCTTCAATAAGCAGTGAGTGACACTCGGATGGGATAGGGCTGGATATGTATCCTCTCCATCCCCAAATAAGTTTAAAAATGGAAAAAACATTCAGCATATTAAAAAATGAACAGGGTGCCGAACCTGTACAGCATCATAGCCTATTCGGAAAATGCCTTGGAAGTTTATAGGCAGCTGGCGGAAGAAATTGTATAAACCCGGATGTCGAACAAAATATAAAGTGATGAAGAATATGAAGATAAAAGGCCTGTGGGCTTTCTGGTCGATGGCGACCATAGCGGGCCAGTTCGCACTGCTGTTACCGGTGATGGCTGGAGCACAGGAAATGATGATGGAAAATAAAATGGGATATATGGCTCCTGAAAAACCTGAAGATATCAGTCCACTGCTTGTCGGTGAACATATTCCTATGGTAATGCTCAGGGATGCATCAGGAAAGGAATTTGACCTGAACCGTGCTGTAGCAGAGAAACCGACGGTGCTGGTTTTCTACCGGGGTGGATGGTGCCCCTACTGTTCCAAACAACTTTCCGGTCTGCAGGAGCTGATGCCGGAGCTGGAAAAGATCGGCTACCAGTTACTTGCTGTCAGTACGGACAGCCCGGAGGGACTGATGCAGTCCGCCTCAAAGGAACATCTGGGCTATACCCTGCTTTCAGATGCAGACCTAAAGGTATCCAAACAGTTCGGTCTTGCTTTCAAAGCACCGAAAAGTTATTGGGAGATGTTGCCGAGGATGACCGGAGGGATGGATAAGGATCTTCTTCTGCCTGTTCCATCTGTATTTATCCTGGACAGGAGTGGAAAGATCCAATTTGAATACATAAATCCCGATTTCAGACAACGTCTCAGTCCTGAGCTGTTAAAAACGGTGGCTCAGACGATCTATAAAGAACTGTAAAATGAAAAGTAATAACAATAGATTTGGCGGAACGGTGGCCCTTCTGCTTTTATGTTTGACACTGCTGCTGCCGGTAACAGGTTCGGCACAGATGAAGCCCAAAGCGGCAATGACACCAGGGATCAGCTTTACCGATGGAAAATGGAAGGATATTGCCACCCAGGCTAAAAAAAACGGCAAATATATTTTTGTGGATGCCTATACAAGCTGGTGCGGGCCCGCAAGCTGCTGAAAGCCAAAACCTTTATGGAAGATAGGGCGGCAGCTTACTTCAACGGAAACTACATCAACTATAAGGTCGATATGGAAAAGGGGGAAGGTCCCAAACTGGTGGAACAGTGGGAAGTAACGGCCTATCCGACTTTACTGTTTTTCAGTCCTGAGGGAAAGCTGCTCATGCGTCAGGTAGGTTTTGTCAATGGCAATAAACTTGTTGACTTCGGCAAGCAGGCAATGGTAAAAAAATAAAGGATCTATATTATTTAATCATAAAAGCGACTATAATGGGATAGAATCTAAAAGACAGGGGGGCTCTGGTAACAAGCAGTTGTAAGAGAACTGCTGGCGCTTGGCGCAAAAGTGATGCTGGTTGCCCGGAATTGCGATGACATCGATATGGGACTGTCCGATCGGGGGACGTTACCGATGCAGCCTTCTGCAGGGAGATAGAAAAAGCGATAAAGGGCGTACTGGCTGACGAAAGTAAGCTGTCGGCCTGTCTTTCGGAAAAAAATAGATATATTAGTGTAGAGAATCGGTTATCTATTAAGCAAAGAACAAGAAAATGATCAGCGAATACAACGAAGAGGGAACGCTCGGACGTTTTGTGATGCATCAGAGCAATAGACTGCTGTCAGGCAGAGGTTTAAAAGACGGTACTCCCGAACCTGTCAATACCTTTGTTTACAATAAAGGTGCGACCCAGCAGGTGAAGATTGATGAGGTCTCCTACACCATACCACAGGACAGTATCCTGCCCCTGGTTTCCAATCAGCATTTTCAGTTCGAACGTCCCGACGAGCTGATCGCTTGGCAGTTTAACCGCGAGTTTTACTGTATTCTGAACCACGATAAGGAGGTGGTGTGTGTTGGGTTCCTTTTCTATGGTATCCATCACCCCATGTTTATTAGGTTGGAGCCCGTAGAAGTGGAGGAGCTGGAGCGCCTTTCAGAGGTGCTTTCCAAAGAGATGCTGGTCAGGGACAACTTTTCAGGGAGAAATGCTCCGCACGTTGCTCAAAAGGGTGATTATTAAGGTAACCCGTATTGCTAAACAGCAGAGTGAGAGCTATCGGCTGTTCCCGGACGAAAAGATGGATCTGGTGCGGAAGTTCTCGCTCATACTTGAAGGGAATTTCAGGAAGGAGCATGAGGTAAAATTCTATGCCGCAGCCCTCAACAAATCACCCAAGACCCTGAGTAACGTATTTGCCATCCTGAAGCAACCAGCGCCCTCAGTTCTTATCCGTAACAGGATTATCCTGGAGGCCAAACGCTATCTACATTATACTGATAAATCGGCCAAGGAAATTGCTTATGAACTGGGATTTGAAACCCCCGCCCATTTCAGCCGTTTTTTTAAACAGTACACCGGGGGCAATGCTTCCGAATTAAGGACAACAGAGTAGAATGATTAAACAGATATAGCCATGTCAGTAATAGAGTTGCCCCGTGTTGAAACGATAAGTAAAACAAACAGAAACTACGTTGAATATTTTGATAAAAGACTGGGGCATATACCCAACCTTTATCTATCGATGATGCATTCGGAGCATGCCTTTGGTACCTACTACCACTTCCAGTCCCGAAAAACTTCCCTCCCGTTTAAGGAGCGCGAGGCGGTAAGCCTAGTAGTTGCCCAGTGTAACGGTTCGCTCTACTGCCTGAGCGCCTACACCATGATAGCCAAGCTCAACGGCTTCAGCGAGACTGAAGTCATGCAGCTGCGCCGGGGCAGGGCCGACTTTGACGCCAGGCTCGACGCGCTCGTTCGGCTGGTCAAAGCAGTGGTGGAAAAAAAAGGACATTATGTGGGAGACGAACTGGGAGCTTTTTTCGAGGCTGGTTATACCGAAGGACAGCTGATTGATGTTCTGCAGGCAATAGGTGAAAATTATATCAGCAACCTGATAGTGAAGACATTGGAAGTGCCCATAGATTTTCCATTGGCATCGGAGCTTGATAAAGAAAAAAATGATGAAAATACTTAATCAATATTCAGGATCGGGAATCGGGAGATATCTCGTCCTGCTGTTGTTGCTCACCCAGATGGTGGCCTGTAGACGGTAGCAATTTTATCACCTATCACGTTACAGTACTAAAATAAACTGACCCAACAGTTGTCCGCTGAGAAGAATCGGGCACAGCAGGTTCTGGAAGATGCGAATATTAAGCTTAGCAGCGTTGTCAGTGATACATCGGGGGGGGGCGGCAGAGCTCGAATGCTGACGAGGATGTACAAATTGAAAAGTCCGGAATTAACTATATTGTAAGAGTTTGCTCAGCCTTTATTTCGGTTTGAAAAATTCCTAAATGTTTCCATTTTATGAAGTTTTTGTTTTTTTTTCTAAAATATCTGGTATCGCAATATTTTGTTTTGTATTTTTGAGCGGTAACTAATTTGTATGCAGATTATTATGAAAAAATCGTCGAGTTGTATAGACGACCTCTTATGGGAATCCATTTTAGAGCAGACCTTTGTACATTTTTTGGAGTTTTTCTTTCCCAATGCTGGTGATATCTTTGACTTGGAGAGACCTTTTGATTATCTTGATAAGGAATTTGAGACTCTTTTCCCACCAGAGCCTAATGGCAAGGGTTTAGTTTATGTTGATAAGCTTGTAAAGGTCTACCTTAGGGATGGCAGAGAGCAATTTGTACTGTGCCATGTGGAGGTGCAGTCGAGTTGTGGCAAGGGAAATCTTGCCGAACGTATGTTTCAGTATTTCTACAAGATCTCTGATCGTTACAAAGTCCCCGTCACTGCTATTGCCATCTTGGCCGATGGCAATAGCAGATATCGCCCGTCGTGCTATATGCAGGATTTTATGGGCACAAGTCTACGTTATACTTTCAATAGTTATAAGATTTTGGATCAGGACGAATCTGCATTGCGGGCCAATCCGAATCCGTTTGCTGTGGTAGTGCTTACGGCGTTATTTGCCATCATCAATAAGAAAATTTCTGATGATGAGCTCAAGGACATCAAAAATGATCTTTATGAGGAGATGATGAAGCGCAATATGGATAGGAGCACCCGTCAGGGACTGTACGATTTTTTTAGCGTATTATGTTAGTTTTTAGAATCAAGAAAATTTCTATATATTTGAGATTAGTGTTAAGTATTTGACTAGTGTCTTACCTAAAATATTATCATAATATAGTATAGTTTTCAATACCCGATAATCGATCCATTCGGTTATCTCAGTACCCATGTTTATTTCAAAGCCTCGTTCAGTTAGCATTCAGTTAGCGAAATTAATGTATTCTTTAGGAATAATCTCATTGCCCCAAGATTTTATCCAGATCGATCGGCGGATCAATACTATATTTTTGCAGGCTTCAAGTTGAAACAAAGTGCCTAAAATAACTACAAATGCAATGTATTTGATAACTGAAATTCTTGTTTTTTCATTAGTCTTTAAATATAATATGTATATTAATTTTGCATTTCACAAATATAAACCAGAATAATTATAAAAAAATAATACACACTTCCTCACAAGCATATTTAAAACTTACTGTTTAAATAGATTTTTCACGAATTTTCTATAAATAAAGCATTAAATAAAATCCGTTGGTACATGGTTTCCGCCGTATTGGCTGATGTATTCGGACTATCTGTGGTTGCTGATAATGGGATGAATCGCATAATGTGCATGAAAAAGAATTTTACAAGTTCAATGCTTCCCAACTTGTTACTTGGTGGGGCGGAGATAAGGAATCTACAATCTTTGATTATGCTTGGCGAGAATGGAAAGGGTTAATTGCGGATTATTATTATGAAAGCTTGAGAATGTGTGTGTTGTTTAACGAATACTATTAATCTTAAGCGTGTATTGTATTAGAAGCGTTTAATTATGGAAAATAAACTCAATTAAAATATCTCATCGAACGATTCACCAGGTAGCTGTACTTCATAGGAACTATAGTTATTAAGCAAGTTTTTAGAATCTCCTAGTTAGATTTATCTTTTGAGGGGACAATTGTAGGGGGCGTCTGTACTTAATTATATGAAGGTACTTTCAATATATTACAGAGGAACAAATTATAAACAAAATAATCACTTAACTAAACAAACAATTATGAACAAAAGAACGATATTTTACTATTTGACCCTATTCACCTATCTATTGATGGGATGTAAGTGGAATGAAATCACGAAGAAGGCTGATGAGTTCTCGGCTAAGGGGTTAAAATCACAATTGACAGCGACGAATAATGCCGATCTTGTTTATCTGTCAGATGGCCAGCTTCGGTATAATACCTATGCTAATTTTCGAGATAGTATAAAGACAAATCAAATTCCTGATTTTTCCCATGCAGGCTATAAAGGTGGTGGTGTACCTATTCCCAATGCTGCCGTAGTAAAGACAATCAGTCCAATAGAAGGTGACAATAGACAACATATTCAAGCGGCTATTGATGAGATAGCCGCTCTTCCTCTCGGAGACAATGGCTTGCGTGGAGCAATACTTTTAAAGGCCGGTATATATCATGTCGGTGACATCCTTTACATCCGATCATCAGGTATTGTACTACGGGGAGAAGGTACCGGTATAAATCAGACAGTTATTGTTGGGATCAATAATCAACGTACATTTGATCAAGACTGGACTAAAGGACTCATTATGATCCAACCCTCTTCCTATACAATAACCGTAGGTGGTGCATCTAAAAGACTAGTTGGTAATTTCTTCCCTACGGGTTCACGAAAAATTATAGTTGAAGCTGGTCATGGTTTATCAGCTGGCGATAGAATCGAATTGATAAAGACAGTCAATCAATCTTGGATAGATTCCTTAAAGATGGCGCAATATGGCTGGACAACTGATAATTATCAATTAAAGAGTTTCCGTAAGTTAACTTCTGTAATAGGAGATACGCTTGAACTTGACATGTCTTTGTACGATCCTATCTATAATATGTTTGGTGGCGGACGTTTGGGTAAAGTGCAATTCGATGGTTTTATATCTAATTCAGGGGTAGAAAACATCCGTATGGAAGCAAAATTTGAAAGCAATACTTCAGAAAAACACGATGCTAATGCAATAGTCATCGAGGGGGCTGAAAATTGTTGGGTACGGAATATGGCAGCCAAATACTTTTTTAGGGGAGGAGTACTACTCTTGGGCAATACGCATTTTGTTACTGTAGAAGATTGTGGTATGGTTGATCATAAATCTCAGATTACAGGAGGTAGAAGGTACAGCTTTGACGTAGAACATGGAGCCTTTGGGAATCTTTTTCAACGCTGTTATGTACAAAGTGGACGCCATGCCTTCGTGTCAGGATCTAAAGTGCCAGGGCCAAATGTCTTTCTAGACAATACCTCCGTAGATGCTTTAGGTGGAGCAGGACCGCATCATCGCTATGCTACCGGTCAGTTATATGACAATATTTGGCAAAATAAAAGTGAAATAGCAGCATCGAACAATGGCAGTTACGGAACTGGACACGGCTGGACTGGAGCAGGTATCCTATTCTGGAATAGCGAAGGATCATTCCGTGTAGCATCCCCGCCTTATACTATGAATTGGGCCATCGGCAATATAGGTGGAAAGTACGAAAATGGAGTTGGTGGTGGAGGTACAAGTCCAGGTTCAGCAATATGGCAATATCATGATACACATATTCAACCCCGAAGTTTGTATCTGCAACAACTGAAAGAACGATTGGGTCGTGACGCGGTATTCTCAACGACAACTGAAGATCAAAGAAACGGTACCTTAAGACAAAAACTATTTCTCAAAACAACAGCCATTTTGCAAGAATTACCTGCAGGGGTCGTTTTTACAGCACAATACAGCAACTTAAAAGCCAGCAATAATTAATAATTATCCCAGCCTGATATGCAAAAGCACTATTTTTAGGGACAATACGTAATCCACCTCCGAGTGATCCCGGTGATATCTAGGCTGAGTTTTGTAATAGCTGGAATAATAGCAATACAGAACCTTTTCGCTCGAATGCATTTGTTTTAGGTGAGTTTGTTTCGGCACGTGCATGGGGTGTGAATTACCTGCTGGGAGTTGAGTCAACTGCTGATGGTATATCTTCTGATTTGGTTTATAGAAATATGAAGGTAATAGAGGGATGGATGGTAAAGAATAGGGCTTCTCTAAAGGATTTACAAGAGTTGCCGAAAAATGAAACGGCAACAGCAAGTGGTAACCTTAGGTTCCTATTTGTTATTCCCAGATTTAAAGATAAGGGAAAGTATGAAGTAGATAGGTTACCTGCAAAAGATGTGACGTTAATTTAAAAAACTTCCCGCAAGCCCAAATTGGTAATGCTGCTTGTGTCGGGAGAAGTGCTTCAAATAAGTACAGTGATAAGCTCGTTTCAATTGAGCTGCCGGTAGACAGACGTACTGATCTTTGATATTGTCCAGGTAAAGCTATAAAGAGAAGTCTCGACTTTAGGGGGGAACATTTAGTTCAGCTTAAAAATAATCGACAGTAAGATTAGCTTTTAATGACATGTACTTCCGAGTATAGCCTCGTTTGTTTTTACTATTTCCTCACAGCTCTAAATATTTTACTTTGATGAGGGTATAGGATGTAAACCAAAATCATGGTTTTAACATCTGATAGACCTATCTAATTACTACACACATTTTCACAAATTAATATGTGTAATTAAAATTTAGTTAAAATTGACAATCATTTTACTAGATTCTAAAAAATTAATGAAAGAAATCTTGATTATAATAGCATTGTTTATTGCTATGGCTATGAGTTGTGAAAAAAAGAGTAATAAAGATTTATTAGTTGAGGAAAAGGAAACAGCAATCTCTTCGATAGAGAAGACCAGTGAATCGGACTTGTTGTGGTCAGGAGATGCTACCGATGGCGAGAGGGTATTTAGAAACATAGAATTTCAGAAACTGGATGAGAGGCCCATAACTCCACCTCACAATGGCTCCTACTTTCAATCGGAAAGTGACACAGAGGAAGGTACGGTATGGCATGTTCATAAATCTGTACTGGATGGTCGTGTTGAGGCGCGTGGTGCCAAAGGAGTCACTATAACTGCAGGCAATACATATTATATAGGTTTTAGGTTTAAACTAGGCCAAACTCCGACAAGTGGCGCTGGGGTATATCATACTGTTTTTCAGTGGAAAGCTTATGGCAAGCCTATGATTCAGAATATCCCGTTAGACTTTACATATGAAGGAGGGCATATGTCTTTTAACTATCGTGGACCAGAAGCTGAAACACAAATGACTAAATTATTTAGGACCCCTAATGTTGAAGTCAATAGATGGTATAGTGTAGTTTTAAAAATAAAGACAAATAAAGATACCACAGGGAATGTTCAAATTTGGTGGGACAGCAGCTTTACACCCGCCACATTGCTAACAGGTGAAACTAGTTTCGATTGTAAAACCTTTGACGGAAGTGAGATTGATCCTAAGTGGGGTTATTATAACAGGAAGGACAATGATGCTCACATCTATTTCTCACAGTTGAGGATGGGGAAAACATATGAATCGGTAAACCCTATTAACTAACTAGTGTAATATCTTTGGAATATGTTAGATTTCAGTTGTAATACAATGATTCGAGACGACAGACCTCATATCAATCACAAGGGGTTGATCAGATCGTCAACCAGAAAAAGATGCTTTCTATTTCTAATAAGGCCAATTGGAATCCAAAGCCTATGTTACATTTGGTTGACAGCAGATTAACCTGAACGTAAAAATCAGGTGACAAGGGTAAAAGTGCATATTACGCTAGGTAAGGAAAATCGACTCACCATAAAAGACAAAAATTATGATACAAAAATGTTTATCGTCCCAATTATTAATGGTATTTGTAATACTGATATTTGTCACCAGCTGTACAAAGGAATTACCTTCCGATAGAATATTTTCGAATAGTGAATCTTCCATAACTGCGGGAGGCAGTTTGTTGGCAAAGAACTCGTATTTAGATAGTCTGCGTGCTTACAAAAGGCGTCCTCATGAAATGTATGCAGGTTTTTATCGTTTGGAAGGGCCATGCTATAGGCTTGGTACAAACTTTTCTCAGGTACCCGACAGTCTAGATGTATTGATCCTATTTTGTTTTTCTCCGAAATCTCCGATTGCAGGGCAGGTACCCGGATGGATTTCATTATTGCATGACAAAGGTACTAAAGTGATTGTAACAGGTAAGTTAAACCTTATTTCTGGGGCAAAACATGATTATATCGGCTATGCAATGACTGCAAAATATATTATGGATAGTGTTGTAAATAAATATGGATTTGACGGTTATGACATCGATGTAGAGAACAATCCTGAAGGGCAGGACTTGGCAGATAAGGCTGGAGTATATGAGGCACTTTCCAAGTACCTTGGTCCAAAGTCCGGTACAGGAAAGTTACTTACGTTTGATACTAATCAGAAGGGGAGCAATCGTCTCTTCCGAAAGGTGTTTACTATGATCGATTATTTATGGTTACAGGCTTACGGGCGTGGAGCAAATAAATTACAGTCGAATTGGGAGACCTTTGCTCCTTATATTAAATCTACACAGTTTGTACCTGGCTTTTCTTTTTATGAAGAAAATGGATATCCCTCAAATATATGGTATGATGTCACTTATCCGGTGAACGGTACTGGTCGCGCATATGACTATGCCAGATGGGAACTTAATATTGGCAAAAAGGGAGGCGTTTTTAGCTTTGCAATAGACAGAGATGCTTCATTGACCTCTGTAAAAGACAATACAGCATATGTCCCTACATATATTGTAAGTAAACAATTAATCCAGATAATGAATCCTGTAAAGTATTAAGGCTATCATCCCGAAGTTAAAAAACTCGGGGGTAGTATCTTGTCAGGCTACAAGTTCTAATGCGATATAGTTGTAACTAGAAAAGGGATGAGTTAGCCTCGTATTTGTTGAACTTTAAATTATTTGAAATGAAATTTTTTCGGTATTTTCTATTAGGAATAGTATTCATTACCATAAATGCCGATGCGCAAAGCGATGGTCCCCTAAGGTTGTGGTATGATTGCCCTGCAAAAGTATGGGAGGAAGCCCTTCCTTTAGGCAATGGTAAAACTGGCGCTATGGTTTACGGTCGTGTCTGTATGGAGCGTATTGCTCTAAATGACAATACCTTATGGTCGGGCTTTCCAGAAGCAGGAAATAATGCAGATGGACCGAAAATACTTCTGCAGGTAAGAATGGCAATTGATGCAGGGACCATACTCAGCAAGGTACCTTCCGCTGGGGGAGCTGTATCTTCAATTTAACCACCTAGATAGCGTTCCTGAAACTTATCAGAGGGATCTGAACCTTCACACAGCGGTTTCTACACTCAACTATACTATAAATGGGGTAAGCTATAAGAGAGAAATCTTTACCAGCTTCCCAGATAAAGTATTGATGATGAGAATTACGGTGGATAAGCCCGGCGTGATCAGCTTCGCTAGCGGACTGATCAGTAAGCTACGCGTTCAGAGCAAAATATCAGGGAGCAATGAGTTGATCCTCAACGGAAAGGCACCGAAGTTTGTAGCCCATAGGGATTATGAAGCTAAGCAGGTGGAATATGATGAGCAAGAGGAGATGAATTTTCAGATTCGTATGCGGATCAAAAATGAAGGGGGTACCTTGACCGCAAACGGAGATCAACTGGTCATTAGAAATGCCGATGCGGTAACGATCTATTTAACAGAAGCCACAAGCTTCAATGGCTTTGATAAATCTCCGGGGCTGGCGGGCATAGACCCTGCGATAGAGACGTTGGTCAATATGAACCAGGTTTTCCCAAAAAGCTTTGAAACTTTGAAAGTGCAGCACATTTAACGATTATCTGGCCTTATTCAACAGGGTTAAATTTGACCTTTCTTCCAATCCTGTTGCTGAAAGGCTGACTACAGATAAGCGTCTAAAACAATATGCAAAGACAAAAAATGACCAGGGACTACAAGTGCTGTACTATCAGTTTGGTAGGTATCTGATGATCGCGGTTTCCCGCCAGGGGTCAAGGCCTTCCAATCTTCAGGGAATCTGGAATGACCTCGTTCAGCCGCCTTGGGGAAGCAATTATACGACGAATATTAATACAGAAATGAATTACTGGCTGGCCGAAAGCGCCAACCTTCCTGAATGTCACCAGCCGCTGTTCGATTTTATGAAAGAACTTGCTGTTAATGGAGGGAAAACGGTGAAAGTAAACTACAATATTGATAAAGGCTGGGTAGCACATCACAATTCAGATCTCTGGGCTAAAACTTCTCCTGCGGGAGGCTACTATTGGGATCCGAAAGGAATGCCAAGATGGTCGGCATGGCCGATGAGTGGGGCTTGGTTCAGTACCCATTTGTTCGAACATTATCAGTTTACCGGTGACAAGCAGTTCTTAAAACAAACGGCCTATCCGCTCATGAAAGGTGCTGCGGAATTTATGTTGCAATGGTTAGTCAAAGATGAAAAGACTGGTTCTCTCGTAACAAATCCTTCCACCACTCCTGAGAATACTGTTAAAATTCAGGGCAAAGAATACCAGCTTTCCAAAGCTTCAACGATGGATATGTCCATCCTCAGGCAGCTGTTTGCGGATTTAATCCGCAGTTCGGAGGCTTTAAATACAGATTCAGCATTCAAAACCGAACTACTTGCTGCACGAGAAGAATTATATCCCTTTAATATCGGACAACATGGTCAGCTTCAGGAATGGTATCAGGACTGGGATAGTCCTAAAGATACCCATCGCCATATTTCCCATTTGTTCAGCCTCTTTCCGGGTAACCAGATTTCTGTTTTCGGAACTCCAGAACTTGCCCGAGCGGCCAAACAGACCCTGATATTCAGAGGAGATGTCAGCACAGGATGGTCTATGGCTTGGAAAATCAACTGGTGGGCGAGGCTACAGGACGGCAATCATGCCTATAAAATTCTGGAAGATTCTTTTACTTATGTCGACCCTACATTAACGGAAGCACAAATGGATGGTGGGATCTATCCGAATTTATTTGATGCATGTCCACCATTTCAGATCGATGGCAATTTTGGGGTGACGGCAGGAATCACTGAAATGTTGCTGCAAAGTCAGGATGGGATGATCAGTTTATTGCCTGCATTGCCGGATGCCTGGCGGGATGGACGTATTCAGGGGATCAAAGCGAGAGGCAATTTTGTTGTAGATATAAGCTGGAAGAAAGGAAAGCTGAGTTCCGCAATGCTAAAATCGGAAATAGGAGGGAATTGTAGGCTCAGAACTTTGCAACGTGTTAAAGTAGTCGAGGTAAAGGGCAATGCCGCAAAAGGGGAGAACAGCAATCTGCTGACGCAGAACGGCTATCAGCCTCCGTATCAGAATAATTCGAAATCAACCTTGCAAAAACTTGATGTGGAACCAGGGTATTTCTTGGATTTCGAGACGGAAAAAGGCAAAGTATATCATATAATAGCCCTGTAAAGTCCACATAATAGAAGAATATTTATTTGATCAGAACCCTACTTATCCGGATCAATTAATCTTAAAAATGTATAAACTATAAACACCGAAACAGATATGAAAGTCAGAATGAACCATAAATTAGCCTTTTTATTTTGTGCTCTTTTTTTAATCGCAAGAACGGGTTATTCTCAGGTGCTTGGTGATGAGGATAAAGATGTGTTTAATCAGGAAAGGCACCTCGATGAAAAGCCATGAGCAACGAATGCAATGGTGGTGGGAAGTTCGGTCTATTTGTGCATTGGGGATTGCCTTCCAAACCTGCCAGCTAATGCAGCCTCAAGAGGGGGGAATACTTATTGAATAACGGCCGAAAGGGAATGGCAGCTTTGACAGGAAAGATAGCCAGATTTTGGACAGTATAGGAGCATGGCTGAAGCTCAATTCAGCAGCCGTGTTCGGAACGGTCCCGACTGCTTTGCCTATCCCTCCATGGGGGAACGAGTTGGAAAGATCAACATCTTTACCTGCATGTCTTTGAATGTCCAAAAGATGGGAAGTTGCTTTTTGGCGGATTGAAAACGGGAGTGAAATCTGCCTATCTGCTTGCGGATGAATCTAAAAAGAAACTTAATGTAAGGCGTTTGGATAGTTCTGATGTGAGTATAGATGTCCCTTCTGTGGTTCCTCCGGATGGATCGGATGCAGTTGTGGTACTCGAACTGAATGGCCAGGTAGAAAGAGCAGGTTTCAGGCTGTTGTCTCCACAACATACCAATCGCTTTTTGGCATTTGATGCTAACCTTCATGGCCAAGGTTTTGGCTTTGGCGATGGCAAGACCGACCGCTATTTTGTTGATGGATGGAAAACGGCAACACAGTTTTTGTTCTGGGATTTCAAAGTTATCCAAGCCTCGGAATATAGGGTCGTCGTGCGATACTTTTCGGGGCCTTCAGCAGGAGGAAGATATCTTCTTCAACAGGGGGATTTTAAAAAGGAACTTCCCGTTGTTACTCAGAAAACCAGTGTCGTGACGCAGGAGGTTGGTACGATTAATTTAAACAAGGGAGCGGTACAGCTTAGAATTAGTTGTTCCCAATGCTACTCATTTTAACAAATATACCTCTCTTTTTCCAATTAAAAAGTTATAAATAGTAATAATCATAGAATGATTTGGACTTCAACACAAATGAGTAATTTAGATACTACAACAATTAAATATTATTCAAAAAGGTAATGATCGTGGTGTTGAGCTATATACACCCTCAGACAGAAATCAGTATAACGGTGATTATAAAGATTGGATTTCAACAATGATGACAACATGTATTAGCTATCAGGGGACTATCAGATTAACAAATGGACGCGAACAAAATTATTCTCGAAGCATTTGTTTTACTATATTTTCTAAATCCACTAAATTAAACGGCTTTTCCAGAAAATTATCAGCGCCGGCTTCTTTAGCTAGCTTTTCCAAATTATAATTGGCAGATATGAAGACAACCGGTATGTTACAATATAATGGATGTGCTTTAAGCAATCGCGTTGCTTCTACTCCTCCTATTTTAGGAATCCAATTATCCATCAGGACGAGATTTGGTTGAATAGCTTCCACTCGTTCAATTACATTGTGGGAGGTCTCGGAAACAGCAACTTCATATCCTTTCTGTTCAAGAACAGTGGTGCAGATTTCCAATATATTTATATCATCATCGAAGATTAATATCGTTTTTCGGCTCATAAGTAGTATGTCTATTTGGTAGATATTGTAATATACATAATTTTTTTGCCATTGCGGCTATAAAACTGTTTAAAAAACAACTGAGTTTATGGAGACTTGTCTTTTAATTCTTAGGCATAACCCTATATGTAGGGTCTTCCATAATATTTATTTCTACCATTCCTGTAGCATTTGACAACAGAAGACGACAATCTTCACTTAAGTGTCAGACAGCCCAGGAGGAGGGTGTTGTTTCTCCCCTAGATCTGGATAACACCTTATCTAAAATGAAGGCAGATGAAGAAGTAGCAATGTTTTAAAAGTCTTTTAAATATATTTACCATAGGAACGATAGGTTAATTTTTCTATATTTGAATATTGACCAATAGAAAAGCAAAGTATCGGCTAGATAATGATTCTAAATCTACTTTTTTTCTTAAATATTGGAATTACAGTAATATTTTCCATGTGTTTCGGTAAGTATGTAAGGCTTAGCTGTGGAAGAGTTTTATTATTGGTATATCTCTTGAGTATCGGTTATTTGTTTCTTGGATTGGGCTTCTATAATATTTGGACAAATAATTTGCATCTCTACATTGGTTTTCCAATTGGCATGCTAAGTGGTCCCATACAATTATATTTGATTCGAAAAAGTTTTCGAGAATTGATCAGTTATAATTACATCCTACACCTTATTGGATTTGTGATTCAATTGTTCGTTTTTATCTGCCTTATTTGTGATTATGCTCTTAAATACAGTTATTTCCAGGGTTATTGCTTGATTTTTTACGTTATTCAAGCCTTTTTGTATTTGTTCTACGGTTTTTGGATAGGCCTTCGTTATTTTTCCTTACGGGTTACGAATATCAAGAATTTCATTCTTTCCCAAACATATTGCATATTATCCTTTGTTTTTATTATTCTATTGCCATTGGGAATCGTCTTGCTCAATCCGGAGTTGAATTCGGTTATTATTTTTTTGGGATTCAATTTGCTTTTCTATTTATATGTCATGGCCTCCATAACATTTGTATTGAATAAGGCCATTAGAAAGACTTCTTCAGTGGTGCAATCCTTTGAAGAAGAAGAAAAAGGAATTTCCGAAGAATTACATCTCTTACAAAACGAGAGGATTATCAACCAGTCTATTATCCAAGCTTATCAAATCGCAGTTGAACTATTTATTGATTCCAAGGCCTATCTGGAAATCGATATGAACAAAGCTAAATTTTGTCAACTAGTCCAAATTCCCCAAAATCATGTTACTCCCTATTTGAAGTATCAATATGGCAAGCATTTTAGTCTGTTCATCAATCAGCTTCGCTTAGCACATGCAGCCCAACTTTTGAGCCATGACCAAACCCAATATAGTATGGACGAGTTGAGTTTTGTCTGTGGATTCAATTCCAGAGCATCTTTCTACCGCAATTTTATTAGTCAATATGGTTGTTCGCCCAGTGAGTTTCGAAATCAGCAGAATATAAGTAATTGATTTTTGTTATGTGGGGGACAAATGAGGGACAAAAATTGATCAAATCTTTCAATAAACGAAAGAAAAAAGAAGATATTACTTAAAAAAACGTCAATATCCGAAAATTTTAAGTTTCAAATTTCTTTCACTTTTTTTGACTGAAAAATACATAAATCACTTGTAATCAGATGTTTTTAAATTAGATTTATAGCTGTGTGATCTCGAAAAAAAATAATGTCAATTTTTGAAGGACGAAAATGAGACATTTTTCTACACTTAAACCTCAAGATTTGTATTGCCGAGACGATTGACTGCCTATATGAAAGGGCGTAGCAGTTATTCGATCGGATGTAGTCAATTTATTAAATTTAAAATCCTAAATCAATGAATCTAGATTATTATTTGTACAATTTGTCTTACTTAATTTCACTGTTTAATGGTTATCCGGTGATCATTCGAATAACGGCGGTCATGGTAGCCTTATTTGCATTCATTTCTATTTGGGGTTTATTTAGGTTGATTGTAGAGGGCTGTCGATTGGACAGTCATGAACGGAGAAAGTACAAAGTGAGCCAACGCTATTCTGAAAAACTCGCCTTCATCTTGTCTAATGACAATGATTATTCCGTGGAAGAGGTCAACAGTTTATTGTTGTCCAAAAGGGAAAAAGTCAAGAGCTGGGAGTATGAGCAATTGACTGACTTAATTGTCTCTACCAAGCAGTACTTGGAAAAACAAGGAGGTTACAACCAAAATAATTTCAGGAATAGTTTAGAATGCTTTGGCCTTATGCGTTTTTGGGAACAGAAGGTTCGTAAATCGGGAAGATGGTTACGTAAGGTTGCGTTAGTAAAAATGGCCTCATTGAATAATGGGCTTCATGATGGATTGTTGGCAAAATCGTTTTTTCATAAAGACAAACAGCTACGCAAGACTGCGAAAAATATACATTTGGATCAGGATAATTATCATCCGTTCCGTTTCATGGAAGAAAACTTCGATGAATCCTTTGATCAATTGGACAAATTGCGACTGCATGTCACATTAGTTAAACGTTCCAAAACAGGCAAGCTTCCCAATCTCTTGTATTGGATAAACAATTCCAACAATATTCATTATGTCAGCTTTGTTATTCGTGAGATTGGCTTTTTCAAACAAATGGAAACGGCCGCGAGTTTAGTCGAACTGTTGGACGGGAACGAGTTTAAAACTATCCGAATTCAAATCATTCAAACGCTGTGCGAATTGGGTTATACAGCGATCATACCCAATCTCATGAGACGCTACGAATTAGAGTCAAGTAGTATATGTAGGGCTATTATTGAGGCTTTTGGGAAATTGCAATCCACAGATTCTTTTCAGTTTTTGGTAGACCGTTACAGTGCTACGGCCGACAATGGGTTGAAACTTTATATCGTACGTGCATTGATGAAGTATGGGGAACAAGGCGTTGAAAAATTAAAAAAAATCCGGAGACAAGAAAGTGAAGATAAAAGGATGATCTTGGATCAGGTCTTTGCCGAAAATTTAATGTATTCTAACTCTTTTAAGAAATGACTTACTTTTTTCAATATATCGTGTATTTCTATGCCACCTCGCTTGCCGTGATGTATCTCGGGCTCATGGTCATGAGTTATTTCAATATCTTGAGGTACACTTACAAGTTTGGGCAAAAGGAAGAGGAATTTCTTAAGAACTATCCAGACTCCGCGCCGTTTATCTCAATTGTTGCACCAGCTTTCGATGAAGAGGTTATCATTGTTGATAACGTACGATCTTTATTGAACCTGGACTATCCCAATTATGAGGTCATTATTGTCAATGATGGTAGTAAGGATAGAACGTTGGACTTAATGATTGAGGCCTTTGATCTTGTCGAAGTGCCTTATTACATTGTATATAAAGTTTTCTGTAGGCCGATTAAGAGGATCTTTCGATCCTCAAATCCAGCTTATAGCAAACTCTGTGTCGTCGACAAAGAAAAAGGTGGGACCAAAGCCGACGCCATGAATGCCGGAGTTAATATCGTGCAATACAATTACTTTATCAATACCGATGTTGACTGTATCCTTAGCCCTGAAACACTCAGTCAGATTATCTTGCCTGTGCTGGGTAGCGAGAAAAAAGTTGTAGCTGTAGGGGCTACCATGCGGATGGTGAATGGCTGCCATATTGAAAATGGTAAAATCTCAGAAGTCAGACCATCTTCACAGCTAATTCCTCTTTTTCAGGAAACAGAATACCTTCGCTCTTACCTGATAGCGAAAATGGGGTGGTCCATGATCAATGCTATTCCCAATGTCTCTGGTGGTTTTGGTTTGTTTGATACCGATGTGGTAATCAAGGTTGGTGGATTTGATTCTGCTTCCCACGCCGAAGATATGGATATGACAGCCCGGATTATTGCCTATATGTGCGAAAATAATCTTTCCTATCGAATTGTCCAAAGTCCCTATTCCTGTTGTTGGACCGAGGGACCACCTAACATCAAAGTTCTCAACCGACAGCGAACACGCTGGGGTAGGGGCTTGCTACAGTTTATTGTGGCTCATCGCAAATTTTTGTTCAATCCAACTTATGGCAAATTGGGGTTTATCATCATGCCTTATATCGTATTCTTTGAGTTTTTAGCTCCCGTTATTGAACTTGGCGGACTGCTTTTCTCGGCCTTTTTATTCTTGTCGAATCAAATCAATTTTGATACATTTTGGATTTTGATACTTTATGTTTATTCCCTCGGGTTCTCGGTTTCTATAATTACGGTGACTTTTGACCTCTGGGTGCGTAAATATTATCGCTCTTTTTGGCAATACCTTAAGTTAATCCTTTTTTCAGCCTTGGAACCGATACTATACCATCCTTTCATTGTCATATTTACCTTGCGCGGCTATCTACAGTACCTAACGCGAGGGGAGTTTAAGTGGGGAATCATGACACGTAAAGGACTTTCAAATAGCAAGAAAACAAAATCTAGTTAGACATGAAGTGTAATTTTAAAAGGACCATAATAGTTACCTTAGGTATCGGAATAAGTAGTTGTTGTCTGCCTGTGATGGGACAAAATGTAGACCTAAAGACTAATAGCAAAGAGGATGTTAACAAAATAACTGCGTTATATAATCAAGGGAAATGGGAAGAAGGCCGAAGATTGGCAGATCAGGTTTTACATCAAACCCCACTGGATGCTGATATGCATATGCTTCTAGGAAAATATTATCTGCAATATAGACGCTATCCTGAAGCACGTTTTGAGTTAGCAAAATCGCTGGAAATTAATCCAAATAATGTGGATGCCAAATACTTGATCATTAGTGTGGAGACTGAAGCGAAACGCTACTCCAGCGCTATTTGTTATGTCAACGAATTGTTGGAGATCAATCCTTATTGGAAAGGACTGTGGCGCAAAAAAGTCAATTTATATCGTGCCATGGGCAATCAGGCGGAAGCCGATCGACTTCTAAAAAGAATGAGTCAAATTTATCCAAATGAGTCTGGAATAAAAGAAGATCAAGTCGAAGCTTTGAACAATCGTAGGAGTCAGCTTCGGATGGATGGAAAGCTTGATGAATCTATTGCCGAGAGCAAAAGGATTATTGAGCTGCAGCCAGACAACAAAGTTGCTTACCTTAACTTGATTGACGATTACCTGAAAGCTAAGGATTTTAACAAAGCCTTGATTTATAGTGATAGGGCTTATAGAAATTTTGTGGACAAGCTACCCTTTTTACAAAAGAAAATTGCAATTCTTGAAGAGCAAGGGAACTATACTGCGTTGCTGGTACTTTTGGAGCAACAGCTCAAGAAGAATCCAAGTACGCAGTTGCGCAAACAATACGATAAATTTTTGATCGATGCGGCACGATACGCCAAAAATGAAGATCCTGATATGCTTTATTTCAAAATATTTGACAAGAGACCCGGGGATATTGAAGCTTTTCAGCATATCTACAATCAACTATTGGCAGAACAAAATCCGGAAGAAGCATTGTATTGTCTCCTGCAGCACCGTAGGGCTGTTGGTGCTTCCAAGGTGCTAGAAATAAAGGAATTGGAGCTGTACAAAAGGATGCAGAATGAAGGCAAAGTGATCCAACTGACCAGCCAATTGTTTGTGAAATATCCCAGCGATGAGGATTTGAAAAAAGAGTACCTAGACCTAAAGTACAAGATCGCAAGAGGATATATGCAAGAGGAAAACTACCATATGGCTATCGTAGAATGGAAAGAAATATTGCGTTTTGCAGATGCTGAGACAGCGCAATCTGCCCGTCATGGTTTGTATAACGCTTATCTCAACCTGAATCAAATTGATTCGGCTATTGCGCTCTTGAATGAACAGGGTAATGTTAGCTCCGAGATCTTGTTGAAAAAGGCAGCACTCTTTGCCAAATTGAAGGTGTATGATCAGGTGCTGGATTGTTATCGACAGATCTCTGCGATGCAAATGGGAATACTACCTGTATCACATGCTGAAAGTTTATTCTTGTTGATGAATCCCTATATCAAGCAATTGATAGAGGAATATAAATTCATTGAAAGTCGGCACTATCTTGAAGAATGGATTAGATTGGATCCCAACCAGGCCGATGCGCAGCTTTCTTTGATCAATGTGTGCGGGCAAACCCGCGACTACGACAGTATGCTTCGTTATGCGGAAACTGCGACAGCTAAGTTTGAGGACAATGTCAATTTCAAAATCAAATTAGCCCAAGCGATGAGCCAACAACCATTGACCATCGGGAGGTCTTGGCAACTATTGCTGACAACATTATACCGCTTTCCTTACCATAAGCCACTTATTGACGCATTTGTGGGCTCCAGCGATGTTTACAGTAACCTATTGATCAAGGAAAAAAGTTACACTCGTGGGCTTCAAGTAATAGATTCGGCACTGCACTATGCGCCGGGAAATAAAGAGTTTTTGTACAAAAAAGGGTTGGCTTACGAGGGGTTGAAGCAATTCGATTCGGCTTATTACTACCAAAAATATGCTGAGCTCGCCGCATTGGAAGTGTCAGATTTTAAGCAACATATTTATTTACTCCGACAACGAGGTTATAAAAATAATTTGGGGATTACACACTTTCGAGCGCGTTTTGGCGATGATGATGCAATTACCTCGATTTCGAGCATAATGTATCATCGCCGCTTCGAAAAGTATGGACTTCAGTTCTTGGTCAATTATACTGGTCGAGTTGATGGGAAAGGTCTTCAAGGACAGGTTGATTGGGCGCATTATTGGTCCGATAAATGGACCAGTAATCTTACCACTGCCGTATCTAATCAGTTTTTTGCAAAATACGTCATAGTGGGTACGGCATTCTATAACGGTGTGCCAAGTTGGGAGGGCGAAATAGGATTAGGTTACCGAAAGTTTTTTACCGCTGATCAATTGGCGCAGTTTAATCTCGGACTTTCCAAAGAGATCAATGATTTCAAAGTATCGGCCAAGCTGAGCAACTACTTGCAGAATACAGAAAATTATCTATACAATCTGATGGCAAAAGGTCAGTATTTCACAGCAGGAACCAAAAATTATGTGCTGGCTATGGCGAGCGTGGGTAATGCACCTGACGTGGATTTGATTAATTCGCAGCTATATAACAGTTTCAACGTACTTAATACGATGGTGGGTGCTGGTCTAGGACGTGTGCTTCACAAAAATATACAAGCCTCGGTCATCGGCAATTGTTATAATTTTCAATCGAACAATCAGGTTGCTAACGGAACTTATCGAAATCTGTACACACTTTATTTTCAGTTAAATGTTAATTTTTAAGTTTTTGAGAACGATGATAATACTGCAATGGGCCATTCCGCTTTTTGAAATCCCAGACATTGAATGCTGGCCTCAGATTGCGTTGAAATAAGTTGTCCCCAAGGGCCAACCTATACTTGTCGTAGGTCAGATGACATACAGATGAAAGGTAATATAGCTCAATTAAACTATCTTATGAGATGGGAAAATGCAAGCTGTTTAACCATAAAGTTTTATAAGAACACTAAAATTACAAATTCAATAATAGCATGCAATGAAATTTATCTCTATTAAACTTGTATATAGTATTATTTTTTTTACTAGCCTGAATTCCTGTATTAATATCAAGGATAAAAAGACTAGCATCGAAGTGGAGGACAACGATCGTCATTATTATGCTATTGTCGCGGGCCAAAAGAAGGATATTGCTTTTAAGGTAAAAAATACTGGGAAAAATCCGCTTGTTGTGACGGATATCATTACCTCTTGTGGATGTATAAAAAGGAACGATGAAAGATATTTTACCATCCCTGCTGGAAAGGAACGAATGATTCAATTTACCTATGATAGCGATAAAAATATTGGTTATGTGAAGCATTACATCAGTCTGTATGGCAATTTTAAAGATCAAATCGTCCAAGAACTGCTGTTTGATATTAATGTGGTTCCGAATGCCTTATATACCAAAGATTACGAAGAAATCCATCGGGAGAATAAGGATGAACGCTTAGGTGTGGAAACCCTTGTCGATGGAGATTTAGGTAATAAAGGATATTATATGAAATGATCTCACTGGGATAAAATAAATAATGGTCGACATTTGTTTGATAATAAGAAAATATCATCTTTTCCCATTGTGCATTATGAATAAAAATGAGGAAAATTTGCACATCACTCTGAAAAATCAGTAAATTGCTTTAACTTTAGCAAAACGATTTATAATGAGCAACTTAACTGCAGGATACGAACGAATTTTAGAAGTTTTAAGAGAAATAACTATAAGTAAATTCTTGTTTTTTCAGAGAGATACGAAGTGGAACTAATATATATTCAACATAAAGGAATAAATTATTACCATGGATGAAGTGAGCTACGACTCCAAGCAATTGTTAACTGTATTAAAAGAAATAGAGCAAAATCTCGAACACGCAATGGCAATAAATGGTTTTCTGACCAATCACGAACTGAAGGGCGAAGAAATCAGCTACCTAAGTGCTCAAATTGTTTGTAAATATTTAAAGTATGAAGTTCAAAAAGCCAAGAATGTGATCATCGAGGCGCACTATTTGCGAGCCTATAAAGAATTCCATGCGCGGCATTTGACGATAAATCAATTGGAGCCTTATTGTGGAAAGCATCTTCAGATTAAATATGTCTTTTTAGTCTGTTTGTTGTTGCCCCTACTTGGGGTATTATTTGCATACTATTGATTTTACATTGATCTAAAAATACCTCTACAAATGAAATTGAAATTTATAATTGTTCTCCTCTTACTCGCAAATTATTTATACGCGCAGGACTTTTCATTTAAAAAGAGGTTCGAAGAGGCTAGCGTTACTTTAGCTGCAAAAAAAAGGGATGAGGCTAATCGAGTTGCAGATTCACTCTTGATGG
>PJTS01000449.1_pt1 | contig 25874 bp, 30 predicted proteins | sample 1512251 | NCBI WGS metagenome assembly PJTS01 (sample SAMN08177686, study PRJNA422409) | Soil metagenome, whole genome shotgun sequencing project. | isolation source: Soil (2) enriched on wood chips: alkali lignin treatment | place: USA: Madison | collected 2015-01-15 | reverse complement strand
GTCTCGTTTCCCGCTCCAGATTCTACAGGGCCCCGGTAGGGGCCTTGTTTTTCTCCCGCCACGGCAAGGCGGGGCACGTTGAGCCACAAGGCTTTGCGCGCAGTCAGAAAGGTGAAATCGCTGGTGTGTGTTCCGGAATTCCGGTACCATGGCGGCTTACGCGGGAATAGCTCAGTTGGTAGAGCGCAACCTTGCCAAGGTTGAGGTCGCGAGTTCGAGTCTCGTTTCCCGCTCCATGTTTCGACAGGCCCCATCGCGGGGTTTTGTCATGTCAGGGGCATCGTTCCTGGCCGCGGTACGTTGGCCTCATGGCAGAGTGGCTATGCACCGGATTGCAAATCCGTTTACAGCGGTTCGATTCCGCTTGAGGCCTCCAATTGAAAAGCCCTGACTCCGGTCAGGGCTTTTTCTTTGCGCGCGCCCCCTGCCAAACCACACTGCTGGCCCGCAGCCGCCCCTGCTAACGTCCGCCTTCACAGTCAGGAAGAGGGCATGCAGTGCGCGCAACGGCAATCCGGCAGGCGATCTACCTTCCCCTCGGCGCGATGTTCGCCGCAATCGCGTTCGGCTTCACCGTGCCCGGCTACAGCTCGCTGTCGCAGCACCTCAGCGAAATGGGATTGATGCCCGGCCTGCCGGCAAACCTGTTGACGGCCTGCATCGCGGTCAATGGCGCGGCCATTATCGTCTTCAGTCTTGCGCTGCTGGGCTGGGGCCGCCGCTTCGCACTCACCGCGCTCACGTCCCTCCTGTTCGGCGTGGCCATGCTCAGCAACGGGGTGTTCACCACGGGCAGCCCGCTGCATGGCATGTATTCCATCGGCATTTTTTCCATCCTGACGCCGCTGTTGTTCCTGGTCGAACTCGGGGCTGATGCCTGCCGGCGCATCGCTTGGGTTGCGCGCGTGACCTCGCTGCTGGGGATGTTCTATCTGTGGTTGATGCTGTCCGGCTTCGATCCGCAGCCCTGGCATGGTCTGACCCAGCGCATCGCGTTGCTGCCTGCCTTTGGCTGGTACACCTTTGCAGCGCTGGAACTGAGACGGGTGTTCGGGAACACCTGATGCCGTGTCTGGTTACACTCGGGGCATGAACCAGATCGACAACTTCCGCGGCGCACTGCTCGGACTGGCCTGCGGCGATGCCGTCGGCACCACGGTGGAGTTCAAGCCGCGAGGCAGTTTCAGCCCGCTCACCGACATGGTTGGTGGTGGCCCGTTCAACCTGGCGCTGGGGCAGTGGACCGACGATACGTCGATGGCGATGTGCCTGGCCGAAAGCCTGGTGCGTCGTGACGAATTCGATGCGCACGACCAGATGACCCGCTATGCCAACTGGTACCGCAACGGCTACTGGAGCGCGACCGGTGAGTGCTTTGATATCGGCATGGCCACGCGCGCGGCCATCGACCAGTTCCTGCTCAGTGGCGAGCCACTGTCGGGCAATGAAGACCCGCGCAGTGCCGGCAACGGTTCGATCATGCGCCTGGCACCGGTGGTGCTGCGCTATGCAGGAATGCCGGAACTGCCGGCGATGGCCGAGCTGGGTTCGCGCACGACCCATGCCGCGCGCGAATGCCTGGATGCCTGCCGCTTGCTGGCTGCTGCGATCGAGCGCGCGCTGGACGGGCAATCGAAGCAGGCCGTGCTGGACCTGCGTGACATCCCGGTGCAGGGCGAGCGCCTGCAGCAGATCGCCGCGGGACACTATCAGCACGCAAGCCGTGAGCAGATCCGCGGCAGTGGCTATGTCGTGGACAGCCTGGAGGCGGCGTTCTGGTGCTTCCACCAGCACGACAGTTTCGCCGCTGCGGTGCTGGAAGCGGCCAACCTCGGTGACGATGCCGATACGACCGCCGCGGTGCTCGGCCAGTTGGCCGGCGCCTTCCATGGCGCTGCGGGCATCCCCGCGCACTGGCTGCAGGTGCTGGCCATGCGCGCGGAAATCCAGGTGCTGGCGGACGCGTTGTATGAACGGAACCGCGTTGCACGGGCCGGCCAGGGCTTTGCCGCTGCCGGGAATCCGTCGTAGCGTAATCGCCAGCGGGCCGGCATGGCCACGGACAGGAGGTCTGGATGAACGTGAAAACGGGTATTGGCCTGGCGCTGCTGTTGCTGGCACCGCTGGCTTCGGCGCAGGTCTACAAGTGCAAGGGGTCGTCGGGCGAGACGGTCTATTCGCAGGATCCCTGCGGTGCGGGCAGCGAGCCGATGAAACTGCGCTCCAACCGCGCTGCCTCCGAGAGCGCGGGCGAAGCATCCAACCGCGCGGCGGTGTATCGCACCACCGGCATGAGCGATGCCGGCATCGCCGAGCGTAACTGCCTGCAGGGCGAGCAGTCGCGCATCTATGGTCCGCTCGAGTCGCGCACGCAGGCGGTCAACCGTCAGGTGGCCGAGCTGGACCGGCAGTTGGCAGCCGCCCGCAGCACGCCGCCGGATGCGGGCGGCACGCTGCCCAATGCGACCCTCGAGTCGGGCATCCGTGCGCAGATTTCCAGCCTGCAGCAGTCATTGAGTTCGGAGCGGGTCGCCGCCGATGCGCAGATGTCCACGGCGCGCGATCGCTGTGCGTCCGTGCGCCGTGACCAGGAAGACCGGGTGCAGCAGCAATACGCCGCGCCGGAATCCAACGCGTACTGAGCCTGCGCTGCCCGATGTCTCTGACCTGGACCAGCACGGCATTTCGCAGATTTCAGCCAGGGCGTCCCTGGATCACGCGCTGCATGAACGCGGTCACACTTGCAGCTGCCACCAATCTCAAACCGGGACGACATGGGAAGGGGGTATGGTCGAGGTTCGGTCTTCGGGAGCAGCAATGGCACGCAGGGACATGCAACACCGCATGCAGCACGCGGCAGGCCAGCGATGAGCAGATCCTCCGCGGATGTGCGCTGGCTGACATTCCGGCTCAAGAACGGTCAGTCGATCGGGCCGGATCAACTGAAGGACGGCTGGGTGATTGCCGCCGAAACGCGCCATTGCGGCGTGCGCCGCGAGCGCATCGAGGGCTCGGGCGTGGTCTACGCCCTGTATGGCCCCTCCGACCTGCCATCACCGCGCCGCGCTGAACTGCGCATGCGCGATTTCCTGATGCGCTCGGGTTACACCTTCACGATGGGCACGCTGGGCGGCTGACGCCGCCCGTTGCGGTCACTCCACTGCCTCAGGGCCGCACGGTCAGCACCTGGCCGATGCTGCCGATCGGGCCGCGTTCGTCGTGCAGCACCGTACTGGTCAGGCCGATGCCTTCGCTGCCGAACGAGACCGAGGTGTCGAAGCCCAGCCAGTCACCCTGCGGCGTGCCGAACAGGTGCACGGTCAGGTCGAGGTTGGGGAAGGCGATCTCCTTCGGATCGGCGCGCACGGCCATGCCGTTGGACAGGTCGAACAACGTGGCGGCACGTGCCAGCGGGCTCACCGTTTCGCCATCGAGCAGCGGCTGCTTCGCGCGTGCCCAGTAGGTCGCACGGCCGGGGCCCTGGTCATCACGGCGGATCTGCACGTTCTGGATGAAGCCGCCCGGCCACACCGTCGCCGGGTCCCATTCGGGCAGGGTGTCTGCGGGGGCGATCCGCGCCAGCGGCGTGCCGGCAATGGCGGCGGTATCGTTCGGGCGCATCAGCCACGCACGCACGCGCAGGGCCGCACGGCCCTGGTGGCTGAGGGTGGCTTCGACCAGCTCGATGGTGCGGCCACCGCGCAGCACCTGCACGTGTGCGTCCATTGCTTCGATCGGGATGGTGCCGAGGATGTCGTAGGACAGGCGGCCGATCAGGAAGCCGTGGCCACGCGCGGCGGCATCACGCTCAAGATGGTGGGCGAGCAGGCCCATCGCCGGTGCGATGTGCTGCTCGTGGGTGTTCCAGGCGCCACCGACGTGTGCGGTGGGCAGGTAGCGGGTGTCGCTCAGTCGTTCAAAGAAGGCCATCGGTTCACGGGGCAGTGGAATGGGGTGCGCGGCGCGCGGTACGCCGTACCGCCATCGTAGCGCCGCGCCCGCAGCCTCGCCTGCGCGCGAACGCCTCAACGCGCCGCGGCCGCCTTCAGTGCATCCAGCACCTGTGCGCCTGAAAAGCCGCAATGGCCTTCGCCGGCGAGGGGCAGCACGCGCAGTTTCGCGGCGCTGCCCGCACGCGCCGCCTGTTGCGGATACACCGCCTGCATGCGCGGCACGATGGTTGGATCGTCGTGGTTGAACTGGATCACCAGCGGCTTCTGCAGGGTGCCGCTCAAGGCCAGCCGCTCGCGCACGTAGGCTTGCCCTGCCGCGCTGGCCTGCAACCGCTGCACGCCCGCGTTGAAGGCGGCATCGTCACCGAAGCCGCTGTAGATCGTGCCGACGTTGCCGGCCGGCATGCCGGCGGCGCGCTGCGCCAGTTCGTGCAGGACCAGTGCGTGCAGGCTGATCACACCGGCCAGTGCATCGGGCGCGACCTGCAGGCGGGTGGCCAGCTGTGCGGCGGCTGCCGGCCGGGTTGCCAGCGCGGCGGCAATGCCTTGGTACAACGCCATCTGTGGCAGCGCAGCGGCCTCGCGCGAGACCAGGCCGCCTGCAGGCAGGCCGTCGGCTTTGGGAAAGAAGTAATCAAAGGCCACCAGGGTGGTCAGCAGATCCTCGGCCAGCGCTTCGCCCGGCAGATTGGCCCCGCACAGCGAAATGCCGCCGTCATAGGCCTGCGGATGCTGTTCCAGGCTGGCCACGGTGACCGCGCCGCCCATCGAGAAGCCGAGCATCCACGTCCTGCGCACCGGCTTCAGTTCGGCCAGCGTGTGCTGGCGCAGGCGTTCCATGTCGGCCACCGCGTCGGCCACCGCCCAGCCCTGGCTGGAATAGGCGCTCTGCGCGACCGCGTAACCCGCATCCAGCAGCGCCTGGGTGCTGTCGGCCGCCGCCATCGGCGTCGCGCGCGGCACGCCGACCGGCTCGTAGCCATGGGCCAGCATCACCAGCTCGCCGTTCCAGTGCGTGGGCACATCCAGCCGCCAAGGCGCGCCCTGCAGTTCGCCGTTGAGCGAGCGTGGCGCAGGCGGGGCGGCGGCGTGCAGTGCGGTCGTGGGCAGCAACAGGCCGATGGCCAAGGCCAGTGGAAGCAGCAGGCGCATCGCGTTCGTCCTTGCAGGAATGTGCCGAGCATAGGCGCAGCCCCTGCGGTGCGCGCGCTGCACTGCGACAGCACGCGCACGCCGGGCTCAGGCTGGCGGCTGGCCGGTTGCGGTTTCGATGAGCGTATGTCGGAAGGTTTCCACCAGTGGCCGCAGGTTGATGCGGTGCCAGGCGGCCCACAACGGCGTGCGGTAGCTGAACCACGGCAGCTCGCGCAGCACCACGCCGGCCGGTGCCTGGTGGTCCAGGCTGCGCTGCAGGGTGGTCAGGCCCAGCCCGGCAGCCACCAGGCCGAGCGCGGCCAGTGGCTCGCTGGCTTCCATGGCGATGCTCGGGGTGAAACCAGCCTTCGCGCAGGCGGCGATGAAGGTGTCGTGGCGCAGCGCGCTTTCCTTGTGCATCACCCCGATCCACTGCTGGCTGGCCAGGTCATCGGGAGTGATCTGCTCGGCGCTGGCCAGGGGATGTCCCGCGGGCAGGGCCAGCAGCATCGGGTCGTTCAGCACCTGGGTGGCCTGCAGGTCCGGATCGTCGAACGCGGGCGGTTCGCAGACCAGGGCGATGTCCAGGCTGCGCTGGCGCAGGCCTTCCAGCTGCACGTCCGATTGCTGGTTGTACAGGGCGATATGCACGGCCGGGCGATCGCCGCGCAGCGCGCGCAGGGCGGTGGGCAGTACGCCCGAGTGCATGGCGTATTCCAGGTAGCCGATGCACAGGCCGCCCTCGTCGCCCCGGCCCAGGCGCCGGGCCAGCGACTCCAGCCGGTTGGCGTGGGTCAGCAGGGCCCGCGCCTCGGCCAGGAAGGTGCGGCCATCGGCCGTCAGGCGGATGCGCTGCTGCGAGCGCTCGAACAGCTGCAGCTCCAGCCGTTCCTCCAGCTGGGCGATCTGGCGGCTGAGCGGGGACTGGGAAATGTGCAGGCGCTCGGCGGCGCGGCCGACGTGTTCATCTTCGGCGACAGCCACGAAGTAGCGAAGTTGGCGGAGATCGAGCATAAGACCCTGCGGGACTCAAGAATTGAAAATTATGTCTTGGACAGTCTTATCGGGCAAGCCTAGCCTGTGCCTCAACCTCAACAACCTCCGCAGGAGGACCCCCATGAGCATCAATGAACTGCTGGCCGGCAAGACTCTCGGCTTCGGTACCGCCCCGCTGGGCAACATGTTCCGCAACATCCCGGAAGCCGAGGCCCAGGCCACGGTGGACGCGGCTTGGGAGCAGGGCACGCGCTACTTCGATACCGCCCCGTTCTACGGCGCCGGCCTGGCCGAGATCCGCCTGGGCGACGCGCTGGCCAGGCGCAACCGCGATGATTTCGTGCTGAGCACCAAGGTCGGCCGGCTGATCCTGGATGAAGTGGAAGACACCAGCGCCCGCGACCTGGGCGAGAAGGGCGGCCTCTTCGTTGCCGGCCGGCCCAACAAGCTGGTCAATGATTACTCGGCCGACGCCACCCTGCGCTCCATCGACGACAGCCTGAAGCGGCTGAAGACCGACCGCCTGGACATTGTCTGGGTGCACGACATCGCCCAGGACTTCTACGGCGATGAGTGGCTGTCCTACTTCGAGACCGCACGCCGCGGCGCCTTCCGGGTGCTGACCCGGCTGCGCGAGGAGGGCGTGATCAAGGCCTGGGGCCTGGGCGTCAACCGCGTCGAGCCGATCGAACTGACCCTGGACCTGGACGAGGCGCGCCCCGATGGCTTCCTGCTGGCCGGCCGCTACTCGCTGCTTGACCACGAGCGCGCGCTGCAGCGGGTGATGCCGAAGGCGGCCGAGCGCAACACCGGCATCGTCGTGGGTGGGCCGTACAGTTCCGGCGTGCTGGCCGGTGGCAGCCACTTCGAATACCAGCAGGCCTCGCCGCAGATCCTGGCCAAGGTTGAACGCATGAAGGCCATCGCTGCTGCGCATGGCATCAGCATCAAGGCCGCCGCACTGCAGTTCTCGCTGGCCAACCCCGCCGTCGCGGCGGTGATCCCGGGCGCCAGCCGTCCCGAGCGCATCGCCGAAGACTACGCCGCGCTGAAGGAAGTGATTCCGCCCGCGTTCTGGCAGGAACTGCGCGCGCAGGGGCTGGTGTCCGCCGACGCGCCGCTGCCCATCGATCTGCGCTGAGCACGAGGGAGACCTGCCATGGCAACCGCATCTGCATCACTCACCGTACCGGCCAGCGCCGATCGCGTCTGGAACCTGATCGGCGGCTTCGATTCGCTGCCGGACTGGCTGCCGTACATTCCCACCAGCACGCTCAGCGAAGGCGGTCGCGTGCGCCATCTGGCCAACCCCGACGGTGATGCCATCGTCGAGCGGCTGGAGGCGTTCGACCAGGCCGGGCGCAGCTACACCTACTCGATCCTGCAGGCACCGTTCCCGGTGACCGGCTACCGCTCCACCCTGCGCGTGGTCGAACTGGACCACGGTGCGCGCATCGACTGGTCCGGCACGTTCACCCCGGTGGGCGTCAGCGATGAAGCGGCCTCGGCACTGTTCGAAGGCATCTACCGTGACGGCCTGGGGGCGCTGCAGGCCACGCTGGCGGGTTGAACAACGCGGTTGCCCACGGCGGGGCCGGATTCGATACGATGGGTCGCATCAGCCATCACCTACTTGATCTGGAGTCCTGCCATGGTCGACCGCCTTGCCATCCTGCTGGAACGTTTCGCGGTCAATGCCTCGGTGTTCCATGCCGGCGCGCTGTGTGGCATCAACAGCCTGCAGGGCGAGGACGAGGCTGGCCAGCTGCATCTGGTGCGGCGCGGGCCGGTGCAGGTCAGCCATGGCCAGCAGACCGTGCAGGTGGATGTGCCGAGCCTGCTGCTGTACCCACGGCCGATGCCGCACCGCTTCAGCACCGATCCGCAGCACGGCGCCGACATGGCCTGCGCCAACCTGCATTTCGAAGGCGGCCGGCTCAATCCGATCAGCGCGGCCCTGCCGGATTTCATCTGCATGCCGCTGGCCGATCTGTATGGCGGCAGCGCCGCGCTGGACCTGTTGTTCGAGGAGGCCTTCGAGCAGCGCTGCGGGCGCACGGTGATGGTCAACCGCCTGTTCGAGGTGGTGATGATCCAGGTGCTGCGCCAGTTGATGGAAGGCGGGCAGATGCGTGGCGGCCTGTTCGCCGGGCTTGGCCACCCGCGCCTGCGGCTGGCCCTGGTGGCCATGCACGAGGCGCCGTCGCAGGCGTGGACGCTGGAGGACCTGGCCGAAACCGCAGGGATGTCGCGCAGTGTGTTCGCCGCCAGTTTCCGCGAGGCGATGGGGACCACGCCCGGCCAGTACCTGCAGGGCTGGCGCGTCAGTCTGGCCCAGCAGGCCCTGCGCCAGGGCCGCCCGCTGAAGCGCATTGCCGACGATGTCGGCTACGGCAGCGAGGCTGCGCTGTCGCGTGCGTTCAAGGCGCACACCGGGCAGTCGCCACGGCAGTGGCGCGATCAGGATCGCGCCAGCGCCGCCTGAGTGATCAGCCCATGACCAGCCGGGCCAGCTTCATGCCGCCGAAGAGGCCGGCCAGGCCGAGTGCGACCGAACCGCCGGCATACAGGGCGGCCAGCCCATGCTGGCCGCGCTGCAGCAGCAGGCCGATTTCCAGCGAGTAGGTGGAGAACGTCGTGTAGCCACCGAGGATGCCGGTGGTCAGCAGCAGCCGCAGTTGCGGCGATGCACCGTTGCGCAGGGCGAACGCCTCTACCACCACGCCCATCAACAGCGCGCCGCTGATGTTGATGAGGAAGGTGGACCAGGGCCACGGGCTGCCGACCGCAACCCGCGCGCCGAGCAGGTTGCAGGCGTGGCGCAGGCACGCGCCCGCGCCGCCCCCCAGGAAGACCAGGACATAGTTGTTCAGTGCTTGCATCGTTTGCCTCGAGTGCTGGTTCGCAGGATCGACGGCGTACGCAATGGCGGGCACGGCCTGCCATCGACGAACGCCGGGTTCGTCAACAACAGGAGCCATCAGCCATCAAAGGCGGTTATCGGGGGAGCCCCATCCCCATCACCGTCCATGCTACCAGCGACAGGCTGCCCTGCGCAGGACCGGTCAGGGCAGGGCGGTCGCCACCACGCGGGCCACCTTGCTGCGGCTGATGCCTTCGCGCAGCAGGTCGTTGGCCATCAACCCCAGCGATGCCTGCCGCCGGAAACCAACGTCGAGCCCGCGCCGGGCCAGGATGTTGGCCACCATTTCATAGGCCGTTTCCCAGACATCCAGATACGCCTCGCTGGGCAGGTACATGTAGGCGGTGCCACGTTCGCCCACTGCGCCATCGACCGGACCGAACAGCAGCTCGCGTGGATCCATCTTCACCGCATCGGCGATGCGGAAGAGCTGTTCGGCTTTTACGTGGTCGGCTTTGACGTTGTCGTTGAGCCAGTTGCTGACGGTGGCCGTGGTGCTTTTCGCGGCGCGGGCCAGGTGAGCCGGGCGGGTATGCCCGGCGTCCTTCATGGCGGCGGCGAGTCGTTGTCCAAGAGTATTCATCTATGCAAGCCAGCTTAACGCGTGGATTCAAAAGAATCCTTGCCACCAAAATAAGTCTGATGACGAAAGAGATCGAAAATGGACGAAAAGTGGTGCAAGCGTCACGTGCGCATGCGGCTGGGCCTGGGCACCGACGCTGAGCTGGCCAGGCTCTTTGGAATCAGCAGATCCGCTGTCTCGCAATGGCCTGGCGACGTTCCGATTCCCGCGCTGCGGCGCTACATGCTGCAACAGCGTTATCCGGATCTGTTCCCGGCGGAAAAGAGCAATCAGGCAGAATCGGTCTGATTAACGACCAAAAATGTCGTATCCGGATCGGTCCACCCATTTTGTTAAGCGTGCTTATCGCCATAGGCGAATTCGATGGACAACGGGACGACGGGTGGACGGCACGTGCGGAGCGGGCGCCGGTGTCGGCATTGGCGCGACCCGGGGGTGAGGCAGTGACGCCTCTCGCATCATGAACGATTAATAATTTCAATCACAAAAGTCGCCCCCTGTAATTGACCTGTCGTGAAAATTATGACTAATTGGCATCAACCGGCCGTGAAGACCGGGAGTCTTTCAGTAGCACGCAAGTGGATCGGTTGACCGTCAACGATGCAGGACAAGTCCAACGGAGGTCGTATGGAATACGGCATGCATGGCTTGGCTGAACGGGTACGCCGCGAACTGGAAGCCAGTTACCACAAACACGGATGCGGTCCGGCGTTCTGGGATACCTACCAGCAGGTGCTTGACCGCCTGGTTCCGCAGGGAACCGAGCGTACCGAAGTCACCAATGATCTGGCGCTGATCATCGAGCAGCTCGGCATCGTCCGCCGTGCGCAGCTGGTGCCGCCGGACGGCGGGCGCCCGCGCTGAGTCAGCACAGGCGCCAGGCGCCGCACGCCAGCAGGGCCAACAGCAGCGATGCCAGCGCGGTGGTGCGTGTGCGCCACCAGCGGCGCGCCTGCCCGGCCATGGACTGCGGACTGCAGTAGCGCACCAGCCCTTCGCCGAAGCCGGCACGGTGCTGCTGCTGCGCGCACGCCTCCAGGCAGGCGCCGCAGGCAAGGCAATCGGCCTGTGGCCCATGGCGGATATCCAGCTGCATCGGGCAGGCGGTCACGCACGCCGCGCAATCGGTGCAATCCCCCAGCCGGTCCGCACTGAAGGTGGGCATCGGCCCGGCCAGCAGCGGATGGGCGGCGCGGAATACGTAGTCCTGTGCCGTTGTCGGGTCGAGCAGGCCACGGCCGCGACCGAGCACGCCACCCAGGGCGGCAGGCCGCGCGCCGCGGGGTTCGCCACGGCGGGCGTCGTAGAGCATGCGCGGCGTATGCGGATCGGTCAGCAGTGGCTGCAGGCGCGCGAACGGGCACAGCGAACGGCACACCTGTTCGCGCAGGAAGCCCGCATTGCCGTAGGTGGCCGCGGCATAGAACAGCACCCAGAAGGCTTTCCAGCCAGTCCAGCCGCTTGCAGCGGGCAGGCCAAACAGGCCGTGGATGGGGCTGAACAGGCCGACGAAGGTGATGCCGGTCCACAGCGAGAGCAGGATCCAGCACAGCCGGGTCGCGACCGTGGCCACGCGCGGGGGCAGCCGTCGCGACAGCGCGCGGGCGATGCCATCGAAGGCCCGCATCCACAGCGTCTGCGGGCAGGCATGGCCACACCAGACCCGCCCGGCCAGGTGGGTCAGCAGCGCCAGGCTCACCGCAAGCACCGCCAGCAGGCCCAGCAGCACGCCGACGTCATCGGGCCACAGGGTCCAGCCGAACAGGTCGAAGCGGCGCGCGGCAAGGTCCAGCAGCAACGCCTGGCGCCCGTTCCAGCGCAGCCAGGGCAGCAGATGGAACAGCGCCAGCAGGACGGCGCTGAGGGCGCCACGCCAGCGCCAGGGACGGGGCAGGGAGGGCGCGGCGCAGCTCATCCCAGTGGCAGCTCGTCGTCGTCGCCGTCGCCCATCGGCCGCAGCAGGTAGCCGGTCACCGCGCTGGACAGCGCCGTGACCGCCCAGAACATGAAGAAGCCCGCGGTGTAGCCCAGCTCGCGGCTGATCACGCTGGCGGGGAAGCTGATGGCCTGCAGTTGCAGGGGATCGACGAAGGCGAAGAACACCACGCTGGCCACGCCGGCGGCGATGAAGCTGGGCCAGAGGATCGCGCCCCAGTGCTGGATCAGCCGCTGGCGGCGGCTGGAAGACGGTGTGTTCATGCGGTCCCAGGTCTGAGGAAGAGGGCGGCGCGTATACTTCGCGCTGGGCGGCGCAGCATCCGCAGGGCGTGCGTCCTGCAAGCGCGCCAGCCTAGGCGTGCCTGGCCGCCTCGACATTGATCTGGATCAACAGCGGCAGCCGCCGCCTTCGGCACACTGCCGATCCGTACTGGGTAACCCGATGAACGCAGCAACCCCGACCGATCTTCCTGTTGCCTCCCTTGAGCTGTGCAGCGAGGAGGAGGTGACCCGCCTGGTCCACGACTTCTATGCGCGGGTTCGCGAGGAGGAGCGGCTGGGGCCGGTGTTCGAGGGGCACGTGCATGACTGGCCTTCGCACCTGGCCCAGCTGGTCGATTTCTGGTCGGCGATGCTGCGCGGCACCCGCCGTTTCAGTGGTTCGCCGATGTCCAAGCACATGGCCATCGCGCTGGACAAGGACCTGTTCGACCGCTGGCTGGTGCTGTTCCACATCACCACTGCCGAGTGCGGCAACCCGCCGATGCAGGCCCTGGCCGACGATGTCGCCAAGCGCATCGCCGAAACCTTCTGGCGCCGGTACCAGATGCTGCGCTGGCCGCAGGTGGGCCTGCCGGTGCTGGGCGTTCGCGGCCAGGATTGATCCAGGTCAAGGCGGCCGCGTCGCGCCAGCGCGATGCTGGTGCCATGGACACGTACTCTCCCGCTGCTGGTGGCCTGGCCTGGACCTTCGACCCCGATCTGCTGCGCCGGCATGACCGGCCGGGACCGCGCTACACCTCCTACCCGACCGCGCCGCACTTCCACGATGGGTTCGATGCGCCGGCCCTGCGCCAGGCGATCGCCGACAGCAACCAGCAGGCGCGCGCGCTGTCGCTGTACGTGCATGTGCCGTTCTGCTCCAGCCCATGTTTCTACTGCGGATGCAACCGGGTGATCACCCGTGATCGCGGCCGTGGCCACAGCTATGTGGCGCGGGTGCTGGCCGAGGCCGACCTGCTGGCACCACAGTTCGATGACGGGCGCGAAGTGATCCAGCTGCACCTGGGTGGCGGCACGCCCAATTTTCTCGATGCCGAGGCAATGACCACGCTGGTGGAAGGGCTGCGCAGGCGCTTCGATTTCAGTGACTCGTCACAGCGCGATTTCTCCATCGAACTGGACCCGCGTTTCATCGATGCCGGTGACGTGGCGATGCTGGCGCGGCTGGGTTTCAACCGTGCCAGCCTGGGCGTGCAGGATTTCGACCCGCAGGTGCAGGAGTCGATCAACCGCGTGCAGGGCGTGCGGCAGACGCTGGACATCCTGCGTGCCTGCCGGGACAGCGGCATGCGTTCGGTCAACGTCGATCTGATCTACGGCCTGCCCGGGCAGAACCTGGAAGGCTTCGGCCGCACCCTGGAACTGGTGCTGGCGCTGCGCCCGGACCGCTTGGCGGTGTATGGCTACGCGCATCTGCCGCACCTGTTCCGCGCGCAGCGGCAGATCGACGAACGCCGGCTACCTTCGCCGGAAGACAAGCTGGCCCTGCTCGGGCTGGCGGTGGAGCGCCTCTCGGCAGCCGGCTACCAGTACATCGGCATGGACCACTTCGCGCTGCCCGAGGAAGACCTGTCGCGCGCGCAGCGTGCCGGCCAGCTGCATCGCAACTTCATGGGCTATACCACCCATGCCGACACCGACCTGCTGGGCCTGGGCGTCAGCGCCATCAGCCACGTGGGCGCTACCTACAGCCAGAACCCGCGTGACCTGCCATCGTGGGAAGCGGCGGTGGACCAGGGCCAGCTGCCGGTCTGGCGCGGCGTCGCGCTCAGCGAGGATGACCAGCTGCGCGCCGAGCTGATCCAGCAGCTGATGTGCAAGGGCGAGGTGGATGGGCGCGCGCTGGGCCGGCGCCATGGCGTGCAGTTCGAGGAGTACTTCGCGCAGGACCTGCAGGCCGTGCAGCGCCTGCAGCAGGACGGCCTGGCCGAATACAGCGAGGGCGTGGTGCGCACCAGTGAGCCGGGACGGCCGCTGCTGCGCCTGCTGGCGATGTGCTTCGATCCGTATCTGCGCGCAGCGCAGGAGCAACCGCGGTATTCGCGGGCGATCTGAAGATGGGTTGTCAGCGCGGCCCGGAATCGCCACGGGCCGGGCCGAAGCTGCGCGCCACGTTCCCAGGGCTGCTGGCCGTGCGCCACACGGTTGGCCAGTCACCGGACGGGCCGCCATTGCAGTCGGCCTGCAGCTGCACGGTCTCGGGCTGGAACACGGCACCGTCCCATCGCCAGCTCGCCGCGTGCCCGCAATCGCCGATGCCCCGATAGAAGGTGGTTTCGGTCAATCGCTGGCTGACCGGATCGAAGCGCGGCCAGCCGAGGCGCTGCAGTTCGAACGCTGGCGCGTCGTCGGCGATGGCTGGTGCGCCGGCCACGGCGAAGTGCAGGGCGCGGGCGGTGGCGAGGTTGCCATGGTCCACCACGAACACCACCACGTTGGCGTTGTAAGCACCGGCCTGGCAGCCGATGAAGACCAGCTCGCGATGCGCATCGAGCGCGAAGGCCTGGTCGTGCTGGCGGACCAGGCTGTCGTCGGGGTCGCACTGGCGCTGCAGCAGGGCGGCCGTGTGCAACCGGCGCACCCCGGTAATGCGCGAAGCGCTGAGCTGCGGGGAGAGGGCGCGTGCGCTTGCTGGAGCGACTTTCAGTACCGGCAGCGGCGCGGGTGGGGCGGCCGCTGCGCCCAGGGCAGCCGTAGCCGCCAGCAGCGCCAGCCAGGGGCGGAGTGCTCGCATCGTTGTCGGTCCTTGACTGGAGTGGTGCCCGGAGCCGGAATCGAACCGGCATGGGGTTGCCCCCGGCAGATTTTAAGTCTGATGCGTCTACCAGTTTCGCCATCCGGGCCTTGCAGTGCGCGCCGATTGTAACGGAATCGCTGCCCATGCCGGCGGATAACACCGCCTTTACGCAACCGGCTGCAGCGCTGGGTACAGTCCGCCAACTCTCCCAGGAATGGCGACATGCACGGACGTGGCAGGCGATGGATGTGGTGCGCGCTGATGTTGGCTGCGTGTCTGGTGGCCGGCCCGCTGTCGGCGCAGCCGGCGCCGCCACCGGGCGAAGCGGTGGTCGACCTCGACACGGTGCAGGTGACCGGCGAACAACCCGGTCCCGGCCTGTGGAAAGTGACCGGCCCGCAGGGCCACGTGCTGTGGATCCTCGGCACGGTATCGCCGCTGCCGGCGCGCATGGAATGGCGGTCGGACGAGGTCGAACGCACCATCGCCGGCGTCGATCATGTGCTGGGTGATCCGGGCTTCGGCCTGGACGCGAAGATCGGCTTCTTCAAGGGCCTGACGCTGCTGCCGCTGGCGAAGAAGACCGCACGTGACCCGCAGGGACGCACGCTGGACCAGGTGCTGCCTGCACCGACCTATGCACGCTGGTCGGGGCTGAAGCAGACCTACCTGGGCAACGATCGCGGCGTGGAGAAGGATCGCCCGCTGGTGGCCTCCGGCCGGCTTTACCAGGCGTTCCTCAAGCGCAATGGCCTGCGCGACAGCAAGCAGGTCAAGGAGGCGCTCAAGCGGGCCTACAAGGCCCGCGACCTGGAACCGGAGGACGTGCAGGTCAAGCTGAAGATCGATGACCTGCGTGGTGCGCTGAAGGAACTGCAGGCCTCGGAAGTGGATGATCGTGCGTGCTTCGAACGGACGCTCGACACGGTGGAATTCCAGGCGCCGGTGCTGCGCGAGCGCGCCAATGCCTGGGCGCTGGGCGATGTCGCCGCGCTGAAGCGGCTGCCCTTGTCCGCGATGGCGCAGAGCTGCCGCGAGATGCTGCAGGACTCGGAGTTCGTGCGCCGCCGCGGCTGGAGCAACCTGCCGCAGCAGGTGCGTGCGCGGTGGCTGCAGGCAGCCGACGCAGCGCTGGCAAAACATGCCGCCACGTTTGCAACGATGCCGGTCAGCCAGCTGCTGGGTGAGGGCTACCTGGAAGAGCTGACGCAGCGTGGCTACGTGATCGAGGCCCCGCCGGAATAGCCCACGCTTGAAGTCCCCGTGCTTCCTGTCATATTCCTCCGTATCGGGGGAAGGGGAGCGGGAGATGGCGTTGCATGCGTTTGCCTATGTCAGTACGGCCAGAGAAGGGCTGGAAGTGCCCGATCTCGATGCGCTGCTGGCCGACGCGACGCCCTTCAACCGCATGGCCGGCGTGACCGGTGTCCTGATGTTCGATGGCTGCCGCTTCCTGCAGTACATCGAAGGTCCGCGCGATGGCGTGGCATCGGTGCATGCGCGCATTCTCAACGCGCGCCGCCATGGCAGCATCAGCGAACTGGCCTCCGGCGACCTGCAGTCGCGCTGGTTTCCGCGCTGGACCATGGCCAACCGCATGATCGATGCGGCCACCCTGGACAGCATCGTGACCGCGCCCTGGCAGGGCTTCGACAACGCGCCGGCATCGTGCAGTCACGGTTTCGCGCTGCTGCTGCAGGCCTGGACCGGCGGCCATGGCGAACTGGAGCCGGCTGCCGTCAGCCTGGGCTCCTGAGCGGGGCGTGGCCCGCCGCCGCCGGAGCGGTTAACCTTGGCGGCCTGCTTGCCTGCCTTCGGAAATCCGGATGACCCAGACCCTGTCGCTGCCTGAGAGGCATCGCGCATGAGCGCACCCATCGGTGCTGCACAGCGGCCGCTGCCGGCCGTGATCGGGCTGGGCTACGTCGGCCTGCCGCTGGCGGTAGCCTTCGGCCGGCACATGCCCACCCTCGGCTACGACATCGACGCGGCGCGCATCGCCGAACTGGGCAGTGGCCAGGACCACACCCTGGAAATGGAGCCGGAGGAGCTGGCCGAGGCCACGCAGCTGCGTTACAGCAGCGACCCCGCGCAGCTGGATGCCTGCAACGTCTACATCGTCACCGTGCCGACGCCGATCGATGCCTACGAGCAGCCGGACCTGGAGCCGCTGCGCTCGGCCACGCGGCGGGTAGCCGGCCACCTGCGCGCCGGTGACCTGGTCATCTACGAATCCACCGTCTACCCCGGGACCACCGAGGAAGTGTGCGTGCCGCTGCTGGAAGAGGGCTCGGGGCTGCGCTTCAACGAAGATTTCTACTGCGGCTACAGCCCGGAACGGGTCAGCCCCGGTGATCGCCAGCGGCGCCTGGCCGACATCCGCAAGATCACCTCGGGTTCGACCCCGGCGGTGGCCGCGGTGGTCGATGGCCTGTATCAGCGCATCATCGCCGCCGGCACCTTCCCGGCGCCGTCGATGCGCGTGGCCGAAGCGGCCAAGGTGGTCGAGAACATCCAGCGTGACGTCAACATCGCCCTGGTCAACGAGCTGGCGCTGATCTTCGATCGCCTTGGCATCGACACCCAGGACGTGCTGGACGCTGCTGGCAGCAAGTGGAATTTCCTGCCGTTCCGTCCCGGCCTGGTCGGCGGCCACTGCATCGGCGTGGACCCGTACTACCTGCTGCATAAATCCGAGAGCGTGGGCTACCACCCGGACCTGATCCACACCGCGCGGCAGGTCAACAACCGTGTCGGCGAACACGTGGCCACGCGCGTGCTGGCGATGCTGGCCGAACGTGGACGCGAAGCGGCGCAGTCGCGCATCCTGGTGCTGGGCGTGACCTTCAAGGAAGACTGCCCCGACCTGCGCAACAGCCGTGCGCTGGAACTGGCGCAGCGCCTGCAGTCTGCCGGTGCACAGGTGCAGGTCAGCGATCCGTGGGTGGGGCCGGCCGCGCTGGCCGATGCGGACGTGCATTGGGTGGCCGAACCGCAGGCCGGGCTTTACGACGCGGTGGTGCTGGCGGTGGCCCATGCCAGCTTCAAGACGCTGGATGAAGATCGCATCCGTGCCCTGCTGGCGCCGGGCGGGCTGGTCTACGACGTGAAGTCGGCCTGGCCCCGCAGCGTGGTCGACGACCGCCTGTAGACACCTGCACGGTAGACTGTGGCGGTTGCAACCGAGGAACGCCATGCACCGGTATATCGTCTACCTGCTCGCCATCCTGCTGTTTCCCCTGTGCCTGTGGCTGGCCACGATCTGGCCGGCCTGGTACTGGGGCGTCGGCCTGACCGCCGCGATGGTGGTGCTGGGCACCTGGGATCTGCTGCAGAAGCGCAGCACCCTGCGCCGCAACTATCCGGTGATGGCGCACTTCCGCTACGGCCTGGAATCGATCGGCCCGGAAATCCGCCAGTACTTCGTGCAGAGCGACCTGGAGGACGTGCCGTTCTCGCGGCAGCAGCGTGCGCTGATCTACCAGCGCTCCAAGAACGAAATGGACACGGTGCCCTTCGGCACCCTGCGCAGCACCTATGCGGTGGATTACGAGTGGATCAACCATTCGCTGGCACCCACCACCATCGCCGCGCATGATTTCCGCGTGCTGATCGGTCCCACCTGCGCCAAGCCCTATTCGGCCAGCGTGTTCAACATCTCGGCGATGAGCTTTGGTTCGCTGTCGGCCAACGCGATCCGCGCGCTGAACGAAGGCGCGCGCCGCGGTGGCTTCTACCATGACACCGGCGAGGGCTCGATTTCGCCCTACCACCGCGAGATGGGGGGCGACCTGGTCTGGGAAATCGGCTCGGGCTACTTCGGCTGCCGCGACGAGAAGGGCGGTTTCAGCGAGGAACGCTTCATCGCCAATGCCACCCAGGATCAGGTCAGGATGATCGAGATCAAGCTGTCGCAGGGCGCCAAGCCCGGCCACGGCGGCGTGCTGCCGGCACCGAAGGTGACCGCCGAGATCTCTGCCACCCGCGGCGTGCCGATGGGCGTGGACTGCGTGTCGCCCTCGCGCCATTCGGCGTTCTCCACGCCGGTGGAGCTGCTGCAGTTCGTGGCCCGCCTGCGCGAGCTGTCCGGTGGCAAGCCGGTCGGCTTCAAGCTGGCCATCGGCCATCCGTGGGAATGGTTCGGCATCGCCAAGGCCATGCAGGAAACCGGCCTGCTGCCCGATTTCATCGTGGTCGATGGCGCCGAAGGTGGCACCGGCGCGGCCCCGGCCGAGTTCGTCGACCATGTGGGCGTGCCGATGCACGAGGCGTTGCTGCTGGTGCACAACACCCTGGTCGGCGTGGACCTGCGTGAGCGCATCCGCATTGGTGCGGCCGGCAAGATCACCAGCGCGTTTGAAATCGCCCGCACCATCGCGCTCGGTGCGGACTGGTGCAACGCCGGCCGCGGCTTCATGTTCGCCCTGGGCTGCATCCAGTCGCTGAGCTGCCACACCGACAAGTGCCCGACCGGCATCGCCACCCAGAACCCGGCGCGCTGGAAGCACCTGGATGCGCCGGACAAGGCCACGCGCGTGCACAGTTACCACGAGCACACGCTGCATGCGCTGAAGGAGCTGCTGTGCGCCGCCGGCCTCAACGACCCGGCCGAGCTTGGCCCGGAGCACATCCTGCGTCGCGTTTCGCCTGTCGAGATCCGTTCGCTGGCCTCGCTGTACCGCTACCTGGAACCGGGCGAGCTGCTGCACAAAGTGCCGGACCACGCGGTGTTCCACTCGTTCTGGGCCGAAGCGCGCAGTGATTCGTTCCAGCCGCCGCCGCGCATCCAGGCGTTGCGCGCGAGCAAATCACGGTAACGTGTTGGTGTAGAGCCGAGCCCATGCTCGGCTGCCTTTCGGTCCGGCATCGTGACTTGGAACGAAGATCCCAGGAGGCATCATGCAGTTCAGGACCGGCACGCCCGATGACGTAGCGATGCTGTGGGCACTGCGCACGCGCTGCGTGCGCGAAACCTGCAGCAGCCATTACCCACCCGACGTGATTGCACCCTGGTCGGCCTCGCCGCCGCCGGCGCAGTACGCGCGCCTGCTGGCGCAGGGCGGCTGTGTGGTGGCCGAGGACAGCCAGGGCGGCCTGCTGGGTTTTGGCGTGTTCGATGCCGAAGGCAATGAGATCGATGCGCTGTTCGTCGATCCGGACAGGGGCGGGCAGGGCATCGGCCAGGCACTGATGCAGCGCTTGCTGGCGCTGGCCGACCCCGCGCGCGACGTGGTGCTGTCGGCATCGCTCAATGCAGTGCCGTTCTACCAGCGCCAGGGGTTCATCGCCGGAAACGAGGAGGCCTACCCGCACCCCAGCGGCGTGGCCCTGGCCTCGGTGCGCATGCACCGGAAACTGTAGTGCCGAGCCCACGCTCGGCTGCTGTTGATTGGAGCCGAGCATGGGCTCGGCTCTACAGAACCCGGGTCAGCGCCCGGCAAGCCACGCGATGACGCCTTCGGCCGCGCGCAGGCCACTGGCATAGCACGCCGTCAGCAGGTAACCGCCGGTCGGCGCTTCCCAGTCCAGCATCTCGCCGGCACAGAACACGCCGGGCAGGGTGCGCACCATCAGGCCATCATCCAGCGCCTGCAGGCGCACGCCGCCGGCGGTGCTGATCACCTCGGCCATCGGCCGCGGGCGCAGCAGGCGCAACGGCAAGCGCTTCAGCGTGGTTGCCACGGCCCGCAGATCGTTGCCGGCCTCCTTGCCCAGGAGCTCGAACACCAGTGCGGCTTTCACCGCATCCAGCCCGGCCTGGCGGCGCAGGTGCTCGCCGAAGCTGCGGCCCTTGCGCGGGCGCGACAGGTCGGCCAGCAGGCGCGCTTCATCGCGGCCCGGCACCAGATCCAGCCACAGGGTGGCGTGGCCCTCACGGTTGATGGTCTCGCGCAGGTCCGCAGCCAGGGCGTAGACCAGGCTGCCTTCGATGCCGTATTCGCTGGCCACGCATTCGCCCTGCAGCGACTGCGGTTGGCCCTGCAGGTCGATCCAGTGCGCGACCACCGCCTTCAGCGGTGCACCGGCATTGCGCTGGGCAAAGAACGGGGTCCAGTCCACGTCGAAGCCGCAGTTGGCCGATTGCAGCGGGGCGATGTCCACGCCGCGCGCCTGCAACGGCGCGACCCAGGCGCCATCGCTGCCCAGTTGCGGCCAGCTGCCGCCACCCAGCGCCAGTACGGTGGCGTCGGCGTGCACGTCCACCGGGCCGTCGGCGGTGCTGAAGCACAACGCGCCATCATCGCTCCAGCCCGTCCAGCGGTGGTTGGCGTGCAGGCGCACGCCCTGATCCTTCAGCCGCCGTACCCAGCCGCGCAGCAGCGGCGCCGCCTTGCGGTCGACCGGGAACACGCGGCCGGAACTGCCCACATAGGTCTCCACGCCGAAGCCGGCCGCCCAGTCACGCAGCGCCTGCGCGTCGAAGCCGTCCAGCCAGCGGCCGACCGCGGCGGACTGCTCGCGGTAGCGGCTGTCGAACAACGGGCGCGGGTCGGAATGGGTCAGGTTGAGCCCGCCCTTGCCGGCAATGAGGAACTTGCGGCCGGGCGAGCCCTTGGCTTCGTACAGGTCCACGTCCTGCCCCGCCGCGCGCAGGCGCTCGGCGGCGAACAGGCCGGCCGGGCCGCCACCGATGACGGCGACCCGGCGCGGCGGTGCGGCATTACGGTTTGACATCGAGCAGCTCGACATCGAACACCAGCGAGGAACCGGCCGGGATCGGGCCGACGCCGCGGTCGCCATAGCCATAGGCCGGCGGGATCATCAGGGTGCGCTTGCCGCCCACCTTCATGCCGGCCACGCCTTCATCCCAGCCACGGATGACCTGGCCGGCGCCGAGCGTGAAGGTGAACGGTTCGCCACGGCCGACCGAGCTGTCGAAGGTCTTGCCGTGCTTGCTTTCGGTGCGCTGGTCGTAGATCCAGCCGGTGTAGTGCACGCTCACCTTCTGCCCGGGCACGGCTTCGACGCCGGTACCGACCTGGGTGTCGATGCGCTCGAAGGTGGCCAGGGTGCCACCCGGCGGCGGACCGGACGGTTCGCGGGCACAGCCGGCGGCGACAAGGGACAGCAGCAGGGGAAGCAGCAGGCGGCGCATCGGCGTCTCCGGGATGGGCGGTGTCGGGGGCGGCAAGGGTAGCGCATCAGCGCCGGGTATCATGGTGGCATGGCCAAACTCCTGCTCAATCTCCGCAACGTCGGTGACGACGAATACGCCGATGTATGCACGCTGCTGGACCAGCATGGCATCGCCTGGTACCGCACCGAACCCAGCCCGTGGGGCATTTCCAACGGCGGCCTGTGGCTGAGCGAGGATGGCGACCAGCCGCGGGCGAAGGCGCTGATGGCCGAGTACCAGGCGGCGCGCGGGGTGCGCGTGCGTGCCGAGCGCGAGCAGGCACTGCGCGAGGGCACGGCCGAGACATTCGGCAGCCTGCTGCGGCGACGGCCGGTGTTCGTGGTGCTGGTGTTGCTGGGCATGATCGTGGCGGCGGCGCTGGTGCTGCTGCCGTTCGTGCTGTTGCGGGGCTAAGCCCCCGAGGTAGTGCCGGCCGCTGGCCGGCAAGGGCTCGGATCCCTCCGCCGCGCGGAGGGCTCTGACCCCTGAATCTGTCCATGCGGGCGGCAGGCGCTAAAATGGCGGGATGATCGCCAATACCGCTGCCTACCATTTCGCCGTCATCGACGCCCCCCAGGCCCTGTGCGACCAGCTGCTGGCGCGCGCCGAGGCGGCGGAGCTGCGCGGAACCATCCTGGTGGCGGGCGAGGGCCTGAACCTGTTCCTGGCCGGGGCGCCGGAGGCGGTCGAGGGTTTCTACGCCGCCCTGCATGCCGATGCGCGTTTTGCCGGCATGCGGGTCAAGACCAGCTTCAGCGAGCACCAGCCGTTCGCGCGGCTGAAGGCGAAGGTGAAGGACGAGATCATCAGCTTCCGCCGCGATGACGGCCAGCCGCTGGAGTACCCGCGGGCGCCGGCCGTGGACCCGGTCACCGTGCAGCGCTGGCTGCGCCAGGGCCATGACGATGCAGGCAAGCCGGTGGTGATGCTCGACACGCGCAACCTGCAGGAAGTGGAGTACGGCACGTTCAAGGACGCACTGGTGCTGCCCATCCACAAGTTCACCGATCTGCCGGAGGCCCTGGCGCCACACCGCGAGGCGCTGAAGGACAGCACCGTGGTCAGCTTCTGCACCGGTGGCATCCGCTGCGAGAAGGCCGCCCTGTGGATGCTCAACGACGGCATGGACAACGTGCTGCAGCTTGACGGTGGCATCCTTGGTTACTTCGAGGAGGTCGGCGGCGAGGGCTACGAGGGCCGCTGTTTCGTGTTCGATGAGCGCGTGGCGCTGGATGCCGCGCTGCAGCCGATGGTGGACGAGCCGCTGGCCGAACCGCGCCCGAGCGCGTTCTGACCGCGCGTCGGCTGACCGCGCTTCGGTAGAGCCGGCCGCTGGCCGGCTGCGGAGGCTCTCTGGCTGCCGGCCAGCGGCCGGCACTACCAGCCCTGCTTGGCGCGGCCCGGCGGGCCCTGGACCCATCCCGCAGGAATCAGCATCCTGCCACCGTCACTGGCCGTGGCCCCGTCCCGACCCCATGCAAGGGGACATCCTGTGACGGAAATACGCCTGATGATCCCGTTGTCGATCCTCGACCTGGCCCCGGTCTGCGAGGGCAGCGATACCACCGCCGCCTTCGCCAACATGCTGGAACTGGCCCAGCACGCCGATGCGCTGGGCTACCGCCGCTACTGGCTGGCCGAACACCACAACATGCCCGGCATCGCCAGCGCGGCCACTGCCGTGCTGATCGGCCACGTAGCCGGCGGCACGAAGCGCATCCGCGTCGGCTCCGGCGGCATAATGCTGCCCAACCACGCGCCGCTGCAGGTGGCCGAGCAGTTCGGCACGCTGGCCTCGCTGTACCCCGACCGCATCGACCTGGGCCTGGGCCGTGCACCTGGCACCGACCAGCCCACCGCGCGCGCCCTGCGCCGCTACTTCGACAGCGCCGACCAGTTCCCGCAGGACGTGCGCGAGCTGCTGCATTACTTCGAACCGGTGCAGCCCGGCCAGGCCGTGCAGGCCGTGCCCGGTGGTGGCCTGCGGGTGCCGACCTGGATCCTCGGTTCCAGTCTGTTCGGTGCGCGCATGGCCGCCTCGATGGGCCTGCCGTATGCCTTTGCCTCGCATTTCGCGCCCGACTCGATGGACGAAGCGCTGGCGGTCTACCGCCGCGAATTCCGCCCCTCGGCCACGCTCAAGCAGCCGCACGCGATGCTGGCGCTGAATGTCGTGGCCAGTGACAGTGAGGCCGAATCGCGCCGCTTGTTCACCAGCCAGCAGCAGAGCTTCGTCAACCTGCGCCGCGGCCGCCCGGGCAGGATCCCGGCGCCGATCGACGATATCGAAACCTTCTGGGAACCGCACGAGAAGCTGGGCGTGGAACGCGCGCTGGCCTGCACCGTGCTGGGTGATCCGCAGCAGGTGGCCGAGGGCATCGCCGCGTTCGTTGATCGCCACACGCCCGACGAACTGATGCTGACCGCCAACCTGTACGACCACCGCGCGCGCCTGCGCTCGTTCGAGCTGGCCATGCAGGCCTGGCATGCCCGCCACGCAGGCTGAACATCTGCATCACGGCGCATTGCACCCGCGCCGGGTCTGATGGGGGCTCCTCATTCCGGAACCCCCACCATGGCCGATACCCGCGCCGAACACATTGCCCAGCTGGCCGAACTGATCAAGGACGTGGAGGTGGCGATGTTCACCACCGTCGGCGTCGATGGCCGGCTGTACAGCCGCCCGCTGGGCACCCAGCAGGTCGCCTTCGATGGCGATCTCTGGTTCGCCACCGCCGCCGACAGCCCGAAGGTGGCCGAGATCGCGCTCAATCCCCGGGTCAACGTGGCCTATGCCTCGGCGTCGAAGAACACCTACGTGTCGGTGGCCGGGCGCGCGCGCATCGTCGATGACCGGGCGAAGATCGAGGAGCTGTGGTCGCCGCCGATGAAGTTGTTCTTCCCGGGCGGCAAGGATGACCCGAACCTGCGGCTGATCCACGTGCGCGCCGATTCGGCCGAATACTGGGATGGCCCCGGCACGCTGCTGGGCAAGGCGCTGAGTTTCGTGCTGTCGGCGGTGCAGGACGAACCGGCGCAGCTGGGCGACAACGGGTTCATCGACCTGCGGTGAGGGCCTCATCCACGCCGTGCGTGGACGGTAGTGCCGGCCGCTGGCCGGCATTGCGGCATTCCTGGCAGCCGGCCAGCGGCCGCCTCTACCGGGGCGATGAAGTAGATCCACGCCATGCGTGGATGGCAGCACTCAGAACCAGCGCTGGAACAGCTCCACCGTATAGCCCACCAGCTGCCCCGAGCTGAAGCCGAAGAAGGCGATGGCCACCACGCCGGCAATCCAGTTGAACAGCATCAGCGCGCCATCGCGTTCCAGCAGCGCCAGTGCGAACAGCAGCAGCTGGAAGCCGAACAGGAAGTTGGTGAACGGGATCGGCAGCGACAACAGCACGCCCAGCAGGACCAGCAGCAGGCCGGTGAATGCATGCGCCGGCAGCGGAACCAGCAGTTGCGGCATGCGCGGCGAGAGCATGCGGTCCAGCCGCCGCAGCGGCCGGTCGATGCGGTCCAGGAAGGTGTGCATGGTCCCGCGCTTCGGCCCGCGCCGGGCGATGAAGCCCGGCAGCCAGGGCTTGCGCCGGCAGAACAGCATCTGCAGGCCGATCAAAACCACCAGCGGCCCGCTGACCGCGCCGCCCATGCCCGGGATCGGGATGAAGGAGGGCAGGATGGCCACGAACAGGAACACGCCGAAGGCGCTCTGCTGCAGGTCCTTGAGAATCTGCCCGAGGGGCATGTGCTCGGCCGGGTCACCGGAAGCGAACATCGCCAGCAGGGTACGGATGCCCTCGTTGCGGTAGATCGGGCGCTGCTCGCCCGATCCGTCGTCCGGCACGTGGTTCGGATCAGGCGGTGAGCTCATCGGCCTGCTCGTCGGACAGGGTGCGCAGCAGCAGCTTGTCCACGCGCGCACCGTCCAGATCGACCACCTCGAAGCGCCAGCCGGCCCAGTCGAAATACTCGCCCGCATGCGGGATGCGGCCGAAGTAGTGGATGCACATGCCGGCCAGCGTGTAGTAGTCGCCGTCCTCGGCATCGGGCAGTTCGTTGCTGCCGATCAGCTCGCGCAGGTCCTCGATCGGCAGCGAGCCGTCCACCAGCAGCGAGCCGTCCTCGCGGGTCACCACCAGGGCGTCCTCGTCGGCGTTTTCCACCGCCTGCAGGCGGCCGACCACCGCCCCCATCAGGTCGCTGAT
>PJTS01000442.1_pt1 | contig 26731 bp, 23 predicted proteins | sample 1512251 | NCBI WGS metagenome assembly PJTS01 (sample SAMN08177686, study PRJNA422409) | Soil metagenome, whole genome shotgun sequencing project. | isolation source: Soil (2) enriched on wood chips: alkali lignin treatment | place: USA: Madison | collected 2015-01-15 | reverse complement strand
CGGTGATGCGGTCGAACATCAGCATCGGGTCGTTGGGCAGACGGCCGGCGGCGGCGCCGAACAGTTCACCGCGGGCGCTGGCCAGCAGCTGGTCGCGGTTGAACGCGTGGAGACGAGTCATGGAAAGCGCATTCCTGGAAGCGAAAACAAGGCAACAAGTCCCCGAGGATGCACGACGGTTGCAACGGGAATCAAACCGCCACACCGTACGCGTGCGTAGTGTTCTGCACGGGAATCGCGCATCCCGTTGATGCACAACGACCATACTTTGGCGTCTGGACGGGTACGGTGCAGGTATGATGGCGGCCGACCATGAACGCACTGCGCAAGATCATCCACGTTGACATGGACGCCTTCTATGCGTCCGTGGAGCAGCGCGACGCGCCTTCCCTGCGCGGCAAGCCGGTGGTGGTGGCCTGGCGCGGTGCGCGTTCGGTGGTCTGCGCGGCGTCCTACGAGGCGCGGGTGTTCGGCGTGCGCTCGGCCATGCCGGCCCTGCGTGCCGAACGACTGTGCCCGGATGCGATCTTCGTACCGCCCGATTTCGCCCGTTACAAAGCCGTCTCCCGGCAGGTACGCGAGATTTTCCTGCGCCATACCGACCTGGTCGAACCGCTGTCGCTGGACGAGGCCTACCTGGATGTGACCGCGCCGAAGAGCGGCATGGCCCTGGCCACCGATATCGCCCGCACCATCCGCGCGCAGATACGCGAAGAAACCCAGCTGACCGCGTCGGCCGGCATTGCACCGAACAAGTTCCTGGCCAAGATCGCCTCGGACTGGCGCAAGCCCGACGGTCAGTTCGTCATCCCCCCGCAGCGCGTGGACGCCTTCCTGCTGCCGCTGCCGGTGAACCGCGTGCCGGGCGTAGGCAAGGTGATGGAAGGCAAGTTGGCCGCGCGCGGCATCGTCACCTGCGGCGATCTGCGGCAGTGGGCGTTGCCGGATCTGGAAGAGGCGTTCGGCAGTTTCGGCCGCAGCCTGTACAACCGCGCCCGGGGCATCGACGAGCGCCCGGTGGAGCCGGACCAGCAGGTGCAGTCGATTTCTTCCGAAGACACCTTCGCCGAAGACCTGCTGCTGGAAGACCTGGGCGAGGCGATCGTGCAGTTGGCCGCAAAGACCTGGCAGGCCACGCGCAAGACCGAGCGCATTGGCCATACCGTAGTGCTGAAACTGAAGACCGCCCAGTTCCGCATCCTGACCCGCAGCTTCACCCCCGAGCGCCCGCCCGAATCGGAACAGGAGCTGCGTGACATCGCCCTGGCGCTGCGCGCGCGCGTGGACCTGCCCGCCGATACCCGATACCGCCTGGTGGGGGTCGGCCTGGGCGGCTTCCGCGAAAAGGAACCGGTGGTGCAGGGTGAACTGTTCGGGCACGACCCCAGCAGTCCCACAGAAATCTAGTCATCAAACACAGGGGTCAGAGCCCGTTGCGCAGCAACGGGATCCGACCCCGTGCCGTTCCCACAGACAGCGGGAAACTATCGAAGGCGGGGTGGGTCCGGTTGCGGGGGCGTGAGCGCCATGGATGGCGCGACCGAGCCTCCATGGACGGATTCACGGCGTCCCCCGCAACCGGACCCACCCCGCCAACCCAAAGATGCCCAGCTGTTGACCTTGACCTTGACCTTGCTTCGGCGGGTGCAGGGCGCAGCCCTGCAAAAAAACAACCCCTACCTTACGGCCACTGCATCTCGCCCATGGCCACCTTCGCACTCAGCTCCAGCGATTCCACGCCAGCCAGCGCCGGGTAGCGCGCCCGCATGGCCTGCACCAGTGCAGCACTGTCCTTCGCCTTCGCAGCTTCAACATCGAACGCACGGATGTAGTCGGCAGTGAAGCGTAACGCACTGGCATCCAGCGCCGCGCCGGGTGCGTAGTGCCCCGGCACCACCACCGCGGGCTTCAGCGCCTGCAACTGCTGCAGTGTGTGCAGCCAGTCGGCATGTGACTGTGCGCTCTGCGTGTCGGCCATCCACACGTGTTCGCCGGCAACCACCGGAATACCGCCGACGATCGCACGCAGCGATGGCACCCACAGCACGCTGCGGTCCGGCGTCGGCCCGTCCAGGCCGATCAGCGGCAGACGTTGGCCTTCCAGGACAAGTGCATCACCGTCCAGCACCTTCGGCACGACGATGCGTGCGGGCACGTCGGCCCCCATCTTCGGCCCCCAGTACGCCAGCTTGGCGGCCTGGGTCTGCTGGATATGCGCCACGGTCTGCGCGGTGGCGACGATGCGCGCCTGCGGGAACGCATCCTGCAGCGTGGCCAGGCCGAAGTAGTAATCAGGGTCGCCATGGCTGATGTAGATCGTGGTCAGCTGCTTGCCGCTGGCGTGGATCTTCTCGGCCAGCGCACGCGCATCGCTGGCAGCGAACTGGGCATCAACCAGGATCACCTCGTGGCGGCCTTCGATCAGCACCGAAGACACCGAGAACATCGCCTGCGGCCCGGGGTGGAAGGTCTGCAGGTGCAGTTGTGCCTTCGCCGCGGTGGCGGCAGCGGGCGCAGCGGGAGCGGCCAGCAGGGGCGCACTGGCGAAGCCGGCGGCCAGGGCGATGGAGCACAGAAGAACAGTACGCATGAGCGATGCCTCGTAGCGTCGAGCTTGCTCGACGGGATACCTGGGCAGTCGAGCAAGCTCGACTCTACGACGTCGCAGACGTCATCAATACGCCGCAGTGATGATCTGCTTCGGGTACTTCGCCGCTTCCAGCTCGGCCACGAAGGCCGCACCGTAATCGGCGTAGCTGATGCGGCTGTGGCCTTCGGCATCGGCCAGGAAGGTCTTCGCCTGTACGCGGTACTGGCCACGCTCGTCGCCCGGGCCGATTTCGGCCGCCGGCGAGAAGAAGGTCCAGTCCAGGTCATCCACGGCCTGCAGGCGCTTCAGCGCTTCGCGCGCGGCCAGTGCGTAGGGCTTGTAGGCGGCGGGGAAATCCGGGGTGTCGACCAGCTGCACGCCCGGGGCGATCTCCAGGCTGCCGGCACCACCGACCACCACCACGCGCGGCACCTTGGCCTGGCGTGCGGCGGCGACCAGCTGGTCGGCCACGGTGGCGATCTGGGCGATGTCATCACCCGGGCGCGGGCCGTAGGCGCTGGCCAGCACATCGTGGCCGGCAATCACCGCGGCCAATGCAGCGGTGTCGTCCAGCGCGGCGATGGCCAGCTGGGCACCGGCCAGTTCGGCCGGCAGGTCCTTTTCACTGCGAACCACGGCGGTGACGTGGTGGCCGTGGGCAAGCGCGTGGCGGGCAATCTGGCGGCCGATGTTGCCGGTGGCGCCGACGAGGGCAATCTTCATGGCAGGACTCCGTGGGGCAGTGGGTTGGGGTACGGACCCACTGTAGGCCGCTGCAGTTGCTCGAAAAACAGCGTATAACGCGCTTGTTTGTTGCATGGACCGAGCATATGGACCGATTGACCGCCATGACCGTGTTTGTGGAGGTGGCCGAGCGTGGCAGCCTGACCGCCGCCGCCGAGGTGCTGGACATGTCCCGGGCAATGGTGACCCGCTACCTTGCCGAAGCGGAGCGCTGGCTGGGCGCGCGCCTGCTGCACCGGACCACCCGCCGCATCAGCCTGACCGCGGCCGGCGAGGCGGCACTGGCGCGCTTCCGGCAGATGCTGGCCATCGGCGAGGAACTGCAGGGCGAGCTGGCCAGCGACGATCCCGAGCCGCATGGCACCCTGCGCATCACCGCGAGTGTCTCGTTCGGGCAGAGCCACCTGGCCCGCGCGGTGGCGGCGTTCGTGCAGCGCCACCCGGCCGCACGCATCGAACTGCTGCTGGTGGACCGCATGGTGAACCTGGTGGAAGAGCGGGTGGATCTGGCGGTGCGCATCGCGCGTCAGATCGATCCGGGCCTGATCGCACGGCGCCTGGCCACCTGCCGATCGGTGCTGTGTGCCAGTCCGGCCTACCTGCAGGCCCATGGCACGCCCACCGCACCGGAGCATCTGGCCGCCCACAACTGCCTGACCCATCACTACGTTGGGCGCAGCCTCTGGCAACTGCACCGTGAAGGCCGCGCGCTGTCGGTTGCAGTGGGCGGCAACATCAGCGCCAACGAGGCCTCGTTGCTGGTGGAAGCGGTTCGCGCCAATGCGGGCATTGCCATGTTGCCCAGCTACCAGGTCGCGCCCATGCTGCGCAGTGGCGAGCTGGTGGCCGTCCTGCCGGCGTACCGGCTGGACGACCTGGGCGTTCATGCCGTCTACGCATCGCGTCGACAACAGCCCGTTATCATGCGGCGATTCCTGGATTTCCTGGCCGACTGCTTCGAGCACGATCCGGCCTTCCAGGACCTCGACTGGCAACCGACGGGCAAGGAGCGCGCATGAACCACGGAACGGTAGTGATCGATCACCCCCGTACGCTCTGCGATCTGCACGCGCAGCGGGAGACGCCAACGACGCACCCGGTTGATGCGGGAACCATCGCCGCCGCCCGCAGCGGGCGCTGGCAGGTGCACCTGACCCCGCGGGCGCTGCCGCTGGACTGGCTGGGGGATGTGCGTGGTCGGCGCATCCTGTGCCTGGGCTCCAGTGGTGGCCAGTTGGCGCCGGTGCTGGCCGCCGCTGGCGCTGAAGTGACCGTGTTCGACCTGTCCGAAAAGCACCTGGCACTGGACCGCGCGGTGGCCGCACGCGAAGGCCTGCGGCTGCAGGCGGTGCAGGGCGACATGCGCGACCTGCAGGCCTTCGGCCACGGCAGCTTCGACGTGGTGCTGCACCCGGTGTCCAACCTGTTCGTGCCCGACGTGCGACCGGTGTGGGCCGAGTGCCACCGCGTGCTGGCGCGGGATGGCGTGCTGTTGGCCAGCTTCTTCAACCCGGTGCTGTTCGTTGCGGCACACGACCCGCAGCTGGCCGAACAAGGCCTGATGCGCCCGCGCTATGCGATTCCGTATTCCGACCTGGACGACCTGCCCGTGGATGAGCGTCAAGCCAGGCAGGCGCGTGGCGAGCCGATGATCTACGGCCACAGCCTGGGCGATCTGATCGGCGGCCAGCTCGATGCCGGGTTCGTGGTCGAGCGCTTCATGGAAGACTGGCAGCCGCGCCCGCAGGTACTGATCGAACGCTATCTGCCCGCGTTCCTGGCGACCCGGGCGCGGCGGATCGGCTGATGCCGGGGGAGTACACTGGCCGGCCCACGTCGTACAGGTGCCTTCCCTTGTCCCATCCCTATTCGTTGGTCGTGTTCGATCTGGACGGCACGCTGGTGGACAGCGCTGCCGATATCGCCGAAGCGCTGAACCGCACGCTGGAAGACATCGGCCTGGCACGCGTGGCCGAAGCGACCGTGCTGGGATGGATTGGCGATGGCGTGCGGCGGCTGGTGGAGCAGGCCGTGCAGGCGGCCGGTCGTGACATCGATCTGGCCGAGGTGATGCCTACGTTCATGGTGCATTACCGCGAGTGCCTGCTGCGCAGCCCGCGCCTGTATGACGGTGTGGCCGAAGCACTGCAACAGCTGCAGGCGCAGCGCGTGCCGCTGGCGATCTGCACCAACAAGCCGGCCGCACTGGTGCCGCCGCTGCTGCAGCACCTGGACATCGGCGATGCATTTTCCCTGGTGCTGGGCGGCGATTCGCTGCCGCAGCGCAAGCCCAGCGGTGAACCACTGCGGCATATCGCCGCGCACTTCAATCTGCCGGTGGCGCAGTGTCTGATGGTGGGCGATTCGCTGACAGACTACCGCGCCGCGCAGGACGCCAGCATGCCGATCGTGCTGGTGCGCTACGGCTACCCGCGCGGCCTGGATCTGGACACCGCACAGGCGGTGGCCGTGATCGACGACCTGCGCGACCTGCCGGGGCTCGCCGCCGACCTGCCGACGGCGTGATGCATCGATAACGCCGGGCGTGGCCCGGCGCAATCGTGCGCGTCAACCGATCACTTCGGCTGGTAACGCACGCTCAGCTGGTACTCGCGGCCCGGCTGGTTGTACCAGGCAATGGTCTCGTACTCGCGGTCGAACACATTGGCCACGCGCGCCAGCACCGACCACGCCGGGGTGAACGCGTACTCGGCACGCAGGTCCAGCAGGCCATAACCGCCCACCCTTACCGCGTTGTCGGCATCGTCGAAGCGCTTGCCGGCGCCCTGTACGGTCACACCGGCGCGGAAATCACCGAAGCGGCGATCCACGTCCAGGCGGGCGGTCTGCTGCGCGCGGCGCGCCAGCCAGTTGTCGAACTGGCCGCTGCCTGCGGTGCGGTTGCGCGGGTCGCTGAAACTGAGCTGCGCATTGATGTCGAAGCCGGCCAACACCGCGCCGCCGGTCAGTTCTGCACCGCGGATGCGCGCCTTTTCCACCTGCTGCATCATGAAGGTGGCAGCGTCGTAGGTGATCAGATCGTCGATGCGCGTTTCATAAACATCCAGGCCCCAGTGCCAGCCCTGGCCGTGCTGGGAAACGCCGATGTTGGCGCTCTTGGATTTTTCCGGGTCCAGCGTCGGCACGCCGCTCCACGGGTCATACAGATCGCTGAAGGTCGGCGCCTTGAACGCAGTGCCATAGCTGGCATTCACGCGCAGCCCGTGGCCCAGTTCCATCGCCCAGCCCAGGCTGCCGGTGGCATGGTTGCCGAACTGCTGGTTGTCGTCGTTGCGCGCGCTGGCCTGCAGCTGGTGGCGGCCGAAGCGGGCCTGGTACTGCACGAACACGCCGGTGTTGCGGCGGCTGTCCACCAGGTAACCAGCGCTGCTGCCGTCCAGGGTGTCCTGGCTCCAGTCCACACCGGTGCTGAGCAGTTGGCCGTCGGCCACGCCGATGTCGGCCTGCAGCGATGCGCTGTCGCGGTGCGTCTGCGCGCTACCCCGCACACCGAAGTCGCCGAAGTTGTCCGACTCGTTGTCGCTGCGGCCGACATTGGCGGTCAATGCCAGCCGTTCGGACGGGGTGTAGCGCACCTTGCCGGCCAGTACCTGCTGGCGGGTTTCAGAATAGTTGTAGTAGCCGTCGTAGTGGTTCTGGCCGTCGGCGCGCAGTGCGCTGCCTTCCACGGTCCACTGGTCGTTGAACCTGTAGCCACCGCGCAGGCTCTTGGACAGATTGCGGTAGCCATCGCGGTCGGGTTCATCGGCAAAGCAGCCGGTGAACAGGGTGGCCGAACCGCGGCAGGCATCGATGCCGTCGCTGTGCTGGTAGGCAATATCGGCGCCGAACCAGCCGTTTTCACCGCTGCCGCCGATGCCGCCGCTGGCCTGGCGCAGGCCGTTGCTGCCGCCGCCCAGCTGGAAATGCGGGGCGAAGCTGCCGGCATTGCGACGGGTGAAGATCTGGATCACGCCACCGATGGCGTCAGCACCGTACAGGCTGGACTGCGGGCCGCGCACGATCTCGATGCGTTCGATCTGCGCCAGCGGCAGGTCCTGGAACATGGCCAGGTTCAGGTCGGCGCTGTTGATGCGCACGCCGTCGACCAGCACCACGGTGTGCGAGGAATTGGTGCCGCGCAGGAACAGCGAGGTCTGCTTGCCCAGGCCGCCAGCGTTGGTCAGGTTGATGCCGGCGCGGCCGGCCAGCAGTTCCTGCAGCGAGGTCGCCTGGCTGGATTCGATCTGCGCACGGTCGATCACCTGCGCCGGCGCGATGCTGTCCTGCAGGGCGATGGGGGTACGGGTGGCGGTGACCAGCACCTGGTCGAGCGCGGCAGTGTCATCGTTGGCCTGCGCATGGGCCAGGACGGGCAGGGCGGCCAGCACGGCCAGGGACAGCATTCGGGACTGCAGCTTCATCGGGGGACTCCAGGTGCCGCGCACGCCCGCGCGGCGAAGGGGAGGAGCCACGAGGGCAGGCACGCGCCGATGCCGCAGCCACGGCTGCAGTCATCCAGCGCCATGCCCACCGCATCGCGACCTGAGGCTTCCGGGCCGGTCTCCGGGCTTGCCGCCTGATGGCACCAAGGCCATCGCCCAGGCGCCTTCCCGTGCGTGCGGCACAGTGGCGTGTTGCCTGGAACAGACGTGCTTACCGTTGCGGGGGCAGCGCCGGCCTGGCGTGTTGCCACGCGTCACCGGCTTCCCGTTTCAACCTGCCGGCCATGGCTGCAGGTCACCTGGAAGTGGGCGCAGTCTACGCCATCCCCGGCAACGCGTAGCGTCGAGCTTGCTCGACTGCATTTCCCGTACCCGTAGAATATCCCCTCGATCCCGTGGTGCCGTTGCCGATGTCCCGCTGTTTCCTGCTGTTTCCGCGCTGCCCGCACAGGCGCTGCGCATGATCCTCGACCTGGTCCGCCATGCCGGCAACGGCCGCGATGAGTTTCTCGATGGCCGCACCGACCCACCGCAGCTGGCCCGTCTGCCGCAGGAGCTGGTCGATGCCTACGCCGCGCAGGAATGGCAGCGGGTAATCAGTTCGCCGCGCCTGCGGTCGCTGCATACCGCGATGGCCCTGGCCACCCCGCGCGGGCTGGACGTGGACGCCGACGAGGAGTGGGAAGAGCTGGATTTCGGCGACTGGGACGGTCAGAGCCTGTTTGATCTTCCGGAAGACGCGCTGGCCGCGTTCCATGCCGACCCGCACGCGTTCCCGCCCCCGCACGGCGAAAGCTGGGGGCATTTCGAGCGCCGCATCGCGCGAGCACTGGATCGCCTGCTGGATGAAGAGGACCCTGCGCCCACCGTGGTGGTCAGCCATGGCGGCCCGCTGCGCATGGTGCTGTCACTGGTCTGTGGCCTGCCGCTGTCGCTGTGCTGGGCCCTGCGCATCGACCACGGCACGCGTCTGCGGGTGTGGGTCGAGCGGGGTGAAGTGGGGTTGGTGGGCGAACTGCTGGAACTGCAGCAGCCGTGAGTGCGTCGCCGGGCATGGCCCGGCGCTACCCGACGAATACCGGACCATGCCCGGCGAGCGCGGTACCCTCAATCCTCGTCGGGGCTGTCGGTCTGGTCGTCGCTGTCGTCGCTTTCATCGAAGCGCCGTTCGTGCACCGGGCCCGAGGCCGGGCCAGCCGCCTTCAACGGGTGTGCGGCAATACGCGCTTCGTAGTCCTGTACCAGCGCTTCGCGCTGCGGTTCGCTCAGCTCCTGCCAGTGGCAGTCCAGCAGCGCGCCTTCCAGCGAATAGAGCAGATTCAGGCTGGGCTTGAAGCCGGCGCGCTTTACTTTCACGAAGGCCCCGACCGCGCCGAGCGCGGCCAGGTCTTCGCGGCTGCGCAGACCGACCTGGCGCAGCCAGGCCGCGCTCTTCGGGCCGATGTTGCGCAGCTTGGCCGCGCTCATCCCAGCGCCTCCACGAACACGCGGGCGATGGCTTCCAGACCGGCCTGATCATCGCCATCGAAGCGGGCGACCTTCGGGCTGTCGATGTCGAACACGCCGATCAGTTCATCGCCGCGCAGCAGCGGTACCACCAGTTCCGAACGCGAGGCCGAATCGCAGGCAATGTGGCCGGGGAAGGCATCCACGTCCTCCACGCGCTGGGTGACGCGCTGGCTGGCGGCGGCACCGCACACGCCCTTGTCCAGCGGAATGCGCACGCAGGCCGGCAGGCCCTGGAACGGGCCGACCACCAGCTCTTTGCCGTCGTACAGATAGAAACCTACCCAGTTCAGGTCGGGCAGGGCGTGGTAGACCAGCGCAGAGAGGTTGGCCGCATTGGCGATACGGTCGCTCTCGCCGTAGACCAGGCCACGGGCCTGTTCCAGCAGCTGGGCGTATTGTTCCGGCTTGCTGCCGGTAAGCGAGGCATTGGCGAACATGGCCGCAGTCTAGCAAGCGCGCCGGGCCAGCGATAATGAACGCTCTGTTGCCCTGCTGGAGCCCTTGCCATGCCGTTGCCCACCGTCTTGCCACCGGCGCTGTTCGTTACCGGCACCGATACCGAGATCGGCAAGACCGCTGCCAGCACGGCGCTGCTGCACGCGCTGCGTCGCCGCGGCCTGCGCGCGGTGGGCATGAAGCCGGTCGCCAGCGGCAGCCAGGATCTGGGGCAGGGGCTGCGCAACGAGGATGCGCTGGCCCTGCAGGCGGCCAGCGACCCCATTCCGGCCTATGCCGATCTGAACCCCTATGCGCTGCGGCAGCCGCTGGCGCCGGAGCTGGCCGCCGTCGAAGACAGCGTGCAGGTGCAGCTTGCGCCAATCGTGGCAGCCTTCGAGCGCCTGCGGGCCACGGCCGATACCGTGGTGGTGGAAGGCGTGGGGGGCTGGCTGGCACCGCTGTCGGCGCAGCTGGACCAGCTCGACCTGGTGCGTGCGCTGCGGCTGCCCGTCGTGCTGGTGGTGGGCCTGCGGCTGGGCTGCGTGAACCATGCGCGGCTGACCGCACACCATCTGCAGGCGGCCGGCGTGGAGTGCCTGGGCTGGATCGGCAACCACATCGATCCGGCCATGCAGCGCCAGGACGAGAACATGGCCACTCTGGTGCAGCGCCTGCCGATGCCGTGCTGGGGCCGTCTGCCCTATCTGCCGGGTGCTGATGGCGCGCGGTTGGGCGCGCACCTGCGCGACGCGTGACTGCACATCACTGCGCTGCCAGCTCCCGCGCGATCGCGCCCAACCGTTCCACTGCGCCGACGAACCGCGCGTCCAGGCTTTGGCAGCACGACAGCCGCAGGCAATGGCGGTAGCGCGCGCCGCGCGAATACACCTGCCCGGGCATGAACACGATGTCTTCCTGCAACGCGCGTTCGAACAGTTCGCCGGTATCCACGCCCGGCAGTTCCAGCCACAGCAGGAAGCCCCCCGAGGGTTCGGTGGCGCGCGTGCCTGCGGGGAAATGTTCGGCCACCAGTTGCCGCAGGCGGCCCACCTGTTCGCGGTACAGACGGCGCATGCGGTGCAGGTGGTGCTCGTAGCCACCGCCTTCCAGATACGCGGCCACGGCGTCGGCCAGCAGCTGCGGTTCGCCGCCGGTGCTCTGGAACTTCAGCAGCGCGATGCGTTCAGCGAAGCGGCCGCCATCAAGCCAGCCGATGCGGTAATCCGGCGCCAGCGTCTTGGAAAAACCGCCCGCCACCATCACCCAGCCGTCGCGGTCGAAGGTCTTCAGCAAGGGGGCCGGTGGCTCGCTGAACTGCAGTTCGGCGTACACCGCATCTTCGATCAGCGGCAGCTGTCGGGCGTTGGCCAGCTCGGCCAACCGCTGCTTTTCGGCCAGCGGCATGCTGCAGCCCAGTGGATTGTGCACGGTGGGCATCACCACCACGGCGGCCAGCGCGGTGTGCTCCAGCAGGGCCTCCAGTGCATCCACCTGCAACCCGCGCTGCGGATGGGTGGGAATCTCGATGGCGCGCAGGCCCAGGTTGGCCAGCAGCGGGTACAGGTTGAAGTAGGACGGCGCTTCGATGCCGACGGCATCGCCAGGCTCGGCCACCGCACGCAGCGCCAGCTGCAGTGCCTCCATCGCACCGTGGGTCAGCAGCAGCCGCTCGGCCTGGGTATGCAACCCCATGCGCGGGCCGCGGCGCACGATCTGCGCCAGCAGCCGGGGCGAGCCGTTGGTGCGCGCATAGGTTTCCAGCGTGTGCTGGCCATGCCGCAGCACCTGCGCTGTGTGCCGGGCCAGCTGAGCGCCGGGGTAGAACTGCCGCCCGCGCGGGCCGGCGAAGGCCAGATCGACCACGCCGGGGCGATGTTGCGCGGCCAGCACGCGCGCCATCAATGCCTGCTGCTGCGGCGCGGTCGGTGCCGAGGGCGCATCACGCAGCGAACGCTGTGGCGGCGACAGGCGCGGCGCGACCTCGAAGCCCGCCTTGGGCCGCGGGATCACCAGACCGGCGTCTTCCAGCTGGCGGTAGGCCGCAATCACGGTGTTCAGGCTCAGCTGGCGCTGTGACGCCATCTGCCGCAGCGAGGGCAGGCGGCTGCCCACCGGCAACCGTCCACCATGGATGGCCTCGGCCAGTTCATCGGACAGGCGCTGGTAGCGTGGCGCTGCCATGCTGGCCTGTTCATCTGTATCCATCAATCTGGCCATGCACTGGCTCTGTACCCGTTGTGCGGGTCAGCCTAGCATTTCCCTGTCGGCCCGGCCTGATCGGGGCAGGGCCGAACTTCCGCAGCGCACGGTCCTGGTGGCCGTGCGCTTTTTTTTCGGCGGGTTCGTGGCGTCGAGCGTGCTCGACCGATTGACCCAGGTAGAGTCGAGCTTGCTCGACTGATCGGCAAAGCAGTCGAGCAAGCTCGACTCTACAAGAGCGGTGTGTCGTCAGCGCATCGGCACCAGCGTGGGCTGGCGCCGGTACAGGGCGGGGAACTGGCGGCCCAGCGCGGCCAGCTTCGGGGCGTCGTAGTAACGGATGTATGCGGCCTGCGGGTAGTTGGCCATGTAGTTCTGGTGGTAGGCCTCGGCCGGGTAGAAGCGCTGCCCGCTGGCAATCTGGGTGACGATCGGTGCGCGGTATGAACCGGCCTGCTGCAACTGGCCCACGTAGGCGCGGCTGGCCGCCAGCTGTCGCGCATCGTCGCTGAAGATCGCCGAGCGGTACTGGCTGCCATGGTCCGGGCCTTGGCGGTTCAACTGGGTCGGGTCGTGCGCCACCGCGAAGAACACCTGCAGCAACTGGCCATAGCTCACCTGGCGTGGATCGTAGTCCACCTTCACCGCTTCGGCATGGCCGGTATCACCACGACTGACCCGCTCGTAGCGCGCGGTGGCCGCACTGCCACCGACATAGCCGGACACGGCATTGCTCACCCCCTTCACGTGCTGGAACACGCCCTGCACGCCCCAGAAGCAGCCGCCGGCAAACACCACGCTGGCATGGGTGGCATCGTCGGCAAACGCGGCCGCCCCGGCCGGTGCGGGCAAGGTGACGGGCGCGGGCGCTGCAACCGGCGCGGCTACGGCGCCACGGTCCAGCAACAGCACGCCTGCCACCAGCGCGCTGGCGACCAGGCCGGCCACGCCGGCGGCAATTCCCTGTTCAAAGGACAGCTTCATCGCAACCTCCCGGTTCAACCGAAGGTAAAGGCGTAGGCCTGCACGCCGGCATCAAGGAACTCGATCTCGAAACGGTGCGGCGTTACCGGACCGCGCTGGCGTATCAACTGATACAGCCGGTGTTCGTCGACCACGCCGCTGCCATCGGCGCGCACGTCCGCGCCGGCGTCGGCGGCAGGCAACGGCTTGCCATCCAGCAGCACGCGGAAGCGCACCGGGCGACCGTCCGCGCCGGGGGCCAGCACCAGATGCAGGTCGCGCGCATGGAAATGGAAGGCGATACGGCCGCCGCTCTGCTGCAGTTGCGCGCTTTCGTCGTGCACCGTCCAGCGGCCGGCCAGGCCCCACTGGTTCAACGCCAACGTAGCGGGCAGGGTGTAATCGAACGGCGCGTCCTTGCGCTGGCCGCCGGGCGAGGCGAACTGTTCGGCGCGGGCATGGCCCAGGTAGGTTTCCGGCGAACGCAGGTTGCCCATGTCAGCCTGCGCGGCCACGCCCTGCAGATCGGCGGCGGCAGGGTCGGCCGGTGCCGGCAGGTCGGTCTGTCCCGCTTCGGTCAGCAGACGGCGGATCACCTGTTCGGAATGCGCATAGTTGCCCTCGCCGAACTGGTGCGCGCGGATGTTGCCCTGCGCATCCACGAAGTAGTGCGCCGGCCAGTAGTTGTTGTTGAACGCACGCCAGATCGCGTATTGGTTATCCAGTGCCACCGGGTAGTCGACCTGCAACTGCTGCACCGCCTTCATGACGTTGCGCGGGTCACGTTCGAAGGCGAATTCCGGTGTGTGCACGCCGATCACCACCAGGCCGTGGTCGCGGTAGCGGCGTTCCCATTCGTGCACATAGGGCATGGCGCGCAGGCAGTTGATGCACGAGTAGGTCCAGAAATCGACCAGCACGACCTTGCCACGCAGTTGCTCGCGGTCCAGCGGCGGGCTGTTCAACCAGCCGGTGGCGCCGGTCAGCGCGGGCAGGGTGCCTTCGATGGGCAACGGTGCATCGGCTGCAGCACCCGTGGCCGACATCATCATCATCGACGGAGGCGAAGGCTGTGCGCCGGGCACGGCATCCAGCAGGCCCTGTTCGATGCGCGCGGTGCTGACGGTGGAAAGACGGGTCAGCAGACCGGTGTCCCAGCCCAGGCCGATGGCCACCACGGCCAGCAACGCGGCAACGCCCAGCAGCTTGCGCAGCACGTCGCCCAGACCCAACCGCGCCTGCAAAGCGCGGAACACGCGGCCACCCACCCACACGGCCAACGCCAGCGCGGTCATCGCGCCCAGTGCATAGGCCAGCAACAGGGCACTGGTGCCTACGCTGGCGCCATGCAGGGCGGCGCCGGTCAGCACCAGCCCCAGGATCGGGCCGGCGCACGGCGCCCACAGCAGGCCGGTGGCGATGCCGATCAGCAGCGAGGTAGCGGCGCCCCCCTGGCCGGCGGCATCGGCCGCGTCGGCGCGTGCGCTCAAGCGCGCACCCACGCGCTGGAACGGTGCCAGCAGGTGGTCGGCCAGGCGTGGCCACAGCAGCGCCAGCGCGAACAGCGCCATCAGCAGCAGCGCCACCCAGCGCCCGATCTGGTTGGCCTGCGCCACCCATTGGCTGCCCACCGCGGCCAGGCTGGCCACCACGGTGAAGGTCAGCGCCATGCCCAGCAGCAGCGGCAGGGTGCTGCGCAGGAACGGCCGGTCGGCGCGCGCGAACACGAAGGGCAGCACCGGCAGGATGCACGGGCTGAGCAGGGTCAGGGCACCGCCCAGGTAAGACAGCAACAGCAACAGCATGGTCAGGCTCCTGCAGCAGAAGAAGTGGCGCCGACGGGCACGCGCCAGCCACCGGCGGCGTCCTGCTGTGCCGGGCCAGGCTGGAACAGCAGTGCCACCCCGTTCATGCAGTAACGCAGCCCGGTGGGGCGCGGGCCGTCGTTGAAGACATGGCCCAGGTGACCGCCGCAGCGCCGGCAATGCGCTTCCACCCGCAACATGCCGAAGGTGGTATCGCGGTCCTCGCCGACAGCGTTGTGCAGCGGCGCCCAGAAACTGGGCCAGCCGGTGCCGCTGTCGAATTTGGTGGACGAGGAGAACAGCGGCAGGCCGCAACCGGCGCAGATGAAGGTGCCGCTGCGGTGCTCGCGGTCCAGCGGGCTGCTGCCGGCGCGTTCGGTGGCCTGCTGGCGCAGTACCGCGTATTGCGCGGGGGTCAGCAGGCGGCGCCATTCGGCATCGCTGCGCATCACTTCAAACTGGCGTTGCGGGCGCGCTTCAGCCGCCGCAGGCGTGGCCCGGCTGCAGGCGGCCAGGCCCAGCAGGCCAGCGGCGGTGGCGGCACCGCCCAGACCCAGCAGGTGGCGTCGGGTGAGGGGCATGGCGGACTCCGGGAAGGGGCGACGGGGCCATGCTGCGCCCGCCCGGGTCAACGAATCCTCACGCAGGATTCAATTTTTCGTGAGGTATCGGCCGCCGTCCCGCGCCACAATGCGGGCAGCCTCCCCACTGGCCCCGAGCTGCCGATGTCCGCAAAACGCGTCCTGATTGTCGAAGACGATGCCCATATCGCCGATCTGCTGCGCATGCACCTGGCCGACGAGGGCTACGACGTTGCCCACGCGGCCACCGGCGATGCCGGCCTGCACCTGCTGGAGCAGGACGGGCCCTGGGACGCGCTGGTGCTGGATGTGATGCTGCCGGGCGTGGATGGGCTGCAGGTCTGCCAGCGTGCGCGTTCGATGGCGCGTTACGTGCCGATCATCATCATCAGTGCGCGCGGCAGCGAGACCCAGCGCATCGTCGGCCTGGAACTGGGCGCCGATGACTACCTGGCCAAACCCTTTTCCATGCCCGAGCTGGTGGCGCGCGTGCGCGCGCTGCTGCGCCGCGCCGAAGCGATGGCCCAGAGTGCCCGCATCGATGCCGGTGCGATCGATCTGGGCGGGCTGCGGCTGGACCCGGTGGCGCGCACCGCATCGGTGGAAGGCAACGCGCTGGAACTGACCCCGCGTGAGTTCGACCTGCTGCTGTTCTTCGCCCGCCATCCCGACCAGGTGTTCGCACGCATGGAACTGCTGAACCTGGTCTGGGGCTACCAGCACGATGGCTACGAGCACACGGTGAACACCCACATCAATCGCCTGCGCAGCAAGATTGAAACCGACCCGGCGAACCCGCGCCGGCTGCTGACCGTGTGGGGCCGCGGCTACAAGCTGGTGGACCCGGCCGGGGCGGGCGCATGATCACGCCGAACCTGTGGCAGAAACTGGCGGCGGTGATCGCCGCGCTGATGCTGGTGTGCTGCATGGCGTTGCTGGCGCTGCAGATGCGCGCCAATACCCGGCACGAACAGGAAGTGGTGCAGCGGTTGTCGCTGGGCCTTGCCGAGCACATCGCCCAGCGCAGCGAACTGATGGACACCAGCGGCATGCGCGATGCCGCCGTGCGTGCGCTGTTCGGCCAGCTGATGGCGGTCAATCCCAGCGTGGAGGTGTACCTGCTGGACGAGCAGGGCCGCATCTTGGGCCACGATGCGCCCAGTGGCCACCTGCGGCGTGACCGCGTGGACGTGGCGCCGCTGCGGCGGCTGCTGGCGGGCGAGCCGTTGCCGATCCTGGGCGACGATCCGCGCAGCGAGCGCGGTCGCAAGGTGTTCAGCGTGGCACCGCTGGTCGTGCAGGGGCGTCCGGCCGGCTACGTCTACGTGGTGCTGGTAGGCGAGCACCGGCAGATGCTGGCCGACGATCTGGCCGCCAGCAGCCAGTGGAACACCACCCTGTGGTCGATCGTGCTGGTCGGCAGCCTGGGTGTGCTGGCGGGACTGCTGGCGTTCTACTGGGTGACCCGGCCGCTGCGGCGGCTGACCCGGCGCATCCAGGCGTTCGACATCGACGCGCCGTCAGTGCTGCCACCGCTGGCGCCGCTGCGCCCCGGCGAGCGCGACGAACTGAAAATCCTCGAACATGCCCATGCGCAGATGGCGCAGCGCCTGGGCGAGCAGTGGCAGCAGCTGCGCCAGCAGGACCTGCAGCGGCGCGAGCTGGTGGCCAACATCTCGCACGATCTGCGCACGCCGTTGTCATCGCTGCACGGCTACCTGGAAACCATGGCGCTGAAAGAGACGACGCTGGCGCCCGATGAGCGCCGCCGCTACCTGGGCATTGCCCTGGCGCAGAGCGCCAAGGTCGGACGGCTGGCGCGCGCGCTGTTCGAACTGGCGCGGCTGGAACACGGCGAAGTGCGCCTGGAATGGGAGGTATTCGCGCTGCCCGAGCTGGTGCAGGACGTACTGCAGAAGTTCGAACTGGCGGCGCAGGCGCGCGGCCAGCGGCTGCATGCGGATGTGCCGCAGGGCCTGCCGCCGGTGCGCGCCGACCTGGGTCTAGTGGAGCGGGTGCTGACCAATCTGCTGGACAACGCGTTGCGCCACGCCCCCGAGGGCGGCCAGGTAACGCTGGCGCTGCGCGCCACCGAGGACAGCATCGAGGTCAGCGTGGCCGACGATGGACCCGGTGTGGCGCCGGCCCTGCGCGATGGCCTGTTCCAGGCACCGGCCGCGCTGGGCGCGCGGCGTGGCGACAATGGTGGGTTGGGCCTGTTGATCGTGCAGCGCATCGTGCAGCTGCATGGCCGCCGCATCGAACTGCGCGACAGCGCGCAGGGGGCGCTGTTCGTGTTCAGTCTGCCGCGGGCGGACAGCGCGGTCAGCTGACGCGCCGCCACCCCGCCGGGCATGGCCCGGCGCTACCGTGATGCACGCGACCGGACCCATCGTCGGTAGATCCACGCCATGCGTGGATGCGCATGGCCGAATCGCAGGCAAAAAAAGACCCGGCAGAGGGAGGGATCTGCCGGGTCCGGATTGCATGGGGGGAGGGACCCATGCAATGAGCGTGGGCGTAACGTCAGTGGCTGTTGGCCGTGGCGTCCGCCGTGGATTCGTTGTGGCCCTGTACCAGTTCAGACCAAGCCTTTCCGGCCTGCAGGCCCAGATCGACCATGTCCTGCTGGGCCTGGCCCAGCCGCTGCAGGTTGTCCTGCCACAGCTGCGCGCCCTTGGGCAGCAAACCCGCCGGGTCCTCGCTGCGGGCCAGTTCGCCCAGCCAGCCGCCGGTCGCGGTCAGGTTGCGTTCCATCACCTTCAACTGCACGCCGAACATGCTTTCCGCGTTCTCCAGCGCCATCCGGTTCGCACGGGTGGCGGCCGCCGCCAGCTGGCGGGTGGCATCACTGAAACGATCGGCGAAGGCGTTGGCCATGGCTGCGTCGAAGAAGTTGATGCAATGCAGCATACGCCGATCATGCGGCATTGCAACAAAAATAATGAAGGCGCCCAAGGCGCCTTCAAAAAGCCTTCAGGATCAACGGGTTGATCAGGCGTTCGGGCCGCGGTAGCGGCAGCCGGAGGTGCAGGTTTCGTGCACGGTGATCTCGCTCAGCGCCGGCAGCACGGGCTTCAGCTCGTTCCAGATCCACACGGCCAGGTTCTCGCTGGTCGGGTTTTCCAGGCCGGGAATGTCGTTCAGATAGTGGTGGTCCAGGCGCTCGTAGATCGGCTGGAAGGCCGCCTTCACGTCGCCGAAATCCATGATCCAGCCGGTCTGCGCGCCGGGCTCGCCTTCCACCTTCAGTTCCACCCGGAAGGAGTGGCCGTGCAGGCGCGCGCACTTGTGCCCCGGCGGCACGTTGGGGAGGCGGTGCGCCGCCTCGAGCATGAAGACTTTGAAGATTTCCATGCCGCGATTGTACGCCGCCGGCCGGTCGCTGATCCGCCTGCATCGGTTGCCGATGTAAACATTTCATTTCCATCTTGATAAAGAGATGTTAGCTTCTCTTATATCCGTATGAAGAGATGTTATTGGTCCGGGCCGGGCCAGGCATGGACTACTGCGGAACTTGTCGTCACCACCACCCCACGAACGTCATGCCCCAGAACACCCTCCTTGCAGCGGCCCTTGCGGCTGCCCTGGCCACGCCGTTGTCCGCGGCGGCCGACACCTCCACCGACGCCAGTGGCGAAGCCAGCACCCTGGCCGCCGTGCGCGTTACCGGTTCCAACATCAAGCGCTCCGATACCGAAGCTTCCAATCCCGTGCAGGTGATCGGCCACGAGCAGCTGCAGGCCAGCGGCAAGGCCACCGTGGCCGACGTGCTGCGCTCGATCTCGGCCAACACCGGCAACGCTGCCAACGAAACCACCAACAACGGCTGGGCGTCCGGTTCGGCCGGCATCGGCCTGCGCGGCCTTTCGCAGAAGAACACGCTGGTGCTGCTGAACGGCCGCCGCCTTGCCAACTACGGCTTTCCCGCCGGCGGCCTGTCGGACACCTTCGTCAATCTCAACGCGCTGCCGCTGGTGGCCGTTGAACGCATCGAAGTGCTGAAGGACGGCGCCTCGGCCGTGTACGGCTCCGACGCGGTGGCCGGGGTGGTCAACATCATCACCCGGCAGAATTTCGAGGGCGCCGAGGTCGGTGGCAGCACCGGCACCGCCGACCAGGGCGGGCTGGACGAGCAGAAGCTGCACTTCGTCGGCGGCATCGGCGATCTGGACAAGGATGGCTACAACATCCTGGTCAGTCTGGAAGGCTACAACCGCGACCGCCTGGACCAGGACCAGCGCGACCTGACCAAGAGCGGCATCTACAGCGACCAGCCCGGCGGCCGCTGGAACGGCTGGTCGGCCAAGGGCGCGCGCTACCTGGTGAATGGTGTGTCGGTTCCCATGCTCGACGCCAACGGCAACTGCCCCACCGGCACCACCCGGGTCGCCAGTGCGCCCATCGACGGCCTGGCCGGCGATACCTGCGGCTTCAACCAGGCGCCGTACACCACCCTCATTCCGTCCACCAAGCGCTGGCAGGCCTACGTCAATGGCACCTTCCGGGTCAGCGACAACGTCGAAGCCTTCGGCGAAGTGCTGTACAGCGATATCAAGGGCGTGTCCTGGTTCGGCAGCAGCCCGTACTTCACCCTGGAAAGCGGCCGTTTCGCGCTGAACGCCGATACCGGCCTGGCCGAGCCCGTGTCCTCCAACCTGCCGGCCAGCAGCCCGTACAACCCGTATGGCCGCGCCATTCCCATCGAATACACCTTCTTCGACCTGGGCGGCACCATCAAGACCAACCGTTCGCAGGCCTACCGCGGCCTGGTCGGCCTGCGCGGCAGCACCGACAACTGGGATTGGGAAGTGGGCGCCTTCGGTGCACGCAGCAGCGAGCGCGAGACCGTGTCCGGCGGCTTCGCCAACCGCTGGGCGCTGGCCGATGCGCTGGCCACGGGCAGCTACAACCTGCTGGACCCGTCGGCCACCCCGGCCGAAGTCATCAACGCGATCAACATCAGCACGCTGCGCCCGGCCGAATCGGTGCTGCAGGGCATCGATGCCAAGGTGTCGGGCACGCTGGGCCGCACCTGGGCCGGTGATATCGGCTTCGCCGCCGGTGCCGAATGGCGCCGTGAGAAGCTGGATTCGGAAAATCCGTGGCAGATCGACGCCGGCCTGCAGATCCGTCCGGCCATCGCCGAAGTGCATGGTGAGCGCAAGGTCACCGCGGCCTACGCCGAAGTGAACGTGCCGCTGGCCTCCACGCTGGAGCTTTCCGCCGCCGCGCGCGCCGACCATTACAGCGATTTCGGCGATGCGTTCTCGCCGAAGCTGGGCCTGCGCTGGCAGCCATTGGACATCCTGCTGGTGCGTGCCTCGGCCTCGAAGGGCTTCCGCGCGCCGTCGCTGTCGGAAAACTCCAACAGCACCAGCATTTCCTACGGCAGCGTAATCGATCCGCGTGATCCGGATGTGCCAGGCTCGCGCCAGAACCCCACGTTCTTCACCGTCGGCAACAACGATCTGAAGCCCGAGCGCACCCGCAGCTACAACCTGGGCTTCGTACTGTCGCCGTGGTCGAACACAAACCTGAGCGTGGATTACTACAAGATCGAGCTGGACAACCTGGTCGGTACCAACAACAGCCAGACCCTGGTGACCGACGACGTGGCAGGTGCAGTGCTGCGTGATGATCGCGGCAAGCTGCTGGCGGTGTACAACCGCTACCAGAACCTGAGCAGCCTGAAGACCTCCGGCATCGACGTGGAACTGCGCCAACGCATTCCCACCGACGCCTTCGGTGAGTTCACCGTGTCCAGCGCCTTCACCCACGTGCGTGATTACCGTCGCCCGACCGTGGTCGGTGGCCCGCTGGTGGACTACGCCGGCAGCAACCTGGGCGCCACCCTGCCCAAGAACAAGGCCACCACCACGCTGGATTGGCGCTACGCCGACGTAAAGGCGGCGCTGACCTGGTACTACACCAGCGGCTACGACCAGAAGGCCAGCACCGCGGCCGCCGCCGTGCAGGATCGCGTGGATGCCTACAACCAGCTGGACCTGTACCTGGCCTACACCGGCTTCGACCAGCTGACCCTGTACGCCAAGGTGCAGAACCTGGCGGACAAGGAGCAGCCGTATGACGCCTCGTTCCCCGGTATCCGCGCGCCGTACGACTTCAGCCAGTACGACCTGCGCGGGCGCTACTTCACCGTCGGCTTCGATTACCGCTTCTGAACCACCGGCCGCGACCGGCCAAGCCGTTGGCCGGTCGCGCTGCCCTGTCTTCCGGGAAACCATCGTGTCCTTGCATCGCCGTACCGTTCTGCCGCTGCTGATCGCCGCGGCCACTGTCTTCGCCGCGCCTGGCGTGGCCCAGGCGCAGAGCAGCTACTTCTTCCCGCAGGCCAGCCAGGCCGCGGCCTTCGACGCCAGCATTCCCACCCCGGAGCAATTCCTGGGGTATCCGATCGGCAGCCGCTTCACCCGGCATGACCAGCTGGTGGCGTACTTCCAGGAACTGGCCCGTCATTCGGACAAGATCAGCGTGCGCGAGATCGGCCGCAGCTACGAAGGCCGGCCGTTGTTGATCGCCACCGTCACCGCCGCCAGCAACCAGGCCCGGCTGGAACAGATCCGCCAGCAGCACGCAACGCTGGTCGATCCGGCGCAGCCGCGCAGCGCCGCCGGTGACAGCCCGGTGGTGGTGTGGCTGGGCTACAGCGTGCACGGCAACGAAACGTCCAGCGGTGAAGCGGCCATGCTGACCGCCTACTACCTGGTGGCCAACCGCAGCGCCGAAACCCAGCAGTGGCTGCAGCAGGCCGTGGTGCTGTTCGATCCGGCGCAGAACCCCGACGGCCGCGACCGCGCGGGGAACTGGCACAACGCCTGGGCTTCGGACCCGGCCTCGTCCGACCCGGCTGACAAGGAGCATGTCGAACCGTTCCCGCAGGGCCGCACCAACCACTACTTCACCGATCTCAACCGCGACTGGCTGGCGCTGACCCAGCGCGATTCGCGGCCGAAGGTGGAAGTGTTCCACCAGTGGTACCCGAACGTGCAGATCGACTTCCACGAGATGGGCAAGGACAGCACCTACTACTTCGAGCCGTCGCCGAAGAGCATGCACAGCCCACTGATTCCGGCGGCGTCGTACGAGTTCAACAAGACTCTGGCCAAGTACCACGCGCAGTCGCTGGATGCGCTGGGCTCGCTGTACTACACCGGCGAAAACTACGACAACTTCTCGCCGGTGTACGGCTCCACCTATCCCGATTTCCACGGCGCGGTGGGGGTGACGGTGGAGCAGGCCAGCTCGCGCGGGCGTGTGCAGGAATCGGTGAACGGTCTGCTGACCTTCCCGTTCACCATCCGCAACCAGGTCGCCACCGGCCTGGGCACCGTGCGCGGCGCGGTCACCGAACGCAGTGGCCTGTTCGACCTGCAGAAGACCTTCTTCCAGAGCGCGCTGAAGCAGGCCGGGCAGCAGCCGGTGAAGAGCTTCGTGTTCGGCGATGCGCATGACCCGGCGTTGACCCGGCGCCTGCTGGAACTGTTGTTGCTGCACCGTATCCAGGTGCAGGCGCTGCCGCGCGATGTCAGCGTGGACGGTCAGGCCTTCAAGGCGGGTAGCGCCTACGTGGTCCCGGTACAGCAGCCGCAGTTCCGCCTGGTGCATTCGATCTTCGCCGAAACCCCGCCGATCAAGGGCGACGTTTTCTACGGCAGCACCAGCTATGCGATTGCGCCGGCCTACGGCGTGGCCTTCGCTGGCAGCCGCAGCCGCATCGACGGTGGTGCGGTGGTGGCCGAATTGCCGGCGGCCAGCGGCGGCGTGGTCGGCGGGCAGGCCACCTTCGCTTATGTCATCGACTGGCGCGACTACAGCGCGGGCCGCGTCCTTGCCGAGCTGCAGGGCAAGGGCGTGCTGGCGCGTGCCGCTTTCAAGCCCTTCACTGCCGGTACCGCGCAAGGCGACGTGGCGTTTGCCGCAGGCAGCATCGTGATTCCCGTGGCAGGCCAGTCGCTGCAGGGGGCCGCGCTGCTGGACGCGGTAAATGCGGCCACGCGCACTGCCGGTGTACAGGCCCATGCACTTGCAAGCGGCCGCAGCCGCGAGGGCATCGATCTGGGCAGTGACAGTGTGAAGGCACTGCGCAAGCCGGCCGTTGCGCTGGTGATGGGCGAGGGCGTGACGGCCACTGAGATCGGCTCGGCCTGGTTCCTGCTCGATCAGCAGCTGCACCTGCCGGCCAGCAAGCTGGACCCGCAGCAGCTGGGCAAGGTGCCGTTGGATCGCTACACCACCCTGGTCCTCTCTGGCGGCAACTACGCCGGCGTGGATGCCACCGCCGTGGCCGCGCTGAAGCGCTGGGTGCAGGCCGGCGGTTCACTGGTCACCTACGGCAGCGCCTCGAAGTGGGCGATCGAACAGAAGTTGGCCGATGGCGAAAAGCTGGGCAAGGATGAGGATGCCGCCGACGAGAGCCGTCGTGCGTTCGGCGACCAGCGCGACATCGCCGCGATCGAGCGGGTCAGCGGCAACATCCTCAGCGCCGACGCCGATACCTCGCACCCGCTGGCCTTCGGCGTACCGCGCCGGCCGCTGTCGGTGAACAAGGAAAATGCCGTGGTGCTGCAGCCCAGTGCCAATCCGTTCTCCACCGTCGTACGCATCGACAGCCCGCCGCGGGTGAACGGCTATCTGTCCGAACGCAACCGCAGTCGCGTGGCGGGCAGCGCCTGGTTGCTGGTATCGGCGCAGGGGCAGGGCAACGTGGTGTTGTTTGCCGATGACCCGGCCCACCGCAAGTACTGGCACGGCACGGATCGCCTGCTGATCAACGCGATCTTCTTCGGGAATCTGGTGAATCCGAGTAAAGCGCGGGGTTGAGGCGTTTGGCGCCTTTGTGGTGCTGGCATGGGGAGGACGGAGGGGCTGCGCAGGACACGCCGCAAGTACGTCCCTGTAGGCTCGTAGGCGCCATCCATGGCGCCTGCGGTCCTGCGCAACCCCTCCGTCCTCCCCAGACAGTTTCCAGCGGGCGCGGACGCATCAAACCCAAGGCGGGGGCAAGGGCAAAAGCAAAAGCAGCGGCTGCGGCTCTTGCTCTTGAATTTGAATTTGATCCTTCTTCCTCCGGCTACTCCGCGGGAGAAGACGCTGGAAATGTCTGCAGCGTTGGGGAGCGGGGGCGGCGCAAAACCGCAGGCGCCAAGGGCCCGAGGCATGCCTCGGGCGGGTTGGGCAGGACGCCCAACCCCGGTCTTGCCGTGTGCGCAGGATTGCGCACACGAGCAAGGCGCCTACGAGCTTGCATGGATGTATTCACGGCGTCTTTTGCGCCGCCCCCGCGTCCCAGCGCCCAAATAGAACCAGCCGCGTGCTCTCCCACCCGGTAGCCAGCCAAAAAAAAGGACGGCGCGTCAGCGCCGTCCCTCGATAGCCCTCCCGCGCAGCGGGAAGTAAGACTAGAAGCTGGCGCGCACGCCGGCCCGGTACTCGGACGCGTCCTTGTCGAACTGGCCTTCCAGCACCACGCCCCAGGTATCGGTAATGTTCAACTGGCCGCCTGCCACGCCATACCAGCGCGCGTCCTGTCCGTCGCCACCGTTCGCGTAACCGCCCTTCAGCCAGCCCTCCAGGTGGTCGGTAAACCGGCCGCGCACACCGACCATGCCCAGCACCTGATTGAACCGCGACGTCTGGCGCGACCGCTCATCGCCAACGCGATAATCCGACTCCGCAGAGCGGTGGTTCCAGGCGAACTCGCTGGTGAAATCCAAGCTGTCGCTGATCGGCGCGTGGTAGCCCAGCCCGAGGTACGGGGCATCGACTGTGGTTTTCACCTTCGCAGCGCCGGCGTAGTCGCTGCCGCTGACGCGTGATGCGCCCACGATCACATGGAACTGCGGTGTGACGGCGAACGAACCTCGTACATAGCCGCCATCGCTGGTGAAGTCGCCGGCATTGCCGGCGTCCAGAATCAGTCGGTTCCAGCCACCTTCAACGTAGGTGTAGCTGAGCTCGTCACTGGCCGTGGCCAGTGCTGGAAGTGCAAGCAACAGGCTGGCTGCCAGCAGCATCTTGCGCATCGTTCAAGTCCTTGTGTCGAGCGAGGGTGCAGGTGGGCGCCGGCGCCGCAACGCAGTGCGGGGCCGGGCATTGGATTTGCAGCGTGGGCGGATCAGAAGCTTGCGCGGACGCCGACTCGGTACTCGGCGAAGTCGTCGTAGAACTGGCCCTCGGCAACCACACCCCAGGCGCGGTTGAAGCTGACCTGGCCACCGAGGGTGCCCGTCCACGTGCCGTCGAAATTGCTGTTGCCGTCGATGTAGCCCGCCTTGAGCCACGCCTCGGTCTTCGCCGACGGCTTGCCGCGTACGCCGAACGTGCCCACGGCCGTGTTGACCGACGTCGTGCTGGAGTAGGTCACCCCATCGGAACGTACTTCGCCCTTGCCGCGGCGGCGGTTCCACGCCAGGTCTGCGGTGAAGTCCACCCGATCGCTCATCGGCATGTGATAACCAATACCCAAGTGGGGCTGGTCAAGCGTGGTCTTCACGCTGGAGTAGGCATAACGGGTGGTGTCGGTCACGCGCGACCAGCCACCGAACACGTTGACCTGTTCGGCGATGGCGAAGGAGCCACGCACGTATCCGCCATCGGCCTTCGGATCGTTGAGTGCACTGGAACTGATCTGCAGCTGGTTCCAGCCCCCCTCCACATAGGTGTAGCTCATGCCGTCGTCGGCGATGGCCGTCAGCGGAGCACCAAGAAGCAACGTGGAGGCCAGGAGAATCTTGCGCATCATGCGTGTCCTTATCGGGTAGCGATCCAGACCGGGACACTCAGGTGGGACCCGGCTGCGACGTCGTGTCGCCGGCCGAGTCTATCCGCATTTCACGCCGCGTGAACGGGCTGCGTCCCGAGCACACCACCCGGTATCGAGTCGTTCAGAAAGACGGTTCGGCCCGTGCCAACGAAAAAGGGCGCAGTTTTCACTGCGCCCCTTTCTGTTCTGCAACGTCGCGGCAATCAGCCGGCGCGACCGCCGCCGTTGCCGCCTTGGCTACGACCGCGGCCGCCACCATTGCCGCCACCGCCTCGACGCTGGCCCTGACCGGCACCGGCACGCTGCTGGCCATTGCCACCGCCCTCGCGACGGCCGCCGCCCGACTTCTTCGGACCGGCATGCGCGTGACGCGGCGCATCGCCGTGCGGACGACGCGCGTGGCTCTTGCGCGGCGCACGTTCGCCAGTTTCGTGCTCGGCCTTGCCCGGCGCACTGTTGCCCCAGCGGATCGGCACCTGCAGCTCGAAGCCCGGCACGTCGCGGATATCCATGTCGCGGCCCAGCAGGCGCGTGATCGCGCGCAGCAGCTTCACTTCATCCTGCGCGACCAGCGAAATCGCTTGGCCGGTGGCACCGTTGCGGCAGGTACGGCCAATGCGGTGCACGTAGTCTTCGGCCACCATCGGCAGATCGAAGTTGATCACCTTCGG
>PJTS01000440.1_pt1 | contig 26823 bp, 25 predicted proteins | sample 1512251 | NCBI WGS metagenome assembly PJTS01 (sample SAMN08177686, study PRJNA422409) | Soil metagenome, whole genome shotgun sequencing project. | isolation source: Soil (2) enriched on wood chips: alkali lignin treatment | place: USA: Madison | collected 2015-01-15 | reverse complement strand
GCCATACGTTTCGCAACGATATCCTCTTCGGGAGCGAAGAGCGAGTTGTACCAAGTGAATTTCAAGAAAGACACCTGGAAAAAAGGTGTTACCGAAGATGTAAAGAATATGCCTGCAGGATTGACCGCAACGCTATTTAATGGAACATTTGCAAACACAGCTGCAATAACAGGCAAAGCGGTACACCAAGAGATTATCAAGAATATCCATTTGAGCGATACGATTAAAATGCCTTCTTTTGGCGCAAAAATTAAGGGCTATCTATACGTGAAAGAAAACGGGATCTATAATTTCTATTTCACTTGCGATGACGGTGGAGTTTTGCGCATACATGATCAGGTCGTCGTAGACAACGATGGACAACATCCCCCAATTATGAAAAGTGGACAAATCGCTTTAGAAAAAGGATATCACCCGATTAGCATCGATTTTATCGAAGCGGGAGGAGGATTTACGTTAAAACTTCAATATCGTTTTAACGGTTCCAAAGTTTCCAACATACCAGACGATCATCTCTTTCATAAAAACTAAGGTTAAAAGGGGTGTCCGCAACGGACATCCCTATTTTTTTACTTTACTCCTGCCCCCATAGTCTCTTTTCAAATATTCAATTCCCAACGACTTACTTTTGGAAAGCTTCTTTACCATTTACACATTGAAAACTTATCTTTTCTTTGTCATCCAGCCCATATAAATCGTTGATTGAAAAAAACGTACCGGAACCTCGAATCCCGCTTCAACACATAATGCTGCAAGCCGATCTTCAGACACATGAAAAAGCTCGTTCTCTATCCTATTCAATCGAAGACTGATCTGCTCTTCGGGTATGTCATCGGACAATAGAAGTCTTAGAATTTTCAGATTTTCTTTAATCATGCTGCTATCTCCAGTGATATCCAGCATCACAAGTGGCGCTCCTAGAACCAGTCTTTTTCCGATCTCTTTCAGCAATTCCAGCTTACTCCCATTATCTTCAAGAAAATGAAGAACCAACAAGAGTGTGGCAGCATCATATTTTTTGTCGTTTTTCAAATCTTGGATCAGGGCTTCAGCAAGTACAATGTTAGGGTATCCCTCAAGTTTCTGCCGAGCCTGTTGAATCATTTCAGGGGAAGGATCTATACCTGTTATATTCCATGTTTTCCCTTTTGTAACGAGTTTCTGTATTTCATTACCAGTTCCACAGCCGACGATCAGCAGTTCATTGGGATCCGTATCCGTCAACAGCTTAGGCAAACAATCCAAAAAATAGTGATAATTGGGAATCCAGGCTTCTACAAATTGATCATAGCCGCTCGCTCTTTCATTCGCGAATAATTCTACTTTGCTCATATTTTTTAATAATGCAATCTTGATATCAGACAGATCAAGTGTTAAGCTATAAAGATAGCTCAATTGCATCAGTATCTCTTTTAATTAGTCCTTTTCGATTGAAAAAATTATATTGTCCCAACATTTTGACCAATAACCCACTAGCCATATTTATTAGCAATACGTCCCTCAACAAAAGCTGGTAATTCTTCTTGAAAAATATATTCTCTTCTATTCTGCCATCTATAGATTCAAAACTTTTGCTATCTTTATTTTACTTAGCCAGAGTTGTGATAATGACGAATAAAAAGCCATCTGGTTGCACCAGATGCAACCAAGATAATTTGTTAAGATCAGCTCAAAAATATATTAACAAGACTATATGAGCTTTTTAAATTTCTTAAAAGGACAACATAAATTAAAGCAGATTGATGTCAGTGAAGACCAGGACTTTGTTGATCTGCAACTAACGATAACCAAAAACTGGAATGATGAAAACCTAAATCATATTATCCAGGCAAAGGGTCTTTGGGGGAAAGAAACAGTCGGTATAGAAGTTTCATTTCGACGCGATATGAAATTAGGTATCGTCAACACAGAAGTAGACAAGAAAAGATTTTATCGAGAAGGGGTCAATTTCTATTCCATCGGGGAATTGAGTGATAATTTCGCTAAGGCTTTAAGTACCTTGTTTAAAACTGAAGCTAGCTCTTTCAAGATGCTTGACACTATAGGTTCCACAGCATTTGTACTTAGCGGCCAGCCGGAGTATTTTGACGAAGAGTATATAAAAACCAAAATTTTCTTTGACGATACAAACGAAAAGGATAGTTATGCAGAATGGTATGTGAATATCGACCTAAAAAATAGAATTCTTGAATTAAGGGAAAAAGATCAGGAATATCGAAAAAACATCATTAATGTGTTGACAAATAACTAGCTTTTCGAAAATTTAGAAATTAATACATGTCTATTCAGCCTTTAACACTTGAGTCTGACCCCTATTCTATTCGTCAGTTATTGGAAAGCGAATTTGAATATTATAAATCAATTCGTCTAGAAGCAATTCAAACGGAGCCCACCTTATTTCGATGGAGCAATCCAGCAGAAAGCGATCTCTCCGATTTGGACTGGCAAGAGCGTATAAAATATCCCCGGATTGTCTTTGGACTTTTCAAAAAAGACGACCTGATCGGGATGACCAGTATGTTATTATTAAACGATACTGAAGCATATTTTGGGCAATCTTTTATTCGCCCTGAACATCGTGGACAAGGGCTTTCAAGCCTCTTGTACAAAATTAGAATGACCTGGGTCAATACACAGCAGATCAAACGGCTCATCATCAGTCATCGGGAAATCAATACGATTTCAAAAAAAGCGATCCTACGCGCAGGTTTCGAATATAGTCACCGGGAACTCGTACATTGGCTGGACGGCACAACTGGTTACTCATTGTACTACCGCTTAGAACTTTAACACAAATCTGATCTGATTTCGGAGATAAGCTCACAATAATCATTTCACTCGATTGAAAACCTATTGCGGATATAAAACCTCCTATATAGCAGCTGAGTTAGTCCCGTCTTTTTGATAAAGTGTGCTTCTGTAAGTGATACCCCATTTAGCTATTTCATCAATAATGGGACCTAATGTTTTACCACAATCAGTAAGTTCATACTCCACAGTAAGCGGCTTGGTATTCAAGACGGTTCTTCTGATAAGATGGTTCATTTCCAGATCTTGCAGCTCTTTGGACAGCATCTTTGCCCCAATCCCATCAACTTCCCGCAACAATTCCATAAAACGTAGCTTTTCAAACAACATTAATGTCCCAATAATGTGAAATTTCCATTTACCTGCCAAAATCTCCATGCTGTCATTTATCGCCAATATCCGCGTTTTACAGCCGGTGGAGGAACTTGATAGTGCTTCCTTTTTCATTTTACTTGATCTCCTTCTATTGATTACAAAAATACTGAATTACAGCGTCACAGCGCACTATCTTTTTGGAAAGTAGTTTCTTTAAGGAAACTAATACCAAAAATAAACTATCTATCATCTACCTTTGTATTCATAAATTAAAATGGCATGATTGATGCCGACGATACAGAACAATACAAACATCTTATTAAAAAATAAAACGATTAAAAAATGAAAAAACAATTAATCTCGGGTTTAGCCCTTATTTTGTTATTCGCTTCATGTCAAAATGCAACTGGAGACAAAGCCAAAACAACATCAGCGCAAGAAGTGACTGAACAAAAAGGACAGACTTATACTGTAGAGGCTGACAAAAGTACATTAAAATGGACAGGTTACCACAAAGGTGGTTTGAATCCAAGATATGGTGTCTTAAAAAGTGATGGTACACTTTCAGCTGAAAACAATGCTATCACTGGTGGATCTTTCACCATTGACGTCAATTCAATTGTAACAGACAGCGCTTCCGTAGATCCTACTACTGCAGGTGGTAAAAAATCAACAGATTTGGATGCACACTTGAAAAGTGCGGACTTCTTTGATACAGCTAAATATCCTACAGCTAAATTTGAAATCACCAAGGTCGCTCCATTTGATGCTGCTCAAGGAAAAAGCGTTGTTGCTGATGCTACAAACACTATCAGTGGTAACCTGACAATCAAAGACAAAACAGTAAACGTAACATTTCCTGCCAAAATTACTTTCAATGGCGAAGAAGTTACTTTCTACTCTAAATTTACGATCCAAAGACAAGATTGGGGACTTACTTATGGTACCGAAGGTAATCCTCAGGATTGGATGATCGCACAAAATGTTGACATTGAACTTAATGTTACAGCGAAAAACGCAAAATAAGATTTCTAATGGCTGATACAGTCTTCTAGAATTCTGGCTATAATCAAGTTGGCTCTTCTGTAAGCCAACTTGATTACTCTTTCCCCTATTTGTATCCTTAACCTACCAAATCCGTATTATTACCCATCCTGATCAGGCACATCGCATTAAATTCATGTGGATTCATCTCCTAATCTCGCAACTCCATTTTCTTTTTTAGACGCTGTTTTGCTTTTTTGATTGCTTCGGTAGATACACAGAGTAGTTCACTCATGCTACTGTTGTTTAGATCCAATTTTTGTAGAGCAAGTATGCGCAGATCGTTATCTGTTATTTTTGAATAGTTTTGTTTCATTTGTGCTAAATAACCCGGATGGACCTTGTCAAAAACATGCTTGAATTTTAGCCATCGTTCATCGGTCATGATATGTGTCTGCAACATTGCATTTAAGCTGTCGGAAACCTGAGCCATGTAAGCAGGATTTTGCACTGACACCTTCACAATCTCCTGTCGGAGCTGTTGAATAGTTGTATCATTTTGTTTGATCGTATTGGTAAATTCACCAAGAGAATCTTTTAAAATCAAAAGCTCCTGATCGAGTAATTGCTTCTCGTAACCTAGCTTGAGCCGATCCTTTTCAAGAAGGGCATTTCTCATTTTGATTTTTGCTTTGGATCTGTTTATTAAGAGCAATACAATCGCAAATACCAAAATCAAACAGAGCCCAACAAATTGATAAATCCGTTTGGTGTGAAGTCTTTTTTCCTCAGCAGATTGGATAGTTCGATTATATCGCTCAGTCTCCCTTTGCCAAAGAAACCTTTGAATCTCTTTATCATTTATTCTTTTTTCTAATGAATCTTTTAAGATCAGATAGACATGTAATTGTTTGAGTTCTTCCTCCTTTTGATTTAAACCACGAGCAATATCAGATAACAATTTTGAGGCCTCCATCTTATATTTCAAGAAATAGGGCTTTTCCTCCATCAGGCTTATGCTGGTTACAGCATATTGCTTGGCCAGTTTCCATTCCTTAAGCACAATATACCACCTTGCCAGATTAAGGTTTGCTCGCATGGCATCCTTTCGTTCATTAAACCGCATAGAAAGATCGATGTTCTTCTGAACTAAGGCAATCGCTTTTTGCCGATCGCCTGTTTTCCAGGCCTGATCGGCTAGATTACCTGAGATAATGCCAATCCATACCGAATCCTTAGCCAATTTTGCCTCCGTCATCGCCCGATTGAAATAAGTGGCAGCCTGATGATTAAGCGAATCATTTGCTAGATACACGGCAATAGCATTGATTAGATCCACACGTTCTCTTGATGCTGCTTTCGAAAAAGGTAATGCTTCCTGTAAGTAATCAACGGCTATACTATGATCTCCAATATAACTATAAAAATTCGCGATGAACTGGTAATGCTTAACTACCAATGGTATTTTTTTAATGTCAATTTTGGATTTCAAATCATTTGCACGCAAGAAGAATGGAAATGCTTCCTTTACCTTCCGATAAACATAGTTATAATAGCCTTGTCGTGCATAGCCTATCATTTCCAATTCAATATTATGATGCTTTTGAAGCAATTGCTCCGCAAGCCGATAATATTGATCAGAAACAGGATTAGTCCGATCAAACGCAATCGAATACCCATCTGCCATACGCATATAGTATCCCCATTTCAGTATATTATTATGTTTACTATCGGCGAGCGTCAAAACAGGAGCCAGTGTATTTTTCAATGCAACAGTATCCTTCCCAAAGTTAGCTGGAAATTGGAGGACAGCTTCCAACTGAAGAACAGGGTCTTCAATATGCGCTATTTTTTCTATAGATTGCCCAATGGCTATATTCGTACTTTTTATCGTCAGAATAGCTAGGAACAACATACAGAACAAATAAATTTTCATTTTTAAAAAGGTCAAGTTTTTATTAAAATGGCTAACGGTAACAGGCCAACTCGTAATAGATTTAATTTCCAGATCTGCCCTATTAAAATCTGACATTACCAAAATACAGCTGGGTGCGCCAACAGTTATCGGAATGACTTCATTACTTATTTAGCAAAATGGTTAATATAGACTCATAAAGCGAGGGTATAGGCCCCGATTCACTGTCGTAAATATACAATTTATCCACATAAGAGATCAATCTCTTTTTGTTAAAAAATTGTTAGCACATTACGTCTATTTTTAGATTTGGTGGTACATCTATCTATTTTTATACCATTATCCAAATGTATTTATATTTGTATATGGAGATATCAATACGAAAGGGAATATTAAGCGAATTACCCCAAATAAAGGAGCTATTTGCTGGGACTATTACTTCAATATGTCAGACCGATTATAATGCAGAACAACTCGACGCATGGAAATCTTCGATCAGTAATACTGAACGCTGGAATAATTTAATCAAAAATCAATATTTTATTGTCGCAGAAATAGACAAAGAAATCGTTGGTTTTGCTTCATTGGATCATGGCAACTATATCGATATGTTATACGTACACAAAGATTTTCAACGACTGGGCATTGCACAACGATTATATGACCACTTGGAGCATAAGTTTAAATATTCAAATATGGAGACGCTAACAGCAGATGTCAGTAAAACGGCAAAACCTTTTTTTGAACGTAATGGTTTTACAACAATTGCCAGACAGGTGCAAGTTCGGTCGGCCGTTGAAATTGTCAATTACAAAATGCAAAAGACTTTTTAACATCGACTGGTCTAGCTAAAGATCAAAACTTCTCACCGTATGCTATGATTTTGGTTTCCATAAGCAAAAGCTGATGTTCAGCATTTTTTAATTGTGCTGTCGCCCTGCCATTTTGTGTATCTATGGTAATTTCCATTTCAGCCTTTATATTTTTATCGCGATCAAAAAAAGCCTTGAATTTTTTAAAAATATCCATTTCATCAAATTCAAAATTTACAGCACAACGGTTTTGATTTTTATCATACCATTTGATGTATATATTCTGTGGAATTCCCCTTTTTTCAACTGTTATATTTTGTGCTCTTTCATCGAAAACAAAACGTTCAGCATTAAAATACCGAAAAATAGCATCATAGGTTTTTATTTCTGGAGTGACCACAAACTTTGGGTTCCAGGTATAAGCTGCGCCCAGTTTATTCCAATAATCATCAGGAACAGGTTGATTTTTTTTTGCCATTTGTATTGCCAAGGGAACGATCATTGTATCTGTCAGGACCTTATTGCGCCACTCCTGATTAAATAAATCACCATAAACCATCTCCTTATTATCAGAAACCTTCTGGTCAATATCGATTTTCTTCGCCTGATACTGACCTATTTCGACCTGACGATATCCAGATCCTCCAGCCCATATCACCAGTCCCCCAGCGGGTGCAAACCCGAAAATAATCTTGTTATAATGCTCCTCAACATCACTAGTTGCCCTTCTTTCTACATAAGGCTGTTTAAAAAGTGTAAGCAATTTGTTGTAATCTATTGTATCATGGAATCGGTAGAACGCATTCTCTGAAAACGAATACCAAGTAACATCAATTGCTTTGGGCAATGACATCATACTTTTATAGGTTTCGGCCCCCGCCTCCCCCCATTTTGCATGATAATTCACTGTATTTCCCTCACTAAATGTAAACTCATAATCCTTATCATTCGGGAAGATAAATATCCCTTTGTAGAGTTGTACCGGATAACCTGCGGGATTACTCATTGCACCAGCCCATTCAAATCGACCTTCTTTTAAATTATCTACCTGATCCCGCCGCTCCCGTTCAGCTTTCCGAACCTCACGGCCAACAGTCGAAAAAATAGACACAAGCACACTGATTAAAATATAGCCCAAAAATGTTAGTATCAACGCTGTCCACGATCTTAAGCCCCAAACGAACGTAATGCTACTGAATAAACTCAAAAAAATACTCAAAATTAAAATCAAAGGGAACATTTCAGAAATTACTCCTCCCAGATCAGCATAAATCTTGTGTTCATATTCGTCGCCTAGTGTACTGACAAAAAGCAATACTGGTAACAATGTGGAAAATATAAAGTAATATAAAAAACTATAAATCCCCTCAAAGACAATACTGGGATTTTCAAATACCTTTAATTTTTTTCGAAGCTTATTGAAATGAAAATAAATAAGGGTAATTACAAGAAAATAGGGAGAAACACAGAATGCCCCATAAACCAAGTTCATATCGGCATCTTGTGTTAACAACATTGCCAATAATCCCAAAAGTGTCACAACAAAGGCTGAAATTGTAGCTTTAAGAACCATGTATAGATTTTATTATTTATTGATCATAATATATAGCGGTATCCTGTCTACATTTTGCTTCAAATTTACAATTTGAAAAACAAGAACAACTTTACTCAAAAGTAATAAGAAATGAAATTATAAATACACAACAATTCATATTCAAAGCAAACCAATGCATATTCGTTCTATTTTTTCATACCCCTTAAGAACCCGATGCTCGCAATGCTTAAAAAGAAAACAGATCATTTTGCTATCTTAGCCCATGAATAGAAAATACGAGTTATGCATTTGACGATTAGACCCGCACAACAAGATGATGCCGCAGTTGTACCTGAAATCATGTTACAGGCGATGGAAGATATCATCTTTCGTTTTATACAAAAAGAAGACAAAAAAGAAGCAATTCGTTTTTTAACAGATCTTTTTCAACAGACCGGAAATCTATATAGCCATGAAAATACTTTTGTTGCTGTAGATCCCGAAGGCAATGTCATGGGATCATTGACGGGATATAATGGGGATCATTTTATTGCGCTACGACAACCAATCCTGGAACTCATCCAAAAACAATACGCAAACGACCTAATCCCTGAACCAGAAACAACTGGACAGGAATTTTACATAGATTCTGTTGCTGTATCCACTGCTGCCAGAGGTCAGGGTCTAGGAACTGAGCTATTGAAACATGCGATAAAACATGCTAAAAATCAAGGTTTCAAACAAATAGGCTTATTGGTTGATTTAGATAATCCGAATGCCAAGAAGCTTTATGAACGCCTTGGTTTCACATTAGGAAACAAAATGCCTTTCGTCGGTGGGGAATACTATCATATGTATATTCAATTTGTTTAGGATAATCTACAACATCCAGTTCCTGAAAAACATCAACATTATTAATCAAATATTGGTTTCTTCCAAAATACCAAAAGTGTCAACTCAACAAATGAGGCAAAATAGAGGAAGAACAATTTATAGCCTATCTTATTTATAAATACCACAAAGATTAATATAAAAGATCTAAAAAGGAATTCTTAAAATTCCCTATTTTTGCACAGATTAACATGAAAAATCAACTTCATCGGCAACTCCGTATTTACAGATATGTTATCTATCGGGAAACGTTAATAGATCCCTGGGAACATTTTTGGTCTTTTATCGGTGCATTCGTAGGCATATTTATCATCGCTTTTATTCAATCACTTCATTTCCCACCACTGGAGAATGTTTTCCTGATCGGATCATTTGGGGCCTCCTCTGTTCTGGTTTATGGAGCTATACAAAGCCCACTTGCACAACCTCGAAATTTAATCGGTGGTCATGTGGTTTCAGCGATAGCTGGAGTTACTGTAGCACAGCTACTCCCCGATATCATCTGGCTCACTGCCCCCTTTGCTGTAGCCCTGTCTATCGTATGCATGCAACATACCCGCACATTGCACCCTCCGGGAGGAGCGACAGCGCTAATCGCCGTAAGTAGCGGAACCAAAATTTCTTCCTTAGGGTATTGGTATGTATTGAGTCCCGTACTCTCCGGCTGCCTGATTTTATTTATAGTAGCACTTATTTTTAATAATATCACCAAAAATCGGCACTATCCTGTTAAAAGATCACGTTTACGGCGTTCATGGCGACAACATCTAAAATCACGATTTGAACGAACCAAAGGTACATCAACCTAATCTGAATTAGCTAACTCTATCGTACTATTCCCACAGTACGCATATCCATCTTGCTAATTCGTAGACATTCTTATTTACGTCGATGTGGGATATGTTCCATTTCTCGTGGACTCTTTTCCGCTGTTCCTTCTTTTTGTCTGCCGGCACCGAATTTCCAACTAAAAGAAAGACTTACCGATCTGTTGTAATAATTGTTGGATGTTGTACTTCTGAATGAAGGCGACACCGCCATATTCCTTTGTTTCATAGCTCGTTGAAACGGATTACTTACTGTCAACACAATACTGGCTCTATCATTCCAAAGTTCCTTTTGAGCAGAAAATCGATAAGACCATTCGGCCGTATTTCGTCCCTGCAAAGTCACATAACCATTGCTATAGTCTCCTGAAATCTGAAGACTGTAACCTTTAGACAGACCATATGAACTGCTGAGATTAGCAGCATAAAACCCATTGCTATTCCTTACCTGTAACGCTGGGCTCCTAAACCAGACATAATAGAGTTCCAGTCCACCATTGAGCATCCAATTCGATTGCAGTTCCATGGATAGATTGACCTGTGCACCCAAACGTTTATTTGTCGCAATATTACTGGGTGTAGTACGTGAAATTCCGAGACTGTCGACGACAGTAAGCTGCTCTATCGAATTATTGTTGGTACTATAATAGACACTACTATTCAGATTAAAACCAGATGCTGCACTGTAATTGTGTCCCAATTCCACTACGCGAATCCGTTCAGGTCGCAATAGCGGATTTCCCGACAGCAGATTTCGCGGGTCACTGGCGTTGACATAAGGATTGAGATCCCATATCCACGGTCTACGTATCCGCTCTGTATAAGCGAATTTGAGTTCGTGATGGTCATTTACCTTTTTAGCGACTAACAGAGTAGGCACCCAGTTGCCGAATTTAGATTTAAATGAAAGTGTGGAACTCCTGAAATGAGCCCCCAATACTGTTGTTTCAAAACGAATTCCGGGCCTAATTGTCCACTGATCATCGGTTTCGATTTTTAAACTCATATAGCCCGCCAATATCGTACTGTAGTAATCCATTTTATCCGACCGGGATAGGATTTCGACCAACTCTTCACTTCCCGGAGCATGTTCATTATTGAAAACGGTATAAAGACTACTGGAATTACTTCGCTTCAATTTCATTCCCGTTTCAATGACATTTTTCCCGGTCGCATCTATCGGGTGCGTATAGTCTGCCTGAAAATCAAAGTCCCAGGAGTCACCTTTATTTGGTCCTTTCTCCTTAAAAGAGCTTACTCCGGACATTTCTTTTTGACTGGTTATGTATTCCGATCTATCGTTTGATCGGGCGGCCAGCCCAATGATCTGCAACTCCTGTGACTTGTGTCTAAATTTTTTGAGATAATTCAGCGAGAGTTCATAATACTTTACCGAATTCTGCTGCTGACTAAACTGATTATATTCAGCATAGGTATTTCCATCCTGAAACAAGTTGTAAAGTGAACTATGCGCAGGCCAACTGCCATACCAATAGGACAGGTCTGCGCCAATTTTTTGCGAGCTGTCCGGGCGGTACACAAATCCTAGACTTGCAGACGCCCCCCTATCCTTTTCAGTTGCATCATTGTGCTGTAAAAGTTCTCCGACCGATACCCCATTGGATAAGGAGGTTCTTTGCAGGGTCGACCTGTTTCGTTCTCGTTCAGCATTCATCGTTGCGTTAAAATTGAAATCAAACTTTTCAGTAGTCATAGCCCAAGAGCCACTTCCAGATTGATCCAAGTTACCTAAACTAACATCCAAACTTCCATGTGTTCCCTGGATGGATTTTTTTGTGATAATATTAATAATACCAGCAGCTCCTTCAGCTTCATATTTTGCAGATGGCGAAGTAATTACTTCAACAGATTTAATAGAACTTGCAGGAATCATTTTTAAGGCATCTTTCAAGTTCTTAGCCATTATTCCTGAGGGGATACCATTGAGCAGAACTTTAATATTCGTATTCCCGCGCATCCGCAATTCCCCATTACTCCCTACTGTTAGCAGAGGAACTTTCCGCAATAGATCTACAGCCGAACCGGCTTTATTACTGATATCAGAGCCCGCATCATAGATCAGCTTATCACTTTTAAAGCGTATCGGCTTTCGCTTCCCTTTCACAACAATTTCTTCCAAGGATTGATACTGACTGACAAGTCTGACCTCCAATACCTTTGATGAAGTTATCGACTTAGACAGGTGACTTTCATATCCCACATAAGTCACCAAAATACTTGGACTCTCAGTCTGCGGCATAACGAGCTTAAATCCGCCTCTCAAATCGGTAGTGACTGTCTGTAAAACTTTTCCCGCAGAAATCAGAGAGACTGTTGCATGTTCGATCGGAAGGGCATTGCTCGCATCGACAACTTTTCCTTTAATTTCATAAACGGCATTTTTCCCAACTTGATGCTGAGCATATAAAGAAGGTAAATATAGGATAGACACAAAAAGAATAGCAATTGGGAAATGCTTCAAAACACGGAACATATTGTTTGGATTAAATACAATACAAAACAATAAGACTATGTTCTTTTTAAAAAATTTTAATGAGGAATAAGGCGAATAAAAGGCCAAACGACCTTCATCATCAAATTAGTAGCTTTGGTCATTCTCTCTTGGGTAGAGATTTAATAATTGCCATCGTCCATCAGCCATACAATTGACTAATTGATCAGATAATATGGATGAACGATGGCTGGTCGAAAAAATTTGCTTTCGTATGTAAATATTAAGCTCCTGGAAATTTACTCATATCCATATAAAATATCTCCCAAGTGTGGCCATCATAGTCTTCCACCTTTCTTAACTGCATAAAACCATGATCCATCATTGGCATTGGCTCTATTCCTCCTGCTGCCAGCCCTTTGTCAACAATTTCATTTACCCGATCCAGACTCTCCACGGAGAGCGCAAATAGTCCAGCGATATGACTTTTTGTATCGGCTATTGGCTTATTCGTAAAGGATTTAAATTTATCATGTGTCATGATCATGACAAAAATATGTTCACTCCAGACCATACATTTAGCATCGTCATCACAAAATTGTAGATTTACTTCAAAACCCAATTGAGTATAAAAATCCATTGATTTGTTTACATCCGCCACAGCGAGATTAATAAATACCTGTTTCATCTTCTTAAATTTTTAATTGCTATTGATAACACAAAATTGCGCATTATGGTTTACAAAAATCTTGGCATAAGCCAAGATTTAAAGATCCTGTGAATATGTTCCGCTTTGAATCTTTGCTTTAATATTTTTCTAATTTAAGTGTAATAAATTGTTCCCAATCACCGTTTTCCGAAAGCAAATACCAATGCCCAACAAGCACCGAGTAGTCATTATTCATCTGCCCATTAAACTTTATTCCATCCCCCTCAATAGTAAACATATTATTGATTAAATTTCCTGTCATTAGTCCACTTTCCCCCCTCGAATTGGCATATTGCATCTTCACTTTATCTCCCGGCAGCATGGTGATCATTTCAAATGTTTCACTATGTTCTCCCCCTATGTGGACATCCGCCTTATGCAAAATACAGTTGTCATTGAGTATAAACTCATAAGAATCAACACCGACTAAAGGCAGTTTTTTTGCACCAACCCGCACTTCTCCCGAGGTTCTCCATTTACCAATAAATTTATGATAATTGCTATCTTTAATTTTATTCATTGTCATATAATTTGGGTCTTTAAGACACACTATTGATACAAAAATAATCTTAACATCGTTATAGACTCTTGGCATAAGACAATAAAATTCGTCCCTGATCAAAATCCTCTATCAGTTGGCAGAGAGAAGCTACAAAGTTATATTTGTCTAAGTGTTAAGTATAATTTAATTATTAAACATGATCATCATAAGAACTTTCGGTGTTATTTTGCTCTTGCTAGGTTTATTTCTCGCATACGGACTATCCAAAGACAGCAGACTGATGCTCTTTGGCAGTAAAATTAAAGCCGATGTCATTGGGATAGACAGTGTAAAAAGCAAGCGTTTTGGATACGTGCATTATCCGATCCTCCAATTCAAGTATAAGCAAAAACAAGTTCGTCTGGTGAATGATTTAAGTAGCATTAACCCCAAAGAAGTACCTGCTCATATGGAAATATATTACAAGGAAGGTATCGGTATAAGTGATGGTTTTACTGTTATATATGCAGTCTTTTCCATTATAAGCATCATCATGATCATCTTTGGCATCATAGCCTTTCGCACCAAACACGTTCGTTAACTTATATCAGCTTATTTGGAAAGTTCGGCAAGGTCTGCCTGGGAGAATATATGTTCCCCTTTGAGATAGCTATTTGCTTCTTTCAGGTAGACATAAATTATTTTTCTGGCTTCGGGATTAGGCAACTTGTATAGGTTATGTACTAAAAACTCTTTATCCCGCAATCGGTCTTTACTGTAACTCAAAAAAGATGGTGCATGTGTCTGTACACTCCAACGGATAAAACGTAAATCAATATTATCAGGATATTTGATGATAACCGATTCCAATAATTTTTTACCTTTTTTAAACTGGCCCAGCTTCGAAAAGGGATTTCCCATATGCTTTGCCCAAAGGATCTCATAAGCGGCAAGATAGCCTTTTTCTGTCGCCGTATTTGCGGCTGCCTCTAACGTTTTCAAATTGGCCTCACAGAGTTTTTTATCTTTGACTGCAGCGGCATAATCGGCTCGCATTTTGTCCACATTTATTTGACCAAAACAACAAATTGTGCTTAATATAAAAGAGAAACAAACAAAAAATCGTACTACCATCCCAAATTCAATTAAATAAAATCATGCATTATCCAGATGAATTTAAACATAAAATATATCATCATATTAACCAAACAGATTGTTACGTTCATATAAAATTCATCCTCAAACCATACTCAGTCTTATTCTAGTTCATATAACAATAGTTTAAGCGCAAGAGTTTTTTTATTTTTCCATTAAGCAGTTTCAACTGTTAGCGTTTCTACCCCTTGAGATTGGTAAGACGCGATAGCTCATCAAACTCTGCGGTGATCGTTTCTCCACCTTTTGTTGCTATTAGCTGGGCGCCCTGTTCCGATATTTTATAACCTTTTTCATCCAGATACCACTGCAAAGCAATCTTATGGTTCATTTCAAATTGGGAAATTACCTGCGGGAAGACAGACAGTATCCGAAGATGATCATCTTGACGTTGACGGTCTACAAGATCGCTTTTGATCGTCACCAGCATTGCCCCCTGTCCATAATCAGCAATATAATAAGCGCTGGCATCAAACATTCCGGAAGCGATCAAACCGATGCGGTGCAACTCATCTTTGGAAAAATCGAAGCTGCTATTGCTGAAAAGATCAATCTCTTGCTCTTCACCATATTTTTTTAGTTGAAGAGCTTGCTGCGTAATATGTTCAGAAAGACCAGATTTGGTATTTGCCCATGCCCAAAGCCAAGTTTCGGACGAATGCGAAAAAGTCCCTAAGACCTGGATCGGAAAATCAAGGTTCGGTCCAAAACTAATCTCCTCTTTGGTCATATCTATATTCCAATTATTATTACCGATGACCGTGGCAAAATCATACTGCTTATCAAAGGCAATTCCACCAAATCTTTCAATCAGTTCCTGTTCTGTGCGATAGATCAAGTTATCTTCCGGCTCCTTTGTAGACGTAACCTGCCCCACTTTAGCTCCGGGTTCCGCTCCTGTAGTAACTTGATCTACTTTTGCTCCTTGTTCTACTTTAGTGTCTTGCTCTACCTTAGCTCCTTGTTCTGATTCGGTACCCTGTCCTGTTTTAGTACCCTTTCCAAAAAGTTTGTTTAAAAATCCCATAATTGTTTCTCTAATTTTTCAATTCAGCCAGTAATTCAGCCCTTCTATAGCTCTCCCCGTTAATTGTCAGTATGATTTCATCGATCTGTTTTAAATCAGCTATTATTTTAAGCAATTCATTTTTTCTATCTATTTTGATTTTCTTATTGATAAAAAATTCATGAATATAAAGCGTATTCAATTTCGGAATTGTCTTTAGCTCAGCCAGACCTTTCAACTGAAACATATTAGTTAACCTCAATTCACCTAATTGATCCAATTTAGCAAAATCAACTAATTTTTTTGAATTGAGTTCAAACAAAGCAATACGTTTCAATCCCGAAAAATCATGCAAAAAAGATAAATCAGCCATCTTTGATACCGAGGAAATTTCGAGATTCCGTAATGAAGGTAGATGCGGAATGATTAAATGATCACTTTTAGAAGTAAAACTTTCCAGTCGCAGCGACTCTAGCTCCAATCCCTGTACAAAATCTAATGTATTCACAGCTCCCCGATTACTTATATACAATTGCTTAAGTGACTTACAATTGGCTATTGGGGATAAATCCTTAACACTTCCCGTAATTAATAAATTGCGCAAATTCCTTATTTTTTCAATAAATTTTAGTGAAATGCTCGTATAAAAAAACAGTTCCAATTTCTCAATCTGGTCGATCGGTTGATCTTTGAGAACATCCAAATCTTTCGCGCTATTGATCTCAATCGCTAATTCCATAGTACCTATTTTTATGCTTAACTCAAATATACTGAATGCAATAACCAACCCAATTATGCATTTACAATCCGTCAAAATCGTTTATGATTCGTGAAATTACTGAATATATCGACTGGCGATTTGTATCATATATTGAAAAAAACAGCACAAATATTAAATGAATAAGATTTTTTTACTCACAATTATTATTTTTACCGAACAGAAAAGTTTAAAAAATGATAACAGTAGCGATAATAGAAGATGAACCCGCTGTTCGTAAGGAGATCAGTTACCTCATACAAGAGGAAACCGACACAGAACTAATTGGTTGGAGCGACAGTGTCAGAACTGCTGTAAAACTAATTGAAGAAAAGAAACCGGATGTGATCCTAATGGATATTCAACTAAAGGATGGTACAGCTTTCGATCTTCTAAAAAAACTCAATGTTATTCCACAAAACGTCATATTCATCACCGCATATAATCATTTTGCCATCAAAGCGATCAAGTATGGTGCTTTAGACTACTTGTTAAAACCTGTTGACCAAACTGAATTAAAAGAAGCATTAGAACGCTACCGTCGTCGTAGCGATAATAATCCGCAATGGATGCAGCAGCTAAATATGGCACAGAATGCAATGCACCATGGTGATTTACCCGAAAGTATTGCTTTGACATCCATTCATAATGTGCGTATCGTTGCTGTTCATGACATCGTCTATTGCAAAGGTGATGGTCCATATACTTTTTTCTTTCTGAGTGATGGTTCCAAAGAACTCATATCCAAACCGCTGAAATATTATGAGGAATTGTTACCCGCCCCCTATTTCCTACGTACCCATCAGTCCTATCTGGTAAACCGTAAGTATATAACCGGTGTTAACCGTTCAGAGTATATCGTATTGAAAAACAAAGAAGAAATACCTATTTCGTCACGACGGAAAAACATAATTTTAACCCAGCTTTTCCCAGAGAAATGAGATATCTGTTACGAAGTATTTTCTTTTTGCTGCTTATTTTACATATTGTAGCTTGCGACAAAAAACCGACTTTTTCTTCCCGAGACCATGATGCTGTTTTAGCACAGATAAGGGAGCTCGAAGACATAAGGTTGACACCTACGAACGGCGACTCACTCAAGAGAGCCTGGCGACAACTCGGTGAAAATCCTAATGTAAAAAATGACACCGTATTCTTTGCAAAAGTTAAATATAATACCGCTAGGCTATATGCCATGCTCCAGCAAGATTCCGCAGGCTTTTTTGTAGAGCAGGCACTTGAATTGATCGAACCTACCGCCGGTAATCTAAAATACAAAGCACTTATCTACAATGGTATTGGCAATATCCGTAGTGCCGAAGCAAAAGAACGCGAAGCAGGCTATTACTACAACAAAGCAGCTGCGATCGTTCTCTCGGACAGCACCGCAGGACTTTCTGCCGAAGCGAAATCGGCTATATTGCTCTCTGCGGCACAAAATAACCTAAGTTCGTTTCAATACAATCTCGCTGAAAAAATGAATCGAGCGGCCCTCAATCTCTCAGATTCACTTCCAAAGGAGCATATCAATCGCCAGCGTGTATTCGTACAAATGATTCAGACGCTAAATGCCTTGCAGAGGCCTTCTAAAGAAATACTTCCCTATCTCCATAAACTGGAGGATCTACATCATTTATTTCCAGATAAGTATAATATCAGTTTTTTATACGATTCGAAAATACAGTACTTTGAAACAACACAACAGCAAGATTCCTTGCTACATTACCAACTACTGAAAATAGAAATTGATGAGCGACTGAGCAATATCAAGGAGTCCTCTGTGTTGATGAATAATCTATTTGTAAACTACTGTAATGTTGCAGTAATTTATGTGTTATTCAAGAAGCCTGTGCAAGCAGCTCAATATATTACAAAAGCCAAACATCTTAGAACACAGTTCACCAAATTGATCTTTCCGCATAATGAAATACTCTTTCAAAAAAGCCTAGCCGAACTGTACCGCTTACAAGGCAAAAAGGAAGAAGCAATAGCCGTCCTAGATAATATCGTTCAATTACAGAAAAATGTCTATCATTCGGAAAACACACAAGCTATTGCCGAAATGAATGCATTGTATCAACTACAGGCCAAAGATCAGTCCATTCGCACATTGAATGAAAGCATTAAGATCAATAAACTACAATTACAGCAAAATCGTCTGTGGCTGGTCATATCTTCTTTGGGTCTTATCTTATTGATTATTATATTATTCTTTCTATACTATAGTTTCCGTCAGCGACGCCTAAGCCAGGAGAAAGAAAAAGTCCTGCTGCAACAACAACTACTGCGCACACAGATGGAACCACATTTTATTTTCAACACCTTAGCAGCGGTTCAGAGTTTTGTGCGATTAGATAAGAAAGAAAGTGCCATCAAATATCTCAATCGCTTTAGTCGTCTGTTGCGGAGCAATCTGGAGTTAAGTCGAGAGAATCTGGTGCCTTTAAATGAAGAGATCGAAACACTGGAAAATTATCTGACCTTACAACAAATGCGCTTTGAAGATGCTTTTACCTATCATATTACACAGCCAGACGAACAGGATCTGAGTGCTATCATGTTACCTCCGATGTTGATACAGCCTTATGTAGAGAATGCCCTACTACATGGCATTGATCTCGAAACCTGTAAAGGCAATATCGACATTCATTTTCAATTGGATGGCGATATTTTATCAGTGGACATCCTTGATAGCGGTAAGTCTGAACCAAATATCCAAGAAACTCCACATCGCTCACTCTCTGGAACAATCAGTCACGAACGGATGCAACTCTTGGGTAGGAAAGCAAGCATAAAAATCATGAAAAATCCTGAAGGAGGGACACTTGTCAAATTGCAGATACCTGTTACATCCTGAATTTTTTAAGACAATGATTTGGTTATTCTTTATATTTCAATTCGGACTCTTTATACTTGCCACCATTATTGCATTGGATTTGGCCCGTGCCGCAATTTTCCTGTCTTACCAAAAAGATAAAACTCGCTTACCTAGGAATACCATTGTAAAGTCTCCTTTAGGAGGGAGTCTATTATCATTAAAAACGATGGCCTTTGCTTGTCTTATTATTCCAACACTATGTCTTCTCTATTTTAGTTTATTAGGCAAGTTTGCCAATATTAACCTGAGTTTTATTCTAGCCTATTACAGCACAGCAATTATTAGTTTTCTACTGCTTGTTTTTTCTTCCAAAATTCATCAAAAGCTACAAGTAAGCTATTCTTCTGTAGGTAAAATCAGGCTTCTATTTGTTATTGAAATATCCTGCTCATTGCCTTGCTCTTTTTTGCAACGAAAGTTGATACAATGAGTTTATTTCGACAAACGAGCATATAGACCACATATCAAATCCGTAAGATTGATATGTGCGAATCGTAAAAACTATTTACGATTTGTAAATACCACTGCTGTGGCCAGCATTCCTTTCTTAGTTTTGATAAATCAGTAATGGTATGTACATGAAAAATACATTCTTCAGTATCGCATGCATTAGACGAATCATAAGTTTCGCTATCCTTATTGTTATAACCAGAAATATTATGGCACAAGAAGTCAATCATTATATCGCGACCGGTAAAGACAGATCCAAAACGATCAGTGGACAGTACGGTGACCTCAGTGGCATCTGTCTCTTTGAAGACGGCAAATTCATGTTATATGGCTATGCTACCATGGTCTTTGGATCCTATGTCTTTGAAAAAGATTACCTTCTTTTCTATCCAGACCAGTTACCGCAATTTCAGCTATATGCATGCCATAACCCCACTTTAGGAGATGATGTATCTGTCAATTTTAGAGGCTTCGAAGAGGGAAAGGCTTTTGTACAGTTTGGAGATGACAGCATGCAACCAGTTTTCAACGATGGAGCCAATTGCTTCGATTTCCCCTATATCTATGAGCAATCGCACCCGATGCCACAATTGAAATTCACTGTACAAAATGAAGGTTTTGATGCTGGCCCTGTATACCAAACATTCCACTATCAAAATGACCAACGCTTCAATGACTTCATCGCAATCTATAATAAACCACAGCGAGCGCGAGCGAATTTCGGTGCCTACCTGTATTTAACTGAAGATAAAAAGCTCGCCATTAATCTCTCTAATTATGGCGGCAGAAAAGGCTTTTTAAGAGAAACCCCAGTAGACCCTACTCAAAAGCGCTGGCTTGAAATACTAGCAATGAAAAAACAGTATGAAAGCGCGGGAAGCATTGAGCTGACGGCAATATTTTCCAATGCGGAGTATAACATTTCTTATCCCGACCTAGAAGAATATAATTTTGACAAAGCAACAAATCAATACATCAGCAAGTCCCCGGAGGATAATGATCAAGAGCGTGATCAGGGTGATCGCTATCTGCGTCAATATACCAAACAACCATTAGTACCCAAGCAAGGTAAGTTTGACAGCAAAACTGCCGCTACCGCAAGTCTATTTTTTGCCCGCTGTGACAAACCTGACGAGTCGTATAATGACATTAAAAGAAGAAAAGAAAAAACTAAATGATCAAACAAAGTTTATACCTTATCCTATTGCTATTCCTCGCTACAAGTAGTTATGCACAGTTGAATTTGCGAAAAGCGATTTTGCAAAGTGATTTGATTATTTCTATCAATAATCATCGTCAGGACACTATTTGGGACAATGACCATACTTTGCAGTCATACACGCAAATGGATAAAATAGATTCAAGCAATGCGTTTATCCTACGCAATAAACTCAAATCTACACCACAGACACTACGACTCAAGAATTATCTGGGTCAGGAAGACTTCTTCTCCAATGATATTAATCAGCCTTTCCCTTGCCTCATACCAATGGTTATCGATATAAGCAAACACTATCAAGATATATTTTTCATAAAAAAGGAAAAAGGGCAGTATAAACAAGTATTGATGTTATCAAATGTAGAGGATGCCCTCTTTCAATCTTATAGAAAGCAGATAACAAGTAGCAGCAATTTTGAAAACATCAAAAATGAAAACGAACGGTTTTCCAAAACCCTGGACTGGTTTATCGAGAATGATCTACTTCCCGATGGCGAATTTATAGCCTATTATAAACAAAAAGGCATCACCACAGATTCAATATTATACACCGAAAAACAATATCAGACGATCCTACAACAATTTCAACTGGGGCATGAAGATCTGTTGTCCCTAATCAAAAAGAAGTACCCTGAAGAGGTAAAACAATATTACACTCAAAAAATGAAGGACATTCTATTTATCGAAGAACCTGATTATAATAATTATTATGATTTCGACAAAGCTATTTCTGCTCTTACCGATAGCTTTAACAGCGACACCAGTTCCGCGGATTATATCTTGTGCAATGCACTGACATCCGAAAAGTTTGAAAAATATGAAAAAAGAGATATTATGGTACATTTACTAAAAGTCGCAAGTGAGTGGAAATAAGCAATGGTATCAAGTTTGCTTAGCGTAATGAATAAAAAACAGTGATCGACCATGCGTATCCTGAGACGAATTTTTATATTAGTTATATCATGTTTCATCCATATCGTCGCCTATGGACAACATCGTACGGTCCAGCAGATCGTAGATCAAGTGATTCATTCCTATAACAATAAAGACAGCATCACTTTTAATGCACTTCTTAACAAAAACGTTGGTCTCTATTTTCTAACAACTTTGGGAGTCAATAATCGTTGGACATATACATCAAAAATGTCCTTTAATCACCATACAGATTGTTCGATCAACGACCCTTACCAAGACTTTCTCGCGCAGGATCAGATTTCAAACACAAGCCAAAAAAATATAACCTATAGCAATCGACCTTTTTTCGAGTGTGAAACAATCTATAAAAAAGGCATATTTGTCGCCAATAAAGGTAAATACCATACCTTATCCGAATCTATTAATTTTTATAAAACACACTATTCAGGCATTATCGGTGAAGAAATTACGTCAGATAAAGCGCAAGAACTAGACCATCTCTATAGCAAGGTAAAGCGTATTGAAAACCAGAGTCGACGGATTATTGTCAACAGTGACACAGGCACTTTTATTTTTTATATCACCAAAATTGACGGACAATGGTGGCTGACAATGATAGATTTTGCCAGCGCTGACTGTAGTGTATAATTGTCCGCATCTGAACAAAAATATGTTCGAATATGAACAGTCTCCCCTCGCAACAACAATCCACAAGTAGTTAAAAATCAATATACTAAAACAATGGCAAATCAATTGCAATTCTATTTTCACATGAAATAGTCATCTATTTATAATTGATACCGCTATGCTAAAAAACTATATAAAAACTGCTTGGAGAAGCTTAAAAAATCAACGCTTCTTCTCATTAATAAAAATAGGTGGTTTTGCCTTTAGCATAGCGATCTGTATGCTTATTGTTTTATATGTAAAGCATGAGTTGAGCTATGATAAATTCTACAAAGATGCTAACCTACTTTTCAGGGTAGTAGGCGTAATCAATAAAGACAATACTGTTCTAAAAGGATTATCGCTACCCGCTCCAGCGGGTGCTACTTTAAAAGAAGAATTTCCAGAAATTATTGCCTCCGGAAGATTATTAACAAATCCACTTTTTGGTGCTGGAACCAATCAAGTCGCCACAACTGGTAATGCCGAACTATTTTCCGAAGAAGGCTTCTGTTTTGCGGATCAAACGATCATGGATTTCTTCCCAACCAAGACAATCTTCGGTTCATTAAGCCATGCGCTTGACAATCCAAAGACCATTGTCATCACCAAGCGGAAAGCAGCGAAACTGTTTAACGAAAATCCGATCGGAAAACGCATCTATTTAAATAATGATAAGTCAAACGAGTATTCCGTTACGGCAGTCATCGATGATATTCCCACGAACTCCAATCTATATGGATTTGATTTCTTTATGACTTTAAGTGGTCATGAGCCTTATGAAGGTGAAAAATTAAATTGGTTGGCCTCCAACTATACAACCTATTTTAAAGTCAGAGAAGGGACCGATATACAACAATTAGAAAAGAAAATAACAAAATCTTACATTCAGGATCATTATAAACCCGCTATGATTAAAGCAGGTATGACAGTCAATGAAGAGGTTTGGAATACTGCAAGAATGACCTTACAGCCCTTGGAAAAGATTCATCTATATTCCAATGATGTGCAAACTCATAAGATTGAAAGCCAAAATCGTGGGGATATTCGATTGGTCTATATTTTTGGTGGAATAGCGCTATTCATATTGATTATCGCAATGATCAACTTTATCAATCTGTCTACTGCCAATGCTACTACACGTGCAAAAGAAGTTGGTGTCCGAAAAACAATCGGTTCCGGTCGAAAGGCCCTCATTATACAGTTTATGACGGAGTCCTTTTTATACAGTGGAATCTCGATTGCATTTGCCTTATTTTTCGCAGTGCTTCTACTTCCCTTTTTTAATCAGATTGCTGGCAAATCCTTGGCTTTTCCTTGGACAACCTGGTATTTCATCCCCGCCCTTGTCGTCTTCGGTTTATTGATAGCTGTGATATCTGGAATTTATCCTGCAATGTATCTTTCTAAATTTAAACCGATTGCTGTATTAAAAGGAAACCTAAATCTAAAATCTAGCCGCAACTGGTTTCGAAATGGACTTGTTATCTTCCAGTTCGCAACATCTATCATCCTGATCATTGGCACCTTGGTCATCAACCAACAAATAAAATATATTTTAAATAGAGACCTAGGTTTCAATAAAGAGCAGGTGCTTATATTAAGAGGAACAGGCACTTTGGATGGAAAGCAAAGATTACTAAAAAACGAATTAAAGGAATTGTCCAGTGTGGCTTCTGTCTCTATTGGTGATTACCTACCAGTTACAATGGATGGCGTAAAGCGTAATGGAAATTCATTTTGGAACGATGGTAGACAAAATCAAGATGTGGGTGTGGGTGGTCAGAACTGGATTGTTGATGATGATTATATCGCCACCTTTGGGATCAAAATCCTCGAAGGACGTAATTTCAACATGAACATGCCAACCGATTCCGCAGCGATAATAGTCAATCAGAAGATGGTAAAAGAATTGAACATCAAAAATCCGATCGGTGCAAAAATTCGAAATTATGCAACTTATACAATCATTGCTGTAGTCGAAGATTTTATCTTTGGAAACATGCGCAATGAGGATGTTAAACCGCTGGCATTGGTTATTGGTGGTAGTCCGAATATGATGTCCATCAAACTTAAATCAGACAAAATGGAACAAAGTATTCAGGAAATCACGAATGTTTGGAACAAATTCTCTCCAAATCAAAAGATCCAATACACTTTCTTGGATGAAGGATTCGCCATGTTATATGCAGATGTACAACGTACTCAGGTTATTGTCTCAACCTTTGCAGGATTAGCGATATTTATTGCCTGTCTGGGCTTATTTGGCCTTGCCGCATTTGTGACCCAGCAACGAACAAAAGAGATCGGCATCCGGAAGGTTCTTGGAGCCAGTTTACTAGGAATTATAAAATTGCTATCTACTGATTTTATAAAACTTATATTCATAGCCATTCTAATCGCCTGCCCTATTGGCTGGTGGGCAATGAACACCTGGTTACAGGACTTCAATTACAGAATCAGTATTCAGGCTTGGATATTTATACTTGCAGGAATTACCAGCATGTTGATTGCTTTTGGAACCATCTTTTACCATGCGTTAAAAATAGGACGAATAAATCCAGTCAATAGTTTAAAAGATGAATAATCTCAACCAAATTACTTAACTTAGCATATAGACCAAACGATTACGTTTTGAACACAATTCTTAAATTTATAGTTGCTTAGTTAGCCTCACAAACCACAGGCTAATCATTCTTTTATTTGGATAATCCTATCCAAACAGGTTTTCATTTGATTTTATTATTCACCCTACTGTTATAGCAAATATTTCTTTTTTGCTATGCAAGCTATCCATACCCTCGTGTTGCAATAGCAGAAACATCGTGAATAATATCAAAAAAATTAATAAAGAATATTAAGCACGACTATAAATAATGCAAAAGGAATATTCATGGACTGTGAGTCCAAACAATACACCGTTACTAAAGAAATCATGTAGCCACTGCGATAGTAAACAATTTTATTGCAGTGAAAAATTCAGAATAAATGCACAGAAAAAAAACGTTGACGTATGGTTGATTTATCGATGTGTTAAATGCGATAGCACATACAATTTGACTATATTTTCACGTACCCGACCGACTGCAATAGACAGTATATTGTTCAACAAATTTCAAAATAACGATACAGAGCTGGCTTGGAAATATGCGTTTTCCGAAGAAATGAGAAGAAAAAATAAAGTGGAAGCCGATTTAGCTACAGTAACCTATGGCTTACAATATGACCAGATTTCAAGCGATGAATTGCTGTCTTTGAATGAAAGGATCTTAACATTCGAGGTTGACTATCCCTTTGACTTCCAACTTAGGTTATCAACCCTCATTCGTACCTGTCTCAACCTTTCCTCAAGGCAGCTCGATCAACTAATCATGCAAGAAGCAATTACGGTAGCGGGAAAACACCTACAGAAAAAGCATAAGCTAAAAGACAAAGATCGCATTGAAATTGATGGTAAAAAACTAAAAAGCATACTGTGTAACAAGATCCAAAGTATACAGTAACGGATTGGTTAATTTGGGTTTCCCTTAAATTCAATGAATAACAAAAAATAGGGTTTTAAATTCATCAAGAACTTAAACCCTATTTTTTTATCAGACTGAAGATCCAAAATATTATTTGGTATCATTTATAAAAATTCACCTTTTTATACGCTCCTTAATCCTGCGAATAATTCAAAAAAAGCAGCCCAAAGAAAAAAAGCATTCTCCTACGATTTGAATAGTTGACAATTTAATCTTTCAACTGCATTTTCACCGCCAAGACATGCTTACATACACCGCGTTTTCCCTGATGATTTGTATACCAATTGCAGGTACATCGTGCCTGTTCCCCTTCAATCAAAACGGTATGCTGCACACCCGAACCCTCTACCCGAGCCTCCAATATCCGTCCTTCCCGCCGTATAATCTGTACGCTATCAGTTTGCAATAATTTTTTCGCATTCTTTAAACGGGGATTAAGCGACAATATGCGTTCTGTTTTAAATGGCAGCCGTCGATAATAGTGTTTTGCCTCATGCATGTCATACCCCAATAATCCGATGGACG
>PJTS01000435.1_pt1 | contig 26869 bp, 25 predicted proteins | sample 1512251 | NCBI WGS metagenome assembly PJTS01 (sample SAMN08177686, study PRJNA422409) | Soil metagenome, whole genome shotgun sequencing project. | isolation source: Soil (2) enriched on wood chips: alkali lignin treatment | place: USA: Madison | collected 2015-01-15 | reverse complement strand
GCGAAGGCTATGTGCAGCAGCACCGTGACTGGCTGGAGTCCCAGGCGCTGTCGATGCGGCGCAATGGTGTCACGGTCACCACGGAAGTGGTGTGGGTGCAGCATCCGCTGGACGAGATCCTCGTACACCTGCGCGAACAGCCGTTCGCCATGCTGATCAAGGCCTTCGAGCATGAACCCTGGTGGGTGCGGCCGATGCTCACCTCGCTCGACATTCAGTTGCTGCGGGAAACCCGTATCCCCCTGCATCTGGTGCATCAGGCCAGCCATGCGCTGCCGCGCAAGATTCTGGCCGCCGTGGACCTGTCTCGCCCTGAGGACCTGTTCGAGGGGTTCAACGACCAGATCATCAGCGAAGCACTGAAACTGGCATTACAGTGCAATGCCCAGATCGATTTGTTATATGCCTACGACGTGGGGTCCATGTACCTGGACGCAGGCGGCAGCCGCGAGCATTCGTTCCCGTTCGACTCCAACCTCGCCCAGACACTGCACGAGGCGCAAACCGATGCCTTCCATGCACTTGCCGAGCGCAACGGTATCGCTACCGAACACCGCCACCTGCGGTTGGGAGACCCGGCCAAGGTGCTGGCGCTGTTCGTGGAGCACAATGATATCGACGTACTGGTCATGGGCAGCCACCACCATCACGGCATTGGCTGGTTCATCGGTAGCACTGCGGAGCGGGTATTGCATCGATTGTCCAGCAGCGTGCTGGTGATTTCACCGGAGCCTTCCAAAGGCTAGGCTGCAAGGCCCGAAAGGGCCTTGTTTTCAGGCGCGAAGGTCAAGTTCGTGAATGATTTCGCTGACATCGCCACCCAGGTAGCGTGAGCTGAACCCCAGTCCCTTGGCCAGCCGGTGCATGGCGTAGTTGTTCGCCAGGTCCCTGGAGATCATGCAGTGAAAGCCATTGCGCTTCGCGGCCGCGATCAGGTGCTGCATCAGCAGCCGGCCCAACCCCTTGCGTTGCCATTCTTCGTGTACGGCTATGGCGCATTCACAGAGCCGGCTGCCGGGAACACTGGCATACCGGCTGACCCCGATCTGCCGCAACTGGCCATCTGCATGGACCAGGGCAACGTAGGCTTCGCTCTGGTGATGATCCACTGGCATATGTTGCGCATCCAGGCTCGGAAGGCCGCCACTGAGCCCGGCGATGAAGCGGAAACGCCGTGCCTCGTAGGCGATCGTGCTGAGAAAGCGGCGGTCCCTTTCGCGGTCTTTGTCATCCAGCGGGCGGATCAGTACGGCAGAGCCGTCCGAAAGCTTTTCGATCCAATGCTCGCACGCGTCTGGCTGTTCAGTCTGCTGCCTGTTCATGTCGCCTCCCGGTCACCTGGTCGATGCTTGCTGCAGTGGTTGTACCGTGCTGGGCGGCGCCGGTTCTGACAATCGTCAAGTTCAGGCTCGACGGTGGGTTTTTCTGATCTGCATCAAGCGCGAAGCGACCCGTCTTCGGACAATCGCCTACATCATCACGCCAGCCGCGCAAGCCCGGAGGTTCACCATGGGTCAATATCGACAACTGTTGGTGCTGCTCACCGAGGTCGATCCGCATTCGGCCGCACTGCGCAGGGCCCTGGCCCTGGCGCATGTCAGTGGTGCCAGTGTGCATGTGCTGGGCTTGTTCGAACCGACGCAGGAGCACCTGCTGCGCGAAGAGCGATTGAACGAGGCGGATATCCAGCGCCAGTTCGATCACTACCGTGTGCGGCTGGCGGGGTTGGTCGAGCGTCACCGTGGCGGCAGCATCGCCTTGACGGTCGACAGCCTGCAGGCGGACGACATCCGCAGCCAGGCCATCGACTACATCAGCGAACTGCAGCCCGATATGGTCATCAAGGACAGCGAAGCGACGCCAGCCATGGTGCGACTGTTCCGCACGCCTCTGGATTGCGCCTTGATGCGGGGTTTGAAGGGCGTCACGCATTTCGTGCCGGCGGCCGCGGTGTCGCTGCCCAAGCGCGTGCTGGTCGCCGTTGACACTTCTTTCAGCGAAACACCCGACGTCCAGGCGTCCTTCAACCGTGGGCTGATCCGTGCCGCGCAGGCGCTGGCGCTGCAATGCGATGCGCAGTTGCACCTGCTCTCGGCCTACAACCTGGCAGGCGTGTTCGCCTCGGACATGAACGTCACCCAGGCGTGGATCGATGAGATGCGCAGTGCCTTGAAGGAGCCGTTCGACACCTTGGCGGACGCCGAGGGGGTCGCGGCGGATCGCCGCCACTTCATGGAAGGTGGCCCCGTGCATGTGATTCGCGAGCAGGTCGCTGCGCTGGACATCGACACGGTGGTCATGGGTGTCGTGCAGCCCAAGGGCCTGGACAAGCTGCTGGGCGACACTACCGAGCGCATCATCAGCCGTCCACCGTGCAGCGTCCTGGCGTTTCACCCGCAAGCGCTAGAAGCCCTGGAGCCCTGGCCATGCAACTGACATTTCTTGGTGGTACCGGGACCGTGACTGGCAGCAAGTTCCTGCTGACTCGCGACAGCAGCCGCGTGCTGATCGACTGCGGGCTGTTTCAAGGCTACAAGCAACTGCGTCTGCGCAACTGGGAACCGTTGCCGGCGGCGCTGAGCGCGCTCGATGCCGTGGTACTGACCCATGCCCATCTCGACCACAGCGGTTATCTTCCGGTGCTCGCGCGGGAGGGCTATACCGGGCCTATCTACGCAACCCCGGCCACTTGTGCCTTGGCCGAGATCCTGTTACTCGACAGTGCCCGGCTGCAGGAGGAGCAGGCCGAGCATGCCAACCGGCACGGCTACTCCAGGCATTCGCCGGCACGCCCGCTTTACACCGAACAGGATGCAAAGCGCGCCTTGGCACTGTTGCGCCCTGTGGCGCTGCATCAACCGATCATGGTCGCGCAGGGCATGGAGCTGCTGCTGCGTACGGCTGGACACATACTCGGCGCGGCGACGGTGCAGATCAAGGCCGATGGCCAGACCTTGGTCTTTTCCGGCGACCTGGGACGGCCACAAGACCCGATCATGCGGGCACCGGAACTGATCAGGACGGCAGACGTGCTGCTGGTGGAGTCCACCTATGGCGATCGCCAGCATCCAACCGAATCGACCGAGCAATTCCTGGCCCAGGTCATCAACCAGACCCTCCTGCGTCATGGCATCACCTTGGTGCCGTCGTTCGCCGTTGGCCGTGCCCAGTTGCTGATGTACTACCTGTACAAGCTCAAGCGCGATGGCCTGATACCTGATATCCCGGTCTACCTCAACAGCCCGATGGCCACCGACGCAACCGTCCTGTACCAGCAGTTCAGGAGCGAGCATCGGATGACGCCGGCGGAATGCGCCGCAATGTGCAGGGGCACGCATATCATCCGCACGGTAGATGAATCCCGGCGTCTGGATCAGCTGCGTGAGCCTGCGGTCATCATCGCCGCCAGTGGCATGGCGACCGGTGGGCGCGTTCTGCACCATCTCAAGGCGTTGGCACCCAACCCACGCAACAGCATTCTGTTCTCGGGTTTCCAGGCTGGTGGTACGCGCGGCGCCGACATCGTCGCTGGTGCGCACAGTGTCCGCCTGCATGGCGAAGACGTGCCTGTCCGGGCCCAGGTATATGCCATGGAAAACCTCTCAGCGCATGCCGATGCCGACGAGATCATGGAGTGGTTGCGCGGGTTCGCCCGCCCGCCACGCCAGACCTACGTCATCCATGGCGAGCCGCACGCCGCCGATACGTTACGACGGCGGATCAGCATCGAGCTCGGTTGGCAGGTGTATGTGCCCGAGTACCAGGAAACCGTTGCCATTGACCCAGTGCGCTAGCCTGGGCCGGGAGGCTGTCATGGATACACAAGCAAGGGCGAAACTCCGGGCCTGGATGCATCGGCCACGGGGTAGCCTGGGGTTGATCGTGGCCATCTTCGCATTGCTCGTCATGGCCGCTGCCTACCGGTCGTTGAGCCCGAGCTGGCGCCTGCCCATGCAACATCCGTTCGTGCTGTTGGCGTTGCTGGCCTTGTGCGTGGCGTTGGGGTGGGTGGTGCAGCGTGGTGTGAAACGTACGGTCGGCAAGACCATATTCAATGGCCAGGCCACGGGCTGGCAAGCTCGGCTTGCCTTCGTGCGCTCGGTCACCCAGGAGTCGAACATTCTCTTGGGCCTGCTGCTGTTCTTCGCATTGTTGGGTGGCGGCACTGTTTGGCTTGCCGGGCGCTCGGTGGACCGCATCGTGCAGAGTTGCGCGGACAACCTGCAGGCCCAGGTGACCACTTCCGAAGATGAAAAGCTTACGGCGTTGGTTGGCAAGCCGGTGTGTACGTGCCTGGCGCAAACGTTCCTCGATCGTAATGGGGTGATCCGCCTGGCCTTGTTCGAAACGCCGATGCGGGAAGTTAGCGCATATAAGGCGTTAACCGCGGACGACGAACAGCGCTGCCTCGACCAGTTCGACCTGCTGCCTGAAGAGGCCCGGGCGATGGCGCCTTGAATAGCGGCAGTGCTTGCCAGTAGTTGATACGACAGGCGCCCGTCGTGGCGCGGGAGGTTTCCATGTCACATGATCTTGCTCGTCGAACCCTGTACCCCGACCGCGCCGAAGCCGGCCGCTGCCTGGTGGCGCCTTTGAGCCAGTATGCCGGAAGGGCTGACGTGATCGTGCTAGCCCTGCCGCGGGGCGGCGTACCGGTGGCTTATGAGGTTGCGAACGCTCTCGAGGTTCGCCTGGATCTGCTGGTGGTGCGCAAGCTCGGAATGCCTTCGCACCCTGAATATGCCATGGGCGCGATCGCCGGGGGCGGGGTGAAGATTCTCAACGACGATGCATTGCGGGCTTATCAGGTCGACCGGGCCCTGTTGGAAAGCGTGGTAGCCAAGGAAACCCAGGAACTGATTCGACGTGAGCGCGCCTACCGGGGGACCCGCCCACCGCTTCGGCTCAAGGACCAGACGGTGATCCTGGTCGATGATGGCTTGGCAACCGGGGCCTCGATGATGGCGGCCATACAGGCGACGCGTGCGCAGTCACCGGCGCGCATCGTGGTCGCCGTGCCGGTCGCACCACCAGAAACACTGGAGGCCATGTGGGGCGAAGTGGAAGAGGTGGTCTGCCCGCTGGTGCCCGAGCAGATGGTTTCGGTCGGCTACTGGTACCAGGACTTCCCCCAGGTTTCGGACGAGGAAGTCATGGCGCTGATGGACAAGGCCGGGGTCGCGGAGTCCTCGTTTTGCCGGAGGCCGTGAGGCGAAAGGCGGGCGGGGCAGCGCGGTGGCTGCCCCAAACACCGCCGCAACGGTGCTTCAGGTCAGGTTGAGGCGATGGATGACCTGGGTCGGATCATCCGGGTCGATGCTGGTGGTAAATCCTGCCGCCTTTGCCAGGTCGCGCATCGCCTGGTTGGCGGCTGAGTCGATCGAGTACATCTGCCGCATGCCCTTGGCCCGGGCATGATCAATCAGGTGCTTGAGCAACAGGCGGCCCAGGCCATGATGCTGCCAGCTGTCGAGCACCGTGACAGCGCATTCGCATTCATCTTTGCCTGCAATGGCGGCGTAACGGGAAATGCCCACTTCTTGAAGCTCGCCGTCCACATGGGCGAGGGCGACGAAGGCGGCTTGCCGGTCCTGGTCGATCGCCATCAACTGGTCGAGCATCGCCTCACCGGGCTCCTTGATCTGGCACAGGAAGCGAAAGTGCCGCGACTGGGGCGACAGCCGCTCGATGAAGGCTCTCTCGCGCTCCCGGTCCTTGGCTTGCAGCGGCCTGATCAGTACATGGGTGCCATTGTCGAGGGCGTCGATCCAATGCTCGCCTGCAGGTTTGGGAAACGAGGGGGCGGTGTATTGACGGGAGGGTTCTGTGGGAGTCATGGCAGCAATCCTCAAGTGTCGGAAATGAACAATGGAGGTTTAGTTTCGACACTCGGCCCTGCGCGGACTTGATAGTTGTCAATTGTCCGGTCGCCGGCCGCTGTCACCTGTCAGGCATTGCGGCAGCCCGCTGATTGATAAAGGTCAAACGCGGGGTTGCCTCACAGCGCAAGATCGAGGCGTCTCCCTGGGAGGCATTACTTATTCGAGGAGGTCGCCATGTCCGAAGCAGCCAAGAAAGTACCTGTCACCCCCGCAGCCACGCAGCCCGCCAAGGTTTCGCCACCAGGCACCGAACCATCGGACCTGTGGCGGCCGATCCAGCAGTTGCGGCGTCAGATCGACAGCCTGTTCGATGACTTCGGGCGCCGGCCATTGCGCATGCCGTTCAGCCACACGCCGTTCGATGTCGAGCCATTCTGGCGGCGTGAGCTGTTTAGCCATGGCATGCCGGCGATGGATATCAGCGAACTGGCCGATGAGTTTCGCATCAGCGCCGAACTGCCAGGTGTGGATGACAAGGACATCGAGATCAAACTTGTCAATGGCAATGTGGTGATTCGCGGCGAGAAGCAGGAAGAGGTCGACGAAAAGCGCAAGGAATACCACCTGTCGGAGCGGCACTACGGCAGCTTCGAACGGGTCTTCCAGCTGCCCCGTGAAGTTGACGCTGAAAAAATCAATGCCCAGTTTGCCAAGGGCGTGCTGCTGGTGCACCTGCCCAAGCGCGCTGAAGCGATTCACCCTGAAAAGGTGATTCCCATCAAAAGCAGCAAGTGATTCACCCGACTGATTTCGGGAGCAGGGACGCTCCACCTTCACCTTCGCATTCCAAAGGGTAAAACATCATGTCCATTGGCAAATACTGCAACCGGGATGTGGTCACGGCGCCCCCCAGCATTTCCATCGGCGCCGCGGCGCGGATGATGAGCCGATACCACGTTGGTGACCTGGTGCTGGCCGAGCCTGTCGACCGAGACCGTTGTCGGCCCATCGGCCTGATCACCGACCGCGACCTTGCGCTGAGGATCATCGCCCGCAACCCTCCGGACCAGGAAGATCTGCAAGCCATCGATATTATTCCACGGCCACTGATCACCGCGAACCAGAATGAAGACCTGTTCGATGTGATTCTGAACATGCGGCGGGCCAACATTCGGCGGATCCCGGTGGTCGATGACTTTGGCCTGTTGGTCGGCATCGTCACGGCAGACGACCTGGTGGGGCTGTTGGCCGATCACCTGCACGAGCTGACCTTGCTGATCCGTCAACAGAGCCGACGGGAAGAAGATATCCGCGCCGGGGATTTTTGAACGCATATGCGCACGCGCCAGGCAGAAGGGGCGATCATGAACGATTTTCCAGGTACCGAGGAACTCGAATGGCTGGATGCCTACTGGCGGGCCGCGAACTACCTTACCGTCGGTCAGATCTATCTTCAGGACAACCCCCTGTTGGCCACCCCGCTGAAATTGTCCGACATCAAGCCACGATTGTTGGGGCATTGGGGTACGTCGCCTGGGCTCAACTTGATCTACACCCATCTGAACCGGCTGATTCGCCAATACGATCTCAACGTATTGTTCGTCGCCGGCCCTGGCCATGGGGGCCCGGCCATGGTCGCCCAGGCGTATCTGGATGGCACCTATACCGAGCTGAACCCGGCGATCGAGCGCAACGCGCAGGGGATGGCCCGGCTGTTTCGTCAGTTCTCCTGGCCGTACGGCATTGGTAGCCATGTTGGCCCGCATGTCCCGGGTTCTCTGCACGAAGGTGGCGAGTTGGGCTATGCCTTGGTCCATGCCTATGGCGCTGCCCTGGATAACCCACAGTTGATCGTGGCCTGCGTCATCGGCGACGGCGAGGCAGAAACCGGTGCGCTGGCGGCAAGCTGGCATTGCAACAAGTTCCTCAATGCCGCGCGCGACGGTGCGGTACTGCCGATCCTGCACCTCAACGGCTATAAGATTGCCAACCCGACGGTGCTGTCGCGGATCAGCGAGGATGAGCTGACCAGCCTTATGTATGGCTATGGCTATGATCCCTATTTCGTCGAGGGCGACGAGCCGATGGAGGTTCATCGGGCGCTGGCCAGGACGCTGGACGTGATCTACGAGAAAATCTGCCAGATCCAGCGCCTTGCCCGGCACACCGAGGCAGGCGAAGCCATCGACCGGCCGCTGTGGCCGGTGCTGGTATTGCGCACGCCCAAAGGCTGGACGGGGCCGAAGTTCGTCGATGGGCAGCGGGTAGAAGGGACTTGGCGCTCGCATCAACTGCCCCTGGCGGACCTTCGCAAGCCGCTGCACTTGCAGCAATTGCAGCAATGGCTGGAAAGCTACCGACCCCATGAGCTGTTCGACGCTCAGGGGGCATTGCTTGCGGAGCTGGCCGCGCAGGCCCCTACCGGGCGGCGGCGCATGAGCGCGAACCCGCATGCCAATGGCGGGCTGCTGTTGCGGGCGCTGGACCTTCCACGCTTCACTGATTACAGCGTGAAGATGGACGGGCCTGGACAAGTGCGTGCAGAGGCGACCCGGATACTTGGAAGTTACTTGCGCGACGTCATGAAGAACAGCCTGGTGTCCCGCGATTTCCGCCTGTTCGGCCCTGACGAGACGGCTTCCAACCGGCTGGATGCAGTATTCGAAGCGACCAGCAAGGTCTGGCTGGACCCCCACGGTGCCGAAGACAACCACCTCGGACCAGACGGCAGGGTGATGGAGATACTCAGTGAGCAGATTTGCGAAGGTTGGCTGGAGGGTTACCTGCTGACTGGCCGCCACGGCCTGTTTTCCTGCTATGAAGCGTTCATCCATATTGTCGATTCGATGATCAACCAGCATGCCAAATGGCTAAAGACCGCCGCCGAGGTGCCATGGCGCAAGTCGATCGCTTCGCTGAACATCCTCCTGACCTCGCATGTCTGGCGTCAGGACCATAACGGCTTCTCGCACCAGGACCCAGGTTTTCTCGACATGCTGGCCAACAAGAAGGCCGATATCGCGCGTATCTATCTGCCACCGGACGCCAACTGCCTGCTGTCCGTGGTTGATCATTGCCTGCGCAGCCGCAATTACATCAATGTCATCGTTGCGGGCAAACAACCAGAGTGGCAATGGCTGGATGCGGATGCGGCGAACCTGCACTGTCAGTCCGGCATCGGCCGTTGGGCATGGGCCAGCCATGACGATGATCTGCCGGAGGTGGTCCTCGCCTGCGCCGGCGATGTGCCCACGCTGGAAGTGCTGGCGGCAGTGACCCTGCTTCGTGATTACGTCGCCGATCTGCGGGTAAGGGTAGTGAACGTGGTTGACCTGATGGCAATGCAATCACCACAACAGCATCCGCATGGCTTGCCCGACAGTGACTTCAATGCGCTGTTCACCGAAGAGCAGCCGGTGATCTTCGCCTTCCATGGTTATCCGGCCTTGGTTCACCGTCTGATCTACAAGCGTGCCAACCCGCAGCGCTTCCATGTGCATGGTTTCCGTGAAGAAGGTGCGACCACGACGCCGTTCGACATGGCGGTCATCAACAACCTGGACCGCTACCAGTTGGTGCTGGATGTGTTCGAACGCGTGCCTCGCCTGCAGGCACAGGTGGAGCAGGCGCGAACCCGCTATTGGTCGACCATGGAAAAGCACAAGCTGTACCTGATCGAGCATGGCGAAGACCTGCCTGAGGTTGCGCAATGGCACTGGACGGCGCACCCAGATGCCTGAGATGCCGCCAAACCCTATCGTGGTGTAGGTGACGAAGGAAAAGTACCAGCGCCCCGGCGGTTGGCAAGCAACTCGGCGACCAGGGCGCTGGTATCGACGATATCCAGCTGCGTCAGGCATCGCACGGGTAGGCGAAAGGGCGCGACGCTGTCAGCCACTAGCACCCGTTCGAACGCGCCGTTGTCAAACAGCTCGCCACCGGTGGTGAACAGACCGTGGGTGGCAGCGGCCAGTATGCGGTTGGCTCCGGCCTGCCGGCAGGCCTGGGCAGCGCGTAGCAGCGTCTGCCCCGTGCTGATCAGGTCGTCGAACACGATGACGGTGCTGCCTGCAACGTTACCGACCAGATGTTCGCCGCTCAGGCCCACCTGCTGGCGGTGCTTTTCCATCATGGCCACCGAGACCGGGCGCGCCAGCAGGTCCGCCAGGACCTGGCGAAACTGCTCGGCGCGTTTGATGCCACCGATATCCGGTGACACAACCGTGACTGTCTGTTCACCGAGTAGCGGGGCCAGGTGTTGGGCGAATAGCTGGGTGCATTGCAGGTTCCAGCTCGGGATTCTGTAGGCGTTGTCGAAGGCACTGGGGTTGTGCACGTCCAGCGCAACCACGCGGTCCACGCCGCAGCTTTCCATCAGGCGAGCTACATGGCGGGTGATGGTAGCGTCCTGAAACTCCACCTTGCGGTCCTTGCGGCCATAACACAGGTAAGGCGTGACTGCCGTCACCTGGCTGGCGCCGGCGTCCTTGAGTGAGCCACAGAAGAACAGCAGCCGGCACAGCTTGTCGTGCGCGCTGTGGTGCGCGTCACCATAGAGCGAGTGGAAGACGATGACCGCTTGACCGTCGACCGATTCGACAGGCCAGCACTTGTGTTCTCCGTCCTCGTAGTCGCGTTCTTCATGTTCAGACAGTTTCCAGCCCAGGCGTTGCGCCACGGCATTCCCATAGGCCTGGCTGCCTTGCAAGGCGAACAGTAACGGCGGTGTGTCATTCATGCCCTGCGCTCCAGAGGTCGTTCACAGCAACATAAGCGGCATGCCACTGCGCGGTTTGATGATTATCAAGTCGAGCATAGCCAGTGGGCGGACACTGGGCAGGTCAGAGCATGCCACGGCCTGCGCCCCTCACACCCTGCACGGAGAGTACGCCAATGGACAAATACCAGAAGAGCCACAAGGACAAACTATTCAAGTCACAGCCGTTCGATCCCTATGCTACGCCACTTCGTTCTGGCGGTAGTGCGCGTTGTCCGCAATGTGGAGCTGCCTACCACGGAGGAGAGTGGCACGCGCATGGGGCGACTGGACCTGGGTCGATGGAGTCGATCGTCTGCCCGGCATGCCGACGGATCGAGGACCATGCCGCTGCCGGACAAGTGCGGGTGTCGGGCCGTTTTCTGGCGGCGCATGAAGAGGAGATTCGCCAGCTCATGCGTAACGTGGAGCAGCAGGAAAGGCAGACGCATGTTCTGGAGCGCTTGATCGCCATCGATTACCAGCAGGACCAACTGGTGGCAACCACCACGGGCACCCACCTGGCCAACCGCATCGGTCATGAGCTGGAGGCTGCCTACGACGGTACGTGCAGCTACCGCTACAGCGACAGCGAAGTGTACCTGAGTGTCGACTGGCATCGCGACTGAGGCCATGTCGCCTGGTTTCACTCCAGGGAGGAGGTGAAACCAGGCGGGCGATCATTCAACCGTGGATAGCCAGAATGCTGGAGTGAACCTTGTACAGGGTTTGCTCGGTAGTGCTGCCGACGACCTTGCTCACCCCCTCGTGGTAGATCGTGCCCATCACCACCACATCGAAGCCATGCTGGTTCGCGTATTCGCTGACCACGTTACGGGCAGCGCCTCGCACCAGGTGCAGGTGATCGGGCTTGATGCCGTAGTGGCCGCCGAACGTCGCCATGCGCTCCCGCGCACGACCGGATATTTCCTCGACCAGTTTGTCAGTCCAGGCCACGGGGGCGGCGGCATAGGCGACGAAGCTGGCGCTGGGCTCGTAGGCCTGCAGTAGATGCAGTTGGGCCTTGCATCGCTGCGCCAGGGCTTGTGCCGACTGCAGGATGTGGTCATTGAGCTTGTCGATCACCGGGTCGTTCTCGACCAGATCCGCTGCGACAAGTATGCGCGCCGGCAACTTCGCTTCAGCCTGGGCCACCAGGTGCAGCGGGATCGGGCAACGGCGTAGCAATTGCCAGTCCAATGGCGTGAGCAGAGCACGGCTCAAGGCGGTTTCGTGCTTGATGTCCTTGATCACCATCTCCACCCGGTGCAGTTGGGCCAGCCGGATCAAGTCGTTGAGCGGGTCTTCATCGTCCAGCGTCTCGGCGTAGGCGGTAATGCCCAGTTCGCCCAGCGCCTTTACCTGGTCCGCGAGCCAGGCCTTGCGGTGCTCGGCGTCCTGCTTGCGGGCATTGCTGCGCAGTACCTGGTCGAGGGTGGCCAGGCGTGATGGCAGCTGGCTGAGCACCACCAGGTGCAAGGTGGCACCTGTCGCGCTGGCCAGCGCCTGTGCACGCGTCTGGGCAGGCGAGGGGTGCAGGTCTGGATGGCAGATCAGTAGCAGTCGCGAGTAAGCGTTCATGATGGCCTCCACGGCGATGGTAGCCTCGATGAAGGCCCACCGGTTCAGGCCAAGGGTGACGCAGTGGGGCTTGACGGCCTTGATATTTATCAAGATCGGCTGAGCGTCAGCTTCGATAATGACAGCGGTGCGGCACACCACATTCGTGCCCGGAGGTGGCTGATGAGCCTGTACCGACGAATTCTTCTGGTCATGACCAGGGTCGAAGCCCATGCCGCGCTGCGTCGGGCTATGGCATTGGCTCAAGCCTCAGGTGCTTCGTTACACGTACTGGGCATCCACACGCCCGCCGAACGTGGCTTGCCCGATCAAGGGCAGAAAGCTTCACAACCGTCAGCCGCTTTTGGGCATTTCAGTACCGGGCTCAAGGCATTGCTCGACGAGCAGGCCCCCACAGGGATGCACGCCACCTTCGAGGCGGTGGAAACCGCCACGGCGCGTGACCTCATACCGGCCTGTATCGCACGCTTTGCGCCTGACTTGGTGATCAAGGGGTGTTCCGCCAGTCCGGTACTTGGCCTGGTCGACAAGTCCTCGATCGAACATGTGTTGCTGCATACGTGCCAGGCGCCATTGCAGTTCGTGCCTGCCGACGCCCCGACCATGCCCGCGAACATTCTGGTCGCCGTGGATGTGGCCAGGGCGGAGCTTGCTCAGAAAACGCTGAACCATGCGCTGGTGGAGGCGGCGCGGCAACTGGCGAGCGCATGCAACGGCCAGGTCCACCTGCTGTCGGTCTACGATTTGCCCATCCCCATGCTGGCCAATCCCGACCTCGCAGCACCTTGGGTAGAGCAAGTGCGCGAGTCGCTCCAGGTACCGTTCGATGAACTGGCCGATATCCATGGCATCCCCTACGCCCAGCGCTACTTCATCGAAGGTGCGCCGCTGCGCATCATCCAGTCCCTCGTCGCCACGTTGAAGATGGATGTGGTGGTGGTAGGTGTAGTTCAGCCCAGACGCTGGGCCAAGCTTATCGGTGATACCACCGAACGGCTTGTCAACCATGCGCCGTGCAGCATTCTGGCGGTCAGGTGCGCGCCCGCAGACTGATTCAGGCGGTATCGCCGGCTCGGTCGTGGCGAAACGCTCGACAATTTCCTGTGCCGCGACTTGCACCACCAACGCGGTCCTACAGGTTAATTACCTCGACTGTTGACCTAGGATAACTTCTGCCGCCTTTCGGATCGCCACGCCACGAATGCAGTGGTAGCGTTTTTATACAGTCGTGTCGATCACGGTGGGTTGTCATGTATCAGAATCTGGCTGTTCTGGCTGCCTTGCTGGTGCTTTACGCCAACCTGGCCGGCGCGCTCGAGTCCAAACCCATCAACGGGCCCCTGTTGTTCCTGCTGGCGGGCCTGATAGCCGGGCCGGCTGGGTTCGGGTTGCTGAACCTTTCTTTGGATCGCCATGATCTTCGCCTACTGGCCGAGCTTACCCTGGCGATCGTGTTGTTCAGCGATGCTGCCCAGGCTGATCTGGCTCAGTTGCGCCTTCACCGCAGCCTGCCACTGCGTCTGCTGACGATTGGCTTGCCGCTGACCCTGATCGCCGGCTGGCTTGCGGCGTGGCTGATGTTCCCACGCATGCCCTGGCTGGAAATGGCCCTGTTGTCGACGATACTGGCCCCCACCGATGCCGCCCTTGGCAAGGCGGTTGTGACCAACCCCGGCGTGCCGGCCAATGTGCGTGAAAGCCTGAATGTCGAAAGCGGGCTGAACGATGGTATCTGCGTGCCGGTTCTGCTCCTGCTGCTGGTATTGCTGATGGAAAGCCGCTCGACGGTACCCTTTGCCTTGGCGGGTTATTTATTTTTGGAGGAACTGGGTATCGGCGTCCTGACGGGGGCTGTACTGGCGCTGATAGTGGGGAGACTGTTGCGTCTTTCCCAACGCCGCTGCCTGCAGATGGACTCATGGCAACAACTGGTGATGCCCGCCCTGGCGTTGCTGAGTTTCGCCAGCGCCCAGGCATTGGGCGGTAGCGGCTTTATCGCTGCGTTCTGCGCAGGTCTGCTGACGGGTTACCTGTTCAATCGGGAAACACAGCCGCTGCTCAAGACCGGCGAATCCTGCGGCGAAGCGCTTTCGCTGCTGACCTGGGTGGTGTTCGGTGCCTACGTGGCACCCAAGGCCACGCAAATCCTGTCGCCTTCGGTATGGTTCTATGCACTGCTGAGTCTGTCACTGGTGCGTATGGTGCCTGTCTGGGTCAGCCTGGCCGGGAGCGAGCTGGCTGCCGAGAGCCGTCTGTTCATTGGCTGGTTCGGGCCACGTGGTCTAGCTTCTATCGTTTTCGCTGTGCTGGTACTCGATGCGCCGTTGCAAGAGGGCAGCACGATCATCGCCACGACCATCGCTTGCGTCGTGCTAAGCGTGGTATTGCACGGCGTCAGCGCTGCACCGGGGGCTCGCCGGCTAGGGCGCAGCGTTTGAAAGTGAAGGCCTGGCTCGAACCGCTCGTGATACTCAGCTCTTCTTCAAAGGTCGATTGCTGCCGCTGCATCAGAAGAGTACAGATGTGCTCCTTGGTTGAGCAAAAACTCAGTTTAAAAAGACGCTTGTCGCTGCCAAGTCTGCGGCGACATCCCCTCGGCCTTCACGAATGCTCGACAGAAGTGGGACTGGTCGCAGAAACCGCACTCCAGTGCGATCTCCGCGAGCATCATTCCCGAGCCCCCCAGTAGCTCTTTGCTTTTGCGCAACCGTTGTTCACGCATCCACTGCTGCGGGGGCACATGCATGGTATCCCTGAACATTCGAGTGAAATGGCTGCGCGACAGCGAGCAGGCTTGGGCGAGTTCCGTAACCGTTATGCCGGTGTCCAGGTTCTCCAGCATCAACCGCTTGGCAGTCGTGACCTGCCAGGGCTTGAGGAGCCCGGTTGTTTTCAGTGCGACAGTCGCAAGAACAGTGCAGTGATCGCTGTTCATAAAAAATCCATTAATCAATGAAGTGGGCACGCACGTTTCGAGTGGGCAGAGCAGGCCACTGCAGCCTCGGCGCGGGCTACAGACGATAAACACTCGATTTGATGGCCTGGCTCAGCTAGCCGGCGTACCCATCAGCGGGTCAATGAACAGCCCCTGGAGGCAGGGGCTGGCAATGGTCAGACAGCGGCAGCAACCGGGGCCAGGGTTGGGCCGTGCTGAACGCGCTCTGGTGCTTTGTGCACCATGGTGTAGGCATAGTCGACCCCCATGCCGTAGGCACCGGAGTGTTCTTTCACCAGTTCCATGACGGCATCGTAGGTGTCGCGGTTTTTCCAGTCGCGCTGCCATTCCAGCAGTACTTGCTGCCAGGTCACCGGAATTACGCCTGCCTGAATCATGCGTTGCATGGCGTAGTCGTGGGCTTCCTTGGTGGTGCCACCGGATGCGTCAGCAACCATGTAGATTTCATAGCCGGCATCGTTCATCGCCGACAGAGCGAAGGTGGTGTTGCACACCTCCGTCCACAGGCCGGATACGATGATCTTGTTGCGACCGTTTTTCTTGAGTGCGTCTCGAACCTTCTGGTCATCCCAGGAGTTCATGGAGGTTCGCTCCAGCAGCGGAGCGTCGGGGAAGACGGCGAGCAGCTCGGGGTAGGTGTGCCCAGAGAAGCTTTCAGTCTCGACGGTCGTGATGATGGTGGGCACATTGAAGATCCTGGCTGCCTTGGCCAGGCCTACGGTGTTGTTTTTCAGCGTCTGGCGATCAATGCTCTGAACGCCGAAGGCCATCTGTGGCTGCTGATCGATGAAGATCAGTTGGCTGTTGAATGGGGTCAGGACTTCAGTTTTTGGATTGTTCATTTTGGTTCCCTGTCAGCTGGATGATGGTCATCGCACAAGTCACGGCGCCTGCCTTCTGCAGACTGTGCTGAGGCACTGGATGACGTCCTCAGTGATGCCCGTTGCTTGAGTTCGAGCACAAGATAGCGAAACGCAGAGCGAAGCGGTGGCTCACTTTTGCGCTCTCAGGGACGCATTAATGCGCCATTTGCTTGTTCATCCTGCTGCTAGGATTCGCACGCAAACGCGGATCTACCTGATCCGGTTTGCGCCAGGAGAAAGCGATGGCAGCTTCACAACCACTCAACAAACAAACCGCCTATTGGGGCGTTCCGTGGGAGAAGGCTTACGGGTATACGCAGGCACGGCGGGTAGGGAACGAGATCTACGTATCGGGCCAGTTCAATCATGACGAAGAAGGGAACCTGGTCGCGCCGGCACCCTTGGATCGTGACGGCAGGCCGTGTGATTTCTCTTCGATGGGGGATCAGATGCGCGCCTGCTACGACAATATCTCCAAGCTGCTCGCGCTGTACGGAGCGACGCTTGAAGATGTGGTGGAAGAGACGCTCTACGTACTGGACATGGACGCGGCCTTTGCCGTGGTCGGCACGGTTCGCAAGGCCGCTTACGGCACAGAGCGGCCTCAATGCGCCAGTAACATCATCGGCGTATCGAGGCTTGCCCAGCGCCCTCAGTTGATCGAAATCGCCTGCAAGGCGGTACTTGGCTCACGCGCTGAGTGACCCGCACTCCCGGTTTCGCTCTACGTGACCGGGAGTACCAATTGGCCCTCGATCAACGGCTTCTGGTTGGCAACGGCAGCTGCACAGAACGTCATGAAGGCCTTGACCCGCCACGATTTGCGGATGTCCTGGTGCGTCAGCAGCCACAGCTCATCCTGCAGCTCCGGCACCACCGGGCCGACGCGTACAAGCCCAGGCGTGATATCACCCAACATACAGGGCAAAAAACCCACCCCCAGGCCAGCCGCGATTGCAGCACTTGCCGCCGCAACCGAATCGGTGCGGTACGAGATGCACTCGGCAGCGACCCTGTTTTCGACATAGCTCGTTGCTTTGAGCCCGCGCAGCGCTGCGGAATAGGAAACCCATGCCTGGCCTTCAGTGAACAGAGGAGTGGGCGCTATGTGGTTGCTGCTACCGTAGGGAGCCCAGGCGATTGTGGCCAGTTTGCGACCCACCAGGCTTTCGGCGGGTTTCCTGGTCGCTCGAACCGCAATATCCGATTCGTCTCGCGCAAGGCTCAGTGATTCGTTGCCCACCAGCACCTCAATCGTGATGCCTTCGTTGAGGGCCTTGAAGTCCGCGATGATGGGGGTGAGGAAGTAAAGAAGCAGTGAGTCGCTGGTGGTGATACGAAGCTTGCCGAGCGGCCCTTGGCCGGCACGTGAGACACGCCGCGTCACGCTGACAATGTCCAGCTCCACGCGCTCGGCGAGTGCACGTAATTCCGCGCCCTCGATGGTGAGCAAATAGCCTGATTTGCGGTGATCAAACAAGGCTACGCCAAGTGTTTTTTCAACCTGGGAAACCCTGCGGGAGACGGTGGACACGTTGATGCCGAGCTTCTTGGCCGTGGCAGCGCGATTGCCACACTCACTGAGCGTTTTGATGATCCGCAGGTCGTCCCATGAGAGCTGGTTGGCAGCCTCACTCGCGTTCCATTTCACGTCCTTGGGGGCAGCGGGGGCAGTTGGGACATTTCCAGGTAACGACTTCACGAAATCCGTTCCAAATCAGATTGCGACGATCATACGAGAAGGGGCTGCATGAACCAAGCATGAGCATGAAGCCGAACGAGGGGCTTCGGCCGTCCCTTCATGCGCCCATCAACACTTGTCGGCGGTATCCTGAATAGTGAGCCCAGGAGCCTTTGGGGAACTACCATGCGCAAGCTGACACTGTTGCTCGCGATCGCTGCAATTGCTGGTTGTCAGGCGCCGATGCCCACTGCCAACCCACAGATGGCTTGGGTCGATCTCTCGATGCCATTCCCGAATGACCGTGTGCTGTTGGCCGAACGCCTGGATAAACAACGCCTGCGCGACGGTCGCTTCTTTGAGGTCAGCCCCGGCAGCCATGAATTGGTCGTCAGGTTCGACTACGAAGTCAATGGTGGTGGTGGCATCAGCCTGATGGGGGGCAGCACGGTAAGGCAATGCTACCTGACCATCGACTACGCGCATTTCGAGGCAGGGCACCGCTATGTACTCGAGGCCCGCTCCATGGCCATGACGCCAGAGGCGAGGCTCTATGATGCGAAGGGAGAGATTGTGGCGCAGGTCACCGAACTCTATTGCCTGATGTGATGGCGCTAAATACATCAATTCTCTGATTGCCTCGAAAAATCAGATTTTTTCGCTTTGATCTGGGCTGCGCATTACCTGAGCGCATTGGCCAAGGCGCTGATGGATGATGCCGAGCTGGGTATGATGCGCTGAGCTCATTCCACCCGTGGCGGTCCGCGAAACGCGGCCGCCTTCGCATCAGCTGCCGCCGTTCAGCGCTTGAAGAGTATTTATCCGCAACGGAAATCCGTACGATTCGAAAAGCTCCCAAACGTCCTCGCGATCGAAGAGCCGCCACCCCAGTGTCGTGAACTGCATCAGGTCATCCTCGCTGGGAAAGGAGTAGTAGGCCCCGGCAGATGGATCTTGAGACGTCCCCGGCATAGGCTCATTGCGCTCCAGGCGCCTGATTGCGTTCATGATGAGACGCGCGCCTGGTTGATAAAGTGAAAGGATGTGCCACAGCAAGGAGTGCTCCTTGTCGACTGCCACCCGGGCAGTCTCGATGATGCGACCAACATCGATGCCGGGACTGTCAATCCAGTGGAGAGTACAGCCGATCTCCGGGGCCCCGTTCAGCAGCGCCCGGAAGGTCGCGAGAACACCTCGATACTGAGGCAAGAGGCCAGAGTGAAGATTGAGGACGCCGCGTGACGGAATTGCCAACGCTTCATTCTTCAGGATTTGACCAAAGCGGATTGAGATGAACAGATCCGCTCCCGCATCCTGCAGCATTTGCAGGCCCGCAGGATCCCTCAAGCTGGGCAATACCTGTACAGGAACCCCAAAGCGTTGCTGCAGTTCTGCAAAACCGAATCGAAGCCCGCTGCTGACCTGGTCGCTCGATCTGGTTGACCCAGGGGGCAAGGCATTGAAGAAGTCCTGCTCGATCAATGCCAGTTGTCCGAGCATGCGTGGCACCTTCTTGCCCGATCCCACTCTCTCCGAGAGGAATATTCCCACTGTGCTCTCGTGAATCTCGGGTAACAGGTAATTGAGAGTGAGATTGCTCTCAACGTCCCGGTTCACCAGAAAAGCGATTCGCACTTTTAACCTCCGGCAGACCTGCCTTGAGAGGCAGCAATGGCCAATTCAACCCAAGCGGATCAATCCCATTACCATTGTTTTGCCATGACGTATGGACGGAAGGCTCGATCTGCTCAGTCCGTTCGGGTAGCAGACCTAGCATAGTTGCATTTATGCAAAAGGCTTGAGGAAGGCGGCAGATATCGAGGCTACCGGCAATGGCGGAGTGGGGTGCCTCGATCAGTGTGGTTGAGGTCAACCGTATTTTGTTCTGTGGGCGAGCAGCGAAGGCTGTGATAATGGAGGGGAATCACAAGGGCCATGCCATGCTGAGCATCTCTAATAACGTGCACCTGCCAGATGCCGACATCGAACTGACATACATCCGTGCGCAAGGCGCAGGTGGGCAGAATGTCAACAAGGTGTCCAGCGCCGTGCACCTGCGCTTCGACATTCCCGCCTCGTCGCTGCCCGAGTTTTACAAGGAGCGGCTGTTGGCGCTGCGTGACAGTCGCATCACCGGCGACGGCGTGTTGATCATCAAGGCACAACAATACCGCACACAGGAGCAGAACCGCGCTGATGCACTGGCGCGTCTTGCCGAGTTGATCATCGCCGCCGGCAAGACCGAGAAGAAACGCCGACCCACCAAGCCGACCCTCGGCTCGAAGACCCGCCGCCTTGAAGGCAAAGCCAGGCGCAGCACTGTCAAGGCGGGTCGGGGCAAGGTGGAGTTCTAGGCTCTGCGGTTCATTGATCAGGCTTGTACCGCGCTGACCCCGCCAGTAGGCATGGATTTTTTGCGCACCGCTTGATAGAGAAGGCTGGACACCATGAAGCCCGCAATGGCCAGCATGCTCATCAGGATGAACACATAGTTGTAGCCCTGTTGACCAGGGAAGTGGTCCAGGATCGCGCCATAAATGACGTAGGCAAACATGCCGGGTGCATAGCCGATCAGGCAACCGATGCCGAAGGCCGAGCCGGTGATGTGCTGCGGAATGCCGACTTCGCCCATGGGCGCCCAGAACACGCCGCGCATCGAGAACACAATCAGGGCGAAGGAGAGGGTGGCCGCCATCCCCGCATAGATGAAGCCCGGGCTTTTAGGAATCAGCATGATCACGCCCATCAGCGGCAATAGCGCCAGAAAGGCCCACTTCAGGTAACGGCTGGTGCTCTTGAACTGCTTGTCGGCAATGAAACCGCCGGCAGGCCCGCCGAGGATTTTCAGGAAGTATTGGTTGATGATGCCGTAGGCGCCTACCAACGCCACGGGCAACCCGTACATTTCCTTGAGGTAGGGAATGAAATAGGTCAGGCCGCAGTAGACGATGTAGACCATGAACACGTTGAGACTGACCAACCAGATACCGGGTACCTTGATCGCTTCCATCAGGTTCGCCAGACCGTTTTTCGGCCTGGCGGCCGATTGCACATTACCACCCTTGAGCAGGAGCCAGGTCAGGGTGCCCGCCACAATGTCGATGACCGAGTAGAACAGGATCGCCGACTTCAGGCCGGTTTCCCCCGAACCCATGGCGACGAACACGCCCAGTGCGGAAAAGGCCACCAGCGTATCAACCACGCCACGTCCGCCTTCCAGCAGGCCGAACAACCGGCCTTGTTCCTGATCGTCACCCAGATTACGGATGGCTTTGAGCAGCGATGGCCAAAACAGGCAGTCGGCACAGACGGCCAACAGACTGAACACGATCAGCAGGCTGCTGAAGGGCGGAAAGGTTGCCAGGTACAACCCAAGGCTTCCGGTCCCGATCAGCCCGAGGGGGATCAATTTGCGCGTGTCGTAGCGATCGGCGAGCAGGCCGCCAACCACAAACAGTGCAGTCGCGATGATCGCGTTGGCACTCAATAGCATGCCGATTTCAGTGTGATTGAGGCCCATGAATTCCTGCATGGGGACATAGAAGGCGTCCTTGAGGTTCGCCAACTTGTAAATGGTGCCGCCACCGAGGATGAGAATAAGGAATCTGAGCCATTTGGCCCTGTTTTGAGTTGTCATTATTGTTCTCCGGGCGTAATCGGGTCGTTAGGTTCAGGCGTTGGAAGGGGTGGCCAGGGTCAGTTCAGCCAAGATGCGCAGTTCGCCCAGCAAGCGTCGGACATAGGCCACCTGATTGTTCGCCCAGCGGGGTTCGTCGGCCAGCATGCGCTCGAGCGAGTAGCCTTTCGGGAGCGGCGTTTCGCTCATCTCCCGGTAGGCAATGAATGGATCGGCCGCTTCAAGGCGCTGGCGGAAGGCCGGGGCCACGTAGTGGTTTTCCTGCTCAAGAATGAACGCGATCACCTGTGGGGTTGCTTCGCCCAGCATCAGCAGCTCGAACAGCATGCGGGCGCTGGGCAAATCGTCTTCGTCGCTGCCTTGCAATACGCCGTAATGGCCGAAGCCGTTTTGTTCGGGGACGATGCGCACGCCCTTGAGGTGAACCTGGCGGATGTGCGGCGCCAGGTTGTGCAGGGCCTGCAGGGGCTGTTCGCAGGCATTGATCATGTTGCCGAAATCGAACAGGGCATGCAGGCGAGGGTGGTTGAGACGGTTGAGCAGTTGCGCGATCTCGCTGCTCTTGAGTTCTTCATGCTGCTCGAAGTCAAAGTACAGATCGTTGGCGTCGGCCTGTTGTGCGAGGTAGTGCAGGTCGCTCTCAATCACGTCCATGACCCGCGACAGCGTGCCCTCGTAACGTGAGTAGACACGGATGTTGCGTACCCCCAGGGCCTTGGCGATGGCGATCACTTGGTCGACATCCTTTTTCAGCGTGCTGCTGATTTCCAGGTGCACATCCAGCCCCAGCGCCTTGGCCTTGCTGGCAAACGCCTGGAGCTGCTCTGGCGACATCTGGCTCAGGCTGTTTTCCTCGCCGTCGAGCAAGTGCAGGCTCAGTCCTTGCAGCTCGTGGCGATAGGCGAAGTCCAGCAGGTCGGCGGGGGTGACACGACCGTGGGTGAGGTTGGTCAGTAGCGGGTAGGCGTGGGCAAACAGGCGCAATTGCCCGAGACGTTCAAGCAACCGCTGGGCCAGTGCCGCTGTCAGCACTGGAGCCGCCTCGTGTTCGACCACCTTATGGCTGAGCAAGGCGTTGAATCGTTCCTGGATCTTGTTGTTCATTAGCGTCGTTCCTGGTTCAGACACCGGGTCTACCGGCGCAGCCTTTATCGCGCCAGTCAGGAACGCTCGATAGATCCATTATCAATTAATTGATAAGGCCACTTGCCTCGCATCAAGTGGTCGGCGGGAGATAACCCAGCGTGCGCAAGGCCTGGGCCAGCTCCTCGACACGCTGCCGGGCCTGCTTTTCTGGCGTGCCAGCAAAGCCGATCAACAGGGCAGGCGGCAGGTCATGCTTGATGCGGTAGTCGCTCAAGGCATAGGTATGAATGTTGTGTTGGGCCAGTTGCCGGGCGATGTCCGTGTCACTGAGTTCGGGGGGCAGCCAGGCGATCAGGTGCATGCCAGCGTCGGTCGGAGTGATCCTGAAAAAGCTGCCGATCTGCTTTTCAAATTGTTCGATCAATGCCTGCTGGCGCGCCTTGTACAGTGCACGCATGCGGCGGATGTGCCCCAGGAAGTGGCCTTCGCGCATGAAGTCCGCCGTTGTGGCCTGAAGCAGTGTGGGCGGGCTGCGATCCATGACCGCGCGCAGGGTGCAAAAGGGCTCGACCAGAGCCTGCGGCAGGATCACGTAACCCAGCCGCAGTGACGGAAAGAGCACTTTGCTGAACGTGCCGACGTAGATCACCCGGGCCGCCTGGTCCAAGGCGTACAGTGCCGGGAGCAGTCGCCCTCTGTAACGAAACTCGCTGTCGCAATCGTCTTCGATGATCCAGCTCTGATGCTGCGTAGCCCAGTCGATGAGTGCCTGGCGCCGCTCATAACTCAGGGTGCCCCCCAAAGGATGCTGACGCGAAGGCGTACAAAATACCAGGCGCGCATCAGGGCACTCGGCAAGGCCTTGCTGCACATCGATCCCCTGTTCATCAACCCGCAATGGAATTATCCGAGCCCCCTGGGCTTGCAACGCAATCCGCGCGGCGATGTGCCCAGGGTCTTCCATCCAGGCACTGTCCTGCGGATTGAGCAGCAGCATGGCCAGCAGGTTGAACGCTTGCTGCGCGCCGGAAACGACCACCACTTGCCCGGCATCGCAGTCGATACCTCGCGCATCGAAGACGTATTCGGCAATCGCTGTGCGAAACGCCTGCAAGCCTTGTAGCTCGCCATAACCCAGAATCGCCTTGGTTGGCTTGAGCAAATGACGGTTCATCAGGCGCCGCCAGATGGCCTGCGGAAATTCTTCATAGGTGCTTTGACTAGGCAGGAAGGAGGTCGGCGTCGCCGGATCCCAGTCGGCATACGACACCCCGCGAAAATGATCGCTGCGCAGCGACAGCATCGACTGGCTCAGTTCGGAAAGCCGCGGTGGCTGGCGCGGTTGCTCGTCCTCGATACTCCGGCTTTCCCACTCAGTACCGACATACGTACCTGCACCCGTGCGCGAGGCCAGGAAACCTTCGGCAATCAACTGATCGAAAGCATTGAGAATGGTGATCCGCGACAGCCCCAACTCAATGCTCAAGGTTCGGGTCGACGGCAGGCGCACGCCCCCCTGAATTCTGCCGTTGAGTATCTGTTTGCGAATCTGCAGATACAGCTGGCGGTACAGGGGTATGGCACTGGCACGGTCCAGTTCGATAGCCGACAGCAGCAAACCTGTGGGGGATTTCATGACATGCTCGTCTGGGTGAAAGGGGATTTGAGCTGGAAACCATCAGGCGACGGGGAGGTCAGGGTAGCGAGCGATACCCGATAAGTCATCCGTTCGGCGTTTGTTGTCCAGCGAAGTTCAGTGGCTGGATACTCCAACCTGGCTTCCGATACAACAAGGCAGAAGTGCTGCTGATGGACCTACGGCAACCAGGGGATGTTTCGGAGGATCTGTTCGCGCTCAAACAGTCGGCGGTTTGTGGCCGATGTCGAGCTGCTCAACCAGGCCCGGGCATCAAACATCCCGTGCTTGATCTCCGCGGTGGGGTTCAATTGGCAACTCCAGCTCGCTTATCCATACTAGGGGTCTGTCCGGGGCGCTGCTGCCCATTCGGTCGAAAGTGACAGATTCGAGCATGTTTTTCGTCTGCGCGCCCAACCGTAATAGGTGTTCGGTAAAGCCGTCGCTGACGTCGCCGGTGTCCTCCAGGCAAACTCCACTCTGGTTGTGCTGGATGGCCAGATGGTAATGGCTGATCCCTTCACCTTTGCCGCTGCCGCCCAGTATCACGGTAAAGCGTGGGCCTAGCAGGCTGGCCAGGCGTTGCTGAACGAGGTCAAGCAGCGCAACCGGAACTTCATCATGGCGCAGCGTGGTGGGAAAGCATGGCGTGAACGGAGGCATTGGCGTGTCCTGCAGGTCGGGTTTGAGTGCCGGCCAGCTTAGGCAAGGCGACTGTCAACTTGGGTTAAGCGGGGGTAAAAGCGGGTAATACCTGGCTACGAGTTTCCATCTGGCGCGGCTGTCAGGTGCATTGATCCGCGATCAGAACGTTTGCCCCAACGAGAACTGGAAAATTTGAGTCTCAGCGTTATCCGGCTTCTTCAGGGGCGCCGCCAGGCTGAAACTCAGTGGTCCGATCGGGCTGTACCAGGTGACACCAATCCCAAGAGAGACGGCCATCTGCGTGAGGTCTACGCTGCCGCAGCCTTGGGTAGTCGACAGGTAGCAGGTGTCGGCATAGACGTTGCCCGCATCCAGGAATACCGAACTGCGCAGCTGGCTCTGGTTCTTGATGAAGGGCAGCGGAAAAATGTACTCGGCGCCACCGGTTAGCAGGAGGTTGCCGCCCAGCACGTCGGTATCGCGGTCGGAATAGTAGGCTTGCCCGGCGCTGGCATACGTGCCGGTGGCCGGCGTGCTGCGTGGGCCAAGGGTGCCGTCCTTGAAGCCGCGCACCGACCCTTGTCCCCCTGCGGTGTAGCTTTCATAGAAGGGCAGACTGTCGGTTGAGCCGTAACCGTCGCCGTATCCGAGGTTGGCGTGCAGCCGCAAGGTAGTGGTGTTGCTTACCGGGAGGAAAGTCTGGCCGTTGTAGTCGAGCTTGTAGAACGACAGATCGCTGCCCGGGGTTGTGGCCATCAGGGTCAGGCTTTGCGCGTGGCCGCGGGTCGCCAGCACGCCCTTGTTCAGTGTCGACTCCGACCAGCCGATCGAGGCCTTGAGGTTGTTGAAGCTTTTACCCTCACGCTGGATGAAGTCGTAGATCTCGTCGGCACTGTAAGTCCCAGGCGAAATGTCGTCGTGCTGCAGGGTCAGGCCGTAGGTCAGGCGCGAGGTCTCGTTGATCGGGTAGCCGAAGTTGACGCCCGCGCCGTAGCTGTTAATGGCGTAATAGGATACGCCGTCATCGTAATAGTCGCTGTAGTCGGTACTGCTGTAGAACAGGTTGTAACCCAGGCTGACGCCATCTTCGGTGAAATAGGGGTTGGTGAAGCCGAAGTTGTATTTGGTCTGGTATTCCGAACGGGTCAGGCCGATCGATACCTTGTTGCCGGTACCGAGGAAGTTGCTCTGGCTGATCGAACCACCGAGGATCAGGCCCGAGCTCTGGGCGAAACCGATGCTGGCGTTGATCGAACCGGAGGCCTGCTCCTCGACGCTGTAGTTGACGTCCACCTGGTCGTCGGTGCCTGGCACAGGCGGGGTCTCGACGTTGACTTCCTTGAAGAAGCCCAGGCGCTCCAGGCGGGCCTTGGACTGGTCGATCAGGTAGGTCGAGGCCCAGCCACCTTCCATCTGGCGCATCTCGCGGCGCAGCACCTGGTCTTCGGTCTTGGTGTTGCCGCGGTAGTTGATGCGGTTGACGTAGGCGCGCTTGCCCGGGTCGACCACGAACATGATGTCGACGGTGTGGTCCTGGTCGTTGGGCTGCGGCACACCGTTGACGTTGGCGAATGTGTAGCCCTCGTTGCCCAGGCGACGGGTGATCAGTTCGGACGTGGTGGTCATCACCTTGCGCGAGAACACCTGGCCAGGCTGCACCAATAGCAGCGACTTGACCTGGTCTTCCGGTACCTTCAGGTCACCGGACAGCTTCACGTCGCGAACGGTGTACTTCTCGCCTTCGTTGACGTTGACGGTGATGAAGACGTGCTTCTTGTCCGGGGTGATGGACACCTGGGTAGAAGCGATATCCATGTTGATGTAGCCGCGATCCAGGTAGTAGGAACGCAGGCGCTCCAGGTCACCGGACAGTTTTTCGCGGGCGTACTTGTCATCGTTCTTGAAGAACGACAGCCAGTTGGTGGTCTTCAGCTCGAACAGCTGCTGCAATTCTCCATCGCTGAACACGGTGTTGCCGACGATGTTGATGTGCTGGATGGCGGCGACGGTACCTTCGTTGATCTTGATCTTCAGGGCCACGCGGTTGCGCGGTTGCGGCACCACTTCGGCGTTGACCTCGGCCGAGTAGCGGCCCTGGGCCACGTACTGGCGCTGCAACTCGTTACGCACACCTTCGAGGGTGGCACGCTGGAAGATCTCGCCTTCGGCCAGGCCCGATTGCTTCAGGCCCTTCATCAGGTCTTCG
>PJTS01000434.1_pt1 | contig 26870 bp, 23 predicted proteins | sample 1512251 | NCBI WGS metagenome assembly PJTS01 (sample SAMN08177686, study PRJNA422409) | Soil metagenome, whole genome shotgun sequencing project. | isolation source: Soil (2) enriched on wood chips: alkali lignin treatment | place: USA: Madison | collected 2015-01-15 | reverse complement strand
TAATTACCAACCGGAAAAGCACCGATCTCCGATACGACCGGTGTAGCACTCACCCCCATAGCACTGACCTTAAAACTCAGATACTGGTTATAGGTTTTGTGCCGTGCAACTAACCAGACACCTTCGCAGCCTTGTACGGCAGCCATACGGGTACCGATTAATGTATTATAGCTGTACAATAATACATTTTTCTTACCCGGAACGATGTCTCCCCTGTCTCCATTTAAGGTCAGGTCAAACAAACAGTAAACCAAACCGCCATGCCTAACATAAAAGATATAGTATTGCTGAGCATTTCCGGGATTGGGTATAATAACCGGTCTGCTGCGTTCCATATCATTATTTTGCAACAAAAACTCTGTTCCTGCAATAGGCATTTCATCTTTATCAAAAATACAGGGGGCGGTATAGCTCGTTGTGCTATACGTGTACATTTTTACCATAAACAGGAGCTTTCCCGTATTGTCGCATACTGCTTGTGCCCTATCGTAAAAGTGTTCTGTAGGATACATATAAGTTACATTCTGACTTTCATAAGACCAGTTGTTAACATAAGTGGTATCCTTCAGCAGAGGCGGACTATAATTAAAATCCAGGGAATAGTGATTCCCAAACGTCCACACATTATTCTCGCCCTGCCCTGAGCCTATATTGTACAGGCTCAGAACTAGCAAGAAAACGATCAAAATCTTTTTCATGACCATTTGGATTTTAAAGATTAATAATGAGTTTTACTGAGTTGAACAGCTCCGAGGTAAACTCCATCGGCAGTATAGACCTGCAAAATATAAGCACCTTTCGCTATTTCGGTAGTCGCAATAAAATGCTCCCCGGCTTTCAGTGTTTTTTCCAACACGACTTTACCACTGATATCCAGTAGTCGTATTTGGGTATTTTGAGGCAATTCAAGCCTTATAAAAGAAGCAAAAGGATTTGGGGAGACACTGATTCCACTTTCGGACAAAAGGTCTTTAATCCCTGTTAAATTGCTTATTTCAATTTCATTTGATAGGCCATCACATCCGTTAGTACCTGTTACCCTGATCCTGAAGGTTGCATTTTCGGTTGCAGCATAGGTCGGCCCATTGGCTCCTGGAATCGGCACTCCATTTTTCAGCCATTGGTAACTGCTAAAGCTCTGTCCGACGGAAAGGATATTGCCTGACCTGCTAATCGTAGGTTCCGGTGCGGGATCAACCGTAACGGCAAGCATCAGTGTATCCCCCGTTCCGCAACTATTAACCGGGACCACTCTTAGCTCTCCACTGTTACTACCTACGGTAGCTACAATACTATCGGCAGAACTACTTCCTGTCCAGCCACTGGGAAGAAGCCATATGTAACTATCTGCTGAAGCCGATGGCGCAATATGGTATACCTGCAGTGCATGTTCACAAACTTCCGCATTTCCCATGATCGCTACCGTGATCTCTGGCAGATCGCACATATTGATGCGTAGCAGCATACCATCCATAGTACCCCCAAAGGTGCCCTGGTCTGCACCAGTCGTTGCCAGGCTGTTTACGCTGGTCGTACCGCCAGCTATATACAACTGTTCCCCGTAAGCGGCCAGAGCACTGCCATTATCGTCTCCGTCACCTCCGAGATAAGTACCATAGAGCCTTTGTCCCGATGAAGAAAATGAAGCCAGCATACCTTCGGAGATCGAACCATTAAAGACCGGAGTTATACCATCAGCTGTAGTAATTCCATTACTACTCCAGGTTTGACCCGTAAGATATAATTTCCCTCTGCGGAACAGCAGCCCTCCAACACTTTCATTTTCTGTTCCTCCATAGAAAGTAGACCAGAGCAACTGGCCGGAAGCATCTATTTTGAATAAACAGAGATCTACATTACCTCCGGTGCTTGATTGATGTGCTCCGGTAGTCGCAATCCCACTGGTACTTTCTGTTGCTCCTACACCGTAAATATTTCCTGTGCTGTCCGCTGTCAGGTAACTTAGCTTATCATATCCCGGTCCACCGTAGTACACTGACCAAATCCTGCTTCCGGCACTATCCAGCTTTGCTACAAATCCATCGGTACCGCCAGGACCTATACCCGTGGTCGATAAACCCGTCGTACTTTGGGTATGACCAGCCACCAGGACATTGCCTGCGGTATCGGTCGTTACGGCATTTATGTAATCATTGCTACTGGTACCAAAGTAGCTTCCCCACAGTTGTAATAAGGAGGGGTTAAATTTGGCAATAAAGCCATCCTGCCCACCGGGTCTTACAGGTTGAAATGTAGTTGCTGTAGCGATGCCTGCCGCACTTTGAGTATTGCCCACAAGGTAAAGTGTATTATAACGGTCGCAGGCAATGGCTACCTTTTCGGTACCCTCTGCGCCTGTTCCCCCGAAATAAGTTCCGGCAAGACGCTGGCCCGCAGTATCGAATTTTATAATGAAGGCATCATACGAAGCATTACTTCCGGCTTTTACCTCCTGGTGCACGCCAGTAGTGCTAATGCCTGTCGGTGAATTAGTTCTTCCGGCGACATACAGGTTTCCGGAGGTATCTATGGCCAGCGACATGCCCAGATCAATTCCGGCACCACCTACATAAGTTCCCCAAAGGCACTCGCCTTGTGGGGTATATTTACGCAGGAACGCATCGGAGCCATAGGGATTTGTACCGCCTGCAAAAGTGGTCAGGTAAGCTCCCGTAGTCGCAATATTAGTAAGGCTATTGGTAGCGCCCACAACATAGACCATACTGTCCGTTCCGGTTTTGGTATCCCAGACCTCCTCATATTCAGCTCCACCGATATAGGTAGCCCAGTCAATGACAGGATCAATTATCAGCGTTCCGCTGTAATTGGCTATAGAAAACGACAGTATATTTCCATCCAGCCTATAGGCTGAGCGGACAGTTCTTCCGGAAACCTGCTCGTAAGCATACGGCCTGTTTTCGCGAACCGATCCAAATGACGTCTCCGCAAGCAGACTGCCATCTTGATATAAGTCAGCTTTGTCTGCACCCAAATATTGTATTTTAATATCACTTGCGTCACCTCCCGGACGAACCACAAAATCATGCTCCAGCTGTCCGTCGGCATTAAAATAAAATACCCAGTCAATATGCGGATACACGTCGCGATAGATGACTTTTCCAAATTGGCGGACGGTCACCGTTTCCTTGCCCCCAACATAATGCTCTTTATAACCCATAGGCTCTTCTGTACTCACTACAGGGTATTTATTGGCCCCCAGGAGCTGGACATCCATCCGGAAGATGGCCTTGTCGCTGCCCCATTGGTAATGTATACCATTTGCAGAAAGGAATATAGTTATGGCCTTTCCACTATTAATTTTAAACAAAATATCTGGTCGTGGGGCAAGAAACTGATCTTTGATCTGTCCCTGATTGGCTATAAATCCTTGCTTCGCAAATCCTTTAGACAGTACCGAAAGGAAGCAAAAGATCATTAGCAGTCGCATTTTAAAAATGGGATTACTGTTCATAGTTTAAAAATTTAATGGTTAATAAGAAGTTCACCGTCCGCTTTTCTTAACAAAACAAAAACGAATTAATGGTCTGGCCAATCCGATTTTCGAATGATAGTCAAAAGCGAAAAGTGAAATATTTTCATTATTTAGGTGTATCTTCAAGGTAAAACAACCGAAATGTACCAGAAAAAAGACGATCTATCCAGGCTCATAGAAAGCCTTTCTAACGGGGAAAGGCGTTACCTGCATAGGGCCTTCAACTCGGAAACCACCACCGATAACAAGCCTATGTACCTGGAGTTATTTGAGCTTATCCGCAACAATAAAAGTCAAATACAAAACGAAAAACCTGCTTACGCCGGGCGGGTACTTACATCTAATAAAAGGTTCCTTTTAAAGCATATCTTAAAGAACCTGAGAAGCCTGCACGAAGAGCTGTCAACCAATATCGTGCTGAATAACCGGTTAACCGATATTGAAATTATCTATAATCATGGATTACCGAATCAGGCCATAGTGATCTTAGACAAAGCCATTCGACTGGCAAGAGCGCAGGAAAAGTTTAGTTTATTACTTCAATTACTGGATTGGGAAAAAAGGTTATCCATAACAATAAACCAGCCTAAGCGGTCCATTGAACAAATCAACACAGAGGAGTCCCATGTACTTTCCAAAATGCTTCAGATCAGTAGTCTTATTGGTTTGTACAGTAAGATCATACTTTTGAAAAAGAAGTTTGGTTATGCCAAAGACTCCGTTAAAGAAATCCTTGAAACAGAGATTATCCAATGCCCGGATTTTCCATCCGCAAATAAATGCATGAGCGAGAAAGCGATATTTTACCGAAACCTGATCCTCTCCATTTATTACTGGATGACTTTTCAGCATCAATTAGCATTTGAATCAAGCCAATCGCTGCTTCAGGATAAAATCAACAATATTTTAATCAATGACTTCGTTGATGGCATTCACCAGCACATTACCTCATGTGTTTGTCTGCTGCGCTTCCAGGAGGCAATTGAAGGGTTACGTTTTAGTCAGATCTATATTGACAAACACTTTCCATATGATGCCAATCCCAATAAACAAAAGTACATTGCCCATTATATCTCCTATAGCCTGATCATTTATGGTTATCAGGGGAAGTACCAAAAGCTAAAAGAAGTATTGCAGTTTGCAGAACATAAATTACCGCAATGCAGCTTCTTAAATAATGAAACCATTCAGGTGGTACAAGGTAATATGATGAATGCTTATATGAGTACTGGTAATTTCGAACAAGCGGAGAGCATATGGACAATGCTTAGTTACGAATCTAAAGACGTACGAAAGGACATCTATGCAGACCTGTTTCTCTTCAGAATTTTCTTTCTGCTACAAACCAAACAATATGTTTTATTGGAACCAGCAAGCCGTTCAGCGCTCCGCTATTATCATAATCTAAAGTCATTCCCTTTTGAATATCCCTTAGCGCTGCTTTTTTCAAAACCACATGATTACAGTAATCCTAAAGTACGGAACAAACTTCTGGACCAATGCACCCATCATATCAGTACCTATTTATCAGGCTTGCATTTACCATTAGCATTCCAGGAACATTATTCCCGCTATCTGATATGGGTCAAGGCTATTGAGCAGGATGCTCATTATTATGAAGTTGCCCAAAACTGGCATTTTTGACTTCAAGGCTCACGTTAATAACTGCCCTCATTTTCACTGTACCATTCAATGCATTGCCTGCAAAGGGCAATACCAAAATGATTATCAAAGTCCATCTGTAAAAAGTCTTTATAATTATCACATCCCTGACAAAACTCCAGATCCGCCTTAAAGGCATTATTCGCACTTTTCTTATACCTGGGTTTCCATGATCCAAAATCCCGGAATTGCGCATAAGAATAATTAGAGAACCAATTTGTGTGCTGGCCATCCCAGTGCCCTAATTGTTCATTGAGAATGTTATACATACCGTGCCTATCAAGGAAAATCATTCTGGAATCTTCAATAAAAACGGTCAGTAGCTGTTTTATGGCTTCGTTATACATAAAGTTCCTCGGCAATCCCGAGAGGATCTGCTTATTAAAGACCCGGGTATCGCAGACACTGTCCGTAGGATTTACATGGTCTAAAATACCATTATGGGCCATAGCAAGGCCCGGAAAGACCTCAAAAGGATGGCAGTTTTCTTCATTTACCCTACCCGAAGTCGCTATCCTGAAATGGATGATCATGGGAAGCTCATTCATACGCCGAATCGTACAATACCCATTGTAAAAGTCGAATACTGATTCCATTTCTTTCCATATAGAGATTTGATTATTGTTGACATAGGCCAAACCGGCTCCATCCGGATTGTTTTCCCAGCAATTGGTAAAAAGCTCAAAATCCAGGATTCCTGTTGTATTTAAAATTGCTATACACATTGTTCGCTTCGTTTAAGGTTAGTAATTAACTGGGCAACCGCTTTTTCATTTTCCAGGACGGTATTGAAGTACTTTTTACTTATTTTCAGGATGCGCATTAAAAGCATACTTTCTTTTCCGGCATAAACTTCCAAAACAAGTCGCCCCAGATTAGTGGATGGATCGAAGGCTGCAAGAATTACCGAAAGGATATTGTTATGCTCACGATCAAGCATAATACGGCAGAACTTTAACCGGAAGACTATAGCCTGCATATTAAATACTTTGGCAGGAAACCTCAATTCGATCCGATCATCCCAGATCTTGATTGCCTGGTGCTTATCCTCATCTTTTTTAAGCCGTAATTCTGTTTTTCCCTGACAATAATCAGTTTCTAATCTGTTAGGGTACATGGCCATAAATAATGGAAAATAAGGCCGGCAGTAATCAAAGAGCTGCACGCCGGTTTTGGGATATTTAGATAAGTGAATATGTCCACCGGCATTTTTATGATTTTTGGCATTTATAGCTTCCTCAATTTGCGGTAGCCACTGGCTTTCAATACTATCCGAATACAAAGGATAAATGGGCGTTTTAAGCTCCCAATCTACGGTTCCGTCAGCTTCCATTACACATCCGGTGTGCTTGAATAATCCTTCTTTGTCATCATATCCACAAAAAGCAGGAGGGCCTCCTTTTTCGATCTCAAAGCCGATTGCAGGCTCATTGACGTCCTGCCGATAATCAGGTGGACATGGCCCATCATGATATTCCCAAATATCATAGTCATTATAATAATCTGAGTCTTCTCCTTCGTCATACGTTTCAGGAGTATAATGATAGGCATCATCCGAATTCCAATAGAATACATCCTCATGTCTTTCTACAGTATCATCAACCATGACCACCAGGTCATTATCCCTTAATCCCTCGTGGGTATAATAGCGGCTATGGTAAACGAAATAATCAAATTCATTATCCTTATGTGTATAGAAGCCGCTGTATCTGCTGGTTAGCACATAAATACTTTCTTCCTTGAGGATATGCCTTTTGTCTTCTTCGTCATATACAAAAAGCTCAATGTTTTTTGCATCATGATACCAGGTACCGGCAATACAGACGCACTCTGAGCTTAAGGACAGCATGCCGTTAAAGGTTTTAACTATTTCATTTTTTGAGTCATGCCAATATAATGGCAAGTACCCCTGTTCGATAGACAACCGAACAAGGGACAATAATGATTGTTCCATAAGATTAAATTTTAAAAGGATAAATTGATTGAACGTTCAGCTTCTGAAAGCTTTTAAGTAAATGGCAGTGGCCTGCATTGCCTGGTTTTTAGATTTAACAATAATCCCCGCTCCATGAGCACGCCCTCAAAAAGCAGTGTTGTGAGCAAATCACAACCCAGATTGGCTAAAGTGGAATTGATAAAAAGACTTTGTTTCTTCAATGAGTCGACCAATGAACAGCTGGGGGCTTCATCTTTTTCTTCACTGCTGCGAAGAAGGTCCTCAAATTCTTCGGTGACAAAAGGCAGGTTTGGTACTGGAGTAAACTTCTTTGAATTGGGTTGCTCTACAGTTCCGATGGTCGAACAGATCACCTGTCCGCTATCTTTGCTATTTCCGAAATCGAACCAGTAGCGGGGTTGGTTCAACTGGTTGTTAAATGGGTTGACATTCTTCAAGGTACTTGCAAGATCAAACCTGGATTCGATGTTGTCCACGCAGGTAATATAAATGGATGCTAAAAGATCATCCTGGTGAACCCCTGCCCTAACTTTGGGGAAATTCCTCGATTTTGCTTTCCAACTGGTTCCGAAAAACCTGTTTATTCTATTGATTAATGCGACCGATTTGTACAGTCCGATTTCAGATTGTGCAAAAAGCTGCCTTCCTATATTGTTTTTAGTAACCAGATCACCATCCCAAAGATCAATATCGATCCCTGCATGGCCATGGGCAGTCAGTGCTTCATTTAGCCTCGCTAGTCCTGATAAAACAAAAGAGCCGGTTCCCCCGGCTCCTATTAATATAATTTTTATTGGATTTGTAGGCTGTTGTAGCTCCTCTGCCAGGAAATGTACCTTTTTCCCTGATGTTTTCATAATTAAGCTTTTAAAAGTTCTCCAAGCGTCAATTGGGTGGGGATGAGTACTTTTTTAGGAAATGGTTTCCCTGTCCCAACAAGGGACTTCCATAGCTGGACACAATTCCCCTTTACCGGGCTGCTCAATAAATGGCTGAAACGACTATTAAAGAAAAATTCCTGCCATGCGCCCATCCAGTCCTGAAGGTGTGTAATATGGTCCAATTTCGTATCAACGGTACCCAAACAAACCCCGCCATCAGCATGAATATTAAAGAAAGGCGCATGATACAATGTTGTATCTGCGGTAGGCCGTTTGTCTGCCGCCAATGTATAAACATGTAACTTTTTTCCTACAACTTTCCAGACCATTGCCGGAATACTCGCTATCCCGCTGCCTATACCAAGTCTATCGATAAAGAATAATGGCAAGGAGGTCTTTCGGGTATACCAGATTACCGGTCCCTGAATATCATTATTGAGATACAAGAGATTTGCAGGCAATATTTCTTTGGATAAAACTCTTTCTTTTGATCCTGAAACCTGGACTTTTAATGATTTGATCAATTTCGAGGTTTCCTGGATGGTCAGTGGGTGCGCGTTAATGGCTTTGCCATCGGCATCTATATCATAGTGTTCAACATAGGAGCGATCTGCTTGACCATACCCCTTCTTTGTGTACACCAATAGTGCTGATACCGGATAATATAGAGATCCCAGTTTGGACAAAATTCCGTTTTCCATAATTGTAATTTTTAATATTTATATAATAGGGTACATACATCATTGAGCAGTTTAAAGATGGCGCGTTCAAAGCAAAAATCAATTGGCTCATTGCTACGTCCATCAAAGACCTGCACAATTTCCGGTTCCTGGAAGTGGTTATTTTCGGACAATTCATTGTTGACCATATCCAGCAGCATGTCTGATATACCTCCTTCTGAAGATCCTACAAAAGCTATATAATTTTCCATCAGGGTGGTATAATGATAATCATATTCATTATGGTTTACGGTTGCTGCCAGGCGGAAGATATTTTCATTTGGAAATTGCTTATACAGTTCCAGGGTTTGGTTTCCGATCCTTTGACAAAGACGATCAAATCCATCCCTGGGTCGTAATCGCTTTATCCGGTCTTCCAGATAAAGGAGATTATTTTTATGATGAAATTTTCGCTCCATAATAGGACCGATTGCAATAATCTGCCTGAGTTCCATTAAATCATTACACTTCGCCTCTTCCTCGTCTTCCTCGCACCAGTTGCATAGAATTTCATATTGGTATTCCATAAAGGTACCCGGCTGGGTGTACATAGGCACCCCGGCATGCCGGTACAGGTAGGAACAGGCAGATAATAACACCAGTACTGCAGAGCGATTCTTACGAAACTGTTTATCTTTCAAAAACCGGTATAGTGGAAGCACGGGAATATAATAAAGACTATGCCCCGTTAGGAATGTCTGCCGGGTTATAAGACTGATTTTGCCATATTCTGTAGGTGCTATATCAACCTCCAGATGTTCCCCTGAGTTGAGCAGCATACTAAGTTTTTCAAAATCAATAAGCCAGTTAAAAGCAAACTGGCCGGTATCTGCCTCCAGGAACCCAATATTATAGAAATCTTTTAGCTGAGAAAGAGAATCCTTATATTCCACATTCATTTCGTTGGTAATTGTTAACTGGGGATTCTTTTTGAGTTCTTTCTCACCAACTGCCGGCAAAAAAGACTGCTTCAAAAAATCAAGGGAAGTATTTCCTGGGGAACGGACTGCCTTTTTTCTTCGGCGGCTACCCGTGCATCCTTTGGCCTTTTCAGATCGCTTATAAAGTTGAACAGCTGCCGGTACAGCATTTTTTGCGTATCGCTTATGCGGTCTTCCCGAATACTGTTTAGTTTTCTTTTCATTATTCATAACAGTTTGATTTAACCTTTTGTTCCCAATACAGATTCCATCTTATAGATAAGCTGATCATCTTTTATCTGAGGGCCACTGATTTTTGCCGTGGTCAGCATTGGATAATTATGTGCATAAAAATTCATCACCTCTTCCGGACTCCAATCCGGGTTAGGGTCAGTGAGATGAAGATTAATGTCCTTCTCTTTGTACTCAAAGATTCTTTCCAATAAGGTTGCCTTTATCATATCAATATATTTTATTGGTTATCAAATGGTGCATAGTCATCAGTTTCCAGTCCAGAGTATTCATTATATTCCAGGTCAGCAGCTTCATCATCAACAGGCTCGGTTTCCTCCGCTTCGGGTTCGGTGGTCTTTACCGGGTAAGGAGCAACAGGTTCACCAAATGATGCAAACAGATCAGGTGCAAATTTTTCAGACAGTGCCTGCCGTTTGGTACGGATCAGCTCAGCATGGTCGGGGTATTCCAATGGATCAGGTAACTTTGTCCAGGCTTCTTTGAATTTCCCTTCCGCCTCCAGCTTCTGAGATTGCTCCATTAAATCCTTATACTTTTTCTCTTTTGGTGTTACTGTAGCGTTAGCTTTTTGCTTACGACTATTATCAGCTTTGGACATTGCGGAGGACAGACTTTTCATGTATTGTTCCCGACTTGTAAAAAATGAAGCGGTCTGATTTACCGGTTCACTAATCGTGTCAAAAAAAAAACGATCCAATTCCTCTGGTAAAGCAGCAAGATTAAGAGGTGGAATGGTTTTTCTCTCTTTGTTGGTGCATTGGTCATTGTCCATAAGAATGGAGACGATTAACTGCCCGTTTTCTTTCTTTGCCACAACAAGTTTTAAAGTGCCTGATATATCCAACTGATTAATCTGGCTGAAGAAATTAGTATGCATATTTTTAAGTTTTAGCGTTTCGAACTTCTTGTTCTCATCAGTGCCGGAATCCTACCGACAGACGCTATTTTAGGCCGGTAGCGCACGATCAGGACAGGTCAACCGATCCGCTTTCTCAGCTTCGAGGCGCTTACTGGGCTATTTGCTGTTCAGGTAGTCCATTTACCTCGTGTTACCGCTGGAACAACTCGACTACTAAGCCATCCGTCATTGCGGAGATCAACGAGACGGGGGCTGCCCGTCTTTGCTGACCTTTGCAAAGAGGAAAACTTCACCGGGGGACGGCAGAGAAAGTTTCGGATAAAAAAAATACGACCCTAAGGGTTGGTTTTTTTTATCCGAACCCTTAGGCCTGACTTTCGGCGCCGGCTGCGGTGAAGTAGCTTTGCATTCAGGTCAGCAAAAGCAGGCAGCGCCCGGACTATCTTATAAATCCTCTTAATATTTTTTAAAAAACTGGAATAAGGTGGGATACAAAAAAGGACAACATTGCTGCTGTCCTTGTATTATCTGGAATAGTGGCTCTTAGAACATTTCTGATGTTCCGAAACCTCCATTTTGGAGCATTTCGTATTGAGCCATAATATCGGCAATGTCTAACCTATCCGTGGTAATGTGGATTTTGCTATTGGTTGTACTTGCCGAACAGCAAACAACGCCATCTTTATAAAAATCAAAAGTGGTCATTGTTACCCCGGACAATCGTTCCAGTTGGTTAATTTCACTATCCAATAATTCGATCAGTGCCCACTGCTTTGGACCTGTAATTACTTCTATTCCCAGGAACACTCCAGGGTTTTTATATAACCGTAGTGCAGGCTCATAATAACCAATTCTCTTCCCTGGATGGGGAGCTAACGACTTAAAATGCCCAATGCGCATAACCTGCCTTTTTATCCAATCATCGTCAATTTTCATTACTACTATAGCCTCCGCCTGCTTAGGGGTATCCCTGTAGGCTTCCAGCCATAGATACCATGATAATGTATTTTCCATAATTGTAAGTTTTTTTCCGTTCAATAATTATCCAAACAAAAGCTGGATTGCAGCCGCCAATTTAGAAGTGGCTATATTGGCTGCTGCATAATCCAACAAAATCTGAACAGCGACTAAGGAACGGTAACCATAAAATCCGTGCTCAGCAAAGACATGCACTGATTTACTCATGTCTGTTTTAAATTTCATTATATGGTCCTGAAGTTCACGTACCTGTGCAAACCAGAAGTCGGCGGTAATAATACCATGACCCCATATCGGACTGGTCTCCAATTCATTTTCCAAATAGGTACGACAACCAGATTCCAGACATTGTACTAATTCTGGCAATGATTGTTTAAACAGGCCAGCAAGTAGCTTGGCCTTTTCAACGTTTGTCATTTCTTCTATTGTTTTCATAACCGAGCTATTTTATTCTTCCAATAATTAGCTTTTATAAAATACATGACCATCTTCAAACCAGTAATCTGAACAGAATAGGTCTTTCGCATAGGCTTCATAATCAAAGAACTGTTTAGCAAAATCACTTAGATCCCGACGCTCTTCTATCAACTTACGGGCAAATGTTTCTTCATCATTGTACGTACCGATATAATCATCCTGAAATCTATTCACCAAATCATCAATATCTTCTTTGCCCAAATCATAATGGTCATTGTTACACCAGATCATAAACGGATCCCTTTCAAAATTGTCCATTTCGTACAGCGTTTGCAAAACAGTAAATACCTGTTCACTGATTCCACATTCACTTATGAGCCCTTCGGGAATATTTTCATAGTCCTGGAACATAAACTCGGGATCTGCCTCATCCCTGTGCAGTTCCCTGCAGGCTGCATAAAATTCCTTTACATCTGAGTAATCAGAAAGCTTCAACCACTTACCGAAAAGAGAACCATCATTATACTTACCATAGGTTCCCACATACACTGCCGCTTCTTCAATGTCGATCGGATAATTTCTTCTTGCATTCATAGCTTAAAAATTTTAAAAGTTACCAATACCCGGAACCTGATCATCCACCTGGATTTACTTCAGAGACCGGAAAGTAAGCGAGCGTCAATGCGTCTGTGCAAGCGTGCGTATAAGTCCCGAAGGGTGGAATGCGTCAGCATTTCATTATGCCGCACGTCGCCGGCACAGAAGCATTAGCTTAGCTGGCCTTTTCGGTCGATGATGAAAACAGGAAAAGAATATCAGCGAGCAGCTAAGGAAGTTTCCAGGAGAAACCATCGTTGCGTCCACTGGGCCAGGGATAGCAGTGGCATCCTTTGCAAAAGATATAACGGATAGGTACTGTCTTTAAATCCAAATATTTTTGAACTTTTCTAACGACATTATTTCAAAAAGAATTGGGAGATAAAAGTAAAAAAGCCGAATACTAATGTATTCGGCTTTTTATAAGATATGAAAGTTTTATTTGGCTAGTTTCATAATAGAAAATGCTCCACGCATTACAATTGCGAAGACTATCGTTCCAACTACCAGATCTGGTATTCGGGAAGAGGTAATATACACCAAAATTCCTGCAAGGATAACACCGATATTTATGATAACATCATTTGAGGTAAAAAGCTGGCTGGCTTTAATATGAGCTTCATCACTGTCTGTACGACGTAGAATGATCAATGAAGCAGCATTACCCAATAAAGCTAAAAGGGATATAGTAATCATTGTTGAAAACACAGGTGTTTCTCCATATCCCATAAATCTGCGTATGACTTCGACAAATCCTAAAACAGCCAAAATAAGCTGTAAATATCCGCTTATTTTTGCAATATTCTTTTTTCGCACAATTGATCCACCCACTGCCCATAGACTAAGTCCATAAACGAGTGCATCGGCCAGCATATCTAAGCTATCGGCTACCAGTCCCATTGAATTTGAAATAAAACCTGTAATGATTTCCAATCCAAAGAAAAAAGCATTGATCAGTAGAACAAACCACAATAATTTTCGCTCTTTGCTCTCATCTTTTTGAACTAGATTATGATCAAGTGAATCCACGGAAACGATATAACTGTCCTTTAGATTCAGTTCACTGATAGCCGCCTTGATCTGTTCTATGTTATCCAGATGGTATACTTCAAGCTTCCTGGCTGCCAGATCAAAATCCAATCGGGATATGCCTGTAATCTCACTAAGTTTCATACGGATCATCTGTTCTTCGGCAGAGCAGTCCATTCGCTTAATTTCGAAGGTCGACTTCTTCATCGCTTAGAGTTTAAGCTTTATGCCAGCATTAACTACAAACCCATCAACAGGCGCATATATATCCTGGAAAACAGGGTTTGTAATAGGTCCTGAATAAATCGGTCCGAATTTGGTCTGACGGGTATTTGTATAGTTCTCAAAATTTGCAAAGATTGAAAAACTTTCCCAAATTCTTTCTGCCATCAATCCCGCTGTCCAATAACCTTTACCGGTACTTCCATCATTTAACTGTTGTGGACTGAAATAATAAGCCTCAGCACCCACTTTCCACTTTTCTTCGATTTCATACATCAGCACATTATTGAGCCTGTGTTTGGAAACAAGCGGATAGGTTTTTGAAGTACCATCCGTATGCTGATTAACATCGGCATAGGTATATCCCACAAATAGTTTAAAATCCCCGTATGTAAGCTTGACATTTGTTTCCATCCCTTTGGTATCAAAATTTCCGGAAGGTTGGACATACTGATACATGTTACCTGTCGTAGAGGTTAGCAGAACCGGATTGTTGATACGGGTATAGAAAAACATATGATTGATACTGAAACGTACCTGACCATCAAACAATGCTGTTTTGTAATTGATATCATAATTCGCACCATAAGAGCGCTCGGCTTTTGTATCATCCAAATTCAAAGGCAAAACCCCTCTAAACTGGATACGTTCAGCATCTTCGGTAAATACAGTTGGTGCTTTATAGCCAAGACCGCCACCCAATCGTGTTGAAAAATGTTCATTGATCTTCCACAGCGTAGATATTCTGGGCAGGAAGAAGAACCCGAAGCGGTTATGATAATCACCTCTAATACCTGATTCAATGGTAATTTTATCTGAGGTATTCCATGTATTCTGAACAAATCCGCCAACAGTTGTGTAATTATAATCTCTTACAGGAGTTCCGGCTACTTGCTTCTCCGTAAATTTATCGGTCAAAAAATTTGCACCAAGCACCCATTCAGTCTTTTCGCCATTAAGTGAGTAGTTTGCTTCCGTATACGTAGACAACTGATCACCAGAAAATTGATAAGCTGGCAAACCAATGGTACGGTCATAGTAACTGACACTGTTTTTTATCACAAATTTAGCCCTGTCATTTATTCTACGATCCAATTCTAACTGAGTACTGTAACGTCCGGTTTTATTTTCCTCAAAGTAGGAATGATCTATACTCCCATTGCCTTTGATATATTCCATATCTCCACCAATTCGTTTTTCTGTAGTTGCATTGATTCCAGCCATTAATGTGGTATTCTCATTGAAATAGAAAAATACTTTGGGATTCAACGTAAAACGGTCAAATTTAGGAATAGCCGTAAGTCCAATATCAGCAGGATCATAGGCAGTCCCATGATTATATGCCGCATATATTGTTGTTCCTATACCCTTAAACTTTTGGGCATAAAAGCCACTGGCGTCAAGTCCCAGGGCAGAGGTACCATTGAGCAGAAAATTAAGCTGTCTTTCCTCGGTTGGTTTTTTTGAAACGAGGTTTACCAAGCCTGCAATTGCTCCGCCACCATACAGTGTGGAAGATGATCCTTTGATCACCTCAACCTGCTGAAGATCCAAAGGCGCTACCTGCAACAGACCAAGGCCACCTGAAAACCCGGAGTATAATGGAAAACCATCACGGATAACCTGCGTGTATTTACCATCGAGTCCCTGGATACGTATGGCAGAGTTTCCACTGGTTGCTGAGGTCTGCTGTGTCTGGATTCCAGTACTTTCAGCAAGCAACATCCTGATGTCTCCGGGTTTCATGTTTCCCTTTTCGTCCAGTTCTTCCCCAGCGATTACTTCTACACGCGTGGGGATATTATCTATGGTACGGGTACTTCTTGTCGCAGTAATAGTAACTTCCTCCAGTTTCTCTTCCTCTTCTTCAGGCATTAATTTTACCTCGAGTAGGAAATCCTGTGGTAATGGGAAAACAAGTGTATCCCTATGGGTCTCATATCCCATAAAACGGAATTCTATTACCTGTTTACCTGCAGAAATATTACTTATTGTAACCATTCCACCAGTATCTGAAGATGCCCCAACGGAAGTCCCCAATACCTGAGCGGTAGCTCCGGCCAAAGGAGCATTTGTTTTACCATCTTTAACGACGGCTTTTAAAGTACTATTTTGCGCATAGACAAAAACAGTACATAGCAATGCTGGCACCAGCAAAGTCAATTTTTTCATTATAAAGATTTAATAAGATTAAAACATTTAGATTGCCCTGAAATGGGTCAATAGTGTTTTAAACAATCTTTGGAGGCTGCCAGATAGAAGAGTAGAGTTCCTGTAAGTATGAATGTAAATAAACGCTATAATGCTCTGCTATTGGTGCAGAAAATGATTCAGAATGAATTATAAGTTGTCCTACCGGAACAAATCCGAAACATGAACCACAGGAATAGAAAGGAGAACAATGACTACAACAGTCATTGTCGTGTTCATGATTATCACTTTTGGTATTACGATATTCCAGATGATCATCGCTTTGGGATGGAGATTCCAACGCACAGCATGGTATGGCAGAAAGTGCCAGAACCAGTATTGCTAATATCAGCGTTATAAATTTCACTGTGCGAAGTTAATAAATTAAGTTTTTACTTTACGCCCAGAAGTAATAAAAAGTGAGTATTGAAAACTATTGAACCATACTAAAATTTGTCAAATCACCCGTTGTTTGTGAACACTTACTAAACATCGGATCATAAGGAATTCCTTTCTTCCATAAGTAATAAATCATGGTTAAAAGCTTTTTTTGAATCGCAACATAGGCTTTCATTTTTATTTTAGTACGTTCATATATCCTAGAATATAGATTGATGAATTGAGGTTGATCAATTCTAACAGCACAGAGGGCTGGCATATGTAGAACACGACGTATTCTTGAATTACCTCTTTTTGATATTTTAGTTCTCCCAACATGAGCACCGGACTGATTCTCTATAACGTCATATCCTGCATAATTAATAAGAGCACCTACTTTTTTGAAAAGTACAAAGCCATTTGTTTCAGCAGCAATTACAGCAAAGGAAAGCGTACTCAACCCCTTAATTCGTGTGATATTGTCATGATGTGCTTGTAGAACCGGATCAGATTCTATAATAAGAGAAATTATTTTTTCCAGTTCCCTAAGTTGCTTTTCAATCATTTTCACTGTTGCTTTTAATTGCTTAACGACAAGTTTACACTGGTATTGACTGTGTTCAATCGCATGTAACTGATTGCTTGTAACAGTTCTCATTTCGTTTAAAGCTTGGTGACGTCTCGTGCAATCTCTCAAACTCAGTAAGCTTTTGGATGGAGGTATCCACGGTTCAAGCTTTCTTTCCGCTCCAATTTTTGCTAGTCCTTTTGCATCAATACTGTCATTCTTTGACTTGTTACCACAAGCTTTTAGCCAATTTTTGGCCTTATTTGGCAGTAGTATACAGACAGTTTTGCCATGGTCATATAGAAACCAGGCTAATTGTTCATGGTAGACGCCTGTAGCTTCCATAATAAAATTTAAGGGAAGCTGTTCTTTAATATGTTTGCCTGCCCATGATAGTAAATTAATAAATCCGTTCTTAGAATTTTGGAATTTGTGTGTTGTTTTTACTTTTACCTCCTGTTCCTCGTTGATGACTGAAAGACAGCACACAAGATCTTTCATAGAAACATCAACTCCAATGGTGTACTTTAGATTTCTCATAATTTTGTAATTAATCTCAGAAGCTATCTCTCGGTCTTCGCTCATTTAATAGTTAATCAGGTACGGAACCTGTTATTCGGTACTGTTCAGACTTGAAGAAAAGCAAAAAAGGAGGGTCAGCCTATCTCGTCAACATCGTATTACGTGTTCTGCACGGCCCGGAATTATCTCCTTTCTCTGAATTCTAAAAAATATTCTACAGGGAACTTACATCCAATCCGTGAAAATGTTTTAATTACGTGTTCTGCCCGGCCTCGATTTACCTCCCTTTTTGTATAATAACAAAGATATGAGCCCGGCCTCGAAAGAGGGGCCCAAAAACCATTTTGACATGAAATTGTTATTTTAAGACTGGCTCATTTGGTATGGATTATTTACAACTTCAAACACTTCAAAAACAGGGATATAAGGTATTGTACCGTGACCGGAACAAGGATTACTTTGTTCCATTAAAAGCATCATATTTAACCTTGCTGGATAAAATGCACCAAACCCCTCTTTGGGAAGATGAGCTTATTGAAATAAGGACTGCCCTGGAAAATTATAGTGACTACCAGGAGTACCTATTTTGGCTCAGGGTCGTTTATTTAAATCCAATTGAGGCATGATTATTTTGACGTAAGGAAATATTGTTGTTAATACGTCTAATTGATAAACAGCGATGAACACAGTAATATTTTTCGTAATTTTAATAGAGGAATTTCAATGAGCAATTTATTTCGTTTAGAGGATTTTGAATGGCAGGATGAAGGCATAAGATTACACATTAGGGAGGCTGAAGTTGGTTCAGATCGGGTATTCTATATTTCATTCAGTGATAAAAGAAAACCCCTTGTGCTCACGCGAATGAAAAGTTATGCCGGGATGATCTGGACGAGTATACCTGCCGGGCGAAAAGAAACAGAGGATATAGGAGCGATTATTGAGGCTCATTTTAAAGGAGAATTGATTATGTGTTATTATAACGGACAAAAAGTTAGCCGGGCGGAGTTCATCCGCCTTATGGATCTGGAAAAAGCGGTTGTAAACTATGACTTCCTTGATAAGGACATCCATGATGGCTTTAGTTATGGCAATATTGCAGTGATCAAACCCACTGCCGATAAATGCAACTTCGATATCGTCCAGATGGAATGGGGCTTTATTCCACCCTATACTAAAAACAGGGATGCCGTCGATAAGATGCGGTTTGGCTACAAAGATAGCACAGGGAAATGGCACCAACCTTACACTACCTTAAATGCAAAAGGTGAAGAATTGCTATATGTAGATCCCAACACAGGAAAGGAAAAAATGTTCCGAAAAGCCGCTTTGGAAAGGCGCTGCCTTATCCTATCTTCTGAGTTCTATGAATGGCAACATATTTATCCGACCAATAAAAGAACCGGTGAGCCGCTCAAAACGGCTAAAAAATATCCATACCATATTGGATTAAAGGATAAGGAGTATTTTTTTATTGCCGCGATCTGGCAGAACTGGACGGACAAGGATACGGGGGAAACGGTAGACACTGTTGCCTTGGTAACAACAGAGGCCAACTCTTTAATGAGGCAGATCCATAATTCCAAAAACCGGATGCCGACCATGCTCCCCGATGAACTGGCCTGGGAATGGATGATGGGCGATCTTTCGGAAGAGCGTATTACAGAACTGGCTACCTACCAGATCAGCGCTAAGGAAATGGAAGCTTATACGATTGAAAAAGACTTTAAAACAAGCGGAACTCCCGGTAAAGCATTTGTTTACGCAGAAGTTCCGGAGTTGCAATATGAAGTGTAAACTATAAGATTGGAAAAAGGCTAAGATTGGTCTCTTGTATTCTTCTCGAGAACAATGCCAGAAAAGAAGAAAATCAGGCCGAACCAATTACCTTGTTTCTGTCCGCTTTACCTTTTTGGGATTTGTTTTCTGCAATAATTGTGTTTTAAGATTACTATTAATTTTGGTAGCGAATCAAAAACGGCTCATTTTCGATGGGTTGTTTTGATTTACAGCGTTCCTAATAGTATGGTTTCATCTGATCCAGCCCTGGCGGGGTGGAAATAGATGCTGCCGTTCAGTGTCTCTGGAACTTTATAAACGAGTTTGGTCTTTTTAGTGATACCTGGATTAATATTATCAACCAGCACGCCCCAACCGTCTTCCGGCACAAGTTCCGGTTGCTCATACTTCAACATGCTGCCATCATCCTGCTTAACAAGGACCTCGCCGTCGAAAATCATTCGGGTCTCTTTGTCGGTATTTTTGAATGTTACATCAATAATCAGGTACTTGGTTCCGTCCTCCTTTTTGAGATCGGCAAATTCGTTTCCAGTCTTTACAGTAGGCTCCAGCTTGTATCCAGTCACTGTCACATCGAAGTAATCTGTTTTAAGTGACTGATCAACCGATATTTGTGCCGCTGCCGGCGTTGTTGATTCTGATTTCGCTGCAGAAGCCGTGACGGCTGAGTCAGTCTTTGATTTTGGAACGATCGCGATAAGAACGATCAGGCCCACTACGTAGCCGAGAATAATTATTGTTGCCTTTGTCATGTTTGTGGTAATTCGGAGAAGCAGGATCGGGATTTTATAATACTATACGTTCAATATAATTATTGGTTTGGTGAATTGCAAATATACAAGAAATGAGTATTTTAGCATTAAAAAAACACCATGACAGAAAGCAAAATTATTGACGACTATGAAGGTTATTTAACTAAGCTAATCGCTCGCTTATTAAAGGAAAAAGCCTCAGTGCCTAGCGTGGCAATTTCGTTAGGAATAATGAAAGCTATTGATCCAATCAAAGAGTATGAGTCATGGGGGCTAATAGAGATACAAAGAATAAAAGCAGAAGAAATCCCAATTAATTTAAATATCAAAGATATAGCGGATAAGTTGATGACATTATATAACAAAAAGAAGAAAGAACTCCTTTAATAAATAGGAACGTTTATTGCCGTGTGAGGTCTTAGTATTGCGGAGTGAAAATACTGCCTCCCTTTGGGGCATGTTGATGGGTGCATTTTTATAAGTCGCCATAATTGAGCGACAGCGTTCTCTATGTTTTCAAAGTATATAATATGCTGTACGGATTGCTCCGGATGGCCGAGTACAGTTCGTTGGTTTTAATCAGTATCATTCATTTTTTGATTTTTTACCAGGTTTTTTAATCATTTTCTTTAATGGATCAGCGAAGCTAATTTTGTCCTCTGGTGCTTTTTTCTTTTCGTCCTGCTTAACAGGTTTCGATTTTTTACTCATGCTGAAATCAATTGTTTATATTTGATTGAGCCCCTGGTAAAAAATCGGAATACCCAAAAGATAAAAGGGTATTCCGATTTGTAGAGTTGGAATTGAGTTTTAAATGATCAATACTCACATACAATTTGTTCTTGTTCCAGACTAAAATGGATATAACTAAATTTGACCTTGAGCATTTGTTGTAAGGTTTGTATGTATTGCCGGGTTTCGGGGTCAGGAGCTTTGTTGGTTACAAGAACTAATTCCTGAGCTTGCTGTACATTTGGAAAGTAACAATAGTCCAACAGCTGTCCGATTGCTTCCCTGATTGACTGTCGTGGAGAGTTATACACTTTCAATTCGTAAAAAATAAAACCATCGCCACTTTTTCTGCTGATATCTATCCTGCAACTACCCGCTGTTAAGCATTCCCTTTTAACATTATCTTCACCGAATCGGCTTTGTAAGTACTTTAGAAATTTCCTTTGTAGTTCATTATGTATATAGTTCAATTCAATACAACTTGCTTTCCTCATCCGCATTCCACTTATAGCTAAATCCGCCTCCTTAGAGCCAGTTTCAAAGTCAAATTTTTGCTTTAAAGCTGCCCTAAAACCGTCATTTATGGGATCAATAGTTGTAAGTAATTTATACCTTGAAGTCTTTATGATTTCTTCATTTTCTATGGGAACAAGATCGATACAAAGATTTTGCAATTCCGAAACCGGATATCGTATATTAAATATATTATGGCCAATGGCCATCCATTCATTAATTATATTGCTATTTAAATTCAAATCATAGAGCTCTTTTTCCATTTGGCTTAACCATCCCCTTTCCTTGTAGATAGAAAGAGCCTCCTGTATTTGATCACTATTTAGTACTGAGACGTTCTTGAGCTGACCGACCCAATAAAACTGTTTTGCATCCGCATTCCTGGTAAATAAAATAAGATCAAAAGTTTTCCCTTTATTAGCTTCGTAATCGCCATGTAGGGATGCAAGGAAACCATAAACATATCCATCAATTTGCTTACTTTCATCAAAAAGCCACTCATCAAAACCAAAGCTGTTTTCTGATTCAAAACCAGCTGACCTTGACTTTCCCAATGGGCCGCTGGGCGCTGTCCAGCCATTACTATTCCAGACGATCCTGGACGCTCTTTTCTCTTTTGATAGTACGTCTTTAAGTTCAATAAACTTATCTTGAAATGATAAAATATAGTCAGCTGTATTACTGATCAATTGCTCCCAGCTATATTCATGAATTTTTGCAAAAGGGATTTGGACAAAACCGGTGTTATTATCCTTCTTGAACTGCTCCACAATTTCAAGTTTCTCTTTTGGCAATTTGCGTGTTGTTTCGAAATATCCATCAAGTTTATAGCCTATAAACATCCCTTTTCCGTTAATTTCAATATTAAAGAAAATGTCTTTATCTTCTTGGTAATAAAAGCGCGGCCAAAAGTATGCCTTTACAGTGCCGGACAGGTTCCAACGTCGATCCACCTTTAATTTAAATGGCTCTGGAAGTAGCTTTTTCACTTCGTTTGCCCAATACTCCATTTTCCTGATTATGGACTGTAGCTTTTGCCTGTAAAATTGATGTTCTGGTTGATCAATTCGATAAGGCGTACCAGCAATTTTCACAAAAAAATGCAATTCGTCCTTTGTAAAAAAATTGTATCCTCCCTCATATTCGTTAATCTGATATCCTAAGCGTATTAGCTGGCCTCTATATACCTCGTTTGTGTTAAACGTAAAGGGCGATCCCGTTATATGTTCCATTGCTTTGGAAATAATATATTTAAACGGATACTCCTTATCATCCACGACCAAGTAATATTGATTCCAAACATGGTCTGATGGTATTCCATGGAGGTCGATTTCGGCGGCAGCATGTCTCAGACTTTGAGGAGTAAGTTTATCCAGAACCATCGTATTTCTTTGATTAAAATGATTTTTATATATCGTTAAAACAAATCCGGGAATGTTCTTAATTGTAACAATCCACAGAAAATGTATACAACAATTGTCATGGGTTATGGCTAATATAACCAGTACAGGTACTAAAAAACATAAATTTAAAAAAAGAAATTACAATCTATAGTATTGCGTTGTTTTCATAAAATCGTCAAACACTCCTCGGATCAGCCTTGAGTGGCATCTTCCCACACCTGGACACCTCTATGGCCGGACAACCGAATTCCTCCACAACCTTTCCTTCAATCAGGTAAAGGCCCCAATCCCTTAGCGGATAAGCTTCCAAAGAAGGTGGAAAGTGAACTGTATCAAAGAAATCTCCGTCTTCATCAAAGAACGTCCCAAATTTCATATAAGTTCCATGTTTGGTTTTTACCGTTTTATCCGTCACAAAGTCACCCACAATCCGTATAGTTCTTCCTAGAAATTTTAATAAATCCTTCGCTTTGCATTCTCCCCGATACTCAGACCTGGCCAAGTCAAAAGAGCTACCGGACACGACAAAGCCGATCAGCTCAATTTCATCATAATAGTCTTCAAGGATAGAATGCTCCAGTTTAGGCAGTACCGGCTTGCGACTCATCGATTCAAATAGCACCATCCCCTTGGACTGCTCCTTTTTGTCCGTGCTGAGCAGTAAATGGGCCTCCCACAGCAGTTCCTTTTTACCTATGCCCAGGAAACGGAAGGCACCAACTCGTATCAGGATAATGAGCTGTTCCAGGCTGGCCCCTGTCCGTATCACAAAATTTTCCAGACCTGTATAATCGCCATTACGTTCCCGTTCCGGCGCAATCCCGTGCGCCAGTCCCTCTTTCATATTCAGCAACCGGTCAAACCCCAGGTAAATATCCTTTCCCTGAATGATTGCCTGGAAACCAGAGGTATTTACACATGGCAGACAAATAGTAGCCCCGGAAACTTTTGCCTCGTTGATATAAACTTTTGCATTATAAAAGCCCCCGTAATTATTGAGCACCGAAACCATAAATTCTAGCGGGTAGTATGTTTTTAAAAACAGGCTCTGGTAGCTTTCAACCGCAAAGCTGGCTGAATGAGCCTTATTAAAACTATAACCTGCAAAGCTCTCCATCTGCCGCCATATTTCCCGGCTCACCTCCTCTGGGTAGCCTTTGGCCTTACAATTGCCAAAATACTTATCATGGATCAGCACCAGGTGATCCTTGCTCCGGTATTTACCCGACATCATTCTACGCAGTACATCGGCATCAGCCATATCCAATCCCCCGTAGGCATTAGCTATTTTCATTACATCTTCCTGGTATACCATTACTCCATAGGTTTCCTCGAGCTGTTCTTTAAATACCGGGTGTGGGTACTGCACGAGACTTGGATCATGATGCCGCTTGATAAATTCTGCCATCATTCCCGAACTGGCTACACCGGGACGAATAATAGATGAAGCCGCCACTAGGGTCAGGTAGTCATCACACTTTAACTTGGTAATCAGCTGGCGCATGGCCGGGCTTTCGATGTAAAAACAGCCTATGGTTTTTGCGTTGCGCAACTGCTCGGCAATCTTTGGATCTTTAAAAAACCGCTTGGGACTTTCCGTACTAATCACCTGGCCTGTGTTCTGCAGCACAATGTCCCTGCAGTCTTTAATATGGCCAAGACCTCGCTGGCTCAGGATATCGAATTTTTCAAATCCTATATCTTCGGCCACATACATATCGTACTGCACGGTGGGCAATCCCTTCGGCGGATAGTCCAGGGAAGAGTAGCAGGTTAAGGGCTGCTCGGAAATTAATACCCCTGAAGCATGGATAGTTCGCTGATTGGGAAAATCTTCAAGGCGGTTAAATACACTCAGGATCATATTGGTCACCTCATTTTTGTTCAGCATATTTGCCGGCTCATGCACCAAGCGGTCAATTTCGCCTTTGGGCAGGCCATAGATCTTGCCCAACTCCCGGAGGATGCTTCTTCCCTTGAACGTGCTCATTGCGCCCATCAATGCGGTATGCGGTCCTTTGTATTTGGTAAAAATATATTTATAGATATCATCCCTTTCGTTCCAGGAGAAATCAATATCAAAATCCGGTGGTGATTGCCGCTTCGGATTTAGAAACCGTTCAAAGGGAAGGTTTAACTCAATGGGGTCTACATCGGTTATGCCCAGGCAATAGGCAACCGCGGAGTTTGCGCCACTGCCCCAGCCCACATAATGGAAGTTCCGTCCCTTTGCGTAGCGACAAATATCATTGGTAATTAAAAAGTAGCTGGAGAAGTTCAAGTTCTCGATGATCTCCAGTTCTTTAGTAATCCGCTCTTGCGCTATTTTATCATGATTTTGATATCGATTGATAAATCCGTCCCTGGTGTATAACAGCAGCAGCTCTTTATCGCTATACCGTGCACCGGTAAAGGTTTCCTTATTCTTGATCTTTTTAAAATCCATATCAAAGGAACACTGTCCCATCAATCGGTTTGTATTGGCAATAAGCTGCGGGAACTGCTGGTACAATTCCAGTAGTTTTACACGAGTTATAAATACTTCGTCCTTTGGCGCAACCTGGCTCTTTTCCAGCTGGGAATACAGGATATTATGATCAATTGCCCGCAACTGGCAATGTAGCTTATAGTCCGCTGATTTATAACTCACAGGGGCCAATATGACATAGCGCTCATAATTGGTTTTGGGTTCCAGTACGATCAGATTACGTTCGGACGGCCGTATGCCGATATACTCATAATCCCGAAGTTGGCTTACGGCTATACTACCAAATGGGTAGATGACAAATACATTGCGGAACTCGGGGGCGCGTTTCGGGATTGATAGCTCATGTTGGTTGGCATGGGTACGGTACTCGTTGATCTCGCGGAATCCTTCGGTATTTTTAGCAACGGCGATAAACCGAAGTTCATCACCCTGGCGCAGTTCCATACCGGCCAGCATATTTAGCCCTGCCTTCCGTCCCTTCTGGATGAAGTCAATGGATGCAGAACTATTATTAATATCGGTGAGTACGGCACTATCATGACCAGTGGCCATCATCCCAGCGATCAGGTCATCCAGGCTCATTGTACCATAGCGAAGGCTATAATTACTGTGCAAATTGAGTAGCATACTTCCCTCCTTTTCCTTCCAAACAAATGCCTTTCATAATATACTCCACCCCGAAGCGCTTGCGGATGTGATCCATCGCCTGCATCAGGTGGATTTCTTCCATCGTATCGTTAAAAATATCTACCTGGTAGTTGCCGGTAATCAGGTTGGAAAACTTCACCCCGATCAGACGGATGAGCATTCTCCGGCTGTAGAGTTTTTTAAAAAGCTCCATCACCTTAGCGGTAATCTGTTTATCCGAATTGGTATAGGATACTTTTACCTGCTGGGTATGGGTATCGAAATTGGAATAGCGGATCTTTAGTGTAATACATCCGGCGAGTTTGCCGTCCTTCCGTAATTCATAGGCCAGCTGATCCACCATAGAGACCAGGGTTTTCCTGAGCCGTTCCATATCCGTGGTATCAGCCTCAAAGGTTGTCTCCTTACTCATGGACTTTTGTTCCCGGAAGGGCACGACAGGGCTTTTATCTAGACCATTGGCCTTATTCCAGATAGACACCCCATTTTCACCGAGTACTTTACGCATGGTAAAGACTTCCATTTGCTGGAGCGTATAAATTTGTGAGATGCCCATATTACGGAGTGTCGTATATGACTTTTCCCCTACCATCGGTATTTTCTTAATAGATAGTGGTGCCAGAAATGACCGTTCTGCCCCGGTGTCCACTTTTTTCTCCCCGCAGGGCTTAGCCTCTCCTGTAGCAATTTTGGAAACGGTCTTGTTCACGGAGAGCCCAAAGCTGATTGGTAGCCCGGTTTCTTTAATGATCCGGCCTCGCAGTTCCTGCGTCCACTTCCAGCAGCCGAAAAAGCGGTCCATTCCAGAGATATCGAGGTAATGCTCGTCAATGCTCGCCTTTTCTACCAATGGAGCGACTTCTTCAATGATCTGGGTGACTATATTG
>PJTS01000421.1_pt1 | contig 27344 bp, 22 predicted proteins | sample 1512251 | NCBI WGS metagenome assembly PJTS01 (sample SAMN08177686, study PRJNA422409) | Soil metagenome, whole genome shotgun sequencing project. | isolation source: Soil (2) enriched on wood chips: alkali lignin treatment | place: USA: Madison | collected 2015-01-15 | reverse complement strand
CCATGTACGGCCAGATGACCGCTGGCAGCTGGATCTACATCGGCGCGCAGGGCATCGTGCAGGGCACCTATGAAACCTTCGTGGAAATGGGCCGCCAGCACTTCGGCGGCGACCTGACCGGCAAGTGGCTGTTCACCGGTGGCCTGGGTGGCATGGGTGGCGCACAGCCGCTGGCCGCGGTGATGGCCGGCGCGTCCTGCCTGGCCGTGGAGTGCCGCAAGAGCAGCATCGACATGCGCCTGCGCACCGGTTACCTGGATACCTGGACCGACAACCTGGACGAAGCGCTGCGCCTGATCGACGAAGCCTGCAAGGCCGGCACGCCGAAGTCGGTGGGCCTGCTCGGCAACGTCGCCGACGTGCTGGCTGAACTGCTGGAGCGCGGCATCCAGCCCGACCTGCTGACCGACCAGACCTCCGCGCATGACCCGGTGAACGGCTACCTGCCGCAGGGCTGGACCGTCGAGCAGTGGGACGAGAAGCGTGTCTCTGCACCGAAGGACGTGGAAAAGGCCGCGCGCGCCTCGATGGCCAACCACATCCGCGCCATGCTGGGTTTCCACGCGCTGGGCGTGCCCACCGTGGATTACGGCAACAACCTGCGGCAGATGGCACTGGAAGAAGGCGTGGCCAATGCCTTCGATTTCCCGGGTTTCGTGCCGGCCTACATCCGCCCGCTGTTCTGCCGTGGCATCGGCCCGTTCCGCTGGGCCGCACTGAGCGGCGACCCGGAAGACATCGCCAAGACCGATGCCAAGGTGAAGGAACTGATTCCGGACAACCCGCACCTGCACCGCTGGCTCGACATGGCCGCCGAGAAAATCAAGTTCCAGGGCCTGCCGGCGCGCATCTGCTGGGTGGGCCTGGGTGATCGTGATCGACTCGGCCTCGCCTTCAACGAGATGGTCGCCAACGGCGAACTGAAGGCGCCGGTGGTGATTGGCCGTGATCATCTGGACAGCGGCAGCGTGGCCTCGCCGAACCGCGAAACCGAAGCGATGGCCGATGGTTCCGACGCGGTGTCCGACTGGCCGCTGCTGAACGCTCTGCTCAACACCGCCAGCGGTGCCACCTGGGTGTCGCTGCACCACGGCGGTGGCGTCGGCATGGGCTTCTCGCAGCACGCCGGCATGGTGATCGTCTGCGACGGCACCGAGGCAGCGGCGAAGCGGATTGGCCGCGTGCTGTGGAACGACCCGGCCACCGGCGTGATGCGCCATGCGGATGCGGGGTATGAGATCGCGGTGGAATGCGCGAAGGAGAAGGGGCTGGATCTGCCGGGGATTCTCGGCTGATCGAGTGACGCCGGGCGTGGCCCGGCGCTACCTTGAACGTGTGGTAGTGCCGGCCGCTGGCCGGCTCTCCGTGGCGCGGGAATCGGTGCTCTTGACCCGATCTCCCGCCCTGACCAAGATGCGCCATCGCCGCTGACGGACCACCGCGATGTATCGCGCCCTTGCCGCTGCACTCTTCCTCACCGTGGCAGCCACCCTGCCCGCTTCGGCGCGTGATGTCCCCGAAGATCTTCCGGCGCGTCTGGACACGCAGCTGCAGATCAACCGCGAGCGCTACGGCATCGCCGGCCAGGCGGTACTGGTCGCACACAACAGCCAGATCCTCTACCAGGGCGCCAGTGGTGAACGCGATCCGGCGGCACATGCAGCGGCGACTGTCGATAGCATCTTCGCCGCGCAGTCGATGGCCAAGCTGCTGACCAGCACGCTGGTGATGCAGCTGGTCGACCAGGGCAAGCTGGATCTGGATGCACCAGCCAGCCGTTACGTGCCCGCACTGCCAGCGGCCTGGCAGTCGATCCGCGTGCGCGACTTCCTCAACCACAGCTCCGGCATCGCCGAGTACTACGAGCGCGTGGACAACCGCTGGGTGAGCAAGGGCTACCCCGGCGTTGCCCCCGATCTTGCCGCTGCATTGAAGGTGGCCGGCGCAGCACCGATGCAGTTCGCCACCGGCAGCCGCGTGCAGTACACCCAGGCCAACTACCTGGTGCTGACCGCGTTGCTGGAAGCGCATTACCGCAAGCCCTATCCGGATATCGCCCGCGAACGCATTCTCCGGCCGCTGGAAATGCGCAGTACCTCGTGGGGGCTGGCCAGCGTGCCTGCGCCGCGCGCGGCGGTGCCGTACATCGGCAAGGACGGCGCGCTGCAGCCCGCCAATGAAGATCCGTGGCCGCGCTATGGCTGGGGCCATGCCGACCTGCAGACCACCGTGGGCGACATCAATCGTTTCCTGCAGGCCCTGGCCACCGGGAAGCTGGTACGTACAGCGACACTGGAAAAGCTATGGCAGCCGCAGAAGCTCGCCAACGGCGGCAGCAATTTCTTCTCCACCGGCTGGGACACCACGCGCAGCGATGGCTACACCCAGGTCGGCCACGATGGCGGCACCCGCGTGCGGGCACGGTTGGCCTACAAGGGCAGCCTGGCCAACGCCTACTGGGTGTTCGTGTATTTCACCAACGGCAGCACGCGCAATGTGTGGTCGAGCACGCTGGTGGAAAGCACGATGGCGGTGGCGGCGCCGAAGGAGTTTCCGCATGCGGTGCTGTCCGAGCGGCTGATCGCCTATGCGATGGATGAGGATGCAGGCGCAGCCGCAGCGATGCAGGACTGGCTGCAGGACAACCCCGGCATCACCGGCGACGAGCGCGAGCGCGCGATCAATACCAGCGGTTACGCCATTCGCGAGAGCCTGGGCGCAGCCAGGGCATTGAAGGTATTCGCCCTCAACGCCGAGCTGTACCCGGCGTCCGCCAATGCGTGGGACAGCCTGGCCGAATGCCATGCGGCGCTGGGGGATGCGGAGACCGCAAAGGCGTTGTACGCAAAGTCGAAGGCGCTGGCGAAACAGCCTTTGTAGAGCCGAGCCGATGCTCGGCTCCGTAGAAAAGCAGCCGAGCATGGGCTCGGCTCTACAGGTGCACCAGCCCCCATACGCGGCCGGTGGGTGACGTATTGCCCGCGACCTGTTAACTTGCGCGCCATTCTCGTAGTTTACAGCCTGTCCGCATGTCGCTTCCGTCCTACCGCCCCACCCCGTCGTTGCTGTTCCTCGCCGTTTCCCTCGGCCTTGCCGCCACCGCCCACGCCGCCCCGCAGGCCACCACGCTGGACGCGGTGCAGGTCACCGCCGCCGATGCCAGCGCCCAGGCCCGCGAGGCGCTCAAGCGCGTGCCCGGTGCCAGCAATGTCATCGACGTCGCCAAGGCTGACAGCCGCCTGTCCAGCAGTGCCGATGTGCTGGCCTTCCAGCCGGGCATCAGTGCGCAGTCACCGGGCAACGAGGGCACCAAGGTGTCGATCCGCGGTTCGGGCATCAACCGCGGGCCGGGCGCGCATGCCTCGGGCATCGCCGTCTCCCTCGATGGCCTGCCGCTGACCGGCCCGGGCGGCACGCCCTACGAACTGTTGGAACCGCTGTGGCTGTCACGCGTGGAAGTCCTGCGCGGCGCCAACGGTTTCGAGCGCGGCGCGCTGGCGCTGGGCGGTGCCATCGACTACGTCAGCCGCAGCGGCCGTGATTCGGCCGGCGTGCAGCTGCATTACGAAGCCGGCAGCCGCGGCTACCAGAAGCGCGGGATCAGCTGGGGCGGCGTCAGTGGCGATGTCGATTACTTCCTGGCCTACACCGACAGCGAGTTTGACGGCTACCAACGCCACGCGCGCGGCGACGGCAAGGGCGCGATGGCCAACATCGGCTGGCAGATCAGCCCGGACCTGCAGACGCGCTTCTTCGTGCGCTACCGCGAAACCAACCACGAAACGCCCGGGCGCCTGACCCGCGACCAGATCCGCAACGATCCGCGCGCGGCCAACCCGGCCAACCTGGCCATCGATGCGCGCCGTCCGCAGCCGGGCAGCACCTGGATCGGCAACATGACCACGCTGCAGATCGACGAGGATTCTTCGCTGCAGGCCGGGCTGGTCTACCACAGCTACCCGATGGACCTGGGCGAGAGCCTGTACCGCCAGCAGCTGGACTACGCCGACCTCAACGCCACGCTGGACTACCGCCATCGCCACACTCTGTTCGGCCGGGACAGCGAAACCACCGTCGGCCTGCGCGTGGTCCACGACCTGGATGCCAACGTTCGCGAGTCGCTGCGTTTTGCCAGCAATGGCTATGCCGCCGGCACGCGCACGCGCGACTTCCGCCATCTCGGTACCAACAGCACGCTGCACATCGGCAACCACCTGGCCGTGAATGATCGCCTGCGCGTGCAGACCGGCCTGGCGCTGATCAACACCCGCAGCGATGTGCAGGTGACCTGGCCCACCAGCGGCGGCCGCCTGCTCGACCACGACTGGGATTACGCGCCGCGCCTGGGCTTCACCTGGCAGCACAGTTCGCAGACGCAGTGGTTCGGCAACCTCAGCCGCTCGGTGGAAGCGCCGCACCCGTGGTCGATGATCTGGGGTTCGAACCAGTTCTTCGGCGCGGGCAACGGCCCATCCACCGGCCGCCAGAGCACGCCGGTGGCGATGCAGAATCAGACCGCCACCACGCTGGAACTGGGCGCGCGCGGCGATGCTGCACTGGGCCGCTGGGAACTGACCGGCTACTACGCACACGTCAACCACGAACTGCTGAGTGTGGAGCTGCAGCCGGTACCGAACCTGTTCGTGGCCGAAAACAACGCCAGCCCCACCGTGCACCGCGGCATCGAGGCCGGCCTGGACAGCACGCTGTGGCAGGGCGCACCGGGCCGACTGTCACTGCGCCAGGCCTACACCTTCAGTGATTTCCGCTACCGCCATGACACGCGCTTCGGCAGCAACCGCCTGCCCGGCCTGCCGCAGCACAGCTACCAGGCCGAACTGCGCTTCGACCATGCCTCTGGCCTGTACGCCGCACTCAACACCGAGTACGCCTCGCGCATTGCCGTGGATTACGCCAACAGCTACTGGGCCGACAGCCATGTGATCTTCGGCAGCCGCATCGGCTACGACGCACCGGGCGGCCGCTGGCAGGCCTGGGCGGAAATGCGCAACATCGGCGACCGCCACTACGCCGCAACGGTGACGCCGGGCTATGACGATGCCGGCAAGGATGTCGCCCGCTCCACGCCGGGCGAAGGCCGGGGTGTTTACGCAGGGGTGCGCTGGCGTTTTGATTGAGCGGCAATCGGCAGCCCGCAGGTGCAGGCGCACCCAGAAAGCTACAGCGCCTGCACCACCTGCATCAGGCTGACCGCACCCGGCGCCAGCTGCTGCGCCACCCAGCCCAGCCCGGCGAAGAACACCAGCAGGCCCAGCAGCGGCCAGAACGTGTGCGACAGGCACAACCGCCACCAGCCCTGCGCACCCATGCCCTGCATGCGCCGGTACAGGCCGCCGACAATCGCGGCGTCCACCAGCAGCTCGGCCATCAGCACCGGCGCCGACCACACCACCCAGGCACTGGCCAGCAACACGCTGGCCACCAGCGCGAGAATGCCGAGCACGGCCAGCAACGGCAGGCCGGCCTCGTGCTCGGTGGCGGCATCGAGCAGGGATGCGCCGTCGCTGTCCATGACCGAGGCGGCCGAGGCCTCGCCCCAGGATGCCGACGCGCCGCCACCGCCGGAGTGACCGCCGTTGCCGCCCCAGGAAGGACCGCTGCGCGGCGTACCTCCACCACCGCCAGCATTGCTGGCGACGTCGCCTGCCCCGTCGGCCACCGCATCCCAGCGCCAGCGGATCCAGATCCACATCAGCAGCAGGAACACGGCATAGGCCAGCAGCACCGCCAGCGGGTAACGCAGCAGCATGCTGTCCAGCCCGGCCAGCCGCAGCACATGCGAGGCCAGGAAGCCCGCGCCGCCGGTCACCAGCACGATCAGCGCCATCTGCAGGCGTGGCCATCCCTGGTGCTGCAGCTGCCGCCGCGCGCGTGCGACTTCGCTGCTGCGGGTCATCGGCAACTTCAGCGCGCTGCCGCCGAAACGCCTGGTCCGCTTCATGCCGGCAGCGCCTTGGTCACCGCTTCGATGTGATGGCCATCGGGGTCGACCACGAACGCCGCGTAATACGTATCGCCGTAATCGGGGCGCAGGCCCGGCGGACCGTTGTCACGCCCTCCGGTCGCCATGGCCGCTGCATGGAAGACATCGACGGCCATGGCAGAGTCGGCGGCAAATGCCAGATGGAAGCCCGGGCCCGGCGGCGTGGCATCGTCGCGCAGCTTCAGGCACAGCGCGTCTTCATCATCGGCCACGCCGTAGCCGATCGCGGTGTCATCCTCGAACACGCGGCGGTAACCGAGTGCGGCGAGCACGGCGTCGTAGAAGCGACCGGCGGCATCCAGATCACGGACGCCGAGGGAAAGGTGATGCAGCATGCGGACATCCTTGCCGAACAAGCGTGGGTACGTTCGGGTCGATTCTAGCGTGCAGGTGGCGCGGCGGCCGTCAGCAGCTGCGCGGCTACCTGGTCGAACGGGGCGATGTCCTGCAGCGCGCGACTCATGGCCACCGCACCTTCCACGCTGGCGATGACAAGACTGGCCAATCCGGCCGCCTGCTCCGGCGCGTGCCCATCGGCGACGAAGGCCTGGGCGAGGTGCCCCTGCCAACGCACGAACACCTCGGCGGCGGCCGCGCGCGGCTGGCTCGCGACGGCGTCGACCGGCTCTTCCACTGCCGCGGCCAGCACCGGGCAGCCGGCACGGAACTGCGAGCGCAGCAGGCGCTCGCGCCACATCGCCAGGAACTGCTGCAGGCCCTGCACCGCGCCGTCGCGCAGCAGCTCCACCAGCAGGGCCTCCACTTTGTCGCCGGCCATGTGGGTCGCCCTGGCCAGCAGTTCCTGCTTGCCCCCTGGGAAGTGGTGGTAGGTGGAGCCCAGCGGCGCTTCGGCCAGCTTGGTCACCTCGCGGATGCTGGTGGCATTGAGCCCTACCCGCGCCAGCATCTGGGCGGCGGCATCGATCACACGCTGCGGGGCTTCGGACGCTCGCGGGCTCATGCCGCTCTCCTTGCTAGGACAGTCGTCATAGATTAGCGTATCGACTGTTCTATAACAGTCGTCATAACCATGAATCTCTGGTTCCGCCTGCTCCACCTGCTGCTGTGCAGCCTGTTCCGGCCGAAGCTGCAGGCCCCGTTCGGGGTTTCGCGCCTGCCGTTCCGCGTGCTGCCCAACGATCTGGACAGCAACCTGCACATGACCAACGGGCGCTACTGGAACATCTTCGACCTCGGCCGGCTGGACCTGATCCTGCGCATGGGCCTGGGCAAGGTGGCGCTGCGCGAGAAGTGGGCGCCCATCGTCGGCGCCGGCACCATCCAGTTCCGCCGCGAGCTCAAGCCGTTCCAGCGCTTCACCCTGGAAACGCGGCTGGCCGGCTGGGTCGGCACGCGGATCATCATGGAACAGCGCGTGCTGGTCGGGCCGGAGCAGAAAGTCGTCACCCGTGCCCTGCTGGTGACCGGCATCTACGACCGCCGTGCGCGCAGCTTCGTGGGCATGGAACGGATGATGGCGGCCATCGGCTGCGATACGCCGCCGTCGCCGCCATTGAGTGCGGCCGCCGAAGCGCTGCTCGCCGCCGATGCGGCACTGAAGCGCGACGACGACTGAGCAAGACGGTCAAAGCGCCTTCCGGAGCACGTCCTTCAAGCGCCGCTTGTGCGATTCCACCGCGTTCCAGTTCCAGTCGCACACGGGCGGAACATCCAGCGCGCCCCGCTCCCGGCCCAGTGCAGCGCGCTCGGTGAGGGCGTGCACCTTCGCAGCGCAGTTGGCATCGACGGCCATCGGCAGCAGGATCGAGATCAACCCCCAGCCGGAGACCGTGAAGCGCGCAGATTCACCGCGCCCGGTGTCGAACGGGCGCACGCGCACGGCACCGCCCATGTCCGCGTACTGCACGCCTATCAGCAGCATGCCGCCGGACACCCACTGCAGGGCCCGGCCATGTTCACAGAGCGCCTCGGCCGACGCGTAGCGGCGCGGCTGGTCGCCGGCGCTTGAATAGAGCTCAGTGACCAGCACCGGGTTGCGCTTGAACACGGCGCGCGCCACGGTCTCGACCAGCCTGTTGGAAACAGCTGCCATGCCCAGCGAATGCGATCAGCGCGCGCCAGGCGGCGTGGCGGCAAGCGCGCGCTCGATGGCGCGCTCCGCCAACGGTGCCATCACGGCGTAGCCCTTCGCCGTGGGATGCACACCATCGGCCGCCAAGGCAGGATCCAGTCCACCGGCCGCATTGGCCATGGCCGTGTAGTAATCCAGGTACACCAGCCCCTGTGCATCGGCATACTGCTTGAGCGCCGCATTCAAGGCGCGCACCTTCGGCGCCGGTTCGATGTCGGGCATCCACGGGTACTCGCTCACCGGCAGCACCGAGGCCAGCACCACGGCGATGCCGTGTGCACGGGCCAGCTCCACCATCGCGTGCAGGTTGTCCTCGATCATCGCCTGCGTGCTGGGCCCGGTGTTGCCAGCAATATCGTTGGTGCCGGCAAGGATGAGCACCACGTCCGGCTGCAGAGCGATGACGTCCTGGCGGAAGCGCAGCAGCATCTGCGGCGTGGTCTGCCCGCCGATGCCGCGGTTGAGGTAGCCCTTGCCGGGGAAGAACGCCGCAGGATCTTTTTCACCCCAGCCCTGGGTGATCGAATCGCCATAGAACAACACGCGTGGCACGCCGGCCTGCTTGGCCGGTACGCGCGCATTGGCCTCGCGGTAGCGGGCCAGGTCGGGCCAGTCGGACAGGCGCTGCTGCAGGTAGCGCACCTCATCCGGGGTGACCTGGTCGACCGGTTTCACCAGCAGTGGATTGACCGCCTGCGGCGGCTGCGCCTGCACACAGGACGCGGTCATGGCCAGGGCCAGGGCGGCAGCGCAGCATCGGGCGTGATGGATGGGGCTCATGAATTTTCCAGAAGGAACTGGCTGATCTCGCGCCGCAGATCGAGGTCGTCGGTCTGCCGCGCGGCTTCGTCGGCGCGCAACGCGAACTCGTAGCCGCGCTCCTTTTCACCCTGGTCGATGTGGCGCCGCGCCAGCTCCAGGCAGATCGACGCTTCGCCTTCGATCACGCCCAGCTGGCGCGCCTGTTTCAGCGCGCGTTCGTAGTAACCGATCGCTACGCCACTGTCGCTGGTGAAGTCGCCCAGGGTTTCCCACAGGAAAGGATGGTCGCGGCCTTCCACCGCCATCGCATCGCAGTACTGCCGCAGTTCGTCATGCAGCCGCCACTGGCTGCGGGTATCACCGTGGGTGCTGGCATTGGCCATTTCGACCGCCACGCCCAGTACGTGCTCGTACACGTCCTGTGGAATTTCCATGGGAACCTCCTGCCGCTTGTCTGTTGCACGGTCAGGCTAGCACGGCCGGGTGGTGCCCGGCCGTGCGAAGGTTCATCCACGCAGGGCGTGGCACGGCATCCACGCATGGCGTGGATCTACTGGTGGCAGGCTGTTTCGTGGTTCATCAACGCAGCGTGCGGATTTACCGGGGGCCGTGCGAAGGCGGTACGTCCTGTGCGCCCCACTGCTCGTTCTTCGTGGTGCCCAGTTCGAAGTCCAGGGTGCCGCCGCGCTGCACGAAACTGGCGGGCAGCCAGCTCGCGTTGCTGGCCTTGCCATCCACCTGCAGCGACTGCACGTACGGCGCATCCATCGCTGCGCCGCGCGCACGCACCACGATCTTCGCGCCCGGGCGGGTGATCACCGCTTCGGTGAACAACGGGCTGCCGATCACCAGGTCCGCGCGGCCCGGGTACACCGGGTACAGGCCCAGCGCCGACCACACGTACCACGAGGACATCTGCCCGAGGTCATCGTTGCCAGGCATGCCTTCAGGCGTGTTGGTCCAGATCTGGCGCATCGCCTGGCGCACGGTTTCCTGGGTCTTCCACGGCTGGCCGAGGAAGTTGTAGAGCCACGGCGCGGCGATGGACGGTTCGTTGTCCAGCTCGGCGTGCAGCGGGCCGGACTTGGTCACTGCCCAGGCACCATCCTCCTTGCGGAAGAACGCATCCAGGCGCGCGATGCTGGCCTCACGGCCACCGAGCGCCTCGAACAGGCCGGCCGGATCGAACGGCACCATCCACAGGTACTGCGCGCCGCTGCCCTCGACGAAGCCATCATCGGCCGCCGGGTCGAACGCGGGCCAGCTGCCATCGGCGTTGCGCGGCTGGATGTAGCCCTGCTGCGCGGTGGCCTTCGGGTTGTAGAGGTTGCGCCACCAGCCGGAGCGCTCGCGGAACTGCTTTGCGCCCTGCGCATCGCCGGCCGCCAGGGCCAGCTCGGACAGGCCGAAATCGGCGCTGACCATTTCCAGCGTGTCGGCCGCACTGCCCCAGCCCGGTGCGCCTTCCGGCATGTACTTCAACGCCAGCCACTGGTCCAGGCCCGGGCGCTGGCCCACGCACAGCACCGGGCAACCGCGCTTGTCCAGGTCGCGCGCGGTGGGCACGGTGGCGGCCTTCTTCAGCGAGGCGTAGGCGCGCTGCAGGTCGAAGCTGCGGCCGCCAAAGGCATGGATGGCCGCCACCGACGGCGGCGACGGATCGCCGTTCATCACCCCGGTGGCACCGGTGATATGCGTCCAGCGATCCCACACGCCGCCATTCTGGTCGGCCTGGTTCAACAGCGACTGCGCCACGTCAGAGCCCACCTGCGGCTGCAGCAGGGTCAGCAGCTGCAGCTGCGAGCGGTACACATCCCAGCCCGAGTAGTTGGCGTACTGCGCCTGCTGTCGTTTGGACAGGCTATGCACCTTGCCATCCATGCCGCGGTAGCGCCCGTCGCCATCGCTGTGCAGGTTGGGCGCCAGCATGGCGTGGTAGAGCGCAGTGTAGAACACGGTGCGCTCGTCGGCCGTGCCGCCCTGTACCCGCACCTGGCCCAGCAGTTCGTTCCACTTCGCACGGGTGGCGGCCTGCGTTGCAGCCACCGTCGTGCCCTGCGGGCTCTCGCGGCGCAGGTTGGCCCGCGCGCCGGCTTCATCCACGTACGAAATGCCGATGCGTGCGGTCACCTGCGGCGTGCGCTTGGCATCGAAGCTGATCCAGCCGCCCGCGCCCTTGCCGGCCGGCGGGTGGCCCTTGCTGCCATAGGTAGTACCACCGCTCCCTTCACGCGCGCCGGCCTGCACCGTGTCGTCGCGCCAGGTGCCACCCACCTCGAACGGCTGGTCGAACTCGGCGACGAAATGCAGGGTGTAATAGCTTTCGCGGCGGTCCTCGGCGAGATAGCCGCAGAAGTTGCCGCTGGTGACCGAACCGCGCACGGTGCGCGTGGCCGGGTCGATGATGATCGTCGAATCGCTGCTGCCCACTTCACTGTCGGACGTGCGGAACAGCAGGTTGGCCGGCTTGTCGGCCGGGAACTGGAACTGGCCCACGGCCGTGCGCGCGGTGGCCGCCAGGCTGACGGCCACGCCGTTGTCCAGGGTGAGCGTGTAGGCGCCGGGGCTGGCGGTTTCCTTGGCGTGGTCCAGCAGGCTGGTGTAGCGCACCCCGGCATCGGCGGATGAGGGCGACAGCTCCACTGGCAGGGTCACTGGCATCAACGGGATATCGCCGCTGGCGCCGGTGCAGCCGGTGCCATTGACGTGGGTCAGGCTGAAACCACGCACACCGTTGCTGCGCCACTCGTAGCCGCCGGGTGCGGCGATCGGGAAACGCTTGCCCGGCAATGCGGTCATTTCCGGGCTGAAGGCCACCATGCCGAAGGGCACCGTCGGCCCGGGGTAGACGTTGCCGGCATTGGTGGTGCCGATGAACGGATTGACCTCGGCGGCCAGGTCCTGCGCAGGTGCCCTGGCGGCCAGCAGCGGCAGTGGGGACAGCGTCAATACAGCGGAAACGACGACAAGCAACGAACGGGACATCGACAACTCCAGTGGAAGGAGGCACCCACGCGCCTTGAACCGCTGAGAGTAGTACGCGGCCGGACACCCGGCGACGGGCCGGAGGTCATGGTTACCGGTACGGGGTCACGAACCGCAGCCTTCTGCTGGCGCGTCAATCAGAACAGCGTGCCCAGCTTGAACAGCGGCAGATAGGCCGCGAACAGGGCCACCGGCGTCGCCAGCATCAGCGCGATACAGCCGATCAGCGCCGACGTGCGTGCCCGCCCCGCCAGCCAGATCGCAACCACGGCCAGCGGTGCAAGCCAGACCAGCCCGTAGCTGCCTGCAAAGACCTGGGTGATCACGGGCAAGGGCTGCCCCGCTTCGGCAAAACTCTCAACGAACTGCGGCATCGCAAACCGGCCCAGCACCGTGCAGCCCACTGCAGCCACGCCACTGCACAGCAGGCCGATCAGCAGCCATCCGATTCCGGTACGACCGGTTGCAACCGATGTCATGGCGGTATCCGTGGCCGATCAGTAGGTGCCTTGTACGTACGGCTGCCCCGCCTGGGTGGTGCCGATGATCATCGCCACCGATTGATCGTCCTTGTGGAAGCCGGCCGAACACACGGCATCGCGGCCTTGCCCGCATTCGATCTCGGGGAAGTCCGGCAGTGCGGCCTGCGCTGATTCCGGCGGCGTGACGCGCCAACCGGCCGCATCAAGCAGGCGCTTGGCCTTGGCATAGGGCATGCCGGCGGTAATGCCCAGCGCGGCCAGTTCACCGGTCAGCTCCTGCGCCGGCGCGATGGCCGGTGCGATGGCCAGTGACAGGGACACAGCAAGAACGATGGCTTTCATTGGACGCATCCGTGGCGAACACCAGAGCTGCAGCGTACCGCAGCTTTGCGGCACTGCGATGTCCGCGTCACAGATGGTTACTCAAACGACTTAGCCATCGCATCTGGGCCAGCGCACCGCCCCCGAACTGCCTCCGTGAAACGCCAAAGAAAAATCATGACCCATCGAGTGGGAGTCCGTCTCTCAAACGCACCAGGCCGTCGACAAGCGCTTGAATTGGAACCCTGCAATCTTCGACCAAAGACAGGCTCATCAAATGCTTCTGACCTACCCTCAGCAACTCCTCAACTTCGTAGAAGGCACTATTCGGTTCGTTCCTCAGTGAATAGACTTCTTGTGATCCATTACTGCGATAGCTAATTGCGAGAACCCCCTTTGCTATTTTTGCGTAAAACACAGGATCAGGGAGATTTCTTGTAATCCACTCTTGACACTGGGCAACCCCGCCAGAAATAACCCAAACGGCAATAATATCAAAGAAAAATGGCTCTTCCAAAAGCCTGCGATCATCAAATCTACTCACAAGCTCTCGCGCAGCCCTTTGTACTACTGCCGTATCAACGAGAGGATATGTCGGGCGAGACGGCGGAAAAAGACCGCATTCCCGCGCGCGCTCAATAATTAGACTTGATGCAAATGCAAGGGATTTTGACGTCCGCACACAATGCATCATGAAATAGCTAGCAACGTCCTTGCCGAAACGACGAAAAATAATTGCCAGAAGATCAAGCAACTGACTCCGCGGCTCCATCCGGAACAAGCTATAAACCTCAAGCCCCACGACATGCTCACCTTCTGCCAAAAGGCTATTCGTGAGGAGATCGGATGCTCGCAAATCTTGATCGCTCTGAAGCCTCAAAGCAATCTCGCCAAATAAAACACCACTAAGATTCTCTCCTGCAGAATTACTCCGCCCTCTGTAACTTTCAAAAATGGACTGAATCCGCTTCCCATCAATGGCAGAAGAAAAGATCTGATCTAAATGAATCTTAGAAACGTGATCATGCGAAAGCCTCATGCCAAAGTATGCGTCATAGCCCGCAACACTTCCCACGCCTCTGTTGACGATAGCCTTACCTTGAGTCCAACCGCTCCCACTCCCGCCACTAATCACCCTTGACAGCTGCGGAAACAGCGTCCCTATCAGACTTGAATCCCGCTCAAATCTTGCGGCCCCAACAATTTCCTTCAATTGCTCCACCAGATCCTCCTGGGCTTGCTTGAAACTGATCTGGAAAGGCCCGACCCCAAGGATTGCATCTCTATTTGATGCAATCAACGAAAATATTCTTGGCGAGAACAGGCGCAACCCTTCCATCGCGATAAGATCACATGGCTCAAATTCACCAGCCAAGGAAGACCACGAGAATTTGATGGCATTGCTTAATCTGACTACGGCACGCGGACTGAGCGCCCACTCGCGCAGCAAGAATCCGAGAACAATTGTCCATCGATCCGATTTTTCTATATGAGGCATAATAAAAGCGAGCTCGCGCTCAAGAAGGCTTGCAAGCGACCCTCCTGCAGGCTTCGGCAGGCCAACCTCATGCTGGACAATTTTCTCAATAAAACGACCCTGACCAGATCGACCGTTATCCAACACTCGATCCACTATTTTAGAATCATAAGACAACAAATAAATAATATTCGGGAACCTCCCCACCGACTTGACCATCCTCATGATGGCCCTTAACTCATCATCCTCCAACCTATCCAGGTCATCAATAATTACCAGAAATCTTCTCTGGCATTTCGCGAGCTTTGATGTGATTTCGTCATGAAGCGCCTGAAGGGATGGCGCTTCAATGAACGACTCGACCTTCCTCCTGAGAATTCCATTAAACAGAGTTTCGGCAGCACCTGAAGCGACGCCTCCAGTAGGATCAAACGCCAAAGACATCTTGGCCAGTGCCGACACCACACTTCGCGTTAGATCGCCAGCCTGCGATGCAAGCTCATCAGATTCCAACTTCGGGCTTTCTTGATCATTAAGCGCTTCAGACAAGACTTTAAAGTAGGCCGCAACGACATCCTGATGACCAGACACCATCCAAGGCTTAAATTCGATCAACTCTACCCTTTGCCGCCTCTCGTCAACTTCCTCATTGAATTTTTTTGCGTAGGAGGACACAAAATTCAAAACCGTAGATTTGCCACTACCCCAACGCCCATCAACGCCGATCACATAACCATGTGGCGCCCGCAACCTCTCAATACCTGACCATAAGCGAGCAGCGAAATGCGCGAATCCAAGCGAGTCCTGTCGCCAGGGATTTCTTTTGGGCGAATCATCGCCAAATATGCAGTCTAAATTCGAATTCCCTTTCATAATAGCCACATCCTTACATTAAGAAATTAATAATAAAAAATTGCAAAAGGGCCGCCCGAAGGCGGCCCTGGATGCAGCAATCGAGCAAGCTCGACTCTACCGCGCGTTTTTCACGTAGGTGTCGAACCAGTTCAGCATTTCCGACACCAGCTGTTCGTTCGATTCCAGTGCGGTGTACCAGTGCGGTTCGTTCGGCAGCATCACCAGGCGGGTCGTGCCACCGTTGCCACGGATGGCCTGGTACAGCTTGCGCGACTGGAACGGTTCGGTGCCCGGGTTGGCATCGTCCTCGCCGTGGACCAGCAGCAGCGGCAGCTTGATCTTGTCGGCGTAGAAGAACGGCGACGCCTTCAGGTACACGTCCTGCGCCTGCCACACCGAGCGACGCTCGTTCTGGAAGCCGAACGGGGTGAACGTCTTGTTGTACGAACCGCTGGTCGCCACGCCGGCCTTGAACAGGTTGGTGTGCGCGATCAGGTTGGCGGTCATCAGGCCGCCATGGCTGTGGCCGGTGACGCCGATGCGGTTGCGGTCGACAACGCCCATGTCCACGGCCTTGTCCACCGCCGCTTTGGCGTCGGCTTCCAGCTGTTCCAGGTAGGTGTCGTAGGCGGTCTTCGGGTCGCCGACGATCGGGAACGAGGCGTTGTCGATGATCGCGTAGCCGGCCAGCAGCATCAGGCGGTACGGCTGCAGGCGGGTGAAGGTCTGCTGCGAACCGGACACCTGGCCGGCCTGGGCGGCGTTGGCGAAGTCGGCTGGATAGGCATACAGGATCGCCGGCACGCGCTGGCCTTCCTTGTAGCCCGGCGGGGTGTACAAGGTGAAGGACAGATCCACGCCGTCGGCGCGCTTGTAGGTCACCAGCTGCTTCTTGATCTGGCGCACTTCCGGCGTCGGGTCGACCAGCTTGGTCAGCGCAGTGGCCGTGGACGCGAACTGCGCCTCACCTTCCTTGGCGGCGGCAACCGCCTCGCCCTGCTGGCGCACGAACGCATTCGGCGCGTCCACCACCGACTGGTGCCAGGTGAGGTATCGGCCCGGGGTGTTGCTGAAGCCCAGGAACTGCTCGTAGGCATCGGCGCTGCTGCGGAACAGGCGCTCGCTCTTCAGCGAGCCCAGGTCCAGGCGGTCCAGGAACGGACGATCACCCTGCGGCGATGCGCCCTGCCCGCGCAGGAACACGAAATTGCCTTCCTGGCGCACGACCGCCGCGCCGTTGGGCAGGCGCTTGAACACCAGGTTGCCCGGGTCGCCGTACAGCTCATCGCTGGACATGTCCCACAGCAGGCGGCCTTCCTTCTTCGGCTGGTCGACATCGACGATGCGGGTCTGCACCCAGTGGCGGTTCTCGTCGTTCTCGAACATGAAGGACACCGCCGGGTCCGCCGACCAGGCCAGGCCTTCGAAACGCTGCGCGGTGCGGGCGATTTCCACCGGCTTGCCGTTGAACGGGGCCTTCAGCATCAGCACGCGATCGCGGTGCGGCACGGTCACCTTCCAGTCGCCCTTGTCCAGCGCTTCGGCATAGACCAGGGTGGCCGGGTCGGTGGAGCGCCAGTCGAAACCACGCGGGCCTTCCGGCACGCCGTGCACCGGCACGCGGTCGGCCAGCGGCAGGCTGGCGATGGCGGTGGCCTTGCCCGTGGTGATGTCCAGCACCGCCACATCGTTGGCGAAGCGCTGGTAGGTGACCGCATGCGAGAACGGCGGCTTGATCGATTCGGTCAGCACGTGCACGCCATCGGGCGCAGCATTGACGTCGTTGAAGATGGCGGCGCTGCCGACCGGGCGGACCTTGCCGCTGGCGGTGTCGACCACGGCCAGCTGCGAAGCGCCGTAGTAGGCGAACAGCTTTTCGTCATGCGCGCTGGTCAGCGTGTCGCGCGCTTCATAGGTGCTGCTTTCGCCGCTGCTGCCCAGCGATTCCTGCGCGTCCGGGCCGGTCGGCACGCCGCCGTCGGAGGGGGCCGCGCCCTGGTTGGCCGGCACCAGCTTCACCAGCAGGTTCTGGCTGCCGCCGAGCCACTGCACGGTGCTGCCGAAGATCGGGTTGAGCTGCACGCCCGGCACCTGCTTGACCTGGCCGGTGGCTGCATCACCCACCCACAGCTGCACGCTGGTATCGACCGCGTTCTGGAACGCGAAGTGGCTGCCATCGGCCGACCACTGCGCCCCACCGGCACAACCCTGCGGCAGGTCGACCTTGGTGGTCTTGCCGCTGGCAATTTCAACCACGCTGAAATCGGCCACGCAGGCCGGAATGCCGTAACCGCCGGGGGTATCGTGGCGGCTGCGGTTCTTCGGCTCCAGGCGCACACCGGCCAGCTTCAGGTACGGCTGGGCCACGCGGGCGATGGACGGATAGGTCTGCGCGGTGGTCAGCAGCAGGCGCTGGCCGCTCGGATCGACGTTCGGTGCCGGCGGCGGCGGTGCCTTGAGCACCTTCAGCAGGTGTTCCGGCGGCTTTGCGTAATCGGCAAGCGCCGGGCCAGCGGCCAACAGGCCGACGGTGGCAACGGCAATGGCCGCCGCCAGAGAGGTGCGATGGATGAGCATCCTTGATCCCCTGGGGTGTGATTGGGCACCCGCCAGACAGCGGGCATCGGCCGAATCTAGCACCCCGGGGAGGGTTGTGAATGGGCCGGAAGCAATGCACGCCGGGCATGGCCCGGCGGCCAAACGCCTCGCCTCACTGCTGCGCGTGCAGATCCCAGGTGGTCAGGTAATCGGGGTCGACCACGATCTCGCCACCGGAGCGCAGCCGGTACTCCCCCGGCTCCGCCGGCAGGTACTGGTCCAGCATCGGTGGCAGGTAACGCTCGTGGCCATCGGCCTCGTCGGCCAGCACGACGCCTTCCTCGGCACTGATGCGCAGCACCGTGCCCGAATACTGCTGCTGGTCCCGCATCTGGCCATCGCCGCCATAACGGGTGATACCGACCAGTACCACTTTGCCGATCATCTGCTCGGCCTTGGCATCGTCCAGGGTCGGCAGCAGGGGATTGGATTCGTCGTTCATGGGTGCACCTCCAAAGCCTGCAAGAACATCGTGGAAACGCTTGAAGGATGGCAGCTCTCGTACACCACGGCCATCCTGGCCGGTTCATGCTCCCCGGGGATGAATGCTGCCATCGCCAAAGGCAGTGTGAAGTGAAGATGGCACGCAATGCCGTGCCCGCCGCGCTGCCAGACAGTGGCCGTTACGTTTGGCGACTGCCTGCCCTATGCCTGGCGACCTACGCATTCATCCATGCGCCCCTGCATGCCCCCGACGTGATTTACTGCAGAAGCGCCCGTGAAGCCCAATCGAAGCTGCGCTCATGCAGTGCGAAATAGCTGGTCGGCAAGGTGATCGACAGGCATGCGAGGCCGGACTGCAGCGCCGTCGGACTGCACGCCCGCAGGCCATCGAAACGCGTTGCATGCAGGCGCTCGTTCGGCGTGTAAGTCAACGCGTAGTCGTAGTCGCAGGTGCCGCCGAACGTCGAAGCGGTATAGAACATCAGCGGCTGCTGCAGGCGCAGCGACACCTCCCGCAGCCACGCGCGGAACGCATCGGGCGCATCCAGGCCGCGCATGTCCATCTGCGTGATGTACGCCTGGAGCTGCGCGCCAACGGCAGCATCGACCGGCGCTGCCCCTGCGTCTGGCCGCAGCCCGTCCCAATGCACCGCCCCCGGCATGCGCCCGGATTGGAATCCTTGCGGACTGCCTACGCCGCGAAGCACCAGAAGGCCCTGCGCGCCAACGCTGTGACGATGCTCATCCCCCCGTGCATCCCAGGATGCCACCGGGTCCTTCACCAGGTAGGACAGGTGTGCGAACGGCGATCCTGCTGCCCAGGCTACGGCCCGTTCCGTCGCGGCCAGATAGATTTCGTCCACACCCCACGCCATCGCAATGCTCCATTCCGTTGCCATCCACCCGTGCGCGTACCGTGCGCGGGTGGCCAAGGTAAACTGCGCGCAACCCATCCATCAACGCCCGCCGTGCGAACCGTCCACGCCCTCCGTTACATCACCCCGCTCCGCGAAGGGGGTTCCCTGCCCGCCGTGGTCGAGACCGACGACGACGGCATGGCCGTGCTCAAGTTCCGTGGCGCCGGCCAGGGTCCGAAAGCGTTGATCGCCGAGCTAATCGCCGGCGAAATGGCCCGCTCGGTCGGCCTGCCGATTCCGGAAATCCTGTTCGTGGAGCTGGACAGCGAGTTCGCCCGCACCGAACCGGACCCGGAGATCCAGGACCTGATCCGCGCCAGCGAGGGCCTGAACCTGGGCCTGGATTACCTGCCCGGCGCGATCAACTACGATCCTGCCGCGATGCCGGTGGATGCTGATCTTGCCTCGCGCCTGGTCTGGTTCGATGCCTTCACCAGCAACGTCGACCGCACCACGCGCAATCCCAACCTGATGGTCTGGCACCGCAAGCTGTACCTGATCGACCACGGTGCGGCGATGTACTTCCACCACGACTGGGCCAATGCCGGCGACGCCTGCGAAAAGCCCTTCGTGCTGATCCGTGACCATGTGCTGCTGCCGTTTGCCAGCCGCATTGCCGAGGTGGATGCCGAGCTGGCCGCACGCCTGCCCGATGCGGAAATCGAGCGCATCGTCGGCCTGGTGCCGGACAGCTGGCTGGTGGACGAGCCGGCCTTCGACAGTCCGCAGGCCTACCGCCAGGGCTACATCAACTACCTCAAGCACCGCCTGAAGGTGCGTGCGGTGTTCGTGCAGGAGGCCATCCGTGCCCACGCTGCACACGTATGACTATGCGGTCATCCGCGTGGTACCGCGGGTGGAACGCGAAGAATTCATCAACGTCGGGGTGATCGTGTCCTGCCCCGGCGCACGTCATCTTGAAGCGGCCATCGAAGTCGATGCGGCGCGCCTGCAGGCGTTCGCCCCCGCGCTTGATCTGGAAGCCCTGCAACCGTGGCTGGATGCCATCGTGGCCATCTGCCGCGGCGATGCCAACGCTGGCCCGATCGCACAGCTGCCGGCACGCGCGCGCTTCCATTTCCTTACCGCCAAGCGCAGTTCGATCGTGCAGATGTCCAGCACGCACGTGGGCCGCACCGCCGACCCTGCGGGCGTGGTGGAGCACTTGATGACGAAGATGGTGCGGGTGCCGCGCTGAGGCGGCATACCGTCAGTCTGGCAGGACCGCCAGGCGGACCCGGGGATCATCCCGCCGCAGCGACAGCACGCGCCAGCTGGCCTTGCGCTTGCGTTCCAGCAGGGTCGCCAGGGCGCCGGCATCGGGCCTGCCCTTCCGCGTGTACTTCACCGGGGCCAGCACCAGCAGCGTGACGCGCTGGTGCGGCGGGATCGAGTCGCGCTCGTTCACCGGATTCCAGGGCTTGTCCACCGCCAGCAGTGCGTCGACGTCCTCCGGCCACGGCAGATCAGTGAACGCGGGGTCGCTGCGTTCCACCAGGTGTCCCTCGCTGATCGGCCCCTGCGCGAACAGCTTCTCCACCATGCGCGACAGCAGCAGTTCCGGGAATCGCCACACGCTGTCGTCGGCCAGCCCGGTGCGCGGCAGCGGCCAGTTGCCCTGCAGGCAGAGGAACAGCTCGGTCATCGGCGTCCCGGCGCCATGCAGTCCCGTTGTGAACAGCAGCTTGAAGTCGGATTTTCCGTCAAGCAGGCTCACGTGCAGGGACGCTCTGGGATCACGCGATACCGGCGAGAACTCCGGCCGCAGTACCGGCCCGGCCGTGTTGTGCACGAAGACAATGATCGATTCGCCCGGCCCCTGCACATAGGGGCCCTCGTAATCGCGCACGCTTCTGCCCCCTTGGTGTTCCAACGTCGCCGCCACCGCGGGATGCTTCCAGATGCGCGCAACGTCCAGCGACGACTGGTTCATCTGCCGGTGCAGGCGGTTGACGTCGGCGCCAGCGTGCAGCAGCAGCTCGACGATATCGCCGCGCCCGGCAACAGCGGCGGCATACAGCGGCGGGCAGGACACCAGCGCGGTGCCATCCGGATTGGCGCCCGCCTGCAGCAGCAACGTGCAGACCGTGGCGTGACCGCCATTCACGGCTGCCATCAAGGGCGTCGCGCCATCGTTGCCGCTGAAGCTCACCTCCACCGGCAGGCCCCACGCCAGCAGCCAGTGGCAGACCGCTTCCTGGCCGCTCGCCGCCGCCATGTGCAGCACGCTCTTGCTGCCGGCATTGCCAAAGTAGGCCAGCCGCAGCAGGGCGGGCTGCTCGGCCGCGATGGTGCGCACCACGTCCAGGTCCCCCGCCTCGACGGCGTTGTAGAGGCGAACGAGTTCGCTCTCGTGTTCGATACCCAATGCGTGGCGATCGCTCATGCTTCGTCCATGAAACCCGTGTTGATCGACCAGCCTATCGCACTGCGCGCCATTCCTGCAGCGCGCGGCCGTGCGGCAACGCTACAGCGGCAACCGCCGGGCGATGTAATTGACCACGTTGCCCACCGCATCCGGATCAACATTGGCCAGGCCGATGACCACGTAGCCCTGCTCGGGCAGCACGACGATGGCACTGTTCGAGCCCGGCGCGCCCCCTTCGTGCCCGTACTGGCGCTGTCTGCCCTGCCCCTGCACCACGAACCCAAAGCCATACCAGCCCTTGTGGTTCTGCGCGGTGGTGGCCTGGCGCAGCAGTGCCGGCGACACCAGCTTGCCGCTGCGCAGCGCCTCGCAGAACTTCAGCATGTCAGCGGCGGTGCTGTAGCCGCCACCAGCCGACATGCCACGCCACGGCAGCGATCTGGTTTCGCGCGTCCATTGGCCTTCCTTCTTCGTGTAGGCAACGGCACGCTGCACGACGTCCACGGTTTCCGGCTCGAAGCCGGTGCCGGTCATGCCCGCCGGGCGCAGGATGTGTTCATCCACATAGGCGTAGTAGGACTGCCCGGACACGGCCTCGATGATGCGCCCGAGCACGATGAAACCGTAGTTTGAATAGCTGTCCTGGCTGCCGGGCGTGAACTGCGGCGCATCCTTGGCGAAGCGCTTCACGTAATCATCGAGCGTCTTCAGCGAGGCCGAGTACTGGTCGAAATCATCGCCGAAGAAATCACCCAGGCCACTGGTGTGGGTCAGCAGCTGGCGCACGGTCACGGTATCGGCGACGGCCTTGTTCGGGTAGTCCGGCAGGTGCTTGCCGATTGTATCGTCCAGGCTCACTTTGCCGGCCTGCACCAGCTGCAGGATGGCCACCGAGGTGAACATCTTGTTGGACGAGGCCAGGCGGAACTGCGTCCGTGCATCAACCGTCTTGTTCGTGCTGCGGTCGGCCAGGCCACCGTGCCAGTCCAGCAGCACGCGTCCGTTCTGCGCCACCAGCACCGTACCGGACAGCGCGTCCTCAGCGGCCAAGGCGTCCAGCGTGGCGCGGGCGTCAGCCATCAGCGCCGGCAAGGGAACGCGTGCGGGCTGGTACTGTTCCGGCGTGGGTGTGCCTTCCAGCTGGAACAGCTTCAGTCGTTGCGGATGGGCCGGGTCCATCTCCGCGGTCACCAGCATCGCACGCTCGGTCTGCTGCGCCAGCACCAGCAGCTTCGCCTGCAGCGGCGCGCTCTCACGCACCTCCAGCAGCTTCAGCGGACCGGTCGACGCGCGGAATTCCAGATAATCCTGCGGAGTGCTGCCTTCCTTCTTGGCGTAACGGTCGGCGAACGCCTGCAAGCCTTCAAGGCTGCCGGCATTGAAGGCAGCCAGCCAGTCATCGGCGGCACGTTTTGCCTCAGGGGCGGGCCGCGCAGCGTGCGCGGTCCCCATGCACAACAGCATCAACAGCGCCCAGAACAGTTGGCGGGTGGCGAGACAGCGCACGAACATGGCGATTCCTTCGCAGACGAGTCGTGCGGCCATCCTAGCCCAAGGCTGGCGCGTGCCGAGCGGGTAGAGTCGACCGTTGGTCGACTACCGCGCAAAGCGCGGGGCTTCTTCGCCTGGTCGCAAAGCGCAGTCGACCAACGGTCGACTCTACCCTGGGTCGGTATCATCCAGCGGCCAGCGGCACCATCCCTGCGGGTACTCGCCCAGTCGGGTTGCCAATCCTGCCCTTATGGGATTGGCCAGGATGTAGCGCGCATGCTTTCGCAGTGATTCCTCACTGCGGATCGCATGGTCGAAGTAGCCCGCCTGCCAGAGGGCCCCGGCGCTTCCGCGATGTTGGTTGATGAGCAGACCGCTGCGTGACTTGAAGCGCTGCACGCAGTAGCCGAGTGACTTTTCGCGAAGCTGGGCAAGCCAATGCAGGTGGTCGGGCATGACCACCCACGCAAGCGACGAGGTCAGCCCTTGTTGGTCCATTGCCTCCAGCACCTGTATCGCGATGCCGGCGTTGGCTGGGTCTTCGAAGATGGGACGACGATCTCTGCAGATCATCGTAATTGCGTACACGTTGCCGATGATGGAGCGGCGGCCGATGAGGAGTTGTGGACTGGGCATGTGGTTGAACATGCCCATGGTGGCTCCGTTCTGGCATCGGCGTGAGACCAGTCATTCCATAGGGAAATGACCCGGCGCCGACTGGGTAGCGTCGACCGTTGGTCGACTCCCGCGCGAGGCGCGGGGTTTTAGTTGGGTCGCGAAGGGCAGTCGACCAACGGTCGACTCTACCCTCCCCCTGCCCCTCACCGTCATTTCGGTAGGAGTATGACCCGGCGCCGACTGGGTAGAGTCGACCGTTGGTCGACTCCCGCGCGAGGCGCGGGGTTTTAGCTGGGTCGCAAAGGGCAGTCGACCAACGGTCGACTCTACCCTCCCCCTGCCCCTCACCGTCATTTCGGTAGGAATATGACCCGGCGCCGACTGGGTAGAGTCGACCGTTGGTCGACTCCCGCGCGAGGCGCGGGGTTTTAGTTGGGTCGCGAAGGGCAGTCGACCAACGGTCGACTCTACCCTCCCCCTGCCCCTCACCGTCATTTCGGTAGGAATACGACCCGGCGCCGACTGGGTAGCGTCGACCGTTGGTCGACTCCCGCGCGAGGCGCGGGGTTTTAGTTGGGTCGCGAAGGGCAGTCGACCAACGGTCGACTCTACCCCCGTCATTTCGGCAGCGCGTAGGCCATCACGTAATCGCCCTTCGGCGTTTCCATGAAGTGGTGCCCGGCCGCCACGATCACCACGTACTGGCGGCCGTCCTGCTCGTACACCATCGGGTTGGCCTGGCCACCGGCCGGCAGCTTGGCGTGCCACAGTTCCTTGCCGGTCTTCAGATCAATCGCGCGCAGCAGGTCGTCGGTGGCCGCCGCGATGAAGATCAGTCCGCTGGCGGTCACCACCGCGCCACCGTTGTTGGGCGTGCCGATTTCAATCGGCAGGCCGGAACGGATGCCGAACGGGCCATTGCCGCGCGCACTGCCGAACGGCCGATCCCACAGCAGCTTGCCGGTGCGCAGGTCGACGGCGCGGATGCCACCATAGGGCGGCTGCTTGCACAGCAGGCCGGTGAACGGCAGGCGCCAGCCGGCGTTGACGTCGATGGCGTACGGCGTGCCCACCTGCGGGTCGCCCGCACCTTCGGCGCCGCCCTTGTCATGGGTGATCGCCTCGCGCGGCAGCCAGCCCTTGCGATCGGCCTCCGCGCGCGGCACCAGCCGGTTGTAGTTGGGCATGTCGTTGTAGTTGGCCACGATCACCCCGCGCCGCGTATCGATGGCCACGCTGCCCCAGTCCGAACCACCGTTGTAGCCGGGGTATTCGATCGAATGATGATCGGTGCTCGGCGGCGTGTAGAAGCCTTCGTAATGCGCCTTGCGGAACTGGATGCGGCACACCAGCTGGTCGATGGGCGTGATGCCCCACATGTCCTGCTCGGTCAGGTCGTGCTCGCGGCGCAGCGTGTGGTACAGCGAGAACAACTGGGTCGGCGAGCGCTGCTCCGGTTCGACGCCACCGGTCGGCACCTTGCGTTCTTCTGCAGGGGTCAGCAGCTCGCCGGTGCGGCGGTCGAGGATGTACATGTCGCCCTGCTTGGTCGGCAGCAGGATGGCCGGCACCTTGCCCTGCGCAGTCGGGTAGTCGATCAGGCTGGCCTGCGAACCCATGTCGTAATCCCAGACATCCTTGCGCACCGCCTGGAAATGCCAGGCCGGCTTGCCGGTGGTCACATCGATGGCGACCAGCGATGTGGCGTATTTGTTCTGGTTCTCGGTGCGCGAGCCGCTCCAGTAGTCGCCCGCGGAATTGCCCATCGGCAGATAGACCAGGCCCAGCTTTTCATCGCCGGTGGCGGTGGTCCACATGTTCGGGGTGCCGCGCGTGTACTCCTTGCCCTGCGCCGGCAGGCCGGTCAGTTCCGGCTGGTCCATGTCCCAGGCCCAGCGCAGCTTGCCGGTCACCGCATCGTAGGCCTGGATGACGCCCGACGGCGCATCGCGGCGCTGGCCGTCCAGCACCTGGTGGCCAGTCACGATGACGCCGCGCACGATGGCCGGCGGCGAGGTGATGGACACATAGCCCGGCGGCGTGTTGCCCATGCCCAGGGTGATGTCGACCTGGCCGTTGTTGCCGAAGTTGGCGCAGGGCTTTCCGCTGTCGGCATCCACGGCGATGATGCGGCCGTCCAGGGTGCCTTCGATGATGCGTGCGGTGCAGGCCGGGCGGTTGCCAGGCACGCTGACGGCGCCTGCGGTCGGCGGCGGTGCAGGCAGTGCGAGGTCGGCCGCCGCATCCGCCAGGGCAGCATCGACCACGGCGGCGCCACTCGGTTGTTCGTAATAGGACACGCCGCGGCACGCTGCGGTGTAGGGAATGGAAGCGTCCTTGACCTTCGGATTGAAACGCCAGATTTCCTTGCCGCTGCTGGCGTCGAGTGCGATCAACTGGTTGCGCGCGGTGCACAGATACAGGCGGTTGCCGATCTTCAGCGGCGTGGTTTCCGCACCCCAGCGGTTCTCGGGCAGGTCGCCGGTGCGGAACTGCCAGGCCGGCTGCAGCGTGGCCACGTTGTCCGGGGTGATCTGCTGCAGCGGCGAGAAACGGGTGGCGGCGTTGTTGCGGCCCCACGCGGCCCAGTCGCCGTCGGCTGGGCGGTCGGAGGGCTGCAGGCCGGTGGTGTCCTCGGTGGGATCGATGCCGGTCGAGGCAGCGGCATCGGGGAAGGGCTGGTCGCCGCGCACTTCACCGTGCGGCACGAAGGCGAGCGCGAAGGCCGCCAAGAACACCAGCATCAAGACGGCCGCAACACCGCGTGATGCGCGACGCGAAAAAGGCTGCTGCAGGGTCGGGGCCAGCAGCGCCATCACGATCGCCAGCGCGGTCACCAGGCCCAGCCGCGGCACCCAGCGCCAGTAGCTGCTGCCCGACTCCCACCATGTCCACAGCAGCGTGCCGATGAAAATGGCGGCGAACAGCAGCGCGGCACTGCGGCGGTTGCCCCACAGCAGCACACCGCTGGCCAGCATGGCGACGCCGGCGATGGCGTAGTACCAGGAACCGCCCAGCGTCAGCAGCCAGACACCCAGGCCGCCGATGACGGCGCCGAGCAGGATCAGCAGCAGGGACAGGAGAGTGGCCACCGGGTGCCGGCGACGCGGCGGGCGGGAAGGCGCTTCGGGGGGAACGGCAGCGGGGGCGGCAGGCATTTCAGGCTCCAGGGCGCGACCGGATGGTCGGTTGGACGGGGGTCACTGCGGACGGCATCGTCCGCTGGTTCGCCAACCGTTATCCGCCCCTGCCTGTGAAATGAATGCGTTCTTTGCCTGCAGATACGACGACGCCGGCACAAGGCCGGCGTCGTCGGGTACCTCACATCGCGGCAGGATCACTCCTGCGCGGTGTCCTCGCTGCTGGCCGCAGCCGGTGCGCCGTCGGTCGCGGCCGGGGCGGCGGCAGCCACCTCGTCCTCGTCCTCGTCGATCGAGGCATCCATGCGCTCCACCGCCTGCAGCTTCTCGTCCTTGGACAGGCGGATCAGGGTGACGCCCTGGGTGTTGCGGCCGACGCGGCTGATTTCCGAGCCGCGGGTACGCACCAGGGTACCGCCGTCGGAGATCAGCAGGACCTCGTCATCGGAGCCCATCAGCACTGCGGCGACCAGCTTGCCGTTGCGCTCGGTGGTCTGGATGCCGATCACGCCCTGGGTGCCACGGCCCTTGCGCGGGTAGTCCGGCAGCGGGGTGCGCTTGCCGTAGCCGTTCTCGGTGGCGGTCAGGATGTACTGCACGCTGGCGTCGTCGGCGCCGTCGATCACCGCATCGCCATTGGCTGCGATGTCCTCGACACCGTTGTCGTCCTCGTTCTCATCCTCGCTGCCGCCGGCACTCTCGGCCACGATCAGGCTGACCACTTCCTCGCCGGCCGGCATCTTGATGCCGCGCACGCCGGTGGCGGTACGGCCCATCGAGCGGACCTTGT
>PJTS01000417.1_pt1 | contig 27874 bp, 11 predicted proteins | sample 1512251 | NCBI WGS metagenome assembly PJTS01 (sample SAMN08177686, study PRJNA422409) | Soil metagenome, whole genome shotgun sequencing project. | isolation source: Soil (2) enriched on wood chips: alkali lignin treatment | place: USA: Madison | collected 2015-01-15 | reverse complement strand
TCCGATCCACGACAACGCGCTGCAGGCCAGCTTCGCCATCCTCAACGACTACAAGCCGGTGCGGCAGGCGGCGGGCTATAACTCGCCATTCGCGCTGCGCGTGCTGGACACCCAGAACCTGTTCGCCGCACAGGCGGTCACCGCCATCGAGGCCGTACGCCTGCGCGACAGCGGCGCCAGCGTGCAGCAGATCCGCGAGCGGCTGGAAGCGCTGGCTGGCAACGTGCACGGCTACATGGTCACCCGCGATCTGTACTACATGCGCGCACGCGCCCGGCACAAGGGCGACCGCAGCGTGGGCCTGATCAGCGCCGCGCTGGGCAGCGCACTGGACATCAAGCCGGTGCTGCACGGGTACCGCGGCGAAACCGGCCCGGTGGCCAAGATCAAGGGCTTCGACAATGCGGTGCAGAAGCTGTTCGGCGTGGTCGGCAAGCGCGTGCGTGCCGACCTGATGACCCCGACGGTCTGCGTGAGCTACGGCGGTGAACTGGACGAACTGCGTGCCCTGCCCGGCTATGCGGCGCTGAAGGAAACCTGTGCCGCGCACGGCGTGGCCGTGTACGAAGCGGTGATGAGCCTGACCGGCATGGTGAACGTGGGCAAGGGCGCGGTGACGGTGGGCTTCGCCGACGGCCCGCACGCCTTCGATTGACGGCGCGCGCCTACACGCGCATTGCACCGCCGCTGTGCCAGCCTTGCCACCTCTGAAGGAGAACCCACATGCCTGCGCAGTACCACATCAGCCTGCCCGACCCGTCCAAGGCCCGCGGCAACGACCCCGACCTGTCCTTCCATTCGCAGAGCGCCGGTGGTTTCGCCGCAGAGCTGCAGGACGCGCTGCGCACGGGCACCCTGTTCGAGCGCTGGAAGGCCAAGCAGCCCGATCCCGATGCGGTGGAACCACAGTGGGGCGTGACCGACCCGGACGCCACGGTGACCGGCGAACAGAAAGACCTGCGCATCAACCTGGTGGCCACCACCCGCATCGACAGCGATGTGTTCAAGCAGCGCCTGCGGCTGCTGGCCGGCCACCACTGGGAATTGCGCGACGTGCGCTGAGGCGTGTCGCCGGGCATGGCCCGGCGCTACCGCCGCAATGGATAGCGCCGGGCCATGCCCGGCGTTTTCATTGCACTACCAGCCACCACCCAGCGCACGGTACAGCTCCACCCGGGCGATGGCCGCCGTTGCCTGGCTGTTGGCCAACGCGGCCTGGTTGTCCAGCGCAATGCGCTGGGTGCTCAACACATCCAGCATGTCGACCACGCCGGCCTGGTACTGGCGGCGCGCCGCGCCCAGGGCGGTCTCGCTCTGCGCCACCGCCACCTGCAGCTGCGTCGTGCGCTGCTGCTCGGCCGCGTAGCCATCGATGGCATCGTCCACTTCATGCCAGGCCTGCAGCACCGTGCGCTGGAACTGCAGCGCGGACTGCTGCTGTTGCAGCCGGCTGAGCGCCAGATTGGCCTTCAGACGGCCGCCCTGGAAGATCGGCAGGCTGATCGACGGGCCGATGCTGAAGCGGTGGGCATCCCATCCGTCCAGGTCATCGAGCTGTTTCGCCTGGAACCCGGCATCGCCGTTCAAGGTGATGCGCGGCAGGAAACTCGCCTTGGCCACGCCGATGTTCGCCGTGGCCGCATGCAAGGCCGCTTCGGCCCGACGGATATCCGGGCGGCGCTCGGCCAGCTCACTGGACAGTCCCACCGCGACGGCGGGCAATGCCGGCCAATCGGCTCGCGCGTCCTGAAGCTGCGCATCCAGTGCCTGCGGCGGCCTGGCCAGCAGGAACGCCAGTGCGTTGCGCAGCTGTGACTGGCGGTGCCGCAGCGGGGCGATGCGCGCCTGCAGCGCGGCAACCTGCGCGGCCGCGCTCGACACCTGCAGGGTCGTGGCGACGCCTTGCCGCTGGCGTGCTTCGGTCAGCCGCTGGATGTCGGCGGCAATGCCCAGGTTGTGCTCGGTGATTGCCAGCAACTGCGAGGTTGAGCGCAACTGCAGGTAACTGCGTGCGGTTTCAGCCAGCAGCGCGATGCGCACCGCATGCGCATCTTCTTCGGCCATCTGCACGCGCGCGTCGGCCGCCTCCACCTGGCGGCGCACGCGGCCCCACAGATCCAGTTCCCAGCTCAGGCCGATGCCAGTCTGGAACAGGCCATAGTCATCGCGCCCTGCATGACCGGACGGATCGCTCAGGCCCACCTCGCTGTTGCGCGCGCGCACGCCGCTGGCAGTGGCCGCCACCGACGGCAGGCGATCGGCGGCACTGATGCCACGCGCCGCCCGGCTCTGCTGTACGCGATTGGCGGCCAGCTGCAGATCCAGGTTGGACTGCAGCACCTGCTGGGCCAGCTGCCCCAGCAGCGGATCATCGAAACCGGCCCACCAGGCTGCGTCATCGTCGATGGCCGTGGTGGCCACCGCATCGCCCTGCCACTGTGCCGGCAGCGCAGCCTGCGGGCGTACGAAATCCGGGCCCATCGTGCAGGCCGCCAGTGCCACGCACAGCGACGCGCTGGCCAGGGCCTGCATAACCTTGCGCACGCTCATGCGCCCTCCCCGCCCTGCAGGTCCACGCGGGCTTCCACCGACATGCCGGCACGCAGCTGGTCCAGCAGTGGCTGGCCCGGTTCCAGCACGATCTTCACCGGGATGCGCTGCACCACCTTGGTGAAGTTGCCGGTGGCGTTCTCCGGCGCGACCGCAGCGAACGTCACGCCGGTGGCCGGGGCGATGCTGTCGACGTGGCCACGCAGCGAGGTGCCAGGAAACACATCCACGGTCAGTTCCACCGGCTGCCCCGCGTGCATGCGGGTCATCTGCGTTTCCAGGAAATTGGCGACCACGAAGGCACGCTGCAGCGGCACCACCGCCGCCACCGCAGTGCCTGGGGTCAGGTAGGCACCCACGCGTACCGCACGCCGACCGACCACGCCATCAATCGGCGCCCTCAGTTCGGTATGCGAAAGGTCCAGCTCGGCACGGGCCTGCGCCGCTTCGGCACGCTGTACCGCCGCCTGCGCCGACTGCACGCCCGCGGCCAGGATGTCGGTGCGCTGGCGTGCGGTGCTCAACGCGGCCTGGCCCTGCTGCAGGTGGGCACGGGCCACGGCTTGCTTCGACTGCGCCTGCTGCGCGTTCTGCACCGTACCGGCGCCGTCGCTGGCCAGCGCGCGGTAGCGCTGCTGGTCGGCACGGGCCAGGGTCAGTTCGGATTGGCTGACATCCACGCTGGCCCGCGCCTGTTCGATCAGCGAGCCCTGCTGGGCCAGCGCCGCCTGCGCATTGGCCAGCTGTGCACGCGCATTGGCCAGGTCGGCGCGTGCGGCCTGCAGCGCCACCTGGTAGTCGCGGTCGTCGATGCGGGCCAGCACGTCACCGGCCTTCACCGCCTGGTTGTCCTGCACCTCCACGCTGCTGACGAAGCCGGCCACCTTTGGCGCAACCACGGTGAAATCGGCATTGACATAGGCATTGTCGGTGCGCTGGTAGCGGCCCTCGCGCAGCAGCAGCCAGCCGCCGATGGCCAGGGCCAGCACGCCCAGGGCCAGGCCGGTGTTGAGGGTTGTCTTGTTGACGGTCATGGGAGACTCCTTGCGAATGCGGGTCAGGCCACGGCACGTGGCGGATGGACGCGGGTGGCCCACGGCAGCAGCGGCAGGCAGCCCAGGGCGACCAGCGCCACCAGCCAGTACAGGTCCGCCGAGGTCAGCGCCTGCACCTGCATATGCAGGCGCGCAGGCAGATCGGCGCTGGCCTGCAACCAGGGTTGATTGCCCAGGTGGTCGACCAGCGCGGTGGAATGGAAGTGGCGCCGGGACTGGCCAACGGCATCGAGCACGCCACCGGCAAATACCGCCGAAAAGCCTTTGACGGTGTTGAACCAGGCCGAGGCATAGGGCCCGTCCTGTGGCGCCAGGCCGGTGGTGGCCAGCAGCAGCAACGGCAGCACCGCCATCGGCTGCGCCACCACCTGCAGCAGCTGCACCCACAGGAAGTTGTCGCGGTTCCACTGCACATCCAGCTGCGCGCCCAGCAGGCACGCCACTGCCAGCAGCAGCAGTCCGGCCGCCTGCACCCAGCGGCAATCCACCGCACGCTGGTTCATCAGGGTGGCCACCAGCGGCAACGCGACGACCTGCGGCAGCGCGACCCACAACAGCATCGGCGCGGTCTGCAGCGGACGATACCCCTGCACGCTGGCCAGGTAGCCGGACGGAATGGAGATCACCGCCAGCAGCACGAACAGCACACCGATGCAGGTCACCAGCGCGTAGCTGAGATTACGATGGGCCAGCAGCTGCAGCTTGAAGAACGGCAGCGGGTGGAACCACTCGTTGATGAAGAACAGCACCAGCAGGCCGCTGCCGCCGCCCAGCAGCAGCGTGATCAGCGGCGAATCGAACCAGTTCAGACGCGCGCCCTGGGTCAGGCCCAGCACCAGCATCACCAGCGCCGGAAACCCCAGTGCCAGACCGACGCCGTTGAACTGGGCGAAGCGGTCCAGCCGCAGCGGGTCCTGCGGCAGGCCCCAGCCGACCATCGCCATGCCGGCCACGCAGAACGGCACGATCTGCCAGAACGCGAACTGCCAGCCGGCATGCTCGACCCACAGTGCCGCCAGGGGCGTGCCCATGCTGGGGCCGAAGGTTGCGGTGAGCGCGTAGCCCGCCAGGCCGTACAGCTTGATGCCCGGCGGCAGGAAGCGCAGCGCCACGCTCATCAACAGCGGCGGCAGCGCGCCACCGGCCAGGCCCTGCAGCCCGCGCAGCAGCAGGAAGGTCGGCAGGTTCGGGGCCAGCGGGCACAGCACGCCCAGCAGCATGAAGGCGGCGATCATCACCAGGGCGAAGCGGCGCAGCGAAAAGGTCACGGCGCACCAGGGCGCGAAGGCCATGGCGCTGACCGACATCGCGCTGTACACGCTGATGATCCAGCTGCCGTCGTCGACGCTGAAACCCATCGCGCCGCGGATGTCGGCCAGCGCGACCTTGGTGACGTTTTCGTTGAAGCCCGACAGCAGCACCACCAGCAGCACGCCGCAGAGGCCGACGACGATGCGGCGGTCGAAGGCGGGGGCAATGGGGGCAACCGGGGCCCGGGTCATGGCGACCGCGCTCATCGGCGGCGGCCAATCCGTGCAGCGCACGGCAGGTGAAGCGACATGGCGTGCGCTCCGTGAAAGTGGGGAGCGCAGTCTAGGCAGGCCAACTGCTGCGGAAAATGGTGTGGATGCGACGCCAGCCGTGCGTGCAACGCACGGGTGTGGGTGCCGACCACCAGCCGGCACCCAGGCAAAGCAGTCGAGCAAGCTCGACTCTACGGGGCGTCGGCGTCGCACATGCTCTTGATCGCGCGGCGCAGCCAGCGGTGCGCCGGGTCGTTGTCCATCCGCGGGTGCCAGGCCTGCACCAGCGCCACCGTGCGTACCGACACCGGCAGCGGGAACATGCGCAGCGGCAGACCCATGTAGGTGATGCGATCAAGCATGACGCTCGGCATCTGCGGCAGCACCAGGTCCGAGGCGGCCGCCGCAAAGATCGCGCCATGGAAGGTGGGAATGACCATCGCCACCCGTCGCCGCAGGCCCAGCTGCGCCAGTTCGTCATCAATCGGCCCATGGGCGATCCCGCGCCGCGACACCGCGATGTGATCGCAGGCAGCAAACCGCTCGGCGGTGATATCGCCATCGAACAGCGGATGATCCTCGCGCGCCGCACCCAGCAATGCGGTGGTGAACAGGTTCTGCACCTTGGTTTCCTGCGTGTGCTTGCCGGCGGTGCTGATGTACAGGTCGATCCGCCCCTGCACCATCGCGTCATCGTCGGTATCGCCTTCGGGCATGAAGCGCAGCGTGCAGCGCGGCGCCTGCTGGCGGAACACCTCGCGCAGGCGGCCGCCGTAGCTGCCGATGAACACGTCGTTGGCGCGGATGCTGAAGGTGTGCTCCAGGGTCAGCATGTCCACTTCGCGACCGTCGTTGAACACCCGGTGCGCCTGCTCGATCACATCACGCACCTGCTCGCGCAGCTCCAGCGCGCGCGGGGTGGGCGCCAGTCCGCGGCCTGCGCGCACCAGCACCGGGTCGCCCAGCGCGTCGCGGATGCGCCCCAGGGTGCGGCTCATGGCCGGCGCACTCAGGTTCATGCGCCGGGCGGCCCCGGCAACGCTGCCTTCGTCCAGCAGGACGTCCAGGGCCAGCAGCAGGTTCAGGTCGGGCAGGGGCATGGCGGTCTCCAACAGATGGAGTGACTTTACGGCACTTGCATTCAATGTCGATTGCGCCCAGCGCACGCATTGCCTGCAACACACGGCATGGGTGCGCGGCGCGGCATGGGCCACCATCACCCCCTGCCAAGGAGACCTCCCCATGTTCACAACCCTGCTGGTCGCCCTCGATGGCGGCCGCCAGCACGACCCGGTGCTGGACCTGGTCGCCCATGTCGCCGGGCCGCGCAGCCGCGTGCACCTGCTGTGCGTGATCGATCCCGAGTTCGCCCTGCCCGCTGACGCCAGCGACGCCGACCGCCGCGAGTACCCGGCGGCCGCCCGCCAGCGAGCCAAGGCCGAGGGCCTGCTGCAGGATGCCGCCGCACAGCTGCGCGAGCGCGGCGTGGATGCGCGCTCGCTGCTGTCGGCCGGTGATCCGGGCAACGTCATCAGCGCCCAGGCCCGCGAGCTGGGCGCCGACCTGATCGTCATCGGCCATCGCCACCTGTCGCGCCTGCAGCGCCTGCTCGACAGTTCTGTGGCGCAGTGGACGCTGGACCACGCGCCGTGCCCGGTGCTGGTGGAAACCCGCGGCGGTTGACCGGCCCGCCCTGGTAGGTGCCAACCTTGGTTGGCACTTCCGGGGACGACGGCCAACCAAGGTTGGCCACTACCTCAGAACTTCACGCGCAGGTCCACGCCATACACTTCACCGCCCACGCGGCTGCCGTGCTGCACGCCGTACTGCATGCCCACCGTCACCCGCTCGTTGCCGTAGTACAGGCGCGAGCGCCAGTTCAGTGCCGGGCTGGCAATCGGAATCTGGATGTCAGCGGCGCTGGCATCGGCGTTGGCGCCGATCAGCGACACCGGCAGATTCACTGCGGTGCGCGTGGACACTTCGTAGGCCACCTGGGTGGACACACCGAAACGGCTCCTGGCCAAAGCCTGTTCGTAGCCCAGCTTCACGCTGGGCACCACCGAGAACAGGCTCTGGTTATGGGCACCGGCGCGATAGCCGATATCCCCCATTCCCTGCTCGCGCAGGCCGTCGTGGTGCAGCAGGGTGTAGCGCGCATCCACCCGCGGCTGCAGCGACCAACCGCCAGTGCCCAGGCGCGTGCCGATGCCTGCGCCCAGGCTCACGTAGCCTGTGCGGGGTGACGAGGTGGCCTGTGCGCTGTCGTCGAACACCGGCGACAACCGCGTGGTGTCATACCACGACCAACCGGCGGCCAGGCTCAGGCGGCTCTGCACGTTGTCCACATCATGCTCGATGCCCACCCCCAGGTTCACGCCACGGCCGCGACTGCGGGTCTGGCCATCGTCCACGCTGATCTGCGAGAAGTGGTCGAACTCGAACGCCGTGGAGATCGACCACGGCCCCTGCAGCGTGCCATCGATGCCGAAGCGTGCGTAGCTGCCTGACAACGAGATCGGCAGATCGGCAGCGGTGCGCTCGCGGTGCGCATCGTAGCTGCTGATGCCGCCCCACACGCAGCGTCCATCGTCCAGCACCCGACCACAGCCGAACAGGCTGCCGCTGAAGCCGCGCTGCACCTGCAGCTGGTTGTACAGCGTGGAGCCCAGGCCATCGGCGTTGATCAGATCGAACACCTGTCGATAGGCGGCTTCATCGCCGGCCTTGTAGTTGCCCAGCAGGGCCATCAGGCGACCAATGCCATCGCTGCTGCCGGTCAGCAGTGCGCTGTTCATGTGCGACGCCAACGCATTCTGATTGTCGCGCAGCCATGCCTGCTGGAAGTGCGGATCGTAGGACAGGTGCACGCCGTCGGCGCGGTAGCTGGCCTTGAAGGTCAGTGCCAGCGTGTCCTGCATCTGGAAGCCATCATCGCGGCTGCCCTGCGCGGCCGACAGGATCGGCAGCCACTGCGCGTTGGACAGCGACGCCAGCGTGAAGTAGCCGGTGCCGGCCAGTGCAACTGAGCCGCTGGCGACCAAACGATCCGACGCGGGCGAGCCAAACGCCACATCCATGTACAGCGCACCGTTGCGCTCCTGCACGAAGTTGCCGGTCAGGGCGACCTGGCTGATCACCCGTGCGCCCAGCAGCAGGTTGTCCGCTGCGGCCGCCGCATCATCCACGTTGGCATGCACCGCGCCGGCGGCCAGATCGATCGGGAACTGCGGTGCGGCCAGTCCGAAATGCAGATCGCCACGGTTCACCAACGCGCCCGACATTGCGCTGGTCAGCGCGGCCACGCCACTGCCCTGACCGATGGCCAACCGGTCGTAGCTGACCAGGCGTGCGCCGGCTTCGTTCAGAAGCCGGTTGCTGCCGCTACCCAGGTCAACATTGCCATACAGGCTGCCCTGGTTCTGCAGCAGGTCGTTGCCCTCACCGGCCAACGCAGCCAGCGTGGATACCGACGACAACGAACGCTCGACCACGATGTGGTTGTCGGCGCCACCTTCGATCACCACGCCCGCACCGGCACCGCTGCCACCGCGCACGGCACCGGCCAGGGTGACGTCGATGTTGCCGCGGCCATCGCGCCCCAGGCTGGCAGCCTGCACGCCCACCGCGTCGGTGCCGGTCTGCAGCACATCGCCGCTCACCGCCACGCGCACAGCGCCTGCGCTGCCCTGCCCGCCCGCAGCCGCCGAGCCCACCCCGGCCACCCAGCCACCGCCGCCGGCAATGGATTGCGCCAGCACGCCCACGCTGCGCGCGCCCCGGCCCAGCACATCGCCCTGCACCTGCACGCTGACTGCACCGGCGTCGCCCTGGTTGCCGGCGGAAAGGCCAACGGCGGCGGTGTCACCCGACTGCATCAACAGACCGCCACCGCCGCCGATCGACTGCGCGACCACACCCAGGCTGTTGTCGCCGGTGGTGATCACGCTGCCTTGCACGCCGATGTCGACGGCAGCGCCATCGCCCTGCGCACCATTGCGTGCACCGAACTGCACATCGGCACCGACGCCCTGCGACAACAGGGCCACGCCACCACCGGCGCCGATCGACTGCGCCAGCAGTGCGACCGAATTGGCCGACAGGTCCAGCACATTGCCGGCCACCTGCATGTCCACGGCGCCCGCATCCAGTCCAGCACCGCCGTCGGCCCCCAATCGCGCCTGCACCTGCGCCGTGCCCGGGGCATCCAGGCTCACCCGGGCCACGCCACCGCCGCCGCCGATGCTCTGCAGCAACAGCCCCTGAGTGTCCTGCCCGGCCATGGCCACGTCGCCGCGCTGCGTGTACGCCAGTGCGCCACCGCGGCTGTCCTGCGCGCCGCTGGCGCCCATCTGCAACTGCAGCTGCACGGCGCTACCGCCGCCATCCAGCTGCGCGCGGCTTTCGCCACCGCCCCCCCCAATGGACTGGTGCAGGGCCAACACGCCCTGGCTGCCTTCCAGCACCATCATGCCGTCGTGGCCCAGACGCATCGCGCCGCCGTTGTTGTTGCTGCCGCCGATAGCGCCCAGGCTGGCGGCAAACACCAGCGCCGGTGCCGTCGGCTGCGCCTGCACGATGGCCTGCGACAGGCCATTGCCGGCGTTGGCCGCAGTGAACGCCACGCGCGGCGCGACGCCGTCGGTGCCGCCCAGCACGCGGGTCAGGCTGCTGCCACCACCGCCACCAATCGACTGGGTCAGTTCGCCCAGCGAGAAGTCACCGGCGATGGCGTAGTCGCCCTTCGATCCGGCCTCCACATCACCGCCGCTGGTGTTGGTGGCACCCCGGCTGCCCAGCAGGCTGCCCAGCACACTGCCGATGCCGGACGCTGCGCTGCTGCCACTTCCCGCATCGGCCGCTGCCGCAGACAGATCCACACCGGTGAACGTCTGGTCGAGCACGCCGCCGCCGCCATTGATAGCCTGCGTGCGCACGGCCACCGCCCCCGCGCCGGACACGGTGATGCTGCCATTGTTTTCCACGTTGACCGTGCCGGCCTTGCCGCCGCCGTCCAGGTTGCTGCCGCCCAGCTGGCTGAGCAGCACCCCGGCCAGTGACAGGCCGCCACCGCCATCGATGCTGCCGAAGCCCAGGCGGCTGTTGCCGCCGCCGCCACCGATCGACTGCGCCACGATGCCATCGGCACCGGCGCCGAAGGTCACGATGCGGCCGTTGTTGACCACCCGCACATCGCCGCCGTCGCCCCCATCACCGCCGTGGCCACCCACGGCCATGAAGTAATCGCCGCTGTTGCCCGCGAACAGATTCGATGCACCGGACAGACCGGCCAGCACACTGGCATCCACCGCACCGCCCTGCAGCGCCGCCGCGGTCATGGCCACCGCCTGCCCGCCATCACCGCCGCCGCCCCCGATGGATTGCGCCAGGATGCCGTAGGCCGCGTCACCACGGGTCTGCACCAGGCCGTCATTGATCACCTCCACGCTGCCGGCGCGGTTGCCGCTGCCGCCCTGGCCGCCCAGCGCCAGGTTCAGCGACGTAGCACCTTCCACGGCATTGGCTACGCTGGCCACCGTCAGCGACGCGCTGCCGCCGCCGCCGCCGATGGATTGGGCGAAGATGCCGTGCGCGCCCTCACCCATGGTGCTGATCACCCCGCTGTCGGCCACGCCGGCCTGCACCCGGTTGCTCACGCTCACATTGCCACCGGTACCGCCGTCGCCGGCGCTGCCGCCCAGTGCCAGGTTCAGCTGCAGTGCGCCACTGCCTTGCTGCGCCTGGCTGTTGTTGCCGTTGTTGCTGTTGCCCGTGCTGCTGTCCGCATCCCCATCGCCGCTCTCTACTTCGTCTCGGTTGGCCAGGGTCAGTGCGGTATCGCCACCGCCACCGCCCACCGACTGGGCGAAGATCGCGAACGCGCGCGCGCCAACGGTGCTGATCCAGCCGCTGTTGTCCACCTGCACGTTGCCGGCGGCGGCGCCGCTGCCACCGTCGCCGCCCAGCGCCAGCGCCAGACCCATGCTGCCTTCGCCGGCACTGGCCGCGTCGGCCACGGTCACCCCGGCACTGCCGCCACCGCCACCGAGGGACTGCGCGAACACGCCATGGGCGGTATCGCCGCCGGTGATCACGTAGCCTTGGTTGCGTACCTGCACGTTGCCGCCGGTGTTGCCGGTACCGCCGCTGCCGCCCAATGCCAGGTCCAGCGATACCGCTGTGCCGCCCCCGCTCTGCGCGCTGCGGCTGGACGCCATCGCGGCGTCACCGCCGCCGCCACCGATCGAGCGCGCATGAATGCCATGCGCGCTGTCGCCGACGGTCAGCACGACCGGCGCTTCGGCGCTGCCGGATGCCGCCACGTTGAACACGGACACGTCGCCGCCGGCCCCACCATCACCACCGCTGCCGCCCAGCACCAGCTGCAGCGACACCGTGGTTGAACCGGTCTCGTCCTTGTCGGTGTCCACCCTCGATTCGCTGGACGCAACGCCGCCACTGCCGCCGCCGCCACCGACCGACAGCGCGCCGATACCCACCGAACGCGCGCCCGCCGTCTGTACGCGACCGCTGTTTTCAACGCTGACCTCGCCGCCGGATGCACCAGTGCCGCCCGCGCCGGACAGGGCGATGTTGCCCATCACCAAGGTCAGTGCGCTGCTGGCCGCCGCTTCGCCCTTGGCCGAACTCTGGCCGCCGACACCGCCACCGCCGCCGACGGACTGGGCATTGATGCCTACGGCGTCGTCGCCCCAGGTGATCACCGTGCCACCGTGGGCCACGCTGACATCACCACCGGTCGCACCGTCGCCGCCCTGTCCGCCCAGGGCCAGGTTCAACGCCACGCTGGTGGCCGCCTCGCCTGCGCCATTGGTGCTGCCGTTGCTGCCGCCGCTGCCCTGGCCGCCGCCGGTGCCGCCCTGCTTGAACGTGGAGGTGGCCGATGCCGAGCCGGCCAGACCACCACCACCACCGATGGACTGCGCCAGCACGCCGTCGGCACGGTCGCCACGGGTCTCGATCACCCCGTCCAGGTCCAGATCGACGCGGCCGCCGGTAGCTGCTTCACCGCCGGCACCGCCCAGTGCCACGTTCACTGCCACTGTCGCGGTGCCGCCCTTGCTGGCCGCACTGCCGCCGGTGCCACCGCCGCCGCCGACCGACTGCGCGACGATGCCGCGCCCGTCGTCACCGCTGGTCAGGATCTGCGAATCAGCCACGCTGCTGACTGCCACCGCGCCGCCGGCGGCGCCCTTGCCACCGGCCACACCCAGGCTGATATCCAGCGCCAGTGCATCGGGTTCGTCCGCGCTGTTGCTGCTGCCACCCGTGCCCGATCCGGAGCCCGTGCCACCGCTGCCGCCCCCCGAGCTGCCGCTGGAACCGGCCACCGCCAGCGCCACCGATGTGCTGCTGGACGTACCGCCGCCGCCACCGATGGACTGCGCCAGCACCGCCGTTGCACCGTCACCGGCGGTCTGCAGCACGCCCTGTTCCAGCGCCACCTGCACGGTACCGGCACTGCCGCCTTCGCCGCCCTGGCGGCCCAGAGTGAAGGCCAGGCTGTTCTGGCCCGCCGCATCGCCGGTGTTGTCCATCGCCGCGTTGCCGCCACCGCCACCAATGGACTGCGCCAGGATCGCGTACGCCGATGCACCGGCGGTCAGCAGATTGCCCTGGCTGCGCACCGTCACATCGCCCCCGGTGCCGGCCGCACCGGCCGCACCGCCCAGCGCCACCTTCAGACCCACATCCACATCGTCCAGGCCACTGGCCTTGCGCACGTTCTGGCCGGCATTGCCGCCGCCGCCACCAATCGACTGCGCCACGATGGCCGACGACGCCAGGCCGTCGGTGATGATGTTGCCGATGCTGGTGAAGTCCACCGCCGCGCCACTGCCGGCGCCGGCACCCCCGCCGCCGATCTGCAGATTGGCCGCCACCGTGGTGCGCTGCTGGCTGCCGCTGCCATTTCCAGTGCCCGTGCCGCTGCCGGAACCCGAGCCCGAGCCCGAACCTGAGCCGGAACCTGAACTGTCGGAATACTTTTCCAGCACCAGGGTGCCGCCACCATTGCCGCCACCACCACCGATCGACTGCGCCAGGATGCCGGTGGCATGGTCGCCGCCCACGAACAGGTTCAGCGTCGGCGCGACGCCACTGCCCCAGGCCGCTGCATCACCGCGCAGCACGCTGACCGCACCGGCATTGCCGCCACTGCCCCCGGTGCCGCCGATACCAATGCTGATGGGCACCTGCGCCGACGAGTACAGACCGCTGATGCTGCCACCACCTGCACCACCACCGCCGCCGATCGACTGCGCCAGGATGCCGGTGCCGCCCTGCGCCACCGCGTCGGCCCCATTGGCGTTGACGAACATGTCGCCGCCGCTGCTGTGCACGTGCACCGCACCGGCATCGCCGCCTTCGGCACCGTCGCCGCCAATGCCGGCCGACACCGCCAGGCGCTGCGCGCCCTGGCTGGCCGAGGCGGATATGTTCTGCCCACCGGCACCGCCACCACCGCCGATCGACTGCGCCAGCAGTGCGCTGGCATGGCTGCCCACCACGTTGATGCTGCCCATGTGGGTCACGTCCACCACGCCACTGGTATTGCCGGTACCGCCGGACCCGCCCAGCCCCACCACCAGCGAAGCGCTGTTCTGCGATGAGGGCTTGCTGAGTGCCGCACTGATGTTGATGCCGCCGGCGCCGCCACCGCCGCCGATCGACTGCGCCATGATGCCGCGAGCGTGATCGCCGAAGGCGAACACATCGGCGCTGGCATCGACCTGCACATCGTTGCCGCGGCCGGCATCGGCGCCATTGCCGCCCAGGCCAACGGTGATGCTGCTGCCGGTGGTGACCGCTGCGCCGATGTTGATGCCGCCGGCGCCGCCACCGCCGCCGATGGATTGCGCCAGGATCGCCGACTGCTCATCGCCGATGGCCACCACCAGCGGCGTATCGGTATCTTCCGGGCCCAGTTTCACCGCCACCTTGCCGGCATGGCCGCCGGTACCGCCATTGCCGCCGATGCCCAGCACGATGCCGACGCTGGTGGAGCTGTTGCCGCTGCCACCGCCTGACGATCCACCATTGCCACCGCCGCTGCTGCCGCCGCCGAACACCGCCGTCGGATCGACGGCCAGACCGCCCTGGATGTTGATGCCGCCGTTGCCACCGCCACCGCCGATGGACTGCGCGACGATGCCGCTGGAACCCTTGGACAGATCGCTGGCATCGACCTGGAACGCGCTGCCGTTGCCCAGCGTGAGCACGTCACCCAAGCCGCCCAGCGCCGCCACCGTGCCGTTCACCTCCACGCTGACATCGCCCGCCGTGGCGCCACTGCCGCCCTTGCCGCCCACGCCCACCACCACGCTGCCGTTGCGGCTGTCGCCCAGGCTGAGCGCACCGGCAATGGTCATGCCGCCGTTGCCGCCACCACCGCCGATCGACTGCGCCACGATGGCATCTGCGCGCTGGCCTTCGGTCACGGTGGTGCCCTGTCGCAGCAGACTGACATCGCCGGCCGTGTTGCCGCTGCCGCCGGTGCCACCGACGCCGATGCTGGCCACACCGTTGTCGCCCAGGCTGGCACTGATGCTGCCGGCCACGGTGATGCCGCCGTTGCCGCCACCGCCGCCCAGGCTCTGCGCCAGCACCGCGGTCGATCCATTCCCTGCGGTGAAGTAATCCCCTTCCAGCGTGCCGCTGACATCACCGGCACTGCCACCGCTGCCGCCGTTGCCGCCCACGCCTACCGACACCGCCAGGTTGCGCGAGCCATCGCCCAGGTTGATGCCGCCGGCACCGCTGACGGTCAGCCCGCCATTGCCGCCACCGCCACCCAGCGACTGCAGCACCATGCCCTGCGCGTCGTTGCCCAGCGTGCTCACGTTGCCGGTGTGGGTCACCCGCACATCGCCGGCCGTGCCCCCCCTGCCACCACTGCCGCCGATACCCACGCTCACCGCCAACTGGTTCTGCGCCGAAGCGGCCACCGTCAGCGCACCGGCGATGGTCATGCCGCCATTGCCGCCACCGCCGCCGATCGACTGGAACAGGCCACCCCAGGCGCCGTCCCCCAACGTGGAAAGCGTGCCGTCCAGATCGGCCTGCACATCACCGCCGATACCACCGGTGCCGCCGCTGCCACCAATACCGATGCTGGCGCTGACATTGCCGCTGCCATTGCCCGACGCGGCCAGGCTGCCGGCGATGGTCATGCCGCCATTGCCGCCGCCACCGCCAAGGCTCTGGTAAGTCACTGCACCGGCATCATTGCCGGCGGTCACCACGTTGCCGACCAGGCTGCCGGTCACCGCGCCGCCATCGCCACCGCTGCCGCCAGTGCCCCCCACGCCGATGGCGATGCTGCCGCCATTGGAGGCACTGGCATTGAGTGCACCGGCAATGGTCATGCCACCGTTGCCACCGCCACCGCCGATGGACTGCTGCAGGATGCCCTGCGCGCCATCGCCGCGGGTCTGCACATGGCCGTCCACGTCCACATGCACGTCGCCTGCGCTGTTGCCGCTGCCACCGCGCCCGCCCACGCCCACGCCGATCGCACCGGAATTGCCGGCCGAGGCGGTCAGTGCAGCGCCCACCACGAAGCCGCCATTGCCACCGCCGCCGCCAATCGACTGCGCCACCACGCCCATGGCGTCATCGCCTTCGGTGATCACCGCATAGCCGTCGTTCTGCGCCAGCGCGCGCACGCTCCCGGTCACGTTGCCGGCCAGGCCACCCCGGCCGCCGTTGCCGCCCAGCCCCACGCTGATCGAACCGCCCGAACCGGCCGTTGCGGTCAGGCTGCCACTCACGTTGAAGCCGCCATTGCCGCCGCCACCGCCCAGCGACTGCAGCAGCACGCCATGGCTGTCATTGCCTGCGGTCGTCACCAGGCCCACGGTGCTGCCTTGCACCGAACCCGCGCTGCCGCCGTTACCGCCGTTGCCGCCCAGCCCCACGCTGACCGAACCAGAGGTGCCGCCACTGGCGGTCAGCGCGCCCTGCACGCTGAAGCCCCCGTTGCCACCGCCGCCGCCGATCGACTGCGCGACCAGACCCGAGGCACCGTCGCCCAGCGTGGCCAGCACACGGCCGTCGTCGGCCGAACCGTCCGGCGTGGCCGCTTGCAGCGTGGCGCGCACGTTACCGGCGCTGCCACCGGTGCCGCCGTTGCCGCCCAGGCCGACGGTGACCGAGCCACCGGCACTGCCAGTAGCAGTCAGCCCGCCGCTGATGTTGAAGGCACCGTTGCCGCCACCGCCGCCCAGCGATTGCGCCAGCGCACCATGGCTGCCGTCGCCTTCGCTGGACACCAGCCCGGTGCTGTCCACGGTCACCGCACTGGCGTTGCCGCCGTCGCCACCGCTGCCGCCCAGACCGACCGACACCGAGCCACCGGCGCCGCCGCTGGCGGTCAGTGCGCCACTGACGTTGAAGCCGCCGTTGCCGCCACCGCCACCGATCGACTGCGCCAGCAGGCCCAGCGACTGTTCGCCTTCGGTGGCGACACGACCGACCTGGGTCAGGCCTACCGCCGCGCCCGTACCGCCGCTGCCGCCGGTGCCGCCCAGGCCCACCGACACACTGCCGGCACCGCCGCCGCTGGAGGCCAAGCTGCCGGTCACATTGAAGCCGCCATTGCCGCCACCGCCACCAATCGACTGCGCCACCACGGCGTCGGCACGATCACCACGGGTCAGCACGCTGCCGTGCTTTTCCAGCTGCACGGTGGACGCATTGCCACCACTGCCGCCACTGCCACCCAGGCCCACCGACACCGCAGCTCCGCCACTGGACGATGCACTGATGCCGGCCGCCACGTTGAAGCCGCCGTTTCCGCCGCCACCGCCCACCGACTGCGCCAGTACCCCGGTGGAATCAGCGCCGTCGGTCTGCACGTCCTGATCGACATAGCCGACCACGCGCCCGCCGGTGTTGCCGGTGCCACCGTTGCCACCCAGGCCGACGCTGACCGCAGCACTGCCCATGCCGGCGGCCAGCGAGCCACTGATGTTGAAGCCGCCATTGCCACCGCCGCCGCCGATGGACTGCAGCACCAGCGCCGAGGCGTTGTCACCCACGGTGTAGACCGAGCCGCCGCGCAGATCGGCGGTCACCACGCCCGCGCGCCCGCCATCGCCACCGTTGCCGCCAATACCCACCGACACCGCGCCAGCGGCCGCACCGGCACTGATCCCCCCGGCCACCACGAAACCACCATTGCCACCGCCACCCCCGACCGACTGCAACAGCATGCCGGTGGCGCCGTCGCCCAGCGTCTGCACCTGCAGGTCGCTGGCATCGGCACGCACACTGCCGGCCACGCCGCCCGAGCCGCCCGTGCCGCCCAGGCCTACCGATGCACTCAGCGCCGTCCCCCCCACGCTGACCCCGCCGCCCACGCTGAAGCCACCGTTGCCGCCGCCACCACCAATCGACTGCAGCACCACACCGCCCGAGCCTGCACCTTCGGTCAGTACCATGCTGTCATTGAAGGTGGCGCTGACTGCGCCCGCGGTACCGCCATCGCCGCCGTTGCCACCGATGCCCACCGACGCCGAGCCCGAACCGGTGCTGCCGATGGTCAGGGCGCCGCCCACGCTGAAGGCGCCGTTGCCGCCACCGCCGCCCACCGATTGCACCAGCATGCCGGTGGACTGCGCCCCGAACGTCTGCAGCAGGCCGTCCAGGTCCGCATGCGCGGTGCTGCCATTGCCGCCGTTGCCGCCGCTGCCACCAATGCCGATGGCCGCCTGCGCGGCGGCGCCGTTGCTGACGGCCAGACCACCGGCCACGGCGAAGCCGCCGTTGCCGCCACCGCCGCCCAGCGACTGCACCACGTAGGCATCGGCCTGCGCGCCAAGGGTCGACGCGCTGCCCGCGAACTGGCCGCTGACCGCACCACCGTTGCCACCGTCGCCGCCGTTACCGCCCAAGCCCATCGTGGCGCCAACAGTGGCACCGGAAATCACGGCCGCCTGCAGGCTCGCAGCCACATCGAAGCCACCGCTGCCACCGCCACCACCCACCGATTGCAGCAGCACACCGGTGGCCTGGTCGCCGGCGGTGATCACCGTGGCATCGACTGCCCCGGTCACCGCGCCACCATTGCCACCGTCTCCACCGGAGGCACCGATGGACAGCGTGCCCTGCAGCGACAGCGCCGCACTGACCGATACATCGGCATCCACGGTGAAGCCGCCGTTGCCACCACCGCCACCGATCGACTGCATGACAACACCACTGGCGCGCTGCCCCAGCGTGGTCACTTCACCACGGTACTGGCCGTTGACGATGCCGCCGTTGCTGCCGTTGCCGCCGCTGCTGCTCAGGCCGGTCGCACCGATGCCCAGCGACAGCTGGGCGGTGCTTCCCCCCACAGCCACGCCCACGTCGATCTTGTTTCCGCTGTTGCCGCCACCGCCGCCCACGGACTGGATCAGCGCACCCACCGCATCGTCGCCGCCGGTCCAGATGCTGCTGTCCAGCACGGCGTCGACACGACCACCGTTGCCGCCGTCACCGCCGCTGCCGCCCAGACTCTGGCCGATGTTGATGGTGGTAGCGCCCAGGCCGGCCGCCACGGACACCACGCTGCCGCCACTGCCACCGCCGCCACCGACGGACTGGATCAACGCGCCTACCGCACCCTGTCCGCTGGCATCGGCATTGAGCGTGCTGGTGCCGCCGGTGGTGATGTCCCCGCTGTAGGTGACATCGACATCGCCGCCCTTGCCGCCGGCACCGCCGGTGCCGCCCAGCGTGGACGAAACGGTGAGCGAAATACCGCCGCTGGCTGCACCCGTCACGCCGATGGCATCGCCACCGGAGCCGCCGCCGCCGCCGATGCTCTGCGCCACCAGCCCGTTGGAAAAATCACCTGCGGTCCAGATCGAGCCACGCGTACCGCCGCTATCCAAGGTGACTTTGCCGCCGTCACCGCCACCGGCGCCGCTGCCGCCCTTGCTGCTGTTCAAGCTCACCGCGAAGGCATTGCCGCCGGTCAGTGCAACACCCAGAGCGTTGCCGCCGCTGCCGCCACCGCCACCAATCGAGGCCAGGTACAGGCCATCGGCGTTGTTGCCATGGGTGGTGACATCGCCATTGCCGTGCAGTTCGACCACACCGCCATTGCCGCCCGCAGCGCCGGATCCGCCATACGAGGCGCTGATGCCCACCGGCACCACCACGCCCACCGACACGGCCGCAGCACTGCCGCCGTTGCCACCGCCGCCGCCGATCGACTGCAGGCGCACGCCGGCGGCGTTGTTGCCCTGGGTCAGGATGCTGCTGCCATCCACCAGCGTGGTGGAGACCTTGCCGGCCACGCCGCCGTTGTCGCCGCTGCCACCGAAGGCAAATGCAATGAACGGTGCCACCGCGCTGGCGCCGCCACCGTTGCCGCCACCGCCACCAATGGACTGCGCCAGGATGCCGTCGGCGGACGTGCCGTGAGTTTCGATGCTGCCGCTGTGGATCACGCTGACATCGCCGGCATTGCCGCCCTTGCCACCGTCGCCGCCCAGGGCGAACACGCCCAGGCTGCTGCCGCCGGTACCGCCACCACCGCCGATCGACTGCGCCAGGATGCCCATCGCGCGTGCGCCCAGGGTCAGGATGCGCCCGCTGTTGTCCACGCTTACGTTGCCACCGGTACCCGCATCACCGCCGGACGAACCCAGCGCAGCCAGCGCCGCGCTCAGGCCGGCCTTGCCACCACCGCCACCGATCGACTGCGCCAGCACGCCGTTGGCATCGTCGCCACGCGTGGTGATGTTGCCGTCGTTGTCCACCGCGACGGCACCGCCGTTGCCACCGGCGCCACTGCTGCCGCCCAGGGTGACCAGACCGACCTGGGTGCCGGCGCGGCCACCGCCACCGCCGATCGACTGTGCGGAAATGCCATCGGACCCTTCGCCGCTGGTGCTGATCGCGCCGCTGTTGAACACGTCGACCGCGCCGCCGTTGCCGCCAATGGAGGTGTCGTCGCTGCCCAGCACCACCAGCGCGACGGTGGTGCCGCCGTTGCCGCCGGTGCCACCGATCGATTGCGCATTGATGCCCGCAGACCCCGCGCCGCCGGTCACCAGCGTGCCGCTGTTGTTCACCGTCACCTTGCCGCCGTGGCCACCCGCGCCACCGCTGGCACCGGCCGTGGGGAACAGGCCATAGGAATTGCCGCCGCTGCCGCCACCGCCGCCCAGCGACTGCACCAGCAGCGCGGCCGAATCGGCGCCATGGGTTTCCACGTTCACCGAACTGGTCAGTGACACGTCACCGCCCTGCTTGGTGCCACCGCCACCGCCTGCGCCACCGCCGGCGTAGGAATTGCCACCATCGCCGCCCTGGCCCGAACGACTCTGCACCGCGATGCCCGGCGCCGGCGTGCCGCCCGAGGCCGTGGTGATGATCCTGCCGGAACCGGCCACGGTGACATCCACGTTGCCGCCCGAGCCACCATCACCGCCGGGCTTGGCCTTGGAGGCCGACAGATAGATGCTGCCGCCGTTGCCGCCATTGCCGCCGGTGCTGGTGATCAGGATGCCGGGGTTGCCATTGCTGATGGTGACCGTGTTGTTGATCTGAAGTTTGGAATCCTGGGCCGGGCCCAGGGTGATGTCGGGCCCGCGGCCGCCATTGCCACCGGCCTTGGCCGGTACGAACAGGGCGCCGGTGCGGCCCTTGCTGCCCTTGCTGCCGACCCGTGTCACCTTCACCAGGGTGCCGCTGCCGTAGCCATCGGTGGGGTCGGGACCGTCGCCATCGGCCAGCATGCGCGTGGCCACGTCCACGGTGCCGTTCTCGGTCACCGTCAGGTTGCCCTCGCTATCGGTGGACGTTGTGCCGTACACCATGGCCAGGATGGTTACCGCATCGCCGCTGCTGTTCTCCCAACGCCCCGTACTGCTGTTGAACGCCACATCGCGGGTGGTGGTGCCCGGGCTGCCCGCCAGGCGGTAGCCCACCACCGTGACCGACTGCGCCTGGCCGGAGCCGTCGGTTTCCACGCCGGTACCGGAACTGGCAATCAGCACGCTGCTGCCCAGATTCTTGATGTCTCGCACCAGGTAATCGTTGCTGCCATCGGTGGCGATCACGCCCACCTTGCGCGAGGCGATGACATCGCCGTCATCGTTGGTTTCGCCGGCCACTTCGGTTGTCAGGATCAGATCGACCGTGGTGTAGCTGCCATCCGGGTTGCGGATCGAATAGTTGGCTGCCAGCGCCAGCCCCGGCAGCAGCCCCAGGCCCAACGCAAGCGCCAGCGCGGTGGCCAGCGCGTCGCGGCGCAGGCCGGCGGCGGCAGCTCCAGCCGACATGCGGCCAGGCTTGCGGGCGATTTCGGAAACGGCCTGGACAACGCCGAGGGCAGCGTTGAATACCAACGTGTAGATCTTGTTCATGGGAGCATCCGGAGGCGAGTGAAAGCGACGCAACCGCGGGGCATACGCGGGGTCTCACCAGAGCAACCGGATAAAAAACGGGATTCCCATCACACACAGATACGAAAATTATGAACGGTTCATACTTTCGTTTGTGAACAGGTGCGAGGCCTCAGGGGGCAACGTTCTCCGCGCCGGCCTGCGGCGTGGCGGCCGCTGTTCCCTGCGCCCAACGCTGGGCCAACGTGTGCATGCGCACGTTGAATTCGGACCCTGGGTAGACCTCGCTCAACCGGGGTTCGGCCCGCTTCACCTCGGCGCGCGCCTGCGCGATGCGGCCGGCATCGGTCAGGGTTTCGGCGTAGGGAATGCGCCACTTGGCCGTGGCGACCGAATCGGCGCCGTACAGCCGCGAGAACTCGCGAACCACGTCCCCCGCGCGTTCGGCCGCATCGGCAGCACCGCTGCGCTGGGCCAACAGGGCCTCCTGCATGGTCTGGCGCAGGGCCAGCGACGAGGACGGCGCCGGATGCTGGGCGCGGAACGCATCCAGCGCGGTGCGCGCGGCCACCAGGTTGCCACTGCGCGTCATCCACTCGATTTCCACCAGGCGCAATGACTGCCGGTCGGGACTGCCCGGGTCGGACTGCCGCCGCCAGACCCGTCCTACACGCTGCAGCAGCACATCGGATGCCTGCAGCTGGCCCACCCGCATCAGCAGCCGCGCCAGCACCATTTCCACATCCAGCGTCTCGCCCTGGTCGGGTCCCAGCAGACGCTGGTGGCGGTCCAGCGCCTGCCGGTACAGCGCTTCGGCCGCGGCGGTATCGCCGTAGGCTTCCTTCATGATGCCGTGGGCAAAGAGCTTGCGTGCGTAGGCGAAACTGTCGGCGCCGTCGATGGCCGCACTGATCTGCAGGCTGTGGCGGAAGTGGCGGTCCGAGCTTTCGTAGCGGCCCAGATCCAGGTACTGCCCTGCCAGTGCGCTTTCAGCGCTGGCGGTGAAGCTGCTCTGCTCGCCGTAGATGTGCCGGGTCAGTTCCAGGTTGCGCTCCATCACCTGCAGTGCAGGATCGATGCGGCCCTGGTCGAACAGCACCTGCGAAAGCAGCTGCAGGTCCTTCTGGTAGTCGATGCCTTCGCCGCCCGCCCCACCATCATCATTGATCGCCGCACGCAGGGTCTGCTCGGCGGCCTGCAGGTCGCCGGTCGCCGCCTGCACACCGGCCAGCTGCCGGCGGACACTGGAACGCACACGGCGCGCGTCCAGCGTGTGCTGGTCATCCAGCATGCCCAGCGCCTGGGTGAACATGGCCACGGCCGGCTGGCTGCCACCTGCACTGCGGCTGCGCACCTGCGCCTGCACGGCCAGTACCCGCGCCCGCGCCAGGGCATCAGGCGCCGTGGCCGTGGCCAGCAACGCGGCAGCCTGGCTGGCGCTGCGCGCGGCCGCATCGCGCTGCCGCGCCTGGTCCTGCAGGGTGGCCAGGTCGGCATAGGCCAGCGCAGCTTCGCGCAGGTCGGCGGGGCCGGCCGCCGCCAGCGCCTGCGCGCCCTGCTGCAACAGGGGCTCGGCCTGCTGCGGCTGGCCCAGGTTCATGTAGGCACGCCCCAGCACCACCTGCAGCCGCGCGCGCAGCACCGGCTGCATCGAGGGTGTGGCATGCAGGCGGCGCACGCTCTGGTCCAGCAACGCGCGCGCGCTCAGTTCCGAGGTCGCCGTGCCACCGCGGGTGCCCGGGTCCAGCACATCGAAGGAGGCCACCAGGAAATCGCTGGTGCGGTTGGCGATATCGGCGTTGCGCGCCGATTCGCGCCCGGCCATGTCCAGCCGGACCAGCAGCCCCGCCACCACCAGCAGCACGGCCGTGGCCGCCACGCTGCTGCGCCAGTTGCGGCGCAGGAACAATCGCGTCTGCTGCAGCGCGCCGCTGTGCCCGGCGCGCACCGGGCGGAACGCCAGATAGCGCTCCACATCGTCGGCCAGCGCTTCCACGGTGGCGTAGCGTTGTTCGGGCACCATCGCGCAGGCCCGGGCCACGATCGCATCCAACGGGCCACGCAGTGCGCGGCGCTCGCGTGCCGTGCGGGCCAGCGCACTGGGCAGCGGCACCGCGAGCGGCACGCTCTGCAGAGGTCGCAGCACGCGCTGGCCGCTGCTGATTTCAGAAAGCATGGCCCCCAGGCTGAACACATCGCTGGCCACGCCCACGCGCTGGCCGCCCAGCAGTTCGGGGCTGGCATAGGCGGGAGTGACGTAGCGTGGCAAACCTTCGTCGGCCAACTCGTCGGCCGGTTGCCCCAGCAATCGGGCCACGCCGAAATCCAGCAGCACCGGCCGGCCCTGTTCGTCCACCAGCACGTTGGACGGCTTCAGGTCACAGTGCACCACCAGCTGTGCATGGGCGAACTGCACGATGCGGCAGATCTGCACGAACAGCGCCAGACGCTGCCGCAGCGGCGGCGTGTGCGCCTGCAGGTAGCGGTCCAGTGGCACACCGGCCACGTGCTCCATCACCAGGTACGGATTGCCCGACGGCGTTTCGCCTGCGTCGTACAGCCGGGCCACGCCCGGGTGCTGCAGATCGGCCAGGATCTGCTGCTCGGCCAGCAGGTGGGCGCGCAGCGCCGGGGCCATCGGGCTGGGCAGCACCTTCACCGCCACCGTGCGCCGGTACAGCGCATCGGCGCGTTCGGCACTGAATACCGCGCCCATGCCCCCTTCGGCCAGCAGCGCGGTCAGCCGCCACGGGCCCAGGCAATCGCCGACCTGCACCTCCGGCCGCGCAATGTCCTCGGCCAGCCGCTCCAGCGGGGCGCGCACCCGCATCAATTCATCGGTCTGCGCGTGCAGCAGGCGGGTAACCTCGGCAATCAGGCTGGCATCGCTGCTGCGCGCGGCCAGCGCCGGGCCCCACTGTTCGCGCGGCAGCTCACACACCGCGTCGAACAGTTCACGCAGTTGCCCCCAGCGCGCGGCCTGCTGCACGGGCGGCGCTCAGGCCGCGCTGCCCAGCTGGCTGTTGAGCCAGGCACGGGCAAAGCGCAGGTCACGGTCGACGGTGGGCACGGAAATCTCCAGCACGTCGGCAATCGCTTCGCGGCCCATGCCAGCGAAGTACATGCACTGCACGGCACGGGCCGCGCGCGGGTCCTGCAGTTCCAGTTGCAGCAGCGCCTGGTCCAGTGCGAACAGGTCCTGTTGCAGCGTCAGTGCCGGCAGCGCTTCGTGATCAACCGCGGACAGGGTCAGCGCAATCTGGCCGCCGCCGCGCTTGACCGCACCCAGTGCGCGCGCATGGTCGGCCACCACGCCGCGCATCTTCAGCGCGGCCAGCGCCAGGAAGTGCTGGCGATCCTGCGGGTCGGCGCGGCTGTCGAGCAGGCGCAGCAGCGCTTCATTCACCAATGCGGTGGGGCGCAGGGTGCGATCACCGCCCCGCGACGATACGCGCGCGGCCGCCATCGCCCGCAGCGTGCCGTACAGCAGCTCCATCAACGCATCCAGCGCAGCGGCATCACCGCGCCGCCAGCGCTGCAGCAGTACCGTGGCATCGGCCGCAGGCCGCGCCGGCTCCTCGGTGAACACCGTGGCCATCGTCCTTTCCCCATTCCGCCAGTGGTGATCCGGGCTCCCCGCCCGAATGTGATCATCCGCACATTCGGCGGCAGTATCCCACAGGCGCCCGGCCTTCACCCATCAACGGGCGAAGCTGAAGCCCATCGGCCCGGACGGCAGCGCCGCCACCTGGTTGCGGCCGCCCCGCTTGGCCGCGTACAGACCCGCATCGGCATGGGCCAGCAGCTGCTCGGCCGTGGCCATCACCGGCGGATGGGCAAACCCCACCCCCACGCTGATGCTGACCCGCCCTTCCGGCAACTGCAGCGCCTGCACCGCCACGCGCAGGCGTTCGGCCAGCGCCAGCACACCCTCCACGCCGGTGCCGGGCACGATCACGGCGAACTCTTCGCCACCGTAGCGCGCCACGGTGTCGGCCGCGCGGTTGGCGGTGGCCTGCAGCACGGCAGCCACGGCCTGCAGGCAGCGATCGCCCGCCGGGTGCCCGTGCTGGTCGTTGAACGCCTTGAAGTGGTCGATATCGACCAGCAGCAGGCCCACTTCGCTGCCGCTGCGACGGGCCCTGGCCCACTCGCTGGCCAGCGCCGCATCGAACTGGCGGCGGTTGGCGACCCCGGTCAGGCCGTCCTGCCGGGCCAGCTGGTCCAGCCGGGCCTGGGCCTCAAGCAGGTCGATCTGCAGCAGCGTGCTGCGCAGGCTGAAACCCAGCGTGGCCACCACGAAGCCGGCCAGCGCCAACGGGCGCGCGTGGTCCACCACCAGCGCCCCGACCACCAGCAGCAGCAGCGGCAGGATCATCGGCCCACCGGCCTGGACCAGGCGCGACAGGCGCGGATGCAGCACGCCACCGGGGGCGGGCGCCTGGCGCAGCGCCAGCACCGCCAGCAGCAGGAACGGCACGTCGATCAGCAGGTCGTTGTAGGCACCGAAGGATTGTTCGGCAGTGAAGTGGTTGATGTAGTACGCCACGCCCAGATAGAGCAGCGCATACAGCGCCAGTGCCCGGAAGAAGCTGCGCCGTTCGGGCGCATCGCCGGCCAGCCAGCGCACGCAGGCGAACGCGGCGATACACAGGTTCTGGATGTCGAACATGCGGCGCATGTTGGCCATCGCCGTGTCGTCCACGTTGATGCGGTCGGCGAAGGACAGGGTATGCACGAAGAACAGTACCCCCAGCAGCGCCGCCATCAGGCCGTCGATGGTGCTGATGGTCCAGCGCTCACGGCGGGCGCGGGCCAGGATGAACACCAGCGGCACGCCATAGATCACATACAGCAGCAGGCTGACCCGTGGCGTCAGATCGGCGCGACCGGCGCCGATGGCATCGGCCATGTTCACCGCCATGCCGCCGGCCCACAGCAGCAGCGCCAGGGCGGTGGCGCGCCAGCCCAGGGCGGCCCGGTCACGGCGCGCGCGCCACAGGCAGGCCGCCGCGGCCAGCACCGGCGCGGCCGTCAGGAACACGAACGATCCTTCCCCGGCCGTCCCAGGCCAGAACGCCACGACCACCCCGTGGCTGAGCACGTACAGCAGCGCGAGCACTACCGGCATGGATCCCCCATCGGCAAGCCGTCTGCGCGCACCATAGCGCGTTGCCCCGCCAGCGGGGCGTGATCGACTGCAGAAAACCCGCCCGCCCCGCCCACCTCGGTAGAGTCGAGCTTGCTCGACTGATTTTCCGTGCCAGTCGAGCAAGCTCGACTGTACGCCTCAGCCCCGCCGCGTTCGCCTCATCTCCGCAGCGCCTTGGCGTGGTGCGCGATGTGCTCGCCAATGAAGCTGGCGATGAAGTAGTAGCTGTGGTCGTAGCCCGGCTGCAGGCGCAGGGTCAGCGGGTGACCCACCGCTTCGCATGCCTGCTGCAGGCGCTGCGGCTGCAGTTGGGCCTGCAGGAATTCATCGGCATCGCCCTGGTCGACCAGCAGCGGCAGGCGCTCGCCGGCACCGGCGATCAGCGCGGTGGCATCCCACTGCGCCCAGGCCGTACGGTCATCGCCCAGATAGGCGGTGAACGCCTTCTCGCCCCACGGCACCTGGCTGGGTGCAACGATCGGCGAAAACGCCGACACGCTGCGGTAACGGCCGGGATTGCGCAGCGCCAGCACCAGCGCCCCATGGCCTCCCATTGAATGGCCGCTGATGGCACGCGCATCGGTCGCCGGGAAGTGCGCCTCGATCAGCACCGGCAGCTCCTGCACCACGTAGTCGTGCATGCGGTAGTGCTGCGCCCACGGCTGTTCGGTGGCGTTGAGATAGAAGCCTGCGCCCTTGCCCAGGTCGTAGCCTTCGGCATCGGCCACGTCATCGCCGCGCGGGCTGGTGTCCGGCGCCACCAGGATGACGCCATGCTCGGCGGCGTAACGCTGCGCGCCAGCCTTGGTGATCACGTTCTGCTCGGTGCAGGTCAGGCCGCTCAGCCAGTACAGCACCGGCAGCTTCTGCGTGGCCGCCTGCGGCGGCAGGTACACGGCGAACTGCATGTCGCAGCCCAGCGTGGTGGAGGTGTGGCGATAGACGTCCTGCCAGCCGCCGAAGCAGGCACGGTGTTCAATGCGTTCCATGGAGTGCTCCCGATGGCGGCAGGCGCGCGGCCTGCCGTCTGGCGTGGTTCAGTAGTGGACGACCGAACGGATCGACTTGCCTTCGTGCATCAGGTCGAACGCTTCGTTGATCTTGTCCAGGTTCATGGTGTGGGTCACGAACGGGGCCAGTTCGATATCGCCCTTCATCGCGTCTTCCACCATGCCCGGCAGCTGGCTGCGGCCCTTCACGCCGCCGAAGGCGGTGCCCATCCACTTGCGG
>PJTS01000415.1_pt1 | contig 28111 bp, 28 predicted proteins | sample 1512251 | NCBI WGS metagenome assembly PJTS01 (sample SAMN08177686, study PRJNA422409) | Soil metagenome, whole genome shotgun sequencing project. | isolation source: Soil (2) enriched on wood chips: alkali lignin treatment | place: USA: Madison | collected 2015-01-15 | reverse complement strand
CCAGGTTCGAGTAATCGCCCAGCAGGTCGCCCTGGAAATAGAACGCCAGCGGCGCGACGCTGCCCGGCGGCATGAAGTAGCGCACCTGCAGGCCCATCTTTTCGAAGTACTGGTCGGTGGGCGAGAACTCGCCCTGGCGGTACTCCACGCCCAGGATGGGATGGTGGTTCTCGGTGCGGTGGTAGGTCTTGCTGCTGGACACGCTGATGCAGATCACCGGTGCCTTGCTGAAGTTGGCGCGGTAGGCATCCGATTCCAGGAAGTGCTTGAAGAGCTTTCCGTGCAGGTCGCCGAAGCCTTCGGGAATGCCGAACGTCGCCTTGCCCTCGTTGCTGGCCGGCAGCACGACGCTGAAATCGTAGTCGCGCACGTAGGACGAGAAATTGTTGCCGACGATGCCGTCGGTGCGCGTGCCGGTGTGCGTGTCGACGATGGTCGGGCGCAGCACTTCGATCAGCGGGAACGGATCGCTGCCTTCATCGCCATCGACGTGCATCTCCACCGAGATGATGTCCAGCTCGACCGCGTAGCGATCCGCGTTGGGGTTGTCCCAGTGCGCCAGATCGTTGAAGCGGTTGTTGATCATGCCGATCGTGTTGCGCAGGTTTTCCTGGCGCGAGGCGCCGCGGGCCAGGTTGGCGAAGTTGGTGGTGATGCGCGTGCCGTCGGCCGGCTGGTAATCCTCGTTGAAGGGGATGCGGGTGATGCGGAAGGTGAAGGCGTCGGTGGTCATGGGCGGCGTTCCGGTTACTTAGAGGGCGTCGGCGGTTTCGGCGGGCACGGGCGCTGGGCGGTGGGACAGCGCCAGCAGGGGCAGGGCCCGCTGCACGGCCAGGCGCGCCCGCTGCAGCAGGGCCTCGTCGTGCACGCGGCCGTCGGCGAAATCCTTGTCGGTGGCGTAGACGCCCAGCGGCAGGGTGCGTGCCTGGAAGAAGCTGAAGAGCGGCCGCAACTGGTGGTCGATCATCAGCGCGTGGCGCTCGCTGCCGCCGGTGGCAGCCAGCAGGGTGGGGGTGTCGACCAGCGCGTCCTGGTGGATGAAATCGAAGAAGTGCTTGAACAGGCCGGTGTACGAACCGCGGTAGACCGGGGTGGCGACCACCAGCACGTCGGCCTGCTCGACCGTGGCCAGGGCCTGCTCGGCGGCGGCGGGCAGCTGCGAGCGCCACAGGGCACCGGCCAGCTGCGGGGCCAGATCACCCAGTTCGACCAGGTGCGGTTCGCTCGGCACGTGCTCGCCGATCAGGTCCAGCAGGTGTTCGCACAGGGTGGCGGCGCGCGAGGGGCGCTGCAGGCCACCGGAGACGGCGACGATACGGAGGGGGCGGTGGGGAGAAAGCATGACCCGATGCTAGTCAGCCCTTCCCATGACGTAAAATGGTTTTACTTCACACATCCATGAGTGGGATTCATCGACATGCTGGAACGAATCCACCTGAGCATCGTCCAGCAGGTCGAACTGCAGGGCTCGCTGACCGCCGCCGCCGGCGTGCTGAACCTGACCCAGTCGGCGCTGAGCCACAGCATGAAGAAGCTGGAGCAGCAGCTGGGCACCGATGTCTGGCTGCGCGAGGGCCGCAGCCTGCGCCTGACCCAGGCCGGCCAGTACCTGCTGGCGGTGGCCAACCGGGTGCTGCCGCAGCTGGACCTGGCCGAGGAACGGCTGGGCCAGTTCGCACAGGGCGAGCGCGGTTCGCTGCGCATCGGCATGGAATGCCACCCCTGCTACCAGTGGCTGCTGAAGATCGTCTCGCCCTACCTTGCGTCGTGGCCGGACGTGGATGTGGACGTGAAGCAGAAGTTCCAGTTCGGTGGCATCGGTGCCCTGTTCGGCTACGAGATCGACCTGCTGGTAACCCCCGACCCGCTGTTGAAGCCGGGCCTGAAGTTCGTTCCCGTGTTCGATTACGAGCAGGTGCTGGTGGTGGCCAAGGACCACGCGCTGGCCAAGGTGGAGTACGTGAAGCCACGGCAGCTGACCCAGGAAGTGCTGATCAGCTACCCGGTGCCGTTCGAGCGCCTGGACATCTACAACCAGTTCCTGCTGCCGGCCGGGGTCACCCCGCGCCGCCACAAGGCCATCGAAACCACCGACATCATGATGCAGATGGTGGCCAGCGGCCGCGGCGTGGCCGCCATGCCGCGCTGGCTGGTGGAGGAGTACGCGGCGCGCATGGACGTGGTGCCGGTGCGCCTGGGTGCCAAGGGCATCCCCAAGCAGATCTACCTGGGCGCGCGCGAGGCGGACACCGGCATCGACTACCTGCAGGCCTTCGTTGAACTGGCACGGGGCAGCTCGATTGCCGGCACGCTGCGCGGGGCCAAGTGATGCCTGCAGCCACCACGCAGGCTGCACGCGCCTTCATCGATGCCTGTTCGCTGGAGGTGAGTGCGAAGGCCATGCCCGCGTTGCACGCCGAAGCAGCCCGCATCGCACCCGGCACGACCATTTCCATTCCTTACCTGGCCAGCGAGGACGACGACGCGCGGATTGCTGCCGCGGGCCGCGTGCGCGAGCTGGGGCTGCAGCCGATGCCGCACCTGTCGGCACGCCGCATCGGGTCGCTGGCAGCGCTCGAGCGGTTCCTCGCGCGTGCGGCAGGCGAGGCCGGTGTCGAGCAGTGCCTGCTGGTTGCCGGTGATCTGGCCACGCCCGCCGGCCCGTTTGCCGACAGCGCGTCCCTCATCGACACCGGCCTGCTGGAACGCGCAGGCATCAAGGTGGTTGCCGTCGGCGGGCACCCGGAAGGCCATCCGGTGATGGGCGCTGACGAGCGCTGGCAGGTGCTGGAGCGCAAGTGCCAGGCCATCCAGGCGCGTGGCATGGCGCCGAAGATCATCACCCAGTTCGCCTTCGATGCCGACATCGTGCTGGCCTGGCTGGATACGCTGCGCGCGCGTGGCATCGGCCACCCGGTGCTGGTGGGTGTGCCCGGGCCGGCCAGCGTCAGCCGCTTGCTGCGCTATGCGGCGATGTGCGGCGTGGGGGCCAGCGCATCGATGCTGGCGCGGTATGGCATCTCGATCGGCCGGTTGCTGGGTACCGCCGGGCCGGATGTGTTCGTGGATCGCCTGGTGGGAGGCCTGACCGAAGCGCATGGGCAGGTCAGCCCGCACCTGTTCCCGTTTGGTGGCATCGCGCCGTCGCTGGACTGGGTGGCGCAGTACCGCGTGCGCGTCGGTTCGCAGAAGCGCTGAAACCGCGCAGGCACAGAACAAGGCACACCCGATCGGCCGCCTCGGCAAGCCGGAAGAAATCGCCGGTGGCGTGGTGTTCCTCGCCTCCTCGGCGCCCAGCTTCATGACCTGCGACGAGCTGGTGATCGACGGCGGCTTCAGTCAGGTCTGAATCAGCCAGGTCTGAACGAAGTTGCCATGGCGGACTGCGGTTCGCCATGGCAACGCAGCAACGCGGAGCTGCAGGGCCTTACTTGCTGGCCGAGCGCGAACCCTTCTCGTCGCTGTGCGCGGCATCGGCACGGCTCTGCGCAAACGCAGGGAAGGTCTTCTCGATCGAATCCTTGTCCGGCAGCACGTAGAACACACCGCCCTTATCGAACGTCGACTGCACCACCTGCTCATAGAAACCGGGGCTGACATTGATGCAGCCATGGGTCACGCGGTTGTCGTCCGGCGTCGGCGTTGCCAGCCGCTCGGCACGCTTTTCCTTCGGGGTGCCCGGCGGCAGCGGGTGCATCGAGACGGCGGAATCGTAGTCCACCCACAGCACGCGGCCGGCGTCGTCGGACGGGCCGTAGCCACCAATGAAGCGGCCTGCAGGGGTCGTGCGGTCGTGGCCGGGAATCGCGCTCAGCGCGACCTTGGCCACGTTCGGGGCGGAGTGATCGCCCTTGGCCGAACCAAACAGTGCGGGTGCAGCGCCGCGCAGCTTGCCGTCGCTGCCGAAGACCAGCACCTGTGCGGCGGCCTTGTCCATGATCGCGAACGGATAGCCCTGGCTGTCCTTGCTGGCGACCACCCAGCCGGCGAGTTCGATCACCGTCTCGGACACCTCCTGTCCTTCCGGCAGCTCATCGACGGCAGCCGTGGGTTGCGTAGCGGCATCCTTGGCGCCCTTGGCGCTGGCCACGCCGGTACCGGCCAGTGCCAGCGCAAGGGTCAGCGCGACGCAGGCGGTGCGGATTGCGGGGGATGTGTACGTACGGATGGCGCGGTTCCTCGGATGAATACGGTGATTCAAGGGAGCCAGTGGCCGGGGGAGACCACTGGTTCCCGGTTCAGCTTAGCCGCGCGGGGTGCGGCGGGGAGCGGATTCGAGCTGCTGCACGCGACCTTCGATCTGGTCCAGGCGCTGGTTGGCCTGCTGGGCGGACTGGTTGGCGGACTCGGCGCTCTGCGCCGCGCCCTGGACCTTCACGTCAAGCGCGTCGAGGCGCGTGTTGACCTTCGCGAAGTCTTCTTTGTAGCTGGCGCACGCGCCGAGGCTGAGGGCAAGGATTGCCACGCCGAGGGGACGAGCGATCTTCAGGTGCTGCGTGGAAAGGGTCATTGCATTCCCTCCTTCGTCTGGGGAGTCTGGAATATAGCGGGCTTTTTGTTAGTTCCATGAATGCCTTTTCAGCTGCAGTTCGCGGACGTGCAGACACTGTGAAGAGCGCGCAGTCATGTTCGATTTGCCGCGAATTCAGCCGCCTGCGATGCACATGTGCTAATGCCGATGACGCCTGAATGAGTGGAGTGTTCGCTGCGCGATGCCATCGCATGGCGCAGATGCATCGCCACGTGCGTGCTGCACATCCGTTGTGCATTTGTGGCGAGCAGAGGCCGCTGATAGCCTGATCAACTGCACATGATGTTGCCGCATCAATCAACGCGTCGAACGTATCGCCAGCACACTGCCAGTGCGATCAGGAATGTCATCGGCAGCGACCACGCAATCCAGGTTGACAGCTGCCGGAACAGTGCCGGTCCGTGCAGGATGCGATCGTAGTACGAGGCGTCGAACAGCACGAACCCATGCGGCAGGAACACGGTGATGATCGGCGTAGGCACCGGCGCTGCCATCAGGGCGAACACGAAGGCGAGCAGCACGACGACAGCGGCCGAGCGGATGCCCCTGCGACGCAGGGCGCGAAGCGCGATATGGAGCGCAAGCGCAAACGGTGAAGCGAGTGCTGCCCAGAGCAGCAGCACACCGGCAAAGGCGAGGATGTGCGGCATGCCTGCTCCCAGGTGGTGTGATCGATCAGCGGGGTGGCGGTGCGACGGGGCAGGCGACAGTGGCTTCAAGCCGGTAGCCGCCAGGGACATCCGCAGGCAGCGGCCGTCCCGACAGAAGGCGCAGCGTAGCGTGGAGGCTGGCAGCGGTACAGCAGGCGGCCCGTTTCCACTCGACTGCTAGACTGTCCGCCCCCTGCCTCATGGATGGATGCATGGCTGTCCAGCGCCTCAAGCCTCTGCCGAAGAAGGACATTGCAGCGTTGCGCGCGCGCTGGACCCCGGACCTCGTGCCGAACCTCTCCCATCCACGGCGCAAGCATGACTGGCGCGACAAGACCATCAGCAACCGCCACTGGGACCCGTCGCCGTTCGGCACAACGGCCGATGGCCGGCTGGACTATCGCGGGTTTCCTTATCCGGTTCCGCACTACCAGAACCTGCAGTCCGTGGATCTTTCCCATGCCCAGGAGGGCGGCGGGGCGACCTTCCTGACCTACGCCGTCATGCAGGACTGCGATTTCACCGGTGCAGCGCTGGGGAACGTTTCGGAAACGCTCATCCGTTGCTGCTTCAATCGGTCCGAGTTCATCCACGTCACACTCGGCGGCACGTTCGATGGGTGCAGCTTCGTGCAGGCAAAGCTGCGCAAGTGTGGTTCAACGGCCACCTTCACTGATTGCGATTTCCGCGATGCCAACCTGTCAGGCACGGATTTCTCGCGAGCGCGCTTCGTACGCTGCATCTTCGATGGCGCCAGCTTCAAGGGATGCGACCTGCACAAGGCGGTGTTCGTCGGGTGCCGGCCCAGCGAGGAGCAGCTGGCCGCCTGCTACGAGAACGGGGGCATCCGCTTCGAGGATGACACTGGCCAGCAGGTAAGCGTGGAGACGCCACCGGCAGCGGAAGATCCGGTGATCGAGGCGTGGGACCGGCTTGCGCAGCGGCTGGCGGGCCAATCCTAGGCATCGCCGCCTGGACATCGCTGCCCGGGCCCTTGGCACGCGGGCGTTCCAGGGCCACGGGCCACGTTTGCTATCATGCGCGCCAATGGCCGCCCGCCCGATGCTGATCGTGCGCCTGCGCATCCTCCTTCCTCGAAAGGGGACGCATCTGCGGCCATTCGCAGCGAAACCTTGCCCGGCCAGGCGCCGCCTGCCACCCGGGCCCCCGTACTGATCGAATAAGGAAGGCCGGCCGCATGCCTGCGGCCGTAATACATGAAATCACCTGCAACTTCGCGTCCCGGGTTGATCCCGGTGCTGGCCCTTCTGCTGGTCGGCCTCAACCTGCGCCCGGTGCTGGCCGTGGTCAGCCTGCTCACCGATTCCATCCGTGCCAGCAACGGCATGAGTTTCGAACAGATCGGCTGGCTCACCAGCCTGCCGATGATGGCCATGGGCCTGATCGCCATGGCCGGTGGCCTGGTCTATCGCCTGGGTTATCGGCGCGGCGTGGCCATCGGCCTGGCGCTCACTGCGGCTTCGGCACTGGCCAAGCTGGCCTCGCATGAACCGCTGTGGCTGATGGGCTCCAGCGTGGCCGCAGGCCTGGGCATCGGCATCGTGCAGTCGCTCATTCCCGGCTACATCAAGACCCGCTTCCCGCACCGCGTCGATCTGCTGATGGGCCTGTACGTGAGCATGATCATGGGCGGCGCGGCGCTGGCCGCCGCCAGCGCGTCGGCCCTGCTGCATTGGCTGGACTGGCAGGGCACGATGGCGTTCTGGGCGGTGCTGGCCATCGCCGGCATCGCGCTGTGGCTGCCCAACAGCGGGCATGCCGACGCACCGGCCGCCAGCGCGTCTGCCAACGCCGGCAAGCCAGCGGCCTTCCGGCCCTGGCAGCATGGTCGCACCTGGTTGCTGGTCGCCCTGTTCTGCGTGTCCAGCAGCTGCTACACGCTGTGCCTGGCGTGGATCGCGCCGTACATGATGGAAGCGGGCGTGCGCGCCAACGAGGCCGGTTTCATGCTGGCGGCGTTGAGCCTGTCCGAGGTGGCCGGTGGCTTCCTCGTCTCCTGGCTGGCGCCGCGCTTCCGCGACCGCCGCGTGCTGCTGGCGCTGTTCCTGGCCGCCACCGCACTGACCTACGTGCTGATCGGCGTGGCGCCGATGTATGCGCCGTGGCTGATGATGTGCCTGCTCGGCCTGTCGATCGGCGGCTTGTTCCCGATGACCCTGATCCTGGTGATGGACCACTGCAGCCAGCCGGCCAAGGCGGGCATCCTTGTGTCGTTCGTGCAGGGCGTGGGCTATCTGGTCGGCGGCGTGCTGCCCTTCGTGGCCGGTTCGATCCGCGACACCGTGGGCGACCTCAGCGTGGCGTGGGTGGCGATGGCCTGCGTGACGGCCGCAGCGCTGGTGCTGGCGGCACGGGCAACCCCGGCCAGCGCGGAGCGCTTTGACGCGCGTTGATCGTGCATGATGCAGCGGCGTGGCGTCTGGCCACCGGCTGCCAGGGAAGGTGAATCAATGGATGGGATGCCGGCGCGGCAGATCCGCGCGCACTACGATGACCGCGTGATCCGCGTATACCAGGCCTACTCCGATGCCATCGCCGACAGTGCGCTGGAGCGGCAGACCTTTGTCTCGCCGCCGTTCAAGATGGAACGGATGACATGGATAAAACCGTCCTTCCTCTGGATGATGTATCGCGCCGGGTGGGGCGAGAAGGAGGAAGGCCAGAAGCGGATCCTGGCAATCGACATCCGTCGCGACGGTTTCGAGTGGGCGCTGACCCATGGCTGCGACAGCCGTGCCGAGACCGGGATGGATGCGGCGGCGTGGGAGCAGCTCAAGGCTCGCTCCCCGGTTCGCATCCAGTGGGATCCCGAACGCGATCTGCTGCTGCGGCCGTTGCCCCACCGCGCGATCCAGATAGGTCTCGGCAGGGAGGCCGTGCGTGCCTATGTCGATGAATGGATTCAAGGCATCACCGATGTGACGGCGCAGGCACACGCCATCCATGCGCTGGTGAAGGCGGGAAGGATGGAGGAAGCGCAGTCTGCGCTGCCCCGCGAGCGGGCCTATCCCTGGGGCTAGGCGCAGCCGCTCAGCCTTCGTAGAAGTAACGGCGGCGATCACGCGACCACTGCTCGATCTCCGCCTGTGAATCCTCGGGCAGGCACTCTTCGATGTAGTCAGCGGCTTCGTCGGCGCCTTGCTGTCGCAGGTACTCGATGGTCTGCACGGCACCGGCACCCACCATGTTCTCGACATCGAAGCCGCAGCCGGTATCCATGTTCAGATGCTTGGCGACCCACATCGACTCGACGTCGCGCAGGTCTGCAACATGGAACAGCAGATAGGCGCACCAGTAGAGGTTCTCGAAGTACTCCTGGTCGCCTTCGCTTTTCCTGTACTCCATCTCCCGGCGAAAGATCTCCTGCAGAAGTGGCTGATGCTGCTTCGCATCCTCCGGAAGGATGTTGCGAAGTGCCTGTTCCCGCGAAGAAGGGGAGTGGATATCAGCTTCTGTCATGGATCGAACCGGGCGGGAGACGGGCCAGCGGTGGATGCTAGCAGCGCGACCGGTGCTCGCCAGCGAGCGTGGGAACATGACGTCGCCACGGCCTCGACAGAGTTCCCTGAACAGCAACTTCATTCATGTACTGGTCAGTTCAATATTCAGGGTCGATTTCATCAGCAAACGGATAATTCACACCTGTCGACCGCCTCTTCTCTCTCCCTCTCCCGGGGAGGCGGCCGGCGAAACCAAAAATAATTAAAGGTGTGTCCCGATGAACAAGAATTCGCTGCTTGCCCTGGGTCTGCTGGCTGCCCTGCCGTTCGCTGCATCGGCTGCCGATGGCCTGTCGTACAACTACGTTGAAGGCGGTTACGTGAACACCGATGCCAAGGGCGGCGACGCCGATGGCTGGGGCGTCAAGGGCTCGGTTGCCGTGCACCCGAACTTCTCGGTCTTCGCTGATTACAGCAAGCAGGAAACCGACACCTTCAAGAACGACGTTGACCAGTGGCGCATCGGCGCCGGCTACAACTACGGCATCGCACCGAACACCGACCTGGTGGCTCGTGTTGCGTACCAGAAGTTCGACATGAAGCACGGCCTGGACTTCAACGGCTACTCCACCGAAGTGGGCCTGCGCACTGCCTTTACCCCGAACCTGGAAGGCTACGCGCTGGCCGGCTACGAGGATTACAGCAAGAAGCACGGCATCAACCCGGAAGGTGAGTTCTACGGCCGCGTCGGCGCCACCGCCAAGTTCACCCCGAACTGGGGCCTGAGCGGCGAAGTGAAGCTGGCCAAGGCCGGCGACCGCGAGTGGTTCGTGGGCCCGCGCTTCACCTGGTAAGAACAGCAATGCAGTAAAAGCGCGTTACCGGCGTGTGCTCTCTCTCTCTCCCACACGCCACCGAAGCCCGGCCTTGCGCCGGGCTTCTTTTCTTGTGGATTACGGTTGGGCTTCCACCAGGCCCAGCCGCAGCAGGCTCTCGGCGGTGGCCACGATGGCGTCCTCGCGCGAACGCGGTGCCCAGCCCAGCAGGCGCTGCGCCTTTTCGCTGGTGGCATTCATCGTGCGGCCCAGCAGCGGCACCGAACCACGCAGCGCCGGGTCCTTCAGCGCACCCAGGCGTACCACCCAGTTGGGGATGACCCGCGTGCTGACCTTGTCGGCGGCTGCGCCCAGGCGCTGCTTCAGGACCAGCGCCACTTCACCCAGCCACAGGCTGTCGCCGGCGATGGCGATGAAGCGCTCGCCATTGGCGGCCGGGTGGGTCATTGCGCGCAGGTGCAGGTCGGCCACGTCGCGGACATCGACGAAGCCGCAGTTGATCTTCGGCGACCCCTTCTGGCCCTGCAGCAGGTTGCGCACCAGGCGGATGGAATGTGAGTAGTCGCCGCCCAGTACCGGGCCGAGCACGGCGGTGGGATTGACCACCGACAGCTGCAGGCCGTTGCCCTCGCGCGCAATGAAATCCCACGCAGCGCGCTCGGACAGGGTCTTGGACTTCTGGTACAGCCAGACATCGCCGGACAGATCGCTCCAGTCGGTTTCATTGAAGGGCCGGCCGATGTCGCCGTGGCCGGCGCAGATGGCACCGAAGGCCGAGGTCAGCACCACCCGTTGCACGCCGGCATCGCGCGCGGCGCGCAGCACGCGCAGGTTGCCGTCCACGGCCGGGCGCACCCATTGCTCCTCGCGGGTCTGTTCGCCGGTGGGCGTGGGCGAGGCGCCATGCATCACATGGCTGCAGCCGGCAACGGCTTCGGCCCAGCCCTCGTCGCGGCCGAGGTCGGCCACCACGAAACTGAGGCGATCACCCGGTTCGGCGCCGCCGACCTTCAACTGTTGGCGCACCTCCGCCTCGCGAGACAGCGAGCGCACGGTGGTGCGGACGTCGTAGCCCGCCGCCAGCAGGGCCAGGATGCAGTGCTGGGCGATGAAGCCGGTGCCACCGGTCACCAGGACGGTCGTTTTCATGGGAACTCTCCAGATACGTGGGGGATGGGCAAGCCACCCCGACGGGAATCCGGCGGTGCAGGCGGCTATGTCTACAGCTGTATACATGCGTTGTCCGCTATTGTCTACAGCTGTATACTTAACGCATGAACACACCTGCCACGCCGTCCCCCGGCAAACCCCGCCAACGTGACGCCGAAGCCACCCGCGAGGCGATCCTGGTCTCTGCCCGTCGGGCGTTCGCCCAGTCCGGCTATGACGGGGCCGGGGTACGTGAGATCGCCGCAGGGGCCGGGGTGACGGCGATGATGGTCAACCGCTACTTCGGCTCGAAGGAGCAGCTGTTTGCCGAGGTGGTGGAGAACACCATGACCCAGGGCAGCCTGATTGCCGGCGGCATCATGGACCAGCCGGAACCGGGCAAGGCGCTGGCGCGTGCGCTGGTGAAGATGACCCGCGCCGATGCGACGCCGATGGACGGTTTCCTGATCACCTTCCATTCGGCATCGAGCCCGTTGGCGGCGGAGATCGGCCGCGACAAGATCGCCGCGCATCACCTCAAGAGGGTGGCCGCCTCACTGCAGGGCACGCTGCCGGCCGAGCGCGCCGCGCTCATCCTGGCGATGATTTCCGGCTTCCAGGTGATGCGGCAGATGATCGCGCTGCCGGCCCTTGCCGACGCCGACGAGGATGAACTGGCCGAGCTGCTGGGCGCGGTGTTCGAGCGGCTGATCAGGTTGCCCGCAGCCGAGCCGAGGGATCAGTCCACCGCCGTGCCATAACTCTCGGCGAGGATGGCCTTGTACTCGGCCAGTGACGGCAGGCCCATCGCGCTGCGCCGCGCGTCCAGGCCGGGCATGTCTTCGGTGGGGCGCAGGCGCATCACGCCGTCGTCGCCCTGCACGAACTGGCTGCCGTAGCGCTGCGGCTTGCCCTGGGCCACCAGCACGCGGTCGGTGAGCAGGGCTACGTCGGCACGGTCGGCTTCACCCGTTCTGGCGGCGTGTTCGATCAACGGCAGCACCTCGGCCTGGAAGGCAGGATCCTGGTCGGCGTGCTGCACCAGCAGCCATGCGGCCTTGGCGCCATCACGACCGACCTTCGAACGCGTCGGCCAGCCCTTCGCAGCAATCACGGTCTTCAACCATTGCGCATTGGCCTTGGCCACGGGAGCGGTGTCTTTGAATGCATCGGCGCCCCCGGCCGCGATCGCGGCGTGCTGCGCGGCCTGGTCGCGGGCTTCGCGATCCAGCAGTTCCCTGCGCAAGGGTTCGTCCATCAGCGCGGCACGCTGTTTCTGGGTCGCTTCCGCGCGCGCCAGCATCTGCGTCCAATCCGGTTCGGCACGCAGGGCATTCAGGCCGGGGCGATCCTTGTGCAGCAGATCATCGAGGGGAAGGCGGTCCTGGTCGAGCAGGGCGACGGCGTAGGCCATCGCCGCGGGATGGTCGCCGGTGGCGGCAGTGCACTCGACCAGCAGCAGCTCGCCGCCATCGGGAAAGCTTGCCCCGTTGCGATACATCGCGCCGAGGGTATCGGCGCAGCCCTTGAAGTCGTCGTTGCCGTAGCGCTGCACTGCGTCGAAAAAGCTGCCGGTGTCGGCGGCGCAGGCGCCGTTGGCCGTGCCCAGCAGCAGCGCAAGCAGTGCCGGCGCCAGGCGGGTCATGCGGATCGATGCCATCGTGTCTTCCTCCATGAAGGGGCGCAGACCCTGTCAGCACAGGCATCCGGCCAGGTAAGCGCAGTGTGCCAGCGTTGGCCGCTACGCGCCTGCCTGCGCCACAATGCGCCATGGCCTTCGATCCCAGCGCAACCTCCCTTGCCGGCACTGGTGCGGCTTACCAGGAGCACCCTGCGCCGGCCGCGCTGCGCGGCGCCTTCGGCCAGCTGTGGCAGAGCCAGTTGGATGCCGATGCCAGCGGCAGCATCACCGTGCTGCCCGATGGCTGCGTGGACATCCTGTGGCGGAACGGCGTGCTGTTCGCTGTCGGTCCCGACCGCGTTGCCGCGCACCCGCAGCTGGCGCCGGGGGCACAGGTACTGGGCGCGCGCTTCCAGCCGGGGCAGGCCCAGGCCGCGCTCGGTATTTCGTTGGCAGACATGCTGGGCCAGGCGATTCCGTTGGCCGAGCTGAAGGGCCGTTGGGCCAAGGATGTGGCCGATGCAGTGGGCGATGCACCGCCACACCGGCGCATGCAGCGGTTGGCGACCCTGCTGCACCCCCACATGGGGCAGCCGACCGATGACCTCGCGGCACTACGGGCGAAGGCCCTGTTCCGTGGTCTGGCCGAGGGCAGCAGCATCGACGCTCTCGCCGAGCACCTGGACCTGCACCCGCGATCGCTGCGCCGCCTCAGCCAGCAGCAGTTCGGCTACGGGGCGAAGACCCTGCAGCGCATCCTGCGCCTGCAACGCTTCCTGCGCGGCTGCCGCAGCGATGCGACGTTGGCCATGGCCGCGCGTGCTGCAGATGCCGGCTATGCCGACCAGGCCCACCTCTCGCGGGACGCGCGTGAACTGGCCGGGATGACGGCCACTGCCCTGTGGCTGCAGTGGACACGCTGACTGTCCGTTTCGTTCAAGACCCTGCGCCGCTGCTGGTCGATGCTGCGCGCTCCCAGCAGGAGCGCCACCATGAGCCACACCCCTGACCGCGACGCCGAGCGCCGCATCGACAACATCGAGTTCAACGTCGCCGACATCGCGCGCAGCAAACACTTCTACGCGCAGGTGTTCGGTTGGCGCTACACCGATTACGGCCCGGCCTACACCGAGTTCGACGATGGTCGCCTGAAGGGCGGCTTCGTGGCCGACGCGCCGGTGCGTGCGCAGGGCGGAGCGCTGGTCATCCTCTACTGCGCCGATCTGGCCGCGGCCGAACAGCGCGTTCTGGCAGCCGGAGGTGACGTGGTACAGCCGGTGTTCGCTTTCCCCGGTGGCCGCAGATTCCACTTCCGCGATCTGGATGGCTACGAGCTGGCAGTCTGGAGCGACATGGACTGAAGCGTGCAGTAGCGCCACGCCGCGCGGGGCTGCTTCCCCATCCACGCATGGCGTGGATCTACTGCAGTTGTGCCTCCAGCTCGGCCAGACGGTCCAGCCGGTGCTGCCGGCGGCGGCCAGCCCATGCGCCAGCCAGTGCCACCACCACGACGACCGCGCCGTTCAAACCCAGGTTCAGCGCCCAGGTCTGAGGCGGCAGTGCACCGGGGGTGTCGGGCCCCGCCTGCATCGCGGTGAGCGCCATCCACACCAACCCCGCCCAGACTGCCAGGGAAAGCCAGATGTTGACCCGCCAGATCTGCATCGAGATGCGCGCGCGCTGGCGCTCGAACGCCAGCAGTGCGGCCGGAGCCAGGCCGCGGCTGCGCCACTGTCGCCGCCGCTGCACGAAGATCCAGCCAGCCACGGCCAGCACGAACGCGATCAGGCCCCACAGCAGACCATGCTCGATCAGCTTGCGCGGATCGAGCAGGGCGCGGACGCAGTTGGCCACGGCCACCACGGTGATCAGCAGTTCAATGGCCGATCGCAGGCGGATCCAGCGGCTGCGACGCTCCGCCTCGCGCTGCAGTGCGGCCACATCCACCGCGGGTGGGGCGGGCTGCTGCTGCCACAGGGCCTGCAGGTCGCTCCACTCCGGGTTGTCGGTTGCCGGTTTCATCGGGTGCCTCCCATCCGCTCACGTAGTTGCCGGCGTGCGCGGCTCAGGCGCTGGGCAACGGTGTTCTCTTCAAGGGCCAGTGCCTGGCCGATCTCGCGCTGCGAAAAGCCCTCCAGGGCAAGAAGCACTACCTGGCGCAGGCCCAATGGCAGCTGCTGCACCGCCCGCAGCAGGGTGTCCTGCTGCTGGGCGCGCGCGGCCTGCTGCTGAGGGTCTGCATCGGGATCGGGAAGTTGGTCGTCCAGCGCGCTGCCGCGATGGCGCTGCTCACTGGCCAGTGCATCCATCGCACGGTTGTGCGCCACCCGCGCGATGAAGGCGCGCAGCGTGCCTTCTTCGCCACGCCAGCGTGGCAGCGCCTGCCACAAGGCGATGCTGATCTCCTGCAGCAGGTCGTCGCGACGCGCCGGCTCGCGCGCGTAGCCGCCGGCCATGCGTGCGAGCAGGGGCCAATGCGCCTGCAGCACCTCTGCGATGTCGATGGACTGCGTCCTGCCCACCCGCGCTCCTCAGCCGATGCCGTCCGCGAAGGCGTCGCGGTAGATCCAATAGGATACGTAGCCGAGAAGCAGCAGGGGCAGCAGCAGCCACGGCTGGTACGGCAGCGCCAGCAGCAACACCGCATTGAGCAGCAGGTAGGCACCGAGCGGACGCCAGCCTTCGCGCAGCAGCCGCAGGTTGTCGCGCAGGGCAGCCCGTGCAGGGATGCCATCCAGCAGCGCACGCGGCAGTGTGGTCAGCAGCAGCATGCCCAGCGGCAGGCCGCTGGCCAGCACCAGGGCGATCTGCAGGCGAGTGACCGTGGTGGCCAGCACCGCGCTGTCACCCAGAGCGAAGGCACCCGCGGCCGCAGGCCCGGCCAGCGCGCCGGCCATCGCCACCTGGCCGGCGAAGACCACTGCCGAGAGCAGCGCCAGTACCGCGACCGTCGCGAGACGTGCACGCAGCCGGCGGCCAGCCTGCAGCGGCGCGAAGCGCCCACCGCGGACGAACTGATCCAGCATCAGCAGGGCCCACATCGATACCAGTGGCACCACCAGCTTGGACACCACGACGCCGGCGACCGGCACGCCCAGCTGCAGCACGAGTTCCACCAGCATCGGCAGCAGCGCCAGCAGGAACAGCCGCAGCGGTGCGCGCCGCAGCATGCCCGCGCTGCGCGCAAGCCAGTGCAGGAGGCGACCGGTGGGCCAGCGGCGGCCTGGTAGAACGGTACTGGCGGCGATGTCCGGGGCGTGCATGCGGGCTCCAAGCGTCGTGTAGTGATGATTGAAGACGCCGCCGGCGGGAAAAACCTGACATCGATCCGCATCACGCCGACCCGTGTGGCCGCGCCGAACTGAGAACCCAACGCTTCGGTAGCGCCACGCCATGCGTGGATGCTCTCCCCAGCCACGCATGGCGTGGCTCTACTGCAGCTCCACCATCTGCAGGGGGGCTTCCGCTAGAATCGCCCGCACTTCGCCCCGCGCGACGCGCCCGCCCCACGCCAGCAGGATGTACCGTGAATTCCCAGCCCGCACCGATCACCGCCCTCAACCACACCCTCGACAACGAGCCGCAGCAGATCACCGCGCCGTTGACCCACTCGGCCGCGTTCCTGGTGCTGAAGGTGAAGGACGATGCCGGTTCCATCGCCAGGGTGCGCGAGGTGCTGGGCAGCAGCGATGACCTGATCAAGAACACCGCCATCCGCGATATCGAGCGCACCTTCACCTGCAACGTGGCCATCGGCCACCGCGTGTGGAAGCCGTTGGTGGGCACCGCGCCGCCGCGCGAGCTGAAGCCGTTCCGCGAGATCAAGGGCGCCACGCATACCGCCGTGTCCACCCCGGGTGACCTGCTGTACCACGTGCGTGCGCGCACGATGGACCTGATCGTGGCCTTCGAGCGCAACCTGCTGATGGCCTTCGGCGATGCCGTGGAAACGGTCGATGACGTGGCCGGCTTCCGCTACTTCGATGGCCGTGACCTGCTGGACTTCGTCGATGGCACGGCCAACCCGGAAGGGCTGTCGCTGCCCGAAGCCACCCTCGTCGGCGACGAAGACCCCGAGCATGCCGGCGGCAGTTACGTGGTGGTGCAGAAGTACCTGCACAACCTCGATGCGTGGCGCGCCCAGAAGACCGAGGCGCAGGAGGCCATCATCGGCCGCACCAAGCACGACAACATCGAACTGGACGATGCCCCGGCCGACGCGCAGAAATCGCACAAGACGCTCTGCACCATCGAGGATGCCGATGGCGAGCACGAGATCCTGCGCGACAACATGCCCTTCGCCAACCCGGGCCGCGGCGAGTACGGCACCTACTTCATCGGTTACACGCGCCGCCTGTGGGTGATCGAGCAGATGCTCGAGCGCATGTTCATCGGCAACCCCGCGCCGCTGCACGACCGCATCCTGGATTTCTCCACCGCCACCACCGGCGTCACCTTCTTCGCGCCCTCGCGCAAGGTGCTGGCCGACCTGGGCGACTGACCCTCACGCCACGCGTGAAGGCCATGTCCCGTAGATCCACGCCATGCGTGGATGAGCGCGCGCAAAGCAGTCGAGCAAGCTCGACTCTACCGGTCCTCGCGCGCCGCAGCGCTCCACGCGCGCAGGCCGAACGCGGCCAGGCCCAGGAAGAACACGTACAGCGCCGCGGTCACGTGCAGCGACTTGAACAGGTACGCGCCCACATAGACCACGTCCACCGCGATCCACACCCACCAGCACGCCACATGGCGGCGCGCCTGCCACCACTGGCCGACCAGGCTGAGCGCGGTCAGCATCGCATCCAGCCACGGCAGCGCCGCATCGGTGAAGGTGTGCATGGCGGTGCCCAGGGCGATGCCACCGCACAGGCCGAGGGCCAGGTCGCGCAGCGCCTTGCCGCGCGCCAGTGGCACGATGCGGATGCTGCCCTCGTCGGCGGCATGCTGGCGCCAGTTGATCCAGCCATAGACCAGGAAGCCACCGAAGGCGACCTGCAGCAGCGTGTCCGAGTACAGCTTGGCCTCGGCGAACACCAGGCCGTACAGCGCCACCGACAGCAGGCCCACCGGCCACGCCACCAGCCGGCGGCGGGCCATCAGCCAGACGCCGAGCACGCTGCACAGCGCTGCGGTCCACTCGAGCAGGACGCCGCTCACAGTGCGAACGTCACCGACAGGCGGGCCTGCCGCGGTGCGCCGGGGAACAGGTAGTAATCACCACCGCTGCTGCCGGTATCGCGCCAGTAGAAGCGGTTGAACACGTTGTCCACCGACAGGTTCCAGGTCACCGCACGTTCGTGCAGGCGATGCTGGAAGCGCAGGCCGGCATCGAACACCGAGTAGTCCGGCGCGCGCACGCCACCATCGGCGCGGGCGACGTTGGAGGAGGCATAGCGCCAGCCGCCGGTCACGTCCAGGCCCTGCACGAAGGGCAGCGCATAGGCCAGGTGCACGCTGGCGCGCACCTTGGGCACGTTCACCAGCTGGTGGCCCTCATAGGCCGGCGTACCGGCATCGCGCGCACGCGCCTGCAGCACGCTGGCACTGGCCACGATCTGCAGGGCATCGGTCAGCTGGCCGTTGGCGGTCAGCTCCAGGCCGGTGTGGGTCTGCGTGCCCTGCTGCACGAAGGTGTAGCCGGCCTCGCTGTCGTCCGGCTGGGCGAACTGGTACGGCTGGGCGATGCGGAACAGTGCCGCGCCCACGGTCAGTGTGTCGGCCGGGACGTACTTCACGCCCACTTCCAGCTGCCGCGACTGCACCGACGGCAGGAATTCATCGGCATTGGAGGTCCAGAACGGGGCCTCCTGGCCCAGCGAGATGCCGCGCACGTAGCTGCCGTAGACGTTGAGCTGGTCGTTGGCCTTCCACACCAGCGCGGTCTGCGGCAGGAAGCGCGACAGGCGGCTCTGCCGCTGCGGGGTGCCGCGCTTGTCATAGGCACGCTCGTCCAGGCGCACGAAACGGCCACCGGCCAGCCACTGCCAGTCATCACCGAGGCTGATGCGGTCCAGCGCGAACACGGACGTCTGGCGGCTGTCGAGGCGGCGCGCGGACGGGCCGGGCTGCAGCGGCGAGGGCGCGTACACCGGCACCTGTGCGTCGTGGATGTTGCTGCTGCCCACGTACTCGTTGACGCTGGGGCGGCGGTCGACGGTGCGGCGGAAATGGTCGGCGCCGACGGTCAGTTCATGGCTGATGCTGCCGGTGTCGAAGCGGCCGCGCAGTTCGGCGCGCGCCTGCTGGTTGCGGCGGGTGTCGTCCGGGCTGCGGTAGTCGTAGATGTCGTAGTCGCCATTGGGCGCGAAGTAGTTGCCCGGCGTGCTGCCATCGGCGCACTGCGCGGTGTAGTAGCAGCCATAGGCGAAGGCCACGTTGTCATCGATGACCGAGCGGCTGTAGCCCACCGACACGCGCGACTGCCAGCGCTCGTTGAAATCGTAGGTGTGCAGCGCGGTAATGTTGGTGCTGGCGATATCCACCGGTCGCTGCCACGGCTGGTAGCCCAGCAGGTGCTTGCGGTCGACGCCGCGCGGCAGCTCGCTGGCGCCCAGCAGCTGGTAGCCGGACACCGAGCGCTGCGTGCTGGTCTGGTAGTTGGCATCCACTTCCAGCTTGCCGCGTTCGCCGATCAGCCAGTCCGCCGCCAGCGAGTAGAAATTGCGGTTGCCGTCGGCATGTTCGACGTAGGAATGGCTGGCATCCCAGGCGGCATTGAGGCGCACGCCAAAACGCGGCGTGATCCAATGGCCGATATCGGCGGCGACATAGCGCGAGCCTTCCGAATCGGTGCCCAGGGTGACGGTACGCACTTCGGCCGGGCGCTTGCCCACGTAGTTGATGATGCCGCCCGGAGCCATCACGCCGGCCGCCAGGCCCGCTTCACCCTTGAGGATCTGCACTTCCTGCACGTTCTCCAGCGCCAGGCGCTGTTCGCCGGCGATGGCCAGGCCGTTGAAGCGGTAGCCGGTGGCGGCATCCAGTGCGAAGCCGCGGATGGCGATGTTCTGGTAGTAGCCGACCGGCGCGTAGGCATCGCCCAGCGACGCATCGTTGCTGGCCAGCTCGGACAGCGAGCGCACCTGGCGGCGGTCGAGGTAGTCGCGGTCCAGCACGTTCACCGAGGCCGGCGTGTCCTGCCAGCTGCCGCTACCGAAGGCATTGGCGCGCGAGGTATCGCCGGCGGGTTTGCCGGCCTGCACGCGCACGGCGGCCAGTTCGGTCGGCGTGCGTTCGGCGCCGGGGGCGGCCACGTCGGGCGACGCCTCGGCTGCGCTGGCGTGCAGCGGCAGGGCGGCGCAGAGGGCAAGGGCGAGCAGGGTGGGGCGCAGGCAGCGGTTCATTCGGTTCGTCTTCTGACAGCAAGGGAGACGAAGCGACGGCGCACGGACGCACCTGCCCGGACGGGGGGTGCGACTGCTGCTCAAAGCTCCCTACGCCGGTGCAAACCGGATCAGGTTCCAAGGGACTCTCTCAGCCTGGCAATCCAGGCACCCCCGCTTCAGGTGACCATTTCACTACAAATGCCGGCGATTTGCGAGCCAGGGGGGGCCGATGCCCCTCACGCCGCCGCGCGCAATGCCTGCAGCAGCCCTTGCCCCGCCTCGCTGTGGAACCATGCCGGATGCCCCAGCATGAACGGCTGCCACGCTACGTCGGCATTGGCAGTGGAGCCGGTGATGCCTTCGAAATACTCCACTTCGGACAGTGCGAAGTCGAAATGGACCATCGGCAGCAGGTCGGCCAGCAGCTGCACGCGCGCGGCCGACAGCGGCAGCACCTCGCGGTAGCCCTGCAGCAGGGCCAGGGCGATGTCGATGCGCACGGCGTCGGCACCACGCTCCAGTTCCAGCCAGGCCACCGCATTGCGCTCGATGGCCGTAGCCAGGTCGAACAGCGCGCTGGTGGGCGAGGCCAGGCCGAAATCCAGCACGGTGGCCACCGCGCCGTCGGCATCCCACAGCAGGTTGGAGACGTGCCAGTCGTTGTGGGCCCACAGCCGTGGCTCATCACGCAGGCGCGCCGCCAGGCCCGCATGCCAGGGCAGCACGTCGGCGCGCAGCTGCGCCTGCCAGGGAATGCGCGCCAGGTAGCGGGCCAGCCCAGGCCGGTTTGGCAGGTCGGCCTGCAGCGCGGCAATGGGGTCGTCGGCGCGGATCAGGTCATCGCGCGCCACGAGGATGTGGGTGCTGCGCTGGGGCGCCGCGTAGCTGGCCGACGCCTGGTGCAGGCGCGCCAGCATGCGCCCGGCCTGCCGCGCCTGCGCGCTGTCGGTCAGCAGCGACCACGACACCGCGTCGCGGTACAGGTCCGCGCCGGCACCGGCCGCATGCAGTTCATAGGTCCAGGGCCCGTGCTCGACCGCCGTAGCACCGTCAGCGGCGGCCAAGACCTGCACCACCGGCACGCCGTACGCGGCCAAGTGGGCGATGAAGTGGTGTTCTTCCTGCAGGCAGGCGGCGCTGCGCACGCTGTGGTGGTGGCGCTTGATGAACACCCGGCCCATCGCGCCTTCGATGATCGCCGCTGCCGACAGCGGGCGCGGGCTGTGCCAGTGCAGCGTGCTGTCCGCTGCCAGCGCCGGGTACCGGGTGCGCAGCCACGCGACTTCGTCGGCGCTGATCGCCGGCCAGTCGGCAGCGACCTCGTCGTTGTTGAGGCCCTGCACGCGATGGGGGGAAGAAGTCATGCCGCAGCCGCTGCCCGGAAAGGAATCACCAAGGCTGCGCATTCAACGCCATGGGCGCGGCGGACGCAACCGGCGGGCGGGAACGAAAACGGGCAGGTCAGCGACCTGCCCGTTGCCTGGATCACCAGGGAATGCTGCGCTTACCAGCCGCGATGACGACCACGGTCGTGGTAATGGCGGCGGTCATGGCCACGGTCGTAGTAGCCGCGGCTGTAACCACGGTTGTAGCCGCGGTCGTAACGACGGTTGTCATAGCGACGGTCGTAGCGGCGGTCGTGGTGGTCCTTGGTGGTCAGGTTGCCGATCGCACCACCGGCCACGGCGCCGCCGACGGTCGCGGTCGGGTCGCCGTTGGAGATCAGATGGCCGGCTACGCCGCCTACCACCGCACCGACCACGGTGCGCTTGTCCTTCCTCGACATCGCGCTGGCATCGCTGACCACGGCCACGCCGGCCAGCAGGGCAAGCGCCATCGCCAGGCCACGGAAGCTGATTGCGGACGTACTGATCATGTTCGGTTCTCCTGTCTGGGCATGCCACGGTGGGCAGGGAGGGCGGGGGCGCCCCGGCTGCCGCGATGTCCACGCTGGGCTTCCAACATTGTCGGAACATTGCGCGTGTACACCGTGCGGCGTGCGCATTCATCTAGCGTCAAACGGCATGAAGCCTGCCTGAAAGTTCAATCGCCAGAGGGGAAGGATTCAGATTTTGCCGTCACGCAGGTAGTCGAACAGTTCGGCGTCGCCCTTCAGCCCCAGCTTGAGCATCGCATCGCCCTTCTGCCGGCTGATGGTGCTGACGCTCTTGTGCAGCTGCACGGAAATTTCCTTCACCGTCATCCCGGTGCCCAGCAGGCGCAGCACTTCCACTTCACGTGGCGACAGCGGCTTGCCATCGCCCTCGCGCATGCGCCAGCTGCCCGCTTCCTCCACCCGCTCGCGCAGGCTGCGGCTGATGTAGGGCTGGCCGCGATACACCGTCTGGATGGCCTGCGGCAGTTCGTCCATCGACGAGCCCTTGTCGACCAGGCCGAGCACGCCGCTGTCCAGCACCATGCGCAGGATGGCCAGGTTGTTGGACACGCTGAGCATCAGCACCGGCAGGTCGGGGTAGCGCCGGCGGATCATGCCGATCATCGCGAAGCCATCGGCCTGCGCGCTGCCGGGCATCGAGTAGTCGGTCACCAGCATGTCGCAGGGCTGGCTGGCCAGCACGGCCATCAGGGCCTGCACGCTTTCCGCTTCGCCGACGACCCGGCCCACGCCGCTGGATTCGATCACGGCACGGGTGCCGATGCGTACTACCGGGTGGTCGTCTGCGATGATGATGCGCAAGGTCATGCTCTAGTATGGCCTTTCAGGCGGTGCCGGCCGCGAGCTGCACGGTACCCGGCGGGTTTCTGGGAGAACATCGCAGATGCGGAACCGGGCAGTACGTGGATGGGCCTTCCTGCTGGGGCTGCTGGGCCTGTGCGCGCTGGCGCAGGCGGCACCCGGGGCATTGCTGCTCAGTCCGCAGGATCGCGCCTACCTTGCCGCACATCCGGTCATCGTCGTCGGCCAGTATGACAGTGGCTGGCCCCCGTTCGAATCACTCAAGGACGGTCAACAGGTAGGACTGGGCCCAGATTATCTGTCGCTTTTCGCACGTCAACTAGGCGTGAAGGTTGAAGCGCGCCAGTACCCGGACTGGAGTGCCGTGCTGGACGCGGCCTGTCGCGGCGAAATCGACGTGGTGATGAACGTCGCCCTCAACGCCGACCGCGCGAACTGCCTGGTCTCGACCGCCGCCTATGCCGAAGCACCCTTGGCGCTGGTAGGCCGCGCGGGGGATCTGCGTTCGTCGAGCAACCCCGACCTGGACGATCTGCGCGTGGTGATCGAGCGCGATTTCCTCACCGGGCCGCAGATCCGTGCCCGGTACCCGCGGGCGCGTCAGATTGTCGCGGACGATACATCTGCGGCCCTCCAGATGGTCAAAGACGACAAGGCCGATGTCTTCATCGGCAATGCCTACGTCGCGACCGCGCTGATTGCGCGCTCGTCGCTGCAGGGCGTGGTGCTGCTGCGCCCCAGCGATCTGCCGCCGGAGCGGCTGCACTTCGCCGTCCCCGCGGTGAAGCAGCCCTTGGCCGACGCACTGGATGTGGCCCTGGCCGGTACCAGCCAGGCACAGCGCGATGCCTTCGCACGGCACTGGCTGCCCACGCCGCAATGGTCCGCGTCGGCACAGCTGGCCCTGAGCCAGGCCGAGAAGCAGGTCCTCCAGCAGCGGGTGAAGATCGCCTACCCGCCCAATGCGCCGCCGCTGTCGTTCGCCGACCGGTACCGGCAGCCGGGCGGGCTGGCAGGCCAGTTCCTGCAGCGCCTTGAGGCGGCGGGTGCCACGCTGGACATCGAAGACAGCCACGATTGGTACGACGCCCGCGAGAAGGCCCGCCGCGGCGAACTCAATGCGGTGATGGGCATTCCCAACGACTCGCATTACCTGGGGCCGGACTGGATCTTCAGCCAGCCCTATCTCACGGTTCCCAATGTGATCGTGTCAGCCATCAACGGGCCGCCGGTGCTGGGCCTGGGGGATCTGCGCGGCAAGCGCGTGCTGTTGTCCGACCCGGACAGGCTGCGGGCGCGGGTGCTGCAGGAGGCCCCCGATGCCAGGATCATCGCTGCGCGCAGCGCCGAACAGGCCCTGCAGCGCCTGGAGGCCGGCGATGCTGACGTCTATGTCGGCAATCTTTCGCTGGTCGATCACCTGCTGCGCAGCCGCTTCAGCGGGCACCTGCAGATTGCGGCGCCGGCCGGCTTCAACGACCAGATGGCGCTGGCGGTGGATCGCGACCATGCTGCCCTGGCCACGGTCTTCGACCGCCTGCTGCTGCAGATGGAGGAGGGCGACAAGCAGGCGCTGCGCGATCAGCTGCTCGCCACCGATGCCCGGCACGGCTTCGCGCTGCATGGAGGCATGGGCTGGAGCCTGCCCATCCTGCTGGTGCTGCTGACCGGTGCACTGGTGCATGCGATCGGCTACGTGCGCCTGCGCCGCGAAGTGGCCGTCCGCCGTGACGTCGAGCAGCGCCTGGCGGAGGTGAGTGACAACCTGCCGGCGGTGGTCTACCAGGCCCGCCATGACGCCCAGGGCCGGCTCAGTTTTCCGTTCATCGCGGGCGACATGCAGCCCCTGTTCGGCATCACCGGCGATACGGCGATGGCCGATGCCGGCGCGTTGCTGGCCTGCATCGATGAAGCGGACCGCGAGCACCTGATGCGCACGATCGAGGTCGCCAAGCGCAACTTCGCCCCGCTCGCGCTGGAATTCCGCGTGCAGCCCGTGGGCCTGCCACCCTGCTGGGTGCGCACCGAAGCCCACCCCTATTCGGCCGAGGCCGGCGCGGTGACCTGGAGCGGCTACTGGGTGGATGTGAGCGAGGCACGCGCGCAGGCCGATGCGCTGGCCGCGGCCACCCGCGAGGCGGAACAGGCGGTGCAAGCCAAGTCGCGCTTCCTGGCCACCATGAGCCACGAGATCCGCACGCCGATGAGCGGCGTGCTGGGCATGCTGGAAGTGCTCTCGCATTCGCCGCTGGACCAGGAACAGAAGCGCATCATCGGGGTGATCGAGGATTCGGCGCAGATGCTGCGGCAGATCCTCGATGACATCCTCGACTACTCGCGCATGGAGGCCGATGCGCTGCCGCTGGCGCCGGTACCGACGCCGCTGCGGCCGCTGCTGGAAAGCGTGTGCAGCCTGCTGTCGGCGCAGGCCACCGCGCGCGGCCTGGACCTGCAGGTGGAGATCGATCCGCGGCTGGCACAGGCGCACGAGGTCGATGGCGTGCGCCTGCGGCAGATCATCTTCAACCTGCTCAGCAACGCCATCAAGTTCACCGCGCAGGGCAGCGTGCGCCTGCAGGTGGATGTCCTCGGGGCCACCACGGCAGAGGGCGGCCAGCCGCTGCGGCTGAGCGTGTCGGACACCGGCATCGGCATCGCCGAGGAGCAGATCCCGCATCTGTTCGCGCCGTTTGCCCAGGCCGGCGCGCACATCCAGCGCGAACACGGCGGTACCGGCCTGGGCCTGAGCATCTGCCACCGGCTGGTGCAGAAGATGGGCGGTGACATATCCCTGCAGAGCGTGCTGGGCCAGGGCACGCGGGTGGACGTGCTGCTGTCGCTGGTGGAGGCGCGTGCCGATGACGTGCAGGCGCTGCTGTCCGAACAGGAACAGACCGCGCTGCTGCCACCGGCGCTGCGCGAGGCGCGCGTGCTGGTGGTGGAGGACCACCCCACCAACCAGGCGATGATGGCCTGGCGCCTGCAGCAGCTGGGCGTACCGCATGCGCTGGTGGACGACGGCCAGCAGGCGCTGGACCGCCTCTCGGCCGAGCCCTTCGACCTGGTCATCACCGATTGCCGCATGCCGGTGCTGGATGGCTTTGCCTTCGCCCGCCTGCTGCGCGAGCGCGAAAGCCGCAACGGCCAGCCGCGCCTGCCGATCCTGGCATTGACCGCCAGCGTGGTCAGCGATGATGCACGGCGCTGCCGCGATGCCGGCATGGACGACGTGCTGGCCAAGCCGCTGTCGCTGGCCACGCTGCGGCAGGCGCTGCTGCGCTGGCTGCCACAGGCGGCGGCACTGCAGGTGGAGGGGGCGGACGCCGCGCCGGCGCCCACTGCAGAGGTGCCGGAGACAGCGGAACTGCCTGACCTGGCCGCCCTGCAGCAGCGCTTCGGCTCACTGCAGGTGGCCACCCAGCTGCGCGACAGCCTGCTGCAGGCCAGTACGGCGGACATCGCACAGCTGCAGCGCGCGCTGGGCGAAGCAGACCGCGCCGGTGCGATCCAGCAGCTGCACCGCATGGCCGGCGCGCTGGGTGCAGTGGGCGCACGTGGCCTGGCCGAGCGCGCGGCGGCGCTGGAACAGCAGCTGCAGCAGGCCAGCGATGCCGACGCGGCACCGGCGCTGCAGCAGGTGGGCGCGTTCGTGCAGCACCTGCAGCAGCAGCTGCAGCGCCTGGCTCCCTGAGCCGCCGGTTACCGCGGGGCCGGTGGCTGCGCGGCCTGCTCCTTCAGGAAGGCAATCACCAACGCGCGGCGTTCGGGGCTGGGGAAGGCGTTGTACATGCGCGTGCCCGGCACCACGTGGGTGGGCGACTGCAGGAAGGTATCCAGCGTCTGCGCGCTCCACACGAAACCGGCGCGGCGCATGCCATCGGAATAGGCGTAATCGGGCAGGCTGCCGGCGCGGCGGCCGATGACCCCGTGCAGGTTGGGGCCGAAGCGGTGGATGCCGCCGGCGTTGACCGTGTGGCAGCCCGCACAGATCTCGAAGGCCTGCTGCTGGGCCTGCAGGCGCACCTGTTCGGGCGTCAGCGGTGCCGACGGCGTGCGCTGGCAGGCCGTGGTGGCCAGGGCGAGGGTCAGCAGCAGGGGCAGGCAGGCGCGCATGGGCGGGCAGGATAACGGTGTGCCCGCGACAGCGGGCTGCGACATGCGGTCGCAGCCCGGCAGCCTCACATGCCCGAGTAGTTCGGGCCGCCGCCGCCCTGCGGGGTCACCCAGACGATGTTCTGGGTGGGGTCCTTGATGTCGCAGGTCTTGCAGTGCACGCAGTTCTGCGCGTTGATCTGCAGCCGCGCGCCATCGCCTTCGCCGACGAACTCGTAGACACCGGCCGGGCAGTAGCGCGCTTCCGGGCCGGCGTACTCGGCCAGGTTCACCTTCACCGGGATGCTGGCGTCCTTCAGCGTCAGGTGGCTGGGCTGGTTCTCGTCGTGGTTGGTGCTGCTCAGGAACACCGAGCTGAGGCGATCGAAGGTCAGCACGCCATCGGGCTTGGGGTAGGCGATGCGCGCGTGCTTCGCCGCCGGTTCCAGGCAGGCGTGGTCCGGGGTGCTGTGGCGCAGGGTCCACGGCGGGTTGCGCACGCCCAGCTTGGGCAGCAGCCACTGCTCGATGCCGGTCATCAGCGTGGCCACGGTCTGGCCCTTCTTGAACCACTGCTTGAAGTTCTTGGCCTGCTGCAGCTCGGCGTGCAGCCAGCTGGCTTCGAAGGCCTTCGGGTAGGCATCCAGTTCATCGTGCTGGCGGTCGGCGGCCAGGGCATCGAAGGCCGCATCGGCGCACAGCATGCCGGTCTTGATCGCGGCGTGGCTGCCCTTGATGCGGCTGACGTTGAGGTAGCCGGCCTCACAGCCGACCAGCGCGCCACCGGGGAACACCGTCTTCGGCAGCGACATCAGGCCACCGGCGGTGATGGCGCGGGCGCCGTAGCCGATGCGGGTGCCGCCTTCCAGGTGCTTGCGGATGGACGGGTGGGTCTTGAAGCGCTAGAATTCCTCGAACGGGCTCAGCCACGGGTTCTTGTAGTCCAGGCCGACCACGTAGCCGATGGCGACCTTGCCGCCGTCGGCGTGGTACAGGAACGCGCCGCCATAGGTGTCGTTGTCCAGCGGCCAGCCGGCGGCATGCACCACCAGGCCCGGCTCATGCTTGGCCGGGTCGATCTGCCACAGCTCCTTGATGCCGATGCCGTAGGCCTGCGGGTCCTTGCCTTCATCGAGCCTGTAGCGGGCGATCAGCTGGCGGCCGAGGTGGCCGCGCGCGCCTTCGCCGAAGATCGTGTACTTCGCATGCAGCGCCATGCCGCGCTCGAAGGCCGGACCGATGCTGCCGTCCTTCTCGATACCCATGTCGCCGGTGGCCACGCCGATCACTTCGCCGTTGTCGCCATACAGCACCTCGGCGGCGGCGAAGCCGGGGAAGATCGCCACTTCCAGCGCCTCGGCCTGCTGCGCCAGCCAGCGGGTCACTTCGCCCAGGCTGATGATGTAGTTGCCGTCGTTGTGGAAGCACTCCGGCAGCAGTGCATGCGGCGTGCTGCGCGCGCCGGTCTCGCTGAGGAACAGGAATTCGTCGCGGGTGACCTTCTGCTTCAGCGGCGCACCGCGCTCGGCCCAGTCCGGGAACAGCTCGGTCAGCGCGCGCGGGTCCATCACCGCACCGGACAGCACGTGCGCGCCCGGCTCGGAGCCCTTCTCCAGCACGCACACCGACAGCTCGCGGCCGGCTTCCACCGCGCGCTGGCGCAGGCGGATCGCGGTGGCCAGGCCGGCCGGGCCGGCACCGACGATCACCACGTCGAATTCCATTACTTCACGCGGGGGCAGGGCGTT
>PJTS01000413.1_pt1 | contig 28133 bp, 24 predicted proteins | sample 1512251 | NCBI WGS metagenome assembly PJTS01 (sample SAMN08177686, study PRJNA422409) | Soil metagenome, whole genome shotgun sequencing project. | isolation source: Soil (2) enriched on wood chips: alkali lignin treatment | place: USA: Madison | collected 2015-01-15 | reverse complement strand
GTATTTTATAAAAATAATTGTACTGGCGAGCATGGGAACCAAGCGTTTTCAGCGATCTGTGGAGTTTAAATATTTCCAGTACTATACAACAAAAAAGCTAATAGTATGTCTGCCTCGATCCAGAGGCAGACATACTCTTTACTCTTTCTGTCAGGCCTTCACCAAGCACCTCGCTGGAGAAACTGGCGCCACAGGAATTACCGTTAATGCAATTTCGCCGGGAGCTATCAATACCGGACTCAACCCCTGGTTTGAAACGAACGAGGGCAAGGCCACACTACTGAAAGATCAGGCTCGCTGGATTTCCGGAGCCATTCTCGATGTGGATGGTGGTTTTAAGTTAACGGCTAGCTAGCAATCCGACAAGATTCCTGCATTTTGTAAAAAGAGTAAATCATTAGGAGGATCTACATGCGGAAAAATAAACCCATACAATAAAAAACAGCTGTAATGGAATTCTATACCACAAATAGAGCAGGCCATCACCTTCATAATTACCCTTTTCCATATCGACATGGAGCATGCTTGCATAAATATTAAAAGGCAGTAACAAAACGAAAAATAAGATAAGGAAAACCCCTGCTTTTTTTTGGTATTTAGGAACCAGTAGTAACATTCCCGCAATTATTTCAACGATCCCAGTGACATAGACAATAGCAGGTCTAAAAGGTATATATTCCGGAATCATCAAGAGCATCCCTTTGACATAAACGAAATGCGCAATTCCCGTCGCCAGCAACATGATGGTCATTGCAAAACGCGCTGCTAACGCAAAACGATATTCCTTGGTCATCATCTTTAAGATGATGAGGGATATCAAAAAAACAATTGGTAAAATAGCTTCAGGCATTTTATTTTTAAAATTGCAATTTTTCACTTCCTGAAACAATGAACAAATGTTAACTTTTGCAGTGCCTCAAGATTCATTTAAAAACTAATATAAAATAGGCTGGGGAGTGAACATCTAGGTTCAACATGCATTTATTCCCGGACAATAAAAATGTAATAAATACCTGGGGTGAATTAAATACCTAAATCTTGGATTTTTCAAACGATCGTTGGTTACAAGCTGTTTTTTGAATAGATAAAAATGATAACAAATAACAGTATTATGGAAAACAACATCAATAATCCCGAAATCATCAATGATATTATCAAAATTAATAACGATCGTATTGAAGGTTACCGAAAAGCCATTGATCTAGCCACCAACCATGGTTTAGATAAATTGTTGCCGACATTTCAGAACTGCATTGAACAATCAAATGAATTTATTGCCGAACTGACACCATATGTGGAACTGGAAGGCAAAGAACCGACAGACAGTACAATGCTTAGTGGTAAGCTATTCCGCGTTTGGATGGGTATAAAAGTAAATATCACCGGTGACGACGAAAGAAGTTTGCTGGAAACCTGTGAACAAGGAGAAGATGCCTTCAAATCGACTTATCAAACAGTCCTTGCTGAAGGATCGAACGAACTTTCACAACATGTACATAGTCTGATCAACACCCAGCTTAGTAAACAACTTGAAGCACATCATATTATCAAAATGATGCGCGACAGTAAAAAAATCTAAGCTTAAGTTTTAGAAAAACAACTACCACTGCCTAAATCGCAGCGGTAGTTGTTTTGAGTTTCTGTGCCGCAACAGACTCTACACCATCCTGCAAAACCTGCTATACCTACAAACGAAATCTGCTCCATCTCCAAAGGAGAAGCAGTACCAAGACAAAACCAACAGCCCACAAGGACTTCGTAGATAGCACCTTGTTATGGCTCTTTTCATGCCTAATCTCCTGTTGTTTTCCCTCCTCATTCTTCCCCACCAGTTCCTGTAGCTGCTTGCTGTTATACCCTTCCGACTCCTGTAGGAGCGCAGTCCCCGGCTGTGCAAACAGTCCGCTATCCGCATCAAAGTGATAAGCTCTGCTCTATTTTCTAGAAAAGAGAAGGTTTGTTGTAGCGATACAGCTACAACAAATATGTTTAAACATGAATAGAGAAATCACTCTTAAAATTTCCTTTAAATTTGTTTTTATTAATCAAATAAATATCAAAGTTGAAATAAAATTAAAAATAATTTAACATAAATTTAATAAATCCAAAATGAAAAAGAACGAAAACAACTTGATCCTTGGCTGTAATACACCTGTTTATGAAGCACCAAGTATCCAAGTTCAACAACTTGCATTAGAGTACAGTATTTCGACAGGTTCAGTACAGCCAGCGCTCACAGAATCCTGGGAAACTGAAACCCAGACAAAAGAATTGGACTGGTAGCACTTTGTAGAAAATTTAGTCTATCCAATACCAAAATGCTCCATTTAATGAACCAATGCAGCTGTCTTGGAGACGGCTGCAATTCGTTTAAACTGGATATAAAATAGCAGAATTTAAGATTTTTTTTAAGAAAAGTAAAAATATGAAAAGTAACATAAGGTATAGCTATAGTAGCCTTTTATTTGTTCTGGTTATACTTATCAATGCCTGTAGTAAAGAGCGCTCCGATATCAGCAATGTAAATGGTTCCACTGTACGATTAAAAATCGGACAGACATTTTCTTTGCCGGATGACAAGAGCAAAATCGCTGTAACGGGACGACGTATAACCGACGCATCCCAGTCAAAAGAAATCGCTTATAATGACCAATACACACTAGTCGCTACGCTAAGAGAAGTAGGACCACAAGCCTCCTATCCCAAAGCTTCCAATAACAGAGCAACAGTGCCCGGAACAAGTGAACAGAATGCGCTAAAAGAAGGTACATCATATTACGTAGCGATTTTCGATGCCTCAGGTGAATACAAAGAGACAAAATCATTTAAACAGGGTAGCAGCGTTCAGGATTTTACAATAAATAATGGAAAATATACTTTCGTCATCTATGCTTCTGGCACAAATGCCCCCTTGCCCTTCCTAAATTCGGGAACTAAATTGAATACCGCAAAATTTGAACAATTGAGCGCAGATCAGGACCTGATGATGGATCAGGTTTCTTTTGAGGTAAAAGATGGCCAGAATGAGCTCACTGCCCAATTAGCGCATCTTTTTACACAAGTTACATTGAAACTGGATGCCTCAGCAGTGGGGGAAATTCGTATTGGAGAGGGCGCAATATCCCCCTCACATCCGAAAAAGGCCATCGATATCTCACTTGCAGATAGAGCCATCTCTTATCGTGGAGTAGTAGCATCCGTACCGCTTCTGTTCCAAAACAAAAGTGGTCAAGTGATTTCTTCGGATTCGACTTTTATCGCAACTCCAGCCACTGCAAATGGTATCATAAAACTACGTGATGTATCCGTCAATGGTAGTACGCCTAAGGATGTGATACAAGAAGGCTGGAATCTACGACCTGGGGTAAAGTACACTTTGGAGATTAATCTCAAGGCACCAGCTGATCCCGTTATACCAGTGGCAGGCACGGATTGGAGTATAGGCGATCTAATTTACAGAGACGGAATCTACCAATTTGCCCCGCCCAGCGATGAGAGCATTTACTATACTTGGTCGCCATCACCGACCGATCAGACGGAGGCTTTTTGGTATATGGATTTTGACGACAGCGTTAAAGGTATGCGCATGTATCGTGTAAACGGATCCTATGCACAAGAGCCACTTGCAGTAGCAAATCAAGATCCCTGTGCATCGGTAAAACCATTAAATTCATGGCGACTTCCGACCAGCGCCGAAATCGTTAACTTAATGTCCAGTAATACTAAAATATATCATGCAAAATATGATACAGGAAATAATAGTTATCTGAAGACAGGCTTGTTTTTTGGCGTTGACTATCAGCCTGAAAAACCCGAAATGGATAAATACCTATATTTCAGATCTTTCTACTTTATCTCTGCTGGGATGTATCGTTTTGCGCCAACTACCCAAAGTGCCTATCTGCTTGCTGGAAAAAAATATCTAGCCTTTGAGCAGCCTTATAGCGACGACAAACGGACTACCTTAGGTAGTTATGAGATCAAGCCGCTGACATTTAGGCCGAGCGCATCAGCCCCAAGTGAAGCTGTTAGAATCCGTTGTGTTAAAAATAAATAGCTCAGCGCGCTAACATTAAAATAGGCTAGGCAATCAACGCCTAGCCTATAAAAAATACAATAAATCTAATGCCTAAGGTAATTGAACAACCATTTTCAGGGCAGGAAGGTTTATACCGCAAGCTGCATGACAAGAAGTTATAGTAGCCAGATATAGCGGTCAGCTTCGCATGATCGTTAAATAGATCTTTTCAAGCTCGTTGGCCGAAATCTCATCTGCACGAAGCGTATTCACCAGAGTTCCCTGTTTCATGATGCCGATACGTGTACCGCTGTGGACAGCACTATAAATATCGTGTGTAGCCATTAAGATTGCCTTTCCGGCCTCCCTCATTGCGCGCACATTTTCATTAAACTCATACATCGCCTGTGGGTCCAGCCCGCTGGTAGGCTCATCCATCAATATCACTTTCGCATTTTTAGCCATGGCAATTGCAATCCCGATCTTTTGTCGCATGCCTTTACTCTGCTGTCCCACTCTTTTTTCAAAGGCTTCCGGCTGCAGTCCCACCTGCCGCAAGTAATCACAGAGTTTATCTTTCGGATACCTGAAGCCCGCGAGTCGGCTAAAAAAATCCAGATTTTCCAGGCTGCTCAAATACGGGTAGAGCATCACCACTTCAGGTATATAGGCGATATCCGGTACCTGTTGCCCGAGTGCCACCAACTTTCCGTCCACCCTGGCCTGACCGGAGCTAGCGGCAATAAAACCAAGAAATAAATTGAGGGTTGTCGTTTTTCCAGCACCATTCTGCCCCATCAGACAGAATACCTCGCCCGGTTCCACCTGCAAATTGAGGTGATCCAGCACGATATGGCTGCCATAGTGTTTCGTCAATTCAACTGCTTCTAACATCATATCTGCTAAAATTTAAAACCTACTACTGCCCTAATGTTAAAGGGGTCACCATCGATGTAGTAATAATTACGTCCTTCATAAGGGTACGATGAAATGATATCGCCAGAGGCCATATAGCGCCGGTTGGTCAGGTTATCTGCGATAAGTTGTACGGAAAGCCTGTTGTGCGTATAATTTAGCCCGGCATCAAATTTGGTAAAATCAGGAATAAACAGATCTTTTTCGGAGGTACTACGTTTTATCAGTGTACTTTGACCAACGCTGAGCTTCAGTACCGCCTTATTTTTCAAGGGAAAACCATATTGTACCCAGGTATTTACGATCTGTTGTGGCGTTTGGGGCGTTTGTTTCCCGATCAGGCTTTCATCACTATTTTTAGTAATTACAGCATCTACAAAAGTATAATTCGCAACCAGGGATAACGCATCTGTAACATTACCGATGACATCCAGTTCGATCCCTTTGCTGATCACCTGACCAAGTTCTTTGACAAAGCCCTCATGTTCGAGGTCGGTGATAACGCCATTTCGCTTGACCGTCCGAAACGCGCTCAGCCCCGTATACAACCGGGAGCCGAAAAAATTCCGCTTGATTCCCAGCTCCATATTTGTTCCGTATTCAGGGTTGACAGCTTCAGAGCCCACCACTTCATTCCCTTCATTTACAATCGCTTTCTGTCCAGTCTGCGGAATAAATGTCTCATCATAGAGCAAGTAAAAGGTTGTAGCCTTATCCATCAGATAAGTCAGTGCCACACGTGGCGATAAAGCCTTCTGATGGTATGTATTTGTGCGAACAACACCTTTGGCGTTGACCGACTGTTGATCACTTTTGTACCAGGTGTATCGGGCACCCAGTGTGAGTCGCAATTTTTCCAGCAGATCAATATTATCGTAGGCATAAACCGATTTGAGGAAGGTATTTCGATCGAGCCGCGAAGCTCTTACCGTCTTGCTCACCGCTGCATCGACCTGATTATCCGGGTTGCTTCGGAGGTAGACAAACTGCGCTGTTCCATTATTGAGGGATAGAGAGTCCTTACTATTGATGTAATCGGCTCCAAATACAAGCTGATGTTTTATTGCACCTGTTGTGACCGTTCCATTGGCAAACAACTGCGTGGAGAAGGTCTTCCCCGCACCCATCGTCAGCGAACTACGTCGACGTGTGGTATCGCCATCCCTAAAATTAACCAGACTTCCTGCAGATGTCATATTCCAGGAGCGGTAAGGCGACCAGAGGAAGGAAGACTGGGAAGTCAGCTGCCAGGATTTATTGAATTTATGGACTCCATACAATCGTGCAGTCTGATTCTGGGCATAACTTCGTGGCAGACCCAGCCCCGCACTGTAATTCACAGCAATCGGTCCTTTGAGTTTATCGGCTTCATTGCGCACTTTGACGATTGCTGTTCCATTTTTTGTTTCACCACGCACCAGGTTATATTCCGCCAGCATATAGGTATTGGGACTGAAATTGTATTGGATTACCGGAGCCAGGGCATATTTATCTGTTTTCAGATAGTCGAGGGAAGAATTACGGTGCTGATAAGCCAGGTTTAAACGATATGAAAGCCCTTTATCTTTTACCGCAGCCCCCAGATCGGCCGTGGTACGGAAGAAATTAAAGCTGCCCAGTGACTGACTCACATTCAATAGTTTATGCTTGGGCGTTTTGGTCACAATATTGACCGAACCGCCGGGTTCACCAAAAGAATTTAAAAAACCAGCCGGTCCTTTTACGATTTCGATGTTCTCAATCAGCGCTTCATCGTCTATGACAGCACCGTAGTTAAAACGTCGGGACATCCCATTCAGGGTCGTATATCCCATAAAACCCCGCATCTGCACTATAGCCGAATTATCGAATGGTGTACTGTTGTAACCAAAGTATACACCACTTACATTTCGTGCGACATCCTTCAATTCGAGCGCCCCCTGGCTCTGTAGCAATCCTGAAGAGATGCTGATGATATTTTGAGGGATTTCCAACAGTGGCAACTGCAGCTTCATAGTATTGGACAAGGTATCTGATTTTACCTTCGTATTTCGCAATTGCTGCACACGCACTTCCTTGAGGTTGTAGGTACGGTAGATGGTATCCTGCTTTGTCGCTTGCGCATGGCTGGCAAGTTGGTATAAAGATAAAAATACCAGGAGGGAATGCTTTATTTTCATGCTTTTCATTTTTGATATGATTCGTTGTTAGTATTTCTTTTCCATTGGTCGCATTTTCCCTGCTACAGCCCAGATAGCTAAGGTGAGGAACAGTATGCCAGCTATTTTCCAGGCAATGGAGCTTATTCTTCCCGGATCAGTAGATGGAGAAAATTGTGGAAGGTGCTTTAGGTCTTCTTTCGAAAGTTTGGCATCCCGCAGCAAAAAGCCATTCATATGCAGCACCCAGCGGTGCTGAAATCGAGCGACATCCCCCTGATAATGCAGGTAGTCGCCCAATCCCGTTTGGGCAATTTCATTGAGCAGGGACTGCATCTGGGTGACAGGATTGAGCCAGCTGGTCCTATCCAGCCAGCGCTGATGCAGCTGTGCTTCTTGCTGGTATGCACGGATATTTTTATCCATTCTTCGCCCCAGCAGATCATAGTAAGCTACAAATCTTTTATTTCCATATTGTGCGGTATCTGTGGGTCGCCGCAACGGCACATATTGCAGATTATTGTTATAAAATTGCTCAACAATCTGAGGTATAGGCATCTCCCAAGTCTCGAGCATCGTTGCCCGTTGTTTGGACACCAATTCCGTCCGTAGTGGCAAAGGCTGTTTTAGTGCGACCAGCCGATTGCAGAGCGCAGGCAGCACAATCGTCAGTCCCAGCCAGATGCCCATGAGCAGTAGTACACTTTTGCGGGATGAGCTTCCACAGAGGACAACCATCCAGGCCAGCACAAACCAAAACAACAGATAAATTAGGGTCGCCAGGTTCCAGAGCAGAAAATCAACGCCATCTTTTGGTATAGCCGGCGGCGCCATCAGAAAACCGATACCGTTGAATGTCGTTAGCAGCAGCCAAAGCAACCCGAGCCTAAAGAGTAATTTATAGAAAAGAATGCGTCGTAGACTTCCTCCATGTAGGCGCAGCAAGCGATCCGTCTGTTGTTCTTTCTCCCGGGCAAATAAGTCATAGGAAAGAACAATAATCAGCAACGGGATCAAGTAGACCAGCACAAAAGATAAATCAAAATTGCCTGCAGCCAATTTTTCGGGGTTGGCTATAGCGGTATTTGGAGGCGTAAAAAAGTCCCTTTTACTATTGACTACATCATAGGATGGCAGGATATCCCGTTGTCCGATTGCCATCAGCGCCAGTGCTGCCGGGGGATTAGTAGCGATTGGCGATGCCCGGTATTCGATGACCTGCGGCAGTCCCGCCTGAATAGCCAAATTTTTCCCTTCTATGGTGCTCGTATCACTGTCAAACCGCTGTATCAATTCAGCGAATTGCCGCTGCTGATTCCTTTGGAGGGTATCGAGCCCCCTAAGCTGCTGCTCGACAAAATGCCCACCTATGTACAGGCAGTATCCCCCAAGCAAAATGAAGAAAAATAGTAAAGCAAGTTGCAGGGGCTGTGCAATAAACTGCTTCCATTCGAATCGAAATATAAGTTTAAGGAGATTCATAGCCTTTTTTTAAAAAGTTTCAGACGGAAGACTAACACAAGGGCCAGGACACATGGCCAGATCAGGAGCCCAAAAAGAGGGATACCCTCCCGCCACAGCAGAACGACTAGCTTCGGAAAAGGATAGTGAAAAGCAGGGAACATTGCGGCGGGCACCGCTGTCGAGACCTTATGCAGTTCCGGTTGTTTCATTTTTTTAGCAACTTCATTGTTGAGTCGGCGAATAAAGGCATTTCGATAATCCTTCGCCTGCTGGAAGAACAGCTGATGGTGAAAAAAATCTGTTCCCGATAGGGTCATGGACAACCTTTTCAATGCCGTAAAGGGGTTCAACAGTCCCATAGCAGATAAGCTTTGTTGCTGTTGATCAATTATCTTTTCCACGTTAGCATAGTAATAGTCAAATACTTTTTGCTGATAATCCTCATTGTACTGCAAGACCAGACCATCGACGTTCAGAGGCAGTTCTTCTAATTTTTTGACTCCATATTGGCTACACAGCTGTTCAAGGTATTTCTCTACACGGGATCTACTGTCCCCTTCCCCATGGATCCCTTTAAGATAGCCCTGTCGGACCTGATGATTAAATTCAGCCCTTGAAGACAAAGGATAGCGCTGATCAATCCATGTCGTCCCGATTTTTGGTAGCACAATCGCTCCCAACAGCCAAATTCCCATCGCGAGCTGTATCGCCGAACGCGAAGAACGACTGTACAAAGAAATTAGCGCAGCAATTAGGGTCAGGGAAAAATAAAAGACCAGATAAGCCAGCATCATAAAGCCAAATCTGCCCAGCAACAGATGCCCAGGGTCAAATAAACATAATAATACCAGCATACCCATAAAGACAGGTAGCAACCAGAGTATTGCAAATATATAATACGCGATGATTTTCGACCACAGTAGTCTGGAAAGACTGGAGCCGTGCGTCAGTAGCATCTTTAGGGTGCCCTGCTCGCGCTCTTGTGTCAGCATCGTGCAGCACATCGTCAGGTAGAGAAAGGGAAGCAATACCTGCAAGATCAAGGTTAATGTCAGGCTTCCGAAACGTAATTGTGCATCTGTCCCCTCCGCATTGCTGTAATCGACTTCATGCTGCACATGCGCCTCCACCCGATAGCTCGTCCCGAAATAATCATTGAGCCCAGGGTCAAAAACCGTCAGTGGACTCAAAGGCTTGAAAAGGTAAGTACCATAATGAGCCACATCATGCGCATCTGCGTGGAATGTCCGCAGCTCGCTGCTAAATTTTTTGTTGCTCTCCCGTCGGTCCTGCGCATCCTGCTGATATTGCAATATCCCCAAAAGACCACTTAAAGTCAGCAATACAAATACGATACAGGTAAAAATAAAGATCGTCCGGTCGCGGTAAGCAACTTGAAATTCTTTTTTGATCAAGCTAAAGCTAAGGGATAAGGACTTATTCATCGCAAATTAATTAATGCATCAAAGTTGCAAATAAATAATAATATTTGCAACTTTGATGCATTAACACTTATTCAAACTGTTGGTATATGATCCTGTCCTTTCGACCAAAGCGAAGATTTCCATTTTACAAGCAGCCCGACGCCATGGATTGTGGTCCTACCTGCCTCAAGATCATCACAAAATATTTCGGAAAAACATTTCCCTTATCCCATTTTCGAAGTTTGTGCCGCATCGGCAAGCAGGGGACCAGTTTTCATCAGCTGGCTGAGGCTGCACAGCAGCTTGGTTTCAAAACACTGTCGGCATCATTATCCTATCAGGTACTGAGTCAACAGGCTCCTCTACCCTGTATCCTGCATTGGGAGCGTGAGCATTATGTGGTACTTTATCGCATCACAGCCAAGTATGCCTACCTTGCAGATCCGGCAATGAACGGTAAAGTGAAGATCAAAACAATGGATTTCCTACGTTCCTGGGAGACTGCCGCAGGTACAGCTGTCGGCCGGGCATTGTTGCTTGAAACGAGCCCTGATTTTGAATCCCAAGCCAGCATCGCTGATCCGTCTGCATCCATTTGGTCCCTGCTGCCCCTGCTCAAAGACCACCGCAAAAAACTGATCCCCATCGGTATCAGCTTACTGATTGCCAGTCTGATCTCCCTTTCAGTTCCCTTTTTGACACAGCTCACGGTAGACAAAGGCATCGCCTATAAAAACACCCATCTGCTGCTGCTGATCTGTCTGGGGCAGCTGATGTTATTCTGCGGCAAAATGCTCATGGATTACCTTCGGGCGAGACTCCTGTTTGCTATCGGCGCCCGGACGAGCATCAAGATGCTCAAAGAGTTTCTCGCCAAACTGATGGAACTTCCGTTTTCTTTTTTTGACAACAGGCAGGCCGGTGACAATATGCAACGTATCAATGACAATCAGCGTGTCGAAGATTTTCTGACCAATTCCCTGATCAATTTTATGCTTTCAGCCATCACATTGCTGGTTTTTGGTGCAGTTCTTTTTTACTACAACTGGCAGATTTTTGCCATCTTTCTCATCGGAGCGCTGCTGAGTGTGCTCTGGTCCAATTCCTTCCAGCACAAGAGAAAGGTGATCGACCAGCGAAAGTTTAAGGTACTCTCCGCCAATCAGCAGCTCTTGCTGGAAATCTTTTATGCGATGCAGGAGATCAAGCTGACGGGTAGCGAGCAGGAGAAACAGCAACTCTGGGCCGGCATCCAAGATCAGTCCTACGGTTTGAAAATGGAGTCCCTGCAGTTGGATCAACTTATGCAGGGTGTTGGCTTCTTCCTCAACGAAATCAAAAATGTCCTGATCACCTATGCAGCTGCAATGTTGGTCATCCAGGGACATGTAACCCTTGGCGGTATGCTGGCCATCACCTATATCTGCGGGCAGTTAAATGGCCCCGTGACCCAATTGATTGAATTTGCCCGCGTCTCTCAGAACACCAAATTCAGCCTGCAGCGCATGGCGGAGGTACATCAGGAGACTGCTGAAGATCAGGATATCCCCAACCAGCCCATTGCCGCCAGTCCGCAGTCTATCCATGTCAACAATTTAACTTTTCGGTACGATAGCGCCAACACCGAAGCAGTCCTCAAGGATATCAAGCTCCATATTCCAGCCGGCAAGATCACAGCCATTGTGGGTACTAGCGGCAGCGGCAAGACAACACTGATCAAACTCCTGCTCAAATTTTATCGGACCGATCCGGGATCAATCATAATCGGCAATACCCCACTCGACCAACTGCATGCCAAGGCCTGGCGTGCCCGTTGTGGTGTTGTCATGCAAGATGGCTACATCTTTATGGATACCATCGCCAACAATATTTACGCCGGTGCATCAGTCAAGGACGAAAGACGCTTGCAGGAGGTCGCTCAACTGGTCAATATGCACCATTTCATCCAAACCATGCCCTTCGGCTACCAAACCATTATAGGCCGGGACGGCTATGGGCTGAGCAGTGGTCAAAAACAACGCCTCCTGATCGCAAGGATGATCTATCGCAATCCACCCTATATTTTTCTCGATGAAGCCACAAATTCGCTTGATGCCCACAATGAGCTAGCGATTGTCAATAACCTAAACAATTTTTTTGAGGAAAAGACTGTCTTGATCGTGGCCCACCGCCTCAGCACCGTAAAAAATGCCCATCAGATTATTGTGCTCGATCAAGGCACCCTTGTCGAACAAGGCACACACCAAGAGCTGATCAAAAAAAAAGGCAGCTACTACGAACTGATCAAAAATCAGCTTGAGTTAACAAATTGATCGCTATTCCAACTTTATTAAATCCATGCATCATGATTGAAATCCTTCCCTATTCCCTCGTCCGCTATGCAAGTTTGCCCGTCGCCGCTTTTGCGCCTTTTCACCTTGCAGGTCTAGAGCAGCGGCTACAGCGTATACATAAAATGCACGATGAGCGTTCACTGCTGCAGAAGACCATCTGCGATCGCCTGTACGAATTGGTACAAACTGCGCCAGGCGATGTCGAACGTATCAATCTGATTCGGCTCAAACGGGTCATCTACAACAACAAAACCATCAGTGTTCAATTACTGACCGACTGTAGCCCGCTGTTGCCGCCCGCATTACAGGCACAACTGCGCAAACTATTTGACCTGATAACTGCCATAAATATTGCCGAAAGCAATCAGGAAACACATTACCAGCAACATCTCAGCAATAGCCATCGCCACCTTCAACAACTGGCGGGCAACCCCTTATTACAAAATGGACTCCTATTGTCCAGTCCAGTGCTGTACAGCCAGCTCCCCGACTATATCAGCAAAGATCCCAAAGATTTCGGTCCCAAAGAATGGCGGTTGATTTTTAGCCTGCTCCGTTACCTGACGCGAATGACCTTCAAGACATCGCCATTCAGCAGCTTCACCTATACTGGACAGGCACAGTTTATCGGAACCCACAACGCTATTTTCGACAGTGCAAACCCGTCGATCCGATCCGGCATCCGCCTCCATAACGGATTATTTGAATACATTAAATCCATCCTTAATCAGCATCCTGTCCTCAACGAATATCTGCTGGTAAGGCTCAACAATACCGTCCGGCTCGAAGAGAATAAATTGTCCTTTTTATTTAACCACCACAATATCGAATCCTTCCAGAAGCTTCCCGCAGTGGGGCTGCAACGTTATATTTTAGAACAGCTGCGTACCGCAGGCACTTCCAATATGACTTTTTCCGCGTTGATTCAAATGCTGGAACCTGTAGTTGCTCCCGCAGATCGGCGCCAGTTAAAACAACACCTTATGCAATTGGTGGATACAGGTTTTCTGGAGCTAAGTACCGATATTTCGGCGATGGACCACCATTGGAGCCAGGCCCTGCTCCGTTTTCTAAGCGCAACAAGCTGCGACCATCCCGACTTGAAACTGCTCGTCCAACTGCTCGATAGCCTTGCGGCGGTTCAGGCAGCCTACCCCGAGGCCAATGTCATGCAACGGAAAGAGCTGCTGGAAGTCGCGGAAAAAGAAGTTAATAGCTCCCTTAAACAGCTCCAGGCTGAAACAGGCGTCGCGGGCACAGCGATTCCTGCCATCAGTGCAACAGCGCCGTTCAAAAAAACGAATCCCGGTCCCTTGCATTTTTCAGGACGACAGCTTATTTACGAGGATTGTTACACCAATACAACAGATCGCCTTTCGGAAGCCGGTGTCCGCCAGTTTATCGAAAAAACAGATGCACTGCTGCAGTACCTTCGACCTATGGAGGCCATGGCTCCCGAAAGAGAAAAAATGCTTTCCTTTTTCAAACAGCATTATCCTGTCCGGGCCAGTGTCAATATCCTGGATTTCTATTTCGACTATTATTCCAATGTCAAAAAGCAGGAAAAAGAGGCGGCTCCGCCGCAGCTGACAAATTCCGGCCCATGGATTGAAAACCTTGACCGGCACCTCAAAGAAATTGTGGTCCCCGGTCAGGACATCCTCGATCTCGATGCACATTTTTTCGACGCTATGTCCCAAGCTCAAAATGGCCATCAAAAAACAGGCTACTCACGTGGAATATTCGTCCAGTTTTACGCGAAGCCTGGAGATAAGGCTTCGGAGAGCACCCTTACTGGGGTTATCAATGCGGTCTTGCCGGGGATGGGAAAAGTCAGCGGCCGCTTTCTACACCTATTCCCCCCGGCCATGAGTGATAGTATCCGTAGTCATAATGAGCGGCTCCATCCCGACCTGCTGAAAGCCGAGCTGAGCGATGGTTCATTCTTTAACGCCAACATCCATCCGCCATTGCTCTTTCAGGAATGCAGCCTTTCGGACGAACATCGACATTACCCCCCAGAGAGACAAATTCCGGTACACGAGTTATCTGTTTGCCATACCGAAGGCGAAGACTTTCTGTCCTTATTTTACCGGGAGCAGGAAGTATTTGCTTATGACCTTTGTCTGGAATCCTTTTACAACCGCTCCAATTTCTATCAGCTGATGGCACATTTTAACAGCGATGACAAAGTTTACCTGCAGCCTTTTATCAACTGCATCGACCGACAATATCTCCCCCAGGATCCGGCCACCCTGCCCCTGATTCTGCTACCACGTATTGTGTATGCCGAAACAGTCATTATCCGGCGCAAAACTTGGTGCATCCAGCGGCGCATTATACCCGCGCCGCAAGGGACGGAGACCGCTGCCCAGTACTTTGTACGCCTCAACAGCTGGCGAGTGGATGCAGGCATACCCGCTGCCGTTTTTTTATTTTTACGGAAACGGTCCTTTGCTATCGAGGAAGTCGTCAAGGGTCATCAAGCACAAAAACTTTTGCCTGACGATTACAAGCCCCAGTATATCTCGTTTGAGCAGCCGATTCTGGTCGATCTCTTTGTTCGGCTACTGGCCCGTGCCGGCCAATACCTTATCCTCGAGGAAGTACTCCCTGCCCTCGATCCGACAGCAGGGCCAGCACAGGATCAAGTCAAAGAACACCTTATCCAATGGTACAACTATTAACAAAAAAAGATGAGAGACAATTGGTTATCTGTACACCTTTATAGCGCCGTGAGTTTAGACCTGATTCTGCTCCATATTGTCAGGCCTTTTCTCGCAGACCATTTTATACCATCCGCTGATTCATTTTTCTTTATCCGTTATTGGGATGAAGGAAGCCATATCCGTTTGCGTATGCAGGTACCAGCTGTTAGGGAGCCTGAGCTACTGGATGCGCTCGACCAGCAGATCCGGTCGGTACCATCACTGGGATGCAAGCTGAAGGTTGTTGCTTACGAACCCGAAATAGACCGCTATGGCAATGCCCACACGATCCATTTTGCCGAGCATTATTTTTTCCTTTCCTCCCGCTATATTTTAGCCCATGTTGTCCCAAAACCACAGCGTGGTTCGCCCTTGACTGAGGCCATACACCTGCAGCTGATCCTGCTCAAGGCCCTTGGCTGGGAGATTCCCCGCCTGTGCCAATTGCTCGATTATTTTATCGCAGGCTGGATACCCCGTCTGTTCGATCCTTTGCAGGATCCCGAGGCGGAGCATCGGTTTTGGTCAGACCAGTTTGAGAAAAACTTCAATCATAAGGCAGCCGCTTTCATACCTGCTATTGCTCAGCTCTGGAGCGATCTCGACAACAAAGAAAAGTCTGATGACACTACGGTCTTTTTAACAGCGAGCACACAACTGCTCCGCGGCTACTTAGCAGCCGTGGATCATCCCAAAAAAAAGATTGCTATATGTGCGAGCCTGATCCACATGAACAACAACAGAGTAGGCTTGTCCAATCTGGATGAAGCCTATGCATCCTATTGCCTTCGGCACTCTTTACAGGCTATTTTATCTTTCCAAAACCCCATATGACAACTCTTTTTAACAGTACCCAGCGGCAACGGCTGACCGATCATCTCGAACAGGTGACCCAACATATCCTCCAGGCTTGCCGGCAGCACCAAAATGGGCTATATTGGTTGAGCCCGTATTATACAAGTGAAACGACCTACGATTTTAAGGTCACCGCCGACCTCTTTCAGGGCAATAGCGGTATTGCACTTTTCTTCCTTGCCCGTTATTCGTATAGCGGATCGCAAGCCGATCTGCATATCGCCCAACGGACAATGGATTTTGTCACTGATCATCTGGAGCAGAACAGCCCGCAGGGTTTTGGTTTATTTACAGGACTTTCGGGAGTAATTTACACCTATATTCGGTTATTCGAACTTGGCGGCGGTCAGCAGTATCTTGACCGGGCCCATGCACTTGCCCTGACCTATCAGGAGCAACTTGTGCGACAGACCATTAAAGCCGATCTGCTCAGCGGTTACTCGGGCAGTCTATTTGTGCTTACCCTGCTACAGCATTATCGTCCCGAGCCAGCGCTGATCAAACTAATCCAAGAGCTGATTGACCGCCTGGTCAGCGAAGCTCGTCCTTCCGAAAAAGGCTTAAAATGGGACTACAACCAATCCAAATCCGCCTACGATAGCCTGACCGGCTTTTCCCATGGAGCCTCGGGGATCGCTTATATACTACTGGAAGTCGCACAATATTTTAACAACAAGGCCCTGTTGTACCTTGCTGAAGAGGCGCTGCTCTACGAAATGCAATATTTCCATGCCGATTTTGACAACTGGCTTGATCTGCGCCTCGGAAGCCATCGTCTCCAGGCTGACAATATACAGCATTGGGAGCTGGAAAACTTTCTGCCTCATATCCAGGAGCTCAATTCCTGGGCACATGGTGCCGCAGGGATCGGCCTGGCCCGGCTCGCAGCCTGGCGGGCAACGGGTAAAACAGTATACCTGGATCAATGCCGCAACATCGCCAAAAAATGCAGCAGTACTATCCTTCAGGCTGAACGGCAGGACTATACCCTCTGCAGTGGATATGCCGGGCTACTGCCTTTTATGCTAACCTATCCCCATACGGCACAGGAATACAGTGGTGAACTGCTACTGCATGTCATTGATCAAGCGCAGCTGCAGTACCAGACTACCGGCAGTTACAACAGCTATATCTCTGCTGGCCGTGATGACTATGGGTTGCTTTCCGGCGCTGCCGGAATCGGCTACAGTATCCTGCAGCTGCTCGACAGCAATATGTCTTCTATCTTCTGCCCGAGCCTCCCGCCGCCTCATAAATCAGTACAACAAGCAATCAAGCTAAACCTTAGGGACCTGCAGCGAGGACTTTTGGAAAAGTACTACCCCCTGACCCTACAGCATCTGGAACAGCAACCCACCATCCGTAAGATTGTTGATCAGGAGAACGGTCTCCATGATTTTGAAAACAGCTTGACGGAACAGCTCCTTCAGGCTGATCCTGCCCCTAGCTTGCAGGCTGTTTTTGCACTGGAGCAGACCCAAAATAAGCTGTGGAAACAACATAAAGGCCATCTGTGTTACAGCAAGAAAAATGCCTATATCAAAAGTAAGATCCAGCAACTAACGGATGGCAAAATGCTGGACCTAAGCCCGCATTCCCTTATGCTGGCCGACCACGTCAGCTTATATCTCCTTGACGAAGCGCTACGGGAAGCCCTGGCACTCCCTTCAGATAAGCTGGCAATCCTATTTATAGCGGACGAATGGGGCGTCAGCAGCAGCTACATTGGGTTGATCAGTATGCTGATTGTACAACAGGTGGAAAATACACTACTAACAGGAGCCTTATTGTGTGATCAGGTCAGCAACAAACTGAGATCCATGATCGGGAAACTGGATGAGGATAATTCCCTAAAGGCCCATATATCCGCGCAGATCCGACTGCTATTTGAAAGTGGTATACTGACCACAGCGGATGTATAAACAAGAAAGTCAGGTACGCGACCTGACTTCCCAATCCTTATCATTGCATTAGCAGATTACCGTAGTACATCTGACCGGCGGGTTATGATGATCATCTGTAGGCTCGGTATGTGTTGGTTCGGACACATTTCCCAAACCACCAGACAGGCGTTTTGCCACCTCGCTATCGATACTTGTTACAAAACTTTCTAATTGGAGATCCTCCAGATTTAATTTGATTTTTTCTACTGAATCTTTCATGACTACTAAGTTTAATTGTAATGCCTACTGTGATAACGGGTTTTCAGCTTATCCCCGGTTGCAACAGTACTAAGTTATAATTATTGCAACATAGTTGCAAGAAGTTTTAAAATTAATTTATTTTCTTTTGAACACCATAGCGCTCGCTTTAAATTAGTCAGGTTGGTTTTTCAGGAAGAAATCGAAAATTACTGGCTGTCCAAAAATACCAGTACCGAGACAAACTATCACGGTTCCACTGTTGCTGCTGCTGTCTTTGCATTATATACAGCCTATCGAAACTTGACGATTGCTGTTGTTCCCGATTCTTGTTTTTGAATAAATTCCATTCTTTTTAAATTATTACGATTAAAGGAAAGGTGTAAAAGAGGAGGCTGTATTTTATAAAAATCACTAGTTCTAGTGATTGACCATCATCCAATTTTATATTATCTTGAGACTAATTAGCCGATACGATATTACGCCATACCATAGGCCTGCAGATGGCACTTGGAGTTATTGATTTCAATTGTCATTAATCCAATGAAATGATGTTAACCATAATAAACGGATCCATATGAAAAGACAACTCCTATTAACCGCATTGGCACTGAGCTTTACCGTCCCTGTCCTGGGCCAAGTTGCCACAAAAGTTTTCAAATTGGACTTGGGTAGTCCTTCCCGATATTCACTTACGAGCAGTGACAGTTCAACCAGACTGGATATACGGAGCCGTGAGCCCTTAGCCTTCAAACTGATCAACGCAAATCCCTACAAGTATACCTATGTGATCAATCATAGATTGGTCAACCTCTTTGAAAACAGCGGCCCCAATCCATTGGACAGTATCGGAAAAATCCTCAGTGGCAAGGCTGTCCCGATTCCTCCAGCGGACGGGAAGGCCGCTGCCACTAATCAGAAAATCAAGGATACGAACGCGGAGATAGACAGCGTAAACAATGAAATCAAAGAGCTTTTAGGGCAAAAGTCATCCGATACGAAAAATAAAGATGCGCAAAACAAAAATCTTATTATAGATATGCAAATCATGCAAAAGAAGCGTCAAATTGACTCATTGATTGCAGATCGTGATAAATTAAAAAAACAATTGGAAGCTATTTATCCATCGCGTTCGGCTTATTCCACCAATTTTGTCAATACCGTTAAATTCAATAATTTTTTAGGTACAACGCGGCTTGGCACGGCAAAAAAAGAAAGCGATGATATCGAAAATATTAAAACAGCAATCACCATTCTCAGCCAAAAGTTCAATGATCTGGATCAGGATCTAAATAAATATATCGGTAAGATCGCTGCCGAAGATTTTCTTCAAGCGGATGAATTTTCAACAAAGAGAAGCGATTTTTTGACTGCCTTTGCATCCGTGATCAACAGCAGCCAAGAAATCGGCAATGAAGCCAACCAGTTTGACGAAACCAAGAAATTCTATGAACAAACGCTTAAAAATATCCAGCCCGTTTCGGACAAGATCAAAGAAAAGGTAAACGAAATGCAGCAGCTAAAACTTCACAACTACCTGCTGCCCGTGGATATCAACGGCAAAAATATCGATGCCGTCGAAGTGACCGTGGAGCGTTATGCCCGTAACAAAGCTACCCCCTCTCTTGATAAATATACCTACAACATCTGGGTAAAGGGCGGCGTCAAAATTGACGTCAGCGCCGGTGTGTTTATTTCCTCATTAATGGATAAAGAGTACGAGATCAGAGGCACAGGTGCAAACCAGACCATATGGGATAAGAAAAAAGGAGATTATGATTTTGGCTTTGGATCGACGGTCAATCTTTCCCTGCGCAGTGCGGATTGGGTGCGTCCAACATTGAGTCTGGGCGCGTTATTTACAACCAATCAAAAATTTCAGCTTTTGACTGGAATAGGTGTTATTTTAGGCAAAGAAGAGCGCATTATTCTTCAGGGCGGTCTGAGTATGGGCCGCACTTCCAGTATCATGGGCGATTACAAAACCGACGGTTCAGTCGGCTATGACCTCGGAACGAGCGGTACTGTCCCCACAAACGACAAATTTACTTTTGGCCGTTTCTTTGGTATCTCCTATAATTTTGGAAAAGTCAAAAAAGAAACCCCAGCCAAATAAGCAGATCGCAGAACGGCTTTTGTCATCCGCGATAAAAATAACTTCCACTGTTACCGCGACGGTGGAAGTTATCGAAGTTATCATGGTGTAAAACTTGCATCCCCTGCCATTAAGAACGCCAGGCCAGCAGATACGATCCACCCTGGAGGTGATCAATTACTTCCTTGATATAAACTGGACTTACCACAAAGCAGCCCAGCGACCGCCCCGCATTTTTATCGGTCACATACTCGCCGGGATGCAACACAATATATCGTTCACGCGTATGGCTATTGGTTTCCTGCAATCCATCCAGATAGAGCGAACGACCATTTTTGTCGCTGATATAGGTTTTTCCTGTTTTAAAAACTCCCAGACAGGATTTATTGGAGCCAATTTCATTTGAAAATTCAGTCGCATATAGGTCACCCGAATTTTTAGCATGTGACACCATATAGCTTTTTACTTCCTTATTTTGAAGATCAAAAATAAACAATCGTTTTTCGGTGCGCGGTTTATTGTAATCCACTATCGCCCAATAGTTGGCCTTGCTTTTTGAATCAAAGTCAAATAGCTCCTGCAATTGATGCTCTTGCCCAATCTCTTTTGCTAACGCCAATGCCTGCTGTTTTAACGGATCACTTTGCGTTGTACCTAACGTTGGCAATGCCCACATATTTTGAGGTTCAGCATCGAGGTATTGATCCACATAGGCTTGAATATCCTTTAACAGGTCATCACATTCCTTTTTGATCTGTAGACCATCTTCCTGATCGCCGACATTTCTGATCGGGTTCCAATGTCGGGCAGCACTACGCAATCCTACCGCAGTAAACTCGACCGAAAAGGCCGGACTAGTTTTGGACAAGTACTGAAACACCTTACCCTCCCCTTCACCGTAGTTTTCCGCATCCTGCAGACTACAATGCGCACCTTTAGCAAACAGCGCGATGGTACCGTCCTGCGACAATTTATATTTACCAAAAATTTCCAGCATGAGTTTCCGGCCGGATGCCGAAACAGCTTCCAGAATATCATAACTGGTCTGAAAGAGTCCTGCCTCCGAATTTTCAGCTGTCGGCACCTTTATCTTTGTCGGATCGCCCCAGCCTGTGAGCTTGCCGCGATCCCAGCCACAACAATGCTTTCCATTGCTTTCCATCAGCCCCAGACCGAAAAGCATCACAAACAATCCACGTAGGCGATCCTCCGCCGTGCCCAATTCATTTGCTGTCTCCTTGCTGATCAACTCCTTAAAACGCAAGAGCGCGTCTTTATCGCGTTTATCCCCCAAGGGCTTTGAAATATCCAGTGCTACGCGATCTCCCTTTTTTAGCCCTTCGTATAGATTTGCGTAGAGCATTCCCATACCATAGTAAAAGCCGTATGGAGCCTGTCCCCTATTGCCATTCTCCCACCTTGTTTTTGAAATGCCCGTCCGGTCCACTAAGCTTGGGATCGCGACAAAGGGATCATCACTGAGCTCCTTTTCCACCGTGAGGCCAAGCAGCTTCAATACTGCGGCGTCTAGTTGCCCATTTCCGTCCAAATTATGCGCATCCCGAAAGGAACTGATGGCATTTTTGGTCTGGTTTCCATAGGCCCCATCAATATTACCCAAACTGTAACCTAATTCGGTCAGTTTGATCTGGACAGCCTCTACATGTTGTCCTTTGTCTCCAAATGAAGGAATTATTGAAATTGTTTTCATAACACTGGTTTTAATATGCTTGACACAATTTATACATGGCTAATACCCCCAAGATCACAAACGATCTATCAGGTCCTATAAATTTACCAAATGCAATGGCACAAGAAAATAGCTAGTCCTAGTGATATTTTATGGAAACTAAATCCAGCCTTCCTCAATAGATTTTTTGATCAGTTGTAGTGGTGTTTTGACAGCCGCCTTTGCCAAAATATTCTTACGGTGAGAATTAATGGTATGGATGCTTAAGCACAGGAGCTTTGCAATCTCATTGCTATTCAACCCCTCGACAATGGCTTTTAGAATTTCCCTTTCCCGATCGGTAAAAAGTAACTTTTGGGCAAAAGTAATGGTCCCATCCTGAATATTGTAAAAAGACGGTTCACCATGCAGGCCGATAATCGAAAAATTGGGATGACTATTTTTTTGGATATGCGTAATATCGGTATGCACATGCAAGCTATGATAAATGTTTCGTTCTTCATGATTGACCACCACATACTGAATTAATAAACGGGCGTAATGACCATCCTTTTTCCGGACCCTTAAATCATATTGTACCTTGTAATGACAGATTTTATCTACCGGGATCTGATTGAAAAAGTCAGTAACCTGACGTTCGAAAGTCAGAAAATAAGGCATATCCTGTGGATGTATGTGATCCATAAAAAAAGCCATGTTGATCACCTTCGGATCAAAGCCCAATACCGTCATCATTTCGGCGCTCGCTTCAGCAATGGTCCCGTGATAGATATCAAATAGCAAAAAATAATAATCACCGGCCTGAAAGATATTGAATAGCCGCCTATAGATTTCGAGTTGCTGATGGAGTCGCAGGGGATCGATTACTGCTGCTTTGTGGACAACAGACTTCCAATATTTTTGTACTTCAAGGTAGAAGTCCTCATTTTGTTCAGGTTTCATCAATCAGTCAATCAAAGGTTATTAAACGTTTATATCGTTATCTCAGGTTACGAGTTGAGCAGTATCTGGCAAAATCCCTTTTTTGCTTTTTTGAAGCAGTCAAAGGCAATAGTGAATCCGTCAAAATAATTTAACTAAAGCTCAACATTTGGCACTTCAAATATTGGTTTTTATAAGGACATTTTCAAGTTTTAATGCAATTTTCTTTGCCATAAAATCAGAGCGGCAATTGATCAATACTTTCTTTAATGATCTATTCTGTGCTTACAATATAAAGCTGCCTGGTTTTCTCAAATTCAGATTTGGGCATCATGATTTCGTACTTCATCTGCGCAGAAGCACCTCGTATACTTAGCAGCATAGCCGTAAAAATTAAAAAAGATTTCATTATTTTGTCTATTAGAATAAAAAGGAGACAACGATTGAATTGTCTCCTTAAATGCCAGTGAGCCGATCTGGAAGCGACGTCCTTGGTCTCCTCACCAAGAACTTCTAGACCAACAGACGAGATCTGGTCCATCGCCAAAGCAGAAGCAGAACCAAGGCAAAGCCAACAAGCCAAAAATACGTAGCAGATAGCATCTTGTTGCTGCTGCGTTCCTGCTTGTTATCTTTTTGTTTTCCCTGATCGTTTTTTATGTCGACATCCTGCATCTCTTTGCTGGAGCTTCCACCCGTCTCCTGCCACAACACACTTCCCGACTGCGCAAACAGTCCACTATCTGCATGGAAGCGAAAAGCACTGTCCGTCCAGAAATACCACAAACGGGAAAGGGTATCCTGCCGAAAGGTATATAACCGCTGACGCAGTTCAAGATGTTGCCAGGCCCTTGCCGTTTCTTCCCGTTTATCGTGCTTTCTATTTTCATAGATCTTACAGGAAATCAGTGCAAATAAGCCAAAGAGCAAACACAACATAGGACCCTGTTTTATTTCCATAAATCCCTCCTTTCAGTCCAACCAATTTGAAAATGCATAGACCGTAGCCCGAGGCCGCCGCTTGGACAATACCCGATCCGCTACGTTTCCTTCGACCGTCAGCAGCCAGTTCCCTTCGATTTTCTGGACGATCCCCACATGGTTGATCCGTCCCAGCCTTTGGTTATAGATGGCAAATAGATCCGCCGGCCGGATGCTCCCCTCCCGGATCTGCTGACTGGTATAGCACCGGGCCACCGGAAAAAGCGCCGGACTCCAGGCACTGCGTGGTACCAAATGCCCAGCTTGACTGTAACACCATGATACAAAAGCCGCACACCAGGCATGCCCTTTCCCAAGACCTGTATAAGCCAGATATTCTTCCACCTTCGTACCATCGTTACTATCCGTCGCTTCCTGGACACCGATCTCCTGTGCCGCAACAGCTACAATACAATCGCGCAGAGCGATCATGCGATCCTCATGTCCAGGTCTGGCCCCCATAGCCATAGACCTGGGCTGAACTTCTGCTATTTCTCGCTCTACAGCAGAATGGCCAAAACCGCCAAAAAAGAGAACAGCGACAAAAAGAACACCGAAAAATAAAGAATACATTGTTGCCATGATGTCAATTGATTAAAGTGATAACTAAGGTCTTGCCTAAAGAATTTAAAAGGCTGCCAAAGAATCTCTTGCAACCAGTAACAGCAGTAAATTGCGAGCAATCCAGCCAGAAAGCCAAATAACAGCACGGATAATATGCCAATATCCAATACGCCCGCTGTAGGGTCTATGGCTTGCAGTACAAGCCCTGCAGAAATAAATAATATGCAAAGACAGACGAGGACAATCCCCAGCAGCTGCCTACTTGTTAAAGGCCAATAAATATCCTCGATACCAGTGACCAGTTGTTTTTGTAATGTTTTCATTTTTTATACTATAAAAATTTAATTAATCTGATAGGTACCCAAATACTGACTACGCGCATACTTTAAACCATCTCTTTCGTTGCAGAGAATATACAGCAGGAGTTCTTTCCCGATAAGGGATTCAGGTATGTCAAGGGAGACTTGCTTTTCACTCCGCAAAGCGAGGGACTGACTTCGTATCGCCACACCTTCCTTTACCTGATAAGCGATGAGCCTAACATGGTCGTCCCAAGCACAAAAGGAAGCAAAGCTAGTATAGGATACACGTATCCTACTCCCTTCTATCGTCACATCCAAGACCAGCAGCCCCGGTAGATTACCATCGCTGAGCCAAGCTTTCTGCGGATCCAGACTAGGTACACCTGCCTGGTCGGAAATCGCCACCTTCAGGACCTGTGACATGGCAAGATTAAATGGATAGACAAACCGTTTCTTACGTTTGGCCACAAATCTGAAGCCCTCGTCAATGATCTCTTTCAATGGTCTCAAAAAACTGACTGCCAGTGCAAATCTTTTTTGCTGTGCCAGTTGCGCAGGTGTTTTTTTATTTTTTCTATTTTTCTTCATGATGTATTTTGATATGAATGGAATACCGTCCATTGCGGACGGCATTCCAACATTAAACTCTAGCTGAGCTGTATCAGCCCTAAATAACTGCTTTTGGATACCCGCTTTTTCTTGCGGTCAGCCATAAATATCCACATATGCACCTCCCCTCCAAGCAGATGTGTCGGCACACCAAAGGTGACCGTTCCCGCACTCCGTGTCGGAACTGAAGCCGGTGCCAAAAATTCATCCTGCTCCGGATGATAACAGATGATGTAGACACCGTCATCATCGGCAGTCTTATAGATATCATTGTTAGTCATATCCCAGCTTACCGTCAGCTCTTCATCGGCATAGACCGGAGCTTGCGGCGGCCCCAGATAGAATGCACCATCCGCAATACGTATTTTACTGTAGTCCAGCGTAAAACTTGGATAAGTACCCTGGATTACCAGCGGCAGATTAAACTGAAATGCCGCATTGAGTGGCGTCAGCCGATCGGCCTTTTTCTGACCGAATCCCACCTGTAAATAAGAGGTGATCGGTAATAAAAATCGCATCACCAGCTTGAATCTGGCCTGCGTGATCAGCTGCTCTTCGGTAGCTGGTTTGTTGCTCTTTTTGTAGAGCCCTTTGAGGTAGTTGATACTCTTCCAGCTTGACCCTATCACGGAACCGGTTTTACCACTTATTCCCCCATTTATTCCATTTACAATTGTTCCCATTTTTTTCTTTTTTTTAAAATTTAACCATAGTCAAAGGCTAAGACATACCGGTATTTAAGCCTAACAACACAAACGTAAAAACTTAAAAATCAAAAACATACCAACAAAATAAGGTTGACAGCGTGTTGGCAGAAGGACTTCGGCAGATTGGCAGGAGTATGGCAGGGCATCCAGAAACTACTGCCTAAATCACAGCATGACCTGACCAACACCAGTCTAATTCCTGCCGGTCCACCAGCCAGCCATCGTTGTAACAAGAGGAGGCTTCGGGTCTAACACCAACAACAGTAATGACTCACCCGAACAATACCGAAGGAATAGCAAAACAAGCGTAGGTAAAAGGCAGAAGATGGATAGGTATTGGTCAGGTATTGATCCAAGGAAAAATAAAAAAAGGTCCTTCAAAAACGAAAGACCCCTAAGGCTATAATCTCAATTTTATGGGTAACTCACAGGTTCCAGTAAGCACGTTTAAAACGTTCGACCGCAGTGGCGAGAAAAAGACGTTTTCCATTGTGCTTCCTTACAGTTCCCAGCATCCCCTTATGCTGATAGCGATACAATGTCCGTTCACTGACACCCACATAATCCTGCACATGGGCAGCATCCCACCAGACCGCTTCCGTGTCCTCTGCTTCGATCTCCTTATGCTTCATGTTATGCAGCTGCTTATAGAGTATATGCAACGCAAATAAAATAGCTCCATCATTCCCCCTGCGGATGCTATTTCTGGTTTTATTTAAAATAATCCTCATAAATCAGTTTTTAATCCGTTAATTATTTTCAGCTTTCTATTTTTTTATTGTCTGCCCTATCACGGACAATCCCATGTCTGTTGAGCTTACCTGTGATCGTATTCTGTTCGATCCACTGATCAAAATAGGTATACTTCCCTCTTTCACCTCTTCTTATTTCTATCCCTGACAGGATCACAAGCTGGGCCGTAATGGCCGTAATATGTTTGAGCGACACTGCAAAACTCCTATGCACCTGCGCAAAACTGGCCTTAGGTAAGCACAAAACCATATCCCCAAAACTTTCGTTGACTTCGATATAGGTTTTCTCTTCGATCCAGATCCGGGTCTGGTCATTTTTAGCCTCGATATAGATGATTTCATCATAATTGAGCCGTTGTTTTTCCATCCCCCGACTACCATAGAAAAAGCACTTATTTTCCTCGTCAAGGTCATTCAGTCCACGACCCTGGATTTTATCTTTTGCCTTGGCCATCGCTTTATAATAGCGCTCCTGTTCAAAAGGTTTAAGAAAGTAATCGGTCACCCCATAATGGAACATTTTATCGCCCACCTCTCTATTGGTGCTACAGACGATGATCTGCAGATTGGCAATTCCCGGATTGATACGCTGCAAACTTTCCAACTGTCCCAACACATCCAGTCCACTCACGATAGGCATCTCAATGTCCAGAAATAAGATATCTAATTTGAGACGTCGCAAGGCTACCAGCGCTTCTTTCGGATTGGTCGTCGCATAGGCACATTCGACGCCATCCGTTAGATCTACGTATCTTTTTAATTCTGCAACAATGTCAGGGTCATCGTCTACAATGGCGACACGGATTTTCCGCATCCGCCGCTCCTGTTTTAATATTTTCTTTATCGTATCCATGTTTAAAAATTTATTTCCAGATTCAAATAAAATATGCCTTGATTCGTTTTTTTGATCAACGAAAATGCCTCACCATATTCAAGACGAAGCAATTGCATCAATTTTTCCAATCCTGTCCCGCCATCCTCAAAGATCCATGCCGATTCAACGGCCACTTTATTCCGGCAACTAATTAATACCTTATCTGTATCGCTAAACACGCGAATAATACCCAACTGTGAAAGATCACTAAAATCACCATGTTTGATCATATTTTTATACAGGCTCAGAAGCATAATGGGAATAATCGGTTTATTCAATTCCCTAATATCGGTAATCAGCTCAATCCCTAGCTCGTCATACAAACGCATGAGCTGTTGGAGGTAAAAAAGCTCATCTTCCAACTTCCCAAGCATGCTGTTCCCAAAATTCAGCTTACGCATAGCATAGGCCTGTATACCAAAAAACAGATCGATTCGAATCAATGCAGCACTTCTTTTCCTTGCCAGCCGGGTGAAGCTCTGCGTCAGATTTCCCATAAAATGGACAGTCCAGTCGCGAAAGAGCTGCGTTTTTCGACTTTCTGCCGATTGTCCCCTCAACAAGCCCAAATGCCGGAATAAGCCCAATGTCAAATTATACCCGACTTCCGTGGCCACGATGATCAGTCCTTTAAGCGAAAAT
>PJTS01000412.1_pt1 | contig 28205 bp, 27 predicted proteins | sample 1512251 | NCBI WGS metagenome assembly PJTS01 (sample SAMN08177686, study PRJNA422409) | Soil metagenome, whole genome shotgun sequencing project. | isolation source: Soil (2) enriched on wood chips: alkali lignin treatment | place: USA: Madison | collected 2015-01-15 | reverse complement strand
TATAGGTGTCACAAATTGAAAATCATTCCAGAACTGATTATAACTACTTGTCTGGCTGTAAATTGCTGTTGGCATTACAATTATATTGAGCAACAGGAAGCGGAATAGTAACCTGATCATTTAGTCCATTTCAAAGGTAAATATGGATGGACTTAACTAATCAGCTTTCTATCTGAAATATAAGGTACAATCGGATAAACATAATTGTCCATGTTCACGCCCAGTTGTTCAGGAGACGACCCCACAAACACGGTTTTCTTGCCCTTGATCCTAATAATGCCTTTGGCGTCAATTTCGATCATTGCCCATATCGGATCTTTGTATGGAACAGTGTATTTGATACTTGGGTGTGTTTTATCGATCTCAGCTGAATAACGCATCTCTTTAAAATCGTCGCCAAGCCATTGGTATGAGGCACTATTAATCTGTACATAATGTATTCCATTGATATGGTTATAATAGTCTTGATGGTGGTGTCCGCTGATGACCAAAATAACTTTGTTTTTGCCGGACTTTTCGTTTGCCTTCTCCAGCGCATAACGTAACAAACTTCCGTTTTCCAATCCGCCGGCATCATTATCCAGTCCTTGATGGCAAAACACAATTGTAGGAAAGGAAGTTTCCGCCAGATCTTTTCTTAACCAGTCCAATTGTACGGGAGAAATATAGCGTGCATATCCATTGGGACGATCGGGGCTTTCATTATGTTCATTACCATCGAGCACAACAATATGGAATCCATTCGAGTCAAATGAATAATATTTTGCCTTAGCATTCCAAAATTCGACGACCTGATCGCGCGTAAATCCTCCATCGGTATCGTGATTACCGATGACATGATATTTAGGACCGCTAAATTGATTCCAGACGTCTATCAATGCGCGGTTGTTTTTCTTGGGCATACAAAAATCGCCACCCTGAATAATAAAATCAGGTTTCAATTTATTCATCTCTTTAATAAAAGCAGACAAACGCTCAATGCCGTCATGCATAATGTCGTGATGCAGATCAGTAATCATTCCAATCCTGATTTTTGTCGCTGCTGAGCTCAATCCTTGATACTTTGAAAAAAGTAAAGTGCCACTTGCTAGCCCGCTAGTTTTTAAAAACTCTTTTCTGTCCATTATTTATTTATGTAAAATCTTGTCATTATTGCGGCATGATCTGAGGGAAACATGATAGGGTGGTAGTCAATAACCCGTGATTCCATAGGATCCAGTTTCTTTGCTTTGTAATAGATAAAATCTATTCGATCTCTTAGGCCGTACAGATCTGTATTGGTTGCGGCTCTGATTCCCCAAGTTAGGCCTGGATCCAATAACGGGTTGATATGTAGTTCACGGTAACTGTCCGAAAAGCCGGCTTTAATCATTTCTTTGCTTTCAGGCCAGCTGACAGCACGATTGTAGTGTATGCCTTTAGTTGCCTCGGTCCAATCCAGATGAGATCCCATATTAAAATCGCCGCCCATAATCAGCGGTAAATTATCTGAATTTTTTAGGTATGGATCTATCTTTTTTAGAATTTCCTTTATTTCCTCATGCCTAGTTGGTCCTTCATCCTTTACCAATTGTTCTGGAGTTTTATTCAGCTGGCGGATACTTGCGTCCACGTCGGGCAGATAGTCTAACCAGGTGTTAAAATAAACAAGCTTTCCACCGACACCTAGGTCCAATTGTACCCCACCGAAATTACTGGGACGGAACGCCTTGACTGTTTCTGTCATTGGATAACGGCTCATAATGGAAAGATTGGAACTAATTAAATAAAAATAGTAACCTAAGGAATCTGCAATCACTTCTCCCGATCCGTATGTCTCCACCAGACCAACAATATCTGGATTTGTCGCTTTAATGATTTCAATTACGCGCTCTAATCCTACCGCCTGACCATAGCGATGACCGCCATGCCAGATGTTCCAAGAGAATATATTCAAATGAGAGGGATCGGCTATTTCTCCTTTCACCTTTGCATTTGGAAAAAACTCCTTATACATTCTTTCTACTTCCCCCGCTAAAATCACCGTTTTCCAAACTTTTACCTCATCTATAAATCCGTTAAATGCATTCCACTGTCCATTTGATCCGTATTCCCATTTCTCATCTGAACCACCGACTACAGTGGCATATTTGCTGTCAAGACCTTGAAGACCGGGTGTGTTATAGATGGCCATATTTTTCCCGTCAAGGTACAGCCACACTTCCTCTTTATTTTTATCTACAGTAAAGACGATCTGATGCCATTTACCGTCATTTATACGTTGTCTTTCCGAAGTGGGACGATAATCGTAACGCTTTTTTCCATCATTCAACAGCAATGCCCAAGCGCCGTTTTCCTGGGTATAAAGCTGCCATCCCAGAGTCGACAGATCGTCTGCAATTTTATTTCCCATGAGCGGAGTGCCCATTTTGGCATTCGGCAGTGTCCTTACCCAGATCTGTACAGAAAAGGAGGTCTTTTCGTCAAACTGGGGAATAGTGTTCTCTGCCAACCGAACCGGTCTTCTCAAAGTTGCATTGGCTGAAAGATCTAATGCCCGCCCACTTAAGCCTTTTGAATAGTGTGACTGTAGCAGATCAACATTATAATAGGCACTGTCACGCAGTGGAATGTCTTTCTTAAAACTGAAATCGTCAAAGTTCAGATAATAGATAGGCTGCTGCGCACTGGCCTGACGAATAAAAAACATTAAAATTAGTATTGTAACCAGTCTCATAAAATGCTTCTATTTTAATAAACTATCGATGATTTCCCCGATCTGGTTTTCAGATGTAAAATCAAAGCCCAATAATTTCACCATTGTTTTGGCAAATTGATCGTGATAAATTTGCCCGCTGCTCTTTATTTCCCCCAAAGGCTTTACGTGTGGCCCCATAGCAATCAACCAGGTTTCATCTGCATGGGGAATGCTTGCACCATGACTTGTCCATTGATCTCCTACACCTCTTCCGTGATCAGGCATGACCATTAATACGGTGTTATCTTTATAGAAGGGATCTTCCTGCAGATAACTCCAGAGGCTGTTGATCATGGCGTCTATATTTCTGGTAGCATCAAGATAGAAATCATATTGATCGCTATGTCCATATTCATCCGTATCCGCAAGGTCGAGATATACCACCTTGGGATGTCTGGCTCTCATATAGGATTTGGCCAGCGCATACGTAGTCGCATCCAAACGTTCGCCGCTTCCCCATATTTTGGGTTCGTAGTGCTGGATTTCGTTGCTCAGCTTTTCTCCTTCACTCAGGTTATGAGCAGCAATATTTTCACCGGGAATATTAACGAGCAAACCATTCCGTTCTCTGTTTATGACCCGACCTACAGCATCCCAGGAAGCAAAACTGACAACTTTACCTTTATATCCCTTTTTCTGGTCGATGAATTCCAGAATATTTTTATTCCCATTGTTAGGATGGTTATTGGATTTTACTTTAGGATCGGCATAGCCTGTAAGATTCTCGCTTCTACCGGGGTAAGATATCCAATAGGGATTCTTCACATTAACTTTATTATCCAGATCCCTGTTTCCATAAATCTGTCCCTGTTTAGCGATAATGTGCCATGTGAAAGGCATTAGTTTAGTTCTTCTTTGAATTAGATCATCAGACCAATATTTTGCTATTCTTTCGAGGGAATCCTGCGAATTAAATTTCGCATTTAACAACAGATCTTTCTCTGCGCCCTTAAATAACTCTTGCCAGCGTAGACCATCTACCGAAATGATGACCAGATTGTCTGCATGAGCATGCCTTTGTGCAAAGGCGCCCTGTATGAGGCATAGCAATAATAATAATAAGCTATTTAACTTTTTCATGAGTTGAAAATTGAGGTTTTATGAGGATATTTATTCATTTTAAGTTAAGCCTTGCTTAGATGTCCGGCAGATTTCAATTAATCAAAATCCAGGGATTAAATTCTAACATTTAGATTTTGAGTTCTTAAAAATAATTTGGTTCTTAACTAATGCCCCGGATTAAAGACCAGTATTAACAATATATGATCAACGTGGACAGCAATATTGATAGTCTTAATTTTAAGGCTTTCATTAACTCTTGTAAATATATATAAATACTAAACAATGTTTAAATATGTTTAACTTTTTTTATATAAAATTTTTATTACAACATGGACTAAATCCACTTTAGGGATATCGGGTAATGATGTATATATTGTTGGGCAGGCCCGAATTGGCGTTTCTAGCACCGGAGAGAGAATATTGAAAAATGGTGAAATTATGGAGTTAGTCAGCTTCTGAAGGAAGTAGTCCATTGAATTCCTACTGATCTGTTTGCCGCTTAAAGAAATTATCTGTGCCTGATTATTTGAAAAAATAACTAGGATGAAGAGGAGTACAAAAGAAAATTTAAGTTTCATAATCGCGGATTTTTTTGGTTCAAATGCTAAAAAAATTATTCAACCATCCTTCACAATTTATTAAATATTACCTCGATGCTTAAAAAGACTCACATATTGGTAAATTACTTGAATGTTGATTTTAAATTTTGCTACTCATAAGAGCTGCTTGGACGGCTTATAATATGAAATCCAAGAGACGATTCTTTTCATAATTATTATTGCCTTAAAGAACTGTGATCTCCTTTATCCTACGCTAAAGATGATTAAGTATAGAGACCTTTCTCTAAAATTAGTCAATTTATTACATCATGAAATCTTCTGATGCATCTGATAGAATGAATACTGCGAGATATTATATAAAAATGTCACACAATAAAACTTTTCCTTAGAAGGACTTGTTCCATATCTAGTTATCAATGGTAAAAGGAGTGGGGAGCGATGAGGATTGATGCTGTAGCTTAAAAACAGAATATATGAGAGCGATCTGGAATGGAGCAATAGGTTTTGGCTTGGTAAATATACCGATCAAGCTGTACTCGGCCAGTGAATCGAGTACCTTGGATTTAGATATGCTGGACAAAAAAGATTTCAGCAATATCAAATACAAAAGGGTAAATGAAAATACCAATAAAGAAGTAGCTTGGGAAAATATTGTAAAAGGCTACAAAATAGAAGACAAATATATCGTATTGGAGAACGCGGATTTTGAGGCAGTAAGTCCCGAAAAATCTAAAATATTGAGTATTATTCAGTTTGTAAAAGAAGAAGAAGTGGATCCGGCACTTTTCGAAACACCCTATTTTCTGGAGCCTCAAAAAAATGGCGAAGCGGCCTATAGATTATTACTGGAAGCATTAATGAAAACCAAAATGGCGGGAATAGGTTCATTCATTCTTAGAGAAAGGGAAATCCTATGTATGATTCGTCCTTACGAAAAAGAGGTCCTGATGGTGAACAGAATGCGGTATCCTGAAGAAATGAGAAATTATAGTGAATTGAATATTCCATCAGGTAAAGCACCAAAATCCGAAGAACTGAAGATGGCAGAAACCTTAATCAAATCATTAGCAGAGACTTTTGATCCCTCAAAGTACCGAGACACCTACAATGAAGACCTGTTGAAAATTATCCACCAGAAAGCAAAAGGTAAAAAGACAAAACCTAAGGAGATCAAAGAGCCAGCTGGAAAAGCGGCGGATCTTATGGCAATGCTAAAAGCTAGCCTCGAATCTGGAAAAAGAAAAGTGGGATAGATTAATTTAAGTTTTTCAAGATGCCATTAGAAGAATATCATAAAAAGAGAGACTTTAAGGCTACTTCCGAACCGGAAGGTAAACAGAATGAAAATGCCACAAAATTAAAGTTTGTCGTTCAACGCCACGCTGCAACACGTCTGCATTACGATTTCCGGTTGGAAATGGAAGGGGTTCTTAAAAGCTGGGCCGTTCCCAAAGGTCCTTCCCTTAACCCATCGGACAAGAGATTGGCCATGATGGTGGAAGATCATCCCTACGAATATAGGACATTTGAAGGAAGCATTCCCCAAGGAAATTACGGAGCCGGAGAAGTTGAAATTTGGGACGAAGGAACTTATGAACCCTTAGAGAAAATTGCAGGAAAAACCGACGATTTGATTATGCGTGCTGAACTGCACAAACAATCTTTAAAAGTTGTCTTACATGGTAAAAAGCTGAAAGGCGAATTCGCACTGGTAAAAATAAAAAATGCCGCAGAAGAGAATGCATGGTTGCTCATTAAGCATAAAGACAAATATTCAGTTTCCGAAGATTATGATGCCGAAGAACACATCTCAAAAAATTCTAAAGTCACAGCTTATCTTCAGAAGAAGACCAGCAAAAAAAAAATGAAAATGCCAAAAGTCTGAAGCATTATAAAAATTATGCGCAGGCACTTTCTCAGGAAAAGAAACTGCCCGGTTTCATCAAACCCATGTTATGCAAAACGACCGAAAGGCCTTTTGATGACAAAGATTGGGCTTTTGAAATAAAATGGGATGGATACCGAGCTATCGCAGATATTCGAAATGTCAACATTCAGTTATATTCCAGAAACGGACTGGATTTTTCGACATCCTTTAAAAAAATTGGTGATGCGCTCAAAATTCAAACGCATGAGATGATACTCGATGGTGAAATCGTTGCCTACGATGATAAAGGAAAGCCCAATTTCCAATGGTTACAGCGCATAGGGGAACAACACATAGATCTGGTGCTGATATATCAGGTTTTTGATCTATTATGGCTGAACGGGCATTCTACGGAAAACCTTTCTTATCTGCAGCGAAAAGAATTGCTAAAAGAAGCCTTAGTGCAAAACGAAATTATCCAGTATCACGACCATATTCTACATAAAGGGAAAGATTTCTTTCAGGCTGCTAAAGATATGGGACTGGAGGGTATTATCGCTAAAAAACTGGACAGTACATATAAAGAAAATATGAGAAGTTCGGAATGGCTGAAAATAAAGATTCATAAAAGCGACGAAGCGGTGATTTCTGGGTTTACAGAACCGAGGGGGTCAAGGAAGCATTTCGGATCACTTATTTTGGGAAAGTACCTGGAGGATGAACTGGTTTTCTGTGGGCATACCGGAACAGGCTTTACGGATAAACTCCTCCGAGATTTATATCAGAAAATGCAACCACTGATTGTGAAAGAATCGGCATTTAAAGTAACGCCTAAGACCAATTCCAAAGCTACCTGGCTCGATCCTGAGTTGGTGGCTGAGATCAAGTTTAGCGAGCTTACAGCAGATTATATTTACCGACATCCTGTTTTTTTAAGATTAAGAGAAGACATTGATCCACTAGAAGTAAAATTTGCGACAGACCTAGCTGATAAAAAAACTAAAATGGAATCTAAAACACCGAAAAAGGCCCCTGAAAAAGATCAAGTTAAGAAGATCGGCAAACAACAGGTCGCCCTTACCAATCAAAACAAGCTGTATTTTCCCGAAGATGGAATTACTAAAGGGGATGTTGTTGATTACTATCAGCGTATTTCCAAGTTTATTCTGCCACATCTTAGAAACCGCCCCCAGTCACTCAATCGTTTTCCAAATGGCATTGGAGGATTAAGTTTTTATCAGAAAGATGCGGACGAACATACACCTGATTGGGTCACCTTACAGAAAGTATTTTCTGAAAGCAATGATAAATATCTCGATTATATCATTTGTAATGATAAAGAAACACTGGCTTACCTCAACAATTTAGGCTGTATTGAGCTTAATATATGGACCAGCCGAGTACAAAAAGCTGAATTTCCCGATTATCTGGTACTCGATCTTGATCCTTCCGAAAAAAACACATTCGAGGATGTTATAGAAACAGCGTTATCCGTAAAAGAAGTATTGGATGGGGTGGGGATTTCAGGATATCCAAAAACTTCAGGAAGCTCTGGTATTCACGTCTACATACCTATGGGAGGAAAATACACCTATGATCAGGTAAAAGATTTTGGGCATTTACTCATGCAGCTGGTTCAGGAGAAACTTCCCGATCTTACCACATTAGAAAGAAGCCTTCAAAAAAGGGACAAAAAGAAAATCTATCTGGACTATCTACAAAATAGAAGGGCACAGACTTTGGCAAGTGTGTACAGCATACGTCCAAAAGCAGGAGCGCCAGTTTCTGCTCCTCTGGAATGGACTGAAGTTAAAAAAGGTCTTCGTCCAACTGATTTCAATATCTTCAATATAGCAGAACGGTTGAAGGAAAAAGGAGATTTATTCAAGCCTGTATTAGGAAAAGGAATTGACCTTCTGAAGGTGCTGAGCAATTTTGAAAATCAATCCGATTTATAGATTTCCAAATTATCGTGAAATATTGCTAGTAAGCTAATGAGATGTGTCATTTTCCTTGGATCGAAAATAAACTTAGACTCATTATAATGGCGATGTATAATTCTAAAGGGTCATCCCCGTATCCATATTCTTATCTAATATTACTTTGGTAGACTTTTGAATCAAAAAATAGGCAACAGCCAAATTTGGTATCCAACACCACCATGCTACAACAATATATGCGGATTCAAAATCACCTAGTATTGCATTCAAGAAGGGTAGCCAAAGTCTTAGTGTAACAGCTGCAAAACAACAGGCATAACTATAAATCATCATATTCCTGTGTGGTAGCAATTGACGCCTCTTGATAGTTAGAAATGCCATTAAAGTTGTATAAAACCAAATAACGCTAAGGGTCATAAAACCAAAAGCCGCATACAGTCCTGCTGTTGCATAAAAGGCAATATGACATCCTGTAACCGAACTCAATAATCCAGCGGTTATATACACTTTACCGATTTGCCTGTGAAGCACGACATTTTTGTTTCTGATTTTTTGGTTGAATTGCAGCCATCCAATAAGCAAGGCAAGCCCCCCAAGAATGATGTGCGTATAAAAGCTCAGATTCCAAAACGGATTAAGAAAAACCTCGTCAGGTTTAGTTTTCAATATACCTGTTTTACTTTCTCCTATAAAGTATAAACTTGGATAAAGACCAATTATCAGTGCTAATACAGCCACCAATAACCATAATATTTTTCTTAGCATTTAAGTACAATTTGAGATTCAAAAGAAGTAATAATCCATCTCTCAATCGCTCCAAAAGGTAAGGTGATACTTTTTTATATCCGATTACTTAATTGTATTTTTTCTTGTTGACAAAATTGCGTTGGAGAAAGTCCAGTTGCCTTCTTAAAATTTCGGTTGAATGATGTTTTAGAATTAAATCCTACTTCGAATGCCAAAGAGAGGAGTGTATATTTGTTATTTTCGGGCAGTATAACAATACGTTGAAACTCTTTGACACGGAAATCATTGATGTAGTCATAGAAGTTTCTTTGTTCCATTGAATTAATTACCTGGGATAAGGTATTACTATGAATATTTAGTCGTTTTGCTACTTCACTCAGGTTTAGTTCGGGTTCTTTAAAAAGTCTTTCTGTTAGCATTAACAGGGATAATTCCTTGTGAATCTTTAACATCAATTCATCGCTAATAGGTGTTTTCTGATATTTAACTTTTTCATTGTCATCAGGGTTTTTAGTTTCAGGATCAGACATTTCCTCTATATTTTCGGCTTCTATTGTATCAGTATTAATCGTTATTAATTGATTATTGAAAATGCCAACCTGTTTTACCCCGAAATAACCGATAAATAAAACGAATAAATCAACTAGAAAAAAAGTGGAAATATCGTTTCCGAATATAATCGATATCCAAATAACAATCATTCCAATAGTGAGATATACGAGCCAGTCCAGGTTTATTTTTTCAGAATAGGAAAATTGTCGTTGGATATTGATATGGTGTCTTTTTAGTAGTAATAGTGAAAAAGATATATAAATTATGCCTGAAGGTATGATCGGGATTTGTATCGCTGAAACAAGATCTTCATATCCAAAGCCATGATTTTGATATACTACAATCTTTTGCTCAAATGGAAGGATAAGAAAACCTGACAATAAAAGAAATGCCATAGATACAGGAATGAAATGGATAGACCAATGTAACTTTCTACTTCTTTGATTAGTTAAAGTAGCAACGTATAAATAAAAAAATGGACTATGAACAAGTGGCAACGGGATTTCCATTCCCAGAAAATAAGGGAAATCGAGATAAATACCTGAAACCAACAAATAATAACAAACTAAATGGAAGGCAATTACAATCAGCCATAGCCCTAAGATAAAATCAGCAACTGATTTGCCCTTTTTTGTAAAAAGAAGCGACGCGAGAAAAGATGAGATAACTATTCCTATAATGTGAACCATTTAATTTTTATATGTAATATGCTTGAGTCTCTTTAAGATTCAATCCCATAATTTTAATACAGTTATCAACCAATATGCCAGGGGCATGGCGGGAATATTCCATGATCACTATATATGAGATCCAAGGTTGCCCAATGTGCAATCCGATAATTCAGATTTGACGATATCTTTCGAAGCTAACCACTTTAATATATCCCTAATAAAAGCTTTATCAAAAGTACACCTGGACACTTTCGGTACAAGAGAAATATTATATTCACTCATAAGGTAAAAATAAAAAATAATTAGTTCAATGCGTTAACGGTTTCATACGAATTTTGCGCGAAAAGGCTGGATCAGCTCAGCTATATCAACGCAATCTTTGACATGAAGGCGGAGCGGTTCGCGTATCTTGTGCTACTAGTCAATAAACTCAAGCCTTTCACCTCCAACAATCCGAAATCCTGCATTATTTTTTCGAATTGTGATTTTTCGGTTCCCCAATATTTGATATGCAAGCTCTGAAATACAAATATCATCAAGCCCATCCATTTGCGGTTGCTATATTATCTACATTACATTGACTCAGTTTCATTTTTGAAGCTTTTGCGGTTGGGTTATAATTAAGGCAGGTTACTTTTAATGATAGCTATAAGCACAGCAAGAACGTTGTTGGCCTTAGATTCATGCACTATTTTCCAGCCTTAAAGAAGGGCTAAATAAAATATGTTAATTGTGGGATTCGTATGTGGCGAGAAATACGGGGCAAAAGCTGTGCGTTAGGCTACGGTTGGACGGGACAGATAAATTAAGTAGATTTAATTTCTATAAACAACTTCATATATGAAATTTCCATTGTTGTTATTGCTATTGATCGGGTATTATTCGGTCGCATTTGCACAAAAAGAAAAAAAGCACTTGGCCTTGGTTCGTCTAGATGGAAAATGTGGATTTATTGATGCTTTTGGTCGTGAGGTAATTCCTCTTGTTTATGACGATGCCGGTTCTTGGGGCAATAACCTTGTTCCCGTAAATATAGGTAAGTATGTGCCTGATGCCGCTCCAGTATTGCTAGTTTCACCATCGAACGTAAGCCCAAAAGATTCTGTCAAGCGTAATGAACAATACCAAACCGTCGATATAAAAAAAGAAGGAATGGGCAAATGGGGCTATTGCGATACATCCGGTGCATTGGTTATTCCTGTTCAGTTTACGAATACCACTTTTTTTAATGAAGGAATTGCGGGCGTTGAGATAAATGGTAAATGGGGCTTTATCAATACCAGCGGAAAATTAGTGGTACAGCCAGTATATGATAAGATAGGACATTTTTCACAAGGACTAGCAGTAGTGGCTAAAAATGACCTGTATGGCTACATCAATTTAAAAGGCGAAGAAGTGATTAAGCTTCAATATGTAAATGCAAAAGCCTTTGAAAACGGGTTTGCGCAAGTGTGGGAGAAATATACTTCCAAAAAATATAATAAAAGTAGCATTGGCAGGATCATCAACCTGAAAGGCGAAATAGTTACGGATGCCAAATATGATATAGATGATACTTTTTCGAATGGCTTGTTCAGCTTTTGGCTGCCAGAAGGAGAGTTGCTCCTTGGACTAATGAATACCAAGGGTCAAATGGTCACGCCGCCAATTTATAAAGAGATTTCAAGCTTTAACAATGGTTTAGCCAGGGTTATGGTTTATAAGGAAGATAAGAATTTTAAAGAGTTTTATCCCAACTATGGCTATGTCAATACAAGCGGAAAAGAGGTGGTAAAGCTAGGGCTGGCCAAAGCGACCGAATTTTATGATGGTATGGCGGTAGTAGCTAGGTTTGACAATAAAGACGACGGGGAATTGGACAACGCCTTGATTAATACCAAGGGAGAATTTGTGCTGGGTTACAATTGGAAACAGCTCGTATTTTTAGACAGTAAACATCTTTTGGCTATTAGCGTTAAAAATCCAGGTGAAACCCTAATTATCAATGCCCAAGGAAAGAAGATTTTATCCCTTGAAAAAGAGAATAAAGGGCTTGCCGACTTGGGAAATGGGCTGTTTGCCTTAATGAATGCTGGCGGCGAACCATTGGGACTTGTCGGTTTAAACAAACAAATACCTTTTGATGCTAGCCAAAACAAAGGTCGAAAATACATGTCCTACCAATTTGGTTTAATCCAGTTTCGCGATATCAGTAATCGTAACGATCAGTTATCCCATTTCAAAATAGGACTTATCAATCTAAAAGGAAACGTGGTGGTTAAGCCTAAATACGACGAAATATCAAATTTTGAGCCGACAGATAATACATTGTAAGGTTGACCTTGAAGAGCTGCTAGAAAAGCTTATAAGGTTATGCAAACCAATTTAAAACCCTGCATAATGTAAATGGAATATCGTTTACAAAATGATTTAATATAATAATATGTTGCGCAGTACCGGGAGGGTAACACCAATTGTGTCAGATAAAAGTTTGATAGGGGCAGGCCTCGAAGTCTGTGATTTCGGTTGGTCCTTATCTATCGCTTAGTAACCATATTAGTGTTCCTACTTTGTCCCCAATATGCTAACAATTTCCTGCTCGGTCAAACTTATGGTCCTTGTATTCTCTTCACAGACTTCGAGCTCCAAACAATTTCTATCTGTCCAACGTATCGCGTTGCAGGTTCCGTCTCCATATTGGTCAGCTAATACCTTATGGAGATTTTTAAACGTTAAGGGGAGCATCTCCGGATTAGTAAAATCACCAACTGTTATCGTAGCGCAGTTCATCAAATCTTGTCCGTTAATTGCAATGAGATTATTTATTGGATTATAAATCCATTCTTTTATATACCAGAATTCATTGTCACAATCTTCATCCGATTCTTCGTCAATCCGACATTCACTAACAAATTTATATTCTTCGCTTTTTGTAATGTTAAAAATAGAAAACTCCATCAAGTCATTACCCACAATAAAGTACTCATTGTTGTTTGAATGCTTGATATATTGATGGAATAATTTCCCAAACGCATATCTAGCAGTAAATATTTCATTACCGGATTTGTCTTGCAGTGTTATATTTTGACAACTAATTGATTTTCCATAATTGTGTGTGATATCATAAGAATGATTGTAATTGTCTATAATCAATTTGATGTCTTCTGTCAAAGAATGGATTGCTTGTTTTATAAAATAGGTCTTTTCAAAAATGTAATTGTATTGTTCCAAATATTTTTCATAAGCAATACTGTTGGCATAGTTCTTCATTCTACTAAGTTCCCTCCACTGTTAAATATATTCAAAATCAGTAAATGAAAAAAATCTACTTCTGAATTTGATTTTGCATCCCTATGAAGGAGATGTAATGCATAAGGATAATTTGGATGTAATAACTATATATAGTCCAGCTGCTATAGTTATAATTGCGGCAATAATAAGTTTACTAAATTGCATTTCAAGAGTGATCGTTAATTCTCTTCAGCTTTTTTCATAATATAAATAATTCCAGAAGTTCCGCCGGAGCCGTTATAGTTATCAGTTAGATCGAATGTATTTACTAATTCATAGCCAATTTTAGACATATAATTCAATATGGAAGCATACGACTTTTTATTGGTCAATATTTCGGAAAGCTTTTCACCTTCCGCGATCTGTTCATCTGAGTCACCTAAGTCAACTTTCACCTTTAGTTTTTTTGATAGGAATTTTCCTTCTACACGTATATAGGCATACGAGAAAGTGTTATGTATTTCATTATTTGCAGAGTTGGTAGTGGATTGGGCAAAGCTACTAGTTAGGCAACAGATAGTAAGAAAAATAATTAGAGATAATTTATACATAATCGATTTTATTTTAATAATAAGACCATTGAATTTACAAAAGAGGATTTAAATAGACAAAATATATAACTCAGTAACTATAATTTCCATACCTATTTTGTACCTTGATAGCACTTGAATAATCTAGCTATAAGGAAGTCAAAATATTATAGGTAATAATTCAGCTTACAGGACAGTCCTGCAGATTGGGATCATTTTTTTTGCACTATGGAAGACGCGATTGAAAACTGTCAAAGAACTAGTAGACACATTATGAAACTCTGATGAAGAAATTATATTTGATCGTATTCGCGCTTTTTGTGCTGCTTATTGTCATTCTTTTTTTCAGTCGCTTAATGGTTGCTATTGTACCGATTATCGGTGCAATTATCGTTTGGTTTGCCAGCAAAACTTCTATCAAGCTTATTAAGACCACGGTGACGCCGATCAATGCCATTAAGGAGGGGTTAGTTAAGTTACGCGGTACGATCACCGCTCCCGAAACCTTTACCACGCCATACTTTAAGCAAGAATGTATTGGCTACCATTATAAAAAGGCAAACGTAACTTACGACAGTGAAACAGGTACAGAACATGAAAACAATGCAACCATTGAAGAAGAATTTCAGGCCTTTGTTATCAGGGATAGTACAGGAACAATCAAGGTGACTTCACAGCGATTTAACCTCTCATTTTTACCAGTTAAAACAAACATAGTTCATAACATCAAATATGGAGAGGATGATGTAAAACACAGCGAAAGAACGCTAAAAAAAGGGGATACAATTTCGGTAATGGGCTATGCACAGAAAAATGCAGATGAAAGTTTCGAAATAATTGAACAGCTCAATAATCCTGTGGTGATCAGCAATACAGCTTTCGAAAATAATAGCCGAAAATCATTCAAGGTTTTCAAGTATCTATTGCCTTACATTTTGCTGATGTACTTTTCGGTCAACTATTTTGTGTTTTTTGCTCCAGTAAAACACTGGCCGCAGAATGATGCCTTAGTGGTATTTGGCTTCTTTGGGGTACCTATCTTAGGGTTGATATTTGGTATTATAGGCAAAAGAGGAACTGGATATCTCAATGTATCTTTCGCTGTTTTAGGGGGAACACTTCTTCTCGTTTCTTTACTAACTTTTCCTTTGTTATGCCTGCTTCTTATGACTAAAACAGCATTCTACACGATCGTTTGTGTATGGCTTTGCGTTTTCATTTCTATCTTACTGGGTGTAGGCATCAACCACAAAAAATTGACCGATCTCAACGAATAAAATCTCAAGACAAGTCCAAATCTGAGATTTAATGCAAATTTTTATTTTCGAATATACTCGCTGTAGCAAAACTTGACTCGCAGGTTTTCAACCCATTCGGCCCGGATTACAATAGTAATCAACCTTTTTGTATCACGGGCCAAACCAATTACGATAATATCTTTGCTCATTCCGGCAAACCAATCAATTTATCGCAGTCATGAATTGTCATCGGGATTATACTTCCTATGATGTATACCTATTGCAACTCCAAATCCAACAAGTGTGGACCATATGATGACAATACTTTCACGGCCGTTTAGGAATGTGAATTTAGATAGGGGATGGGCGTGTATATATTCTGCTATTGGCCATACCAGTAAAGATAGCCCAATTATTATTGCCATTGAAAGCCAAAACCTTGGAAAAGTCAGGATGACATTTGTATTTAGTGTAAATAGTATTGCAGCTAGCGCCGAACCAATATACATGGTATACAATCCCATCGGGAAAAGAATAGATACAGTGGTGCCAACTGTGATGACAAAGATGACAATACTCAAAAAACAATGTAGCAATATACCGGTCAATTTTTTTGCAAAACTGATCTTATCAAAATTACTTAATGACACAGCTAATGACATTAATATGGGCATAAGGATAAGTGACCAGTCCCATTTAATGCAAACTAAAAAAATTATGCTTGCCAAAATGCAGCAAAGCGATGTCATAGCTATTCTGATAATTTGCATACACCTATTTTTAGATTTAAGTTCCTAAATACCGATCCATTTTTCCTTGGCTCCAATTTACACAAACAAAATTGTAATCTGATTTTATACGAAGAGCTTTTCTATTTGTGCCCTGTCATAGTCAAGAATCCAGTCTTTGTGGTTTTCGTCAATTGGTTTCAGTGTTTCAATATTAGTAGCGACAAGATCAAGATCTCTGTCATTGTACCTATTAAAAATAAGTTTTTTATTGATGTTTAGAAAGTAAATTTCGTTGCTCGAAATTATATGATTATATGCTAACCTCGGGAATCTTGAAGGAAAGTCCTGATTTGCAATTGCCAATAATAGGCTATATTAATTCAGAACCTTTGACTTCCAATTTAATATTATTTAACATTACAACATAAGTATATTATCTATATTGTATTCGATAATAAACCTGTATTATGAAGAAAGTAATATTACCTTTTCTGTTGATCGTTGTTTTGACTATCTTTCATTCAGTTTTTACCTATGCGCAACAGATCAAATCCTATAATGTTGATCAGCAGATTATTAAAAACGGGCTGCCTGCAGATTGGTTCTTAGCAGAGTCCCGAGGCTATTCTTTCACCATTGAAAGACATAGCAAGGACGCTGATAAAACACAGTTAAAAATTAGCAGTGTACGCGATAGCAATGGGTATTCAGGTGTTTTGATGCTGAATATCCCTGAAAACCTGGAAGGGAAGGAAATTGCTTTTGAAGGAAAAATCAAGACAGAGCATATAGCTCCTGATGGATTCGCCGGATTATTTCTCCAATTAAAACCCAAAGTTGATGTCGAAAATATGGAGTCCCAGAAATTGAATGGAACACATGACTGGGAAACATTTGGTGTCAGACTTAAGTTAAAACCAAAGGAAACACGGAGTATTGCCATTGGGACCTTTATCGTTGGTAAAGGGACAGCCTGGTTCGCCGATCTTACCCTTAAAATAGATGGTAAGGATTATACCAAGGCACTGCAATACCCAAGCAAAAACAAAGCAGATACTATTTATAATTTCAATTCACGGTTGAAGGAAATTTCACTAACGACAGATAATATCGCTAAGTTAGCCCATACAGCTCAGATCTGGGGGATGTTAAAATATTTTCATCCTGCCGTTACTTTGGGGGAATGGGATATGGATACGGAGCTTTTCAAATTTATTCCGAACTTGTTGGCAAGTAAGGATCAGGCCAGTACCGAACACCTTTTGAGTGAATGGATCCAGCATTTTGGCCCCTTTCAACCATCTGTGGAGCAATCGACCATTGCTGCAGAAAAAATTGCAGCAGCAGCCAACAATGAATGGATAGATAAATTGCCCTATACCAATAAGCTCAAAGAAAAGCTTACAGCGCTGTCCCGTGTGATACCAGTAGTGCCGAACCAATATATAGACTATTTTGAAGGAGCTGGCAACCCCCAGTTTCATGAATACAGTTATAAAACTGTTCAGCTTTCTGACGTAGGTTTTCGACTTTTAGGATTATTCCGATATTGGAATGCCATGCAATATTTTAACCCTAACCAAAAGCTCTCCGCACAACCATGGGATCAAGTATTGACAGATTTTATACTGCTATTTGTCGGAGCGAAAACCAAAGCATCGCTGGATGGAACTTATCTCAAGCTTTTTTCAAAAATCAATGATACCCATGCCTTTTCTTACCTTTCAGACTACTATCATAAAGATATATTTGGTCCACGTGCTGTAGGATTTAAGAGCGATTTTATTCAGAACCAGTTGGTGGTCACAGGGCTGTCAGATGATCAGTTCAAAACTGGGCAGGAGTTACAGGTCGGTGATATTATTATGGAGATTGCAGGTAAGCCAGTTTCGGGTATGATTGATTCATTGAGACCATACATCGCTGCTTCCAATGAAAGTGCACTAATGCGTGACCTTCCGAGTCGGATGTTAAGAACTGCAGATTCCCTATTAATGTTAAAGATTCACCGCGAGGGTAGGGAATCGGTTTTTTATATCCCAACACGTGCTATCGAATCCATAAAATATACGGATGCACAACCCAAGCCAGCGATCCGGAAAATGAGAGAAGGCATTTTGGTGGTCGATATCGGTGTCTTTAAGGAATCAGATACCCAACGGCTAAAAGATAGCCTGCAAGGCCAACGTGGGCTTATCTTGGACTATCGTAATTATCCTTCGGCGAGCATGCATGATGAATTGCGTGATATGATCTTTCCATCAGAAAAAGACTTTGTAATATTTTCGACGAGTAAAGGTATGCGTCCCGGACAGTTTAAATACACTGATCCCGTCAAGGCAGGTGCTGTAAATCCGAAAGCTTTTACCGGTAAAGTCGTTATCTTGGTTAACGAGCGCGCTCAGAGCGCATCTGAATTTCAGGTGATGGCATTTCGTACTATACCCGGATCTATGGTTGTTGGCTCTCAGACAGCGGGAGCGGACGGCAATATCAGTTGGGTTCCACTTCCACTGGGCTATTCAACAGCTTTTTCGGGTATAGGAGTGTATTATCCTGATAAAAGCGAAACACAGGGGATAGGTATTGTACCTGATAAGATTGTATATCCCACTATTGAGGGGATACGGAAGCATCAGGACGAGGTACTACAGGCAGGTATTGATTTGATAATAAAACAATAGGCAAAAGTTCTCATCCCATCCGATCGCACATACAACAAAGCAATTTACTTCCGCAAGTCAAGATCATTATCATTATGAAAATGGAAATAGGGATAATTAATCTTCATGCAATCCGAAGTAATCAGGATTGATTTTCAAGTTTTCAAATCCTGTCCGTTTGGGCAGGATTTTTATTTGATGTTATGTACTTTTTTCCACTTACGAATCCTACCTCTTGCATTGGTATAAGGCGAAGACGTGTTAAATTGAATCATTCTCCCCAAAGTCCATTTCTCATACCAGGAAACCTCATATAATTCAGTATTAGATTTTTGCTCAATTAGATAAAGAATTTTAGAAACCGTTTCATCTGATTTACTACACAATGTACTGAAGTCAATGCCTTCATAATCTTTGTAAAACTTCTGAGCCAACTTGCCGAGTTCATTCCACTTATAGCCTGTTTCAGGAAAATCTATTGGCTCATTAATATCTTTTTTGCGATTCCATTTAAGCACCAATTCTCCCCATCCAATCAAATAAGAAACAAGGTTATTGATACTCATTGTAGTATCTTTTGCATGTCCTTCTAAATCTGCGATGTTAGTTAATTCAACAGGTATGGTCGATAATTCATTTTTCAGCTTGTTGTAATTCGTTTCAATAGCTTTTCGTAATTCTTCTTTGTTAACTGGTACAGCCATAATCGGGCGAAATAGATTTTTACCAAATTTACAAAAGCTATTAAAGAGTTTACTTAAAATAAGAAATTATTTGCTTTCGCATATATACCATTTTAAGACGTGTTGGCGAACGTTATTCCAATTGTACAAATGTAAAATTTAAATTCTCGGTAATGTACCTTAGGCAATCGCGGTTTATGAATAAAGCACAAAAAGCCAAAATTACAAAACAGATATGTACAAATAGGGGAGCGTTAATTCTCTTCATTATCTATATTAAGTTTATGGAATCTCAATGTCTTAATCGCTTTAAGAAGATCGCTTTCGTTTTGAGTTTTTAAATCCCAACCATAGAGATTAAATCGACTGTTTGATGATCCTATCCGCCATAGACTATCTATGTAAATCCCTGTTATACCATTCTCGGATATCCTAGGAAATACGATTTTGGCACTTTTGCTATCGATCGTTTCCCAAGATACATTTTGTTTTCTATAGCGATCGGCATCAAGATCCAAATCCAGTATTGGCATATCTTTTACAATAATGTAGTCTGAGGAGTCTGTAGCACTTTCCTCCATCATCTGTCTGGTGATGACTTCAATGTTATGCTCTGTCAAACTATTTGAATACATACCCAGATCAAAGTAAAGTGTATCCGTGTTGTCCACAGCAATTGCTCCAACATAACTGTCTATCCCATTCTGTTTGACCTGCTGCCATTTATAAGGAACTTCAAGCGTAAATAGACCAAAATCCATTGTCTTTGTGCGAGATGGATCTTTGCACCCAACAACGAGGATAGTTAGGGCCGAAATGTAGAATAATTTTATGACCTGTTTCATGCTATGGCTTGTGTTTTGAATTTACAAAATTAGGCTGAACTATCAATCTATGGATAATATTTTTTATTATTAAATCGCAAGCGGGTGAAGTGGAAGTGCCAAATTAATTATTAGCTTAGTGCAATATGATTTTCTTTTTAGATATAGACGGTGTCATGGTACATGCCAATCCACATCGGCAAGTAGAGCAAGCAATCGATGGCTTTTATGTATTCAGTAGTGCCGCTGTTGAAACATTTAATACTATATTCATTGCAAAAGAAGATCAGGTGATCCTTTCTACCTCGCATCGATTTAAATATAGTCTAGAAGAGTGGAAAAAGCTTTTCGCTGATCGGGGAATTCAGATAGATTCGCTTGCGCTGTTGGAAGATGTTGTACAGAAAGTCGACCATCGCTATACGCGTAAGGATGAAATATTAGGTCATATTGCGTGTCAAAATATCCGACTGGAACAAATGATCATTATAGATGATGACAAATCATTAAATGATTTACCGCAAGCACTAAAGTCAAGGCTAGTATTGACAACTTCTTATATCGGATTGGCGGAAACGGATTTGCCCAATTTGAAGAATATACTCAACCGGTAGTTTCAGACAATAATTTCTTTATTCATTACATCGTCAATTAGAGGCAGTTTTTGATTGAGCTTGTCTTATTCATTTACTGAATATCCCATCGCATCAATGACAAAATTAGTCTTTGGATCAGCATGCAAGAAGTCAATCAATGATTGATGATTGATCACAACTAAGTTATTACGTATGGAATCCAAAATAGAGGATTGGCCCAAGCCTCGGATAATATCGGTATCGATAAAATTAATAGAAATAGTGTCTTACGAATCCAGGAAATTTTCATCGTATTAGTAACAAACAACCACGTTGTAATTTGCACAATCATATTACTGACTTATAGAATTTCGTTCTTTTGAATCAGCTCAGCGATATAACGATTATAGGCGTCTCCCATGGGCAGTTCCATATCGGCGATCAATTGTCTCCGGGTAACCTCGACAGTTTCGTTTGATAGCGGATTGATGCCAGTTGATTTCACATTCTCCCAATATATTCCGATTCCTCTCTTTTGCCAGTTCGGTAGATCATTGAAATTTATGCCATACGTATGCAGCAATTCGTTTTTCATCGAAACACTAAAACCTTCAATTCGTTTGGTAGCTTCATTTTTATTAAGCCCTTCTCGCCTTAGGTTCCAGTAACAATGTGCATTTAACGCATTTCTGTGCGCATCTTCATTCCGCCATCTGAAATAGTCTTCGACAAGCTGCGAATTGGGCAGTTCGGAAATTCTACAATCGAAAGCAGCGACATCGCCCAGCATTGAGGAGAATTTGGCACTTGCTTCACCAGCCAAGATAGAAATCAGTTTTCTGGTTTTTCGCCCAAAAGTATTCTCATGCAAGTGGAATAGCAACGAGATTTCATCGCTTTCAGTAAATCCATATATGATATTAAACCCGCAGCACATGAGGTGTTTGACTGTTTCGACCATCATATCCCTAAATCTCTCATCGAATGGCGCTTGGAAAGGATGTTTTTCTTTTGTCAGTTTAGTAAAATTCCTACCATCGATCCGTGCGACCATATACATTCCAGGTAGGACCTGCCTGTCCTGATAAGTCTCATAAATACGTAATTTCTTATCTAGATCATCAAACTTCATTTTGCCAGTCTTTAATTATAAATCCTTCTGCATCTAATGACACATAATATAATTTGTCAAAACCTTCATCGAGAGCAGGTATTTGTAACTTCTTATGTGTACCGCGAATGCCGATATCAGGAATCCTTTCTTTATTTATCCTCGTACGATTTCTTTCCAGCGAGGTCTGCAGGCTAGAGCTAAAGTAGTAGCCGATAACTTTGTATTTATATGCTTTAGCTATTTCAATATACTTTAAGCGGTCTAGCCTGGTCGGGTTAGTATTATCTACTACAAAAGCTTGCTGGGTTTCCAAACACGTTTTGATGAACCTATCTTCCTTATTGCGCGTATTGAGGAGATCCATCGAAATCCGAACATGACTATTAAAGTGATTTTCTTTGTAGAAAGAACTCTTTCCGCTCGCTTGGATCCCGCAATAAATGATCATTTCCATCTAATAATAACTAAATTTTTCCCATAGTGACGCGTCCAATAATAGTAATTTTTAAAGGTTATCTTTTCGCCTTCCATGAAATATGGCTTCCTATTTTTGAATTTACAAAACAGCATTCAAAAGACAAAATATATAACACAGTAACTATAATTTATATATATATATTGTATCCCAGGTCTGATGCAAATTCTTATTTTTACTCATATTTGAAACTCCATATGAAACCATTAGAAGAAATTGATGTTTTTATTTTTGATACATTAATCGGTCTTTTGTTTGATAAAGTACCCGAGTATAAGGATATCGTTGAAATGGGAGAGTATAGTCTTTTCTCAGATCGCTCAACATATTTATTTATGAATGAATTTGCGACATATCTTGGTGGCCAGATCATAGCAGATTGTACAAGCCCTTTTGTCGAAAGATCATTTGATTATATTAATTTTATTGGACAAAGTCATAATTGTGAAATTATCAATATTGTGCATGTTGGTATTCTTGAAATATTATATACAGAGAGGGGAGTTGATAGGCAATTTGTCAAAATGAATCTGAGCGAAAAGCTACAGCCTTATTTCGAAGCTTGGTCAAAATATTATAGGTAATAATTCTGTAGTAAATGAATTCGAAATATCTGTTAACACTTTTTTCTACTGCTAGTAAGCTAGTTATCTTCAAGATGTTATGAGAAAATTAGTATTTAAAGACGTAGACGGAAAAACAAAAAAGCTTATGCTTTGTCAGGCAGAAGGTTGAGTTTATCTTTTTGGGTATTACAGTTTACAGGACAGCTCTTCAGATTGGGATCATTTCTTTTGCACTATGGAAGATGCGATTGAATGTTGCTTTGAAGATTATGGCATTAATGAAGAGGATTGGATAATAATTGCAGACCAACCTAAAAATTGTCAACAGGACTTTATTATTCCAACAAGGATAAAAGGCAGAGAAGCCGGAAAGCCTGCGTTTGGACAATTACAACAATTTATTAAAGGACAGTGGGTTGATTATATCATAGCGGAGAAATGTATGAGTTTTGATGGACTGACAGATAATCAGAGATTACTGACCACCGGACTTGTATTTGAGTATGAGATGGCTTTAATTGGCGATAATGCAAAAACAATAAAAATTTTGACAGCATTAAACTTTGAATGACCTTTGGTTTATCCAATTATTGGATAAATGAACTTAACACTAACCAGCACCTATGAAATTAAATGAGATAAAAAATATACAAGATTTCCAGCGGTTTCTATTCCAACAAAAGAATGAAAATTTTGTTCAGCCAGATGATTCTGATTATTCAAAAACAATTTGCGGAACCGATTTCAGATCTGAAATTCTGTATGTTTTACCATCGACCGAAACATTGGAAAATATCCGGTTTTATCACAATCTGAAGTTTATCACCATTAATAACTATAAGATTGACCGTAAAAATTTTAACGCATTAAAAAAGTTTAAGAATAGTTTATTAGATGTCAGCCACTTACATATTTGGAACATCAAACAAAATGATTTGGATTTAATTTCATTGTTTCCAAATTTGACACATTTATTAATTTCACATGTCAAAAAAGCTGACTTTTCATTTAGCCGCTTAGACGAACTAATGAATTTGACCACGCTTTGTCTTTTGAGTCTAAACAAAGTATCAGACTTCAATTTCTTGCCAAACGCTTCAAAATCCCGAATTAAAAATCTCTCGTTAACATATACTTCAAACCTCAAAAGTTTGAAGGGGATTTATAAGTTCGAAAACCTTGAACACTTATCCCTCTTTGCATCAACAACAGAGAGCAACAAAAAAGTGGACCTTGACGATCTATCAGGAATTGAAAACCTAACAAAACTTAAAACATTTGAAATTGGTTATTTTCGGTTTAACAATACGGAAATGGCCAAGAGACTTTCGGTTTTAAAGGAATTAAAAGAGTTTATTATTGATAATATCAAATATGAAAATAACTAACAAATGCGTTTGAATGAAATTATTGGACTTTTTCAAAATATTTAAACGAAAGACAACAGCAAGTAAGTCAGTTTTATATTGTTTAGGTGAAGAATGTGAAATGATTTTAGTCGATTGGAATAGGATGGAATTAATCGATTTGAGAAACAGATATCAGATAAATAATTACTTAAGTTATTTCTGGAAATGATTGATAATCCTTAAAATACTATCAATTTTCCTAGGCAAAATATCAGCTAAAATATTTGCAATTGTCCAGTATATTTGAAAAAGAATATACTCGATGGGAATACACGATCAAAAGGTAGAAATTCTTTTTTATTTCTTGCTGAAACTTCCTTATATTAACGTCAGGCCGGCTATTTGGTCCGGTGTTAAAAATGGCAATGAAAAAATGTTCAAGAAACTATTTCAAAAAAAGACAACACCCGCGGAGCGATACTTAAATCATCTGAATAGCGTATTTAAGAAAACACCACTTTTGTTTAAAGAAGACAGTTTAGATGAAGATCTTCCAGGTGTTACAACAATTGTATACGAGAATATACCCGAAAAGGGCATGATTACATCATTTACATATGGTCTTTCCTTGGGACATCATCCCGATTGGCGAAATGGACGACCCGAACTTACATTAACAGTAAGATCAAATGACTTTGCCTGGGGGAGAGTGTCGGGTTACTTAGCAAACTGGCTACGAAATAAATGCCCTTTTTCCTATGGAAACCCTATCAATTTTGGGGAAAAGATTGCTAACGATTCCGAAATGGACGGTTTTTTAGTATTTGCGCCCTCCATTTTTAGAGACAAAAGTAACTATGAAAATATTGATATTGGTGCCGGATATAATATTTATATTAAAGGTATTTACCCCATATATGCAACGGAGATTGATGTTATCTCCACACTTGGATTAGAGAAATTTTGGAAACATCCTAAATTTGATCTTTATAATATTCATCGGGAGCGAATTTCTGGATAAAGTAAATCAATTACTTGCCTTGAAATCAAATTCAAAAAATCCTATACAAATTATGTTTAAAGACGACGAGATGGATATAATTTGACAGTAATTTTATGACAGACAGAAACTTACAAAAATTAAGTCAACAAATAATTGATGAAACAGATGGGGGTAAATTTTCCAAACTGACAGAAAAATTGTTGAAAAAATATTCATCAACTGACAGAGAATATGTTTTGAATATCTTAACAGATTACGCAAGGAATGGACAAATTTTGCATTGGCGAAATTTTCTACTGACGGATATTATAGAACTTGTAAACGAAGATGAAGCTAACTACGCTGACTTTTTCGAATGGTGCATCACTCAGCCTGAATTAACCTATTGGGGCATTGACGGGCTATTAAAAACCAGCGGCAAAAAATCATTTCCGGCACTGATCGAAATTCTAAAAAACGAAAGTTTTAATACTTCAATCCGTGCAAAAGCAATTAAAAGTATCTCATTATTTAGCAAACAAGCTTTTGACCGAGAACTACCTAAAGACCCAGGATATTGGAAAGTAGCAGATTTAAGAATAGAAGAAATAGAAATCTGGCAGAAAAATGGCTTTCAAGAAGGTGGTGGCTATCCTGAACCGAAAACGCATATTTCGCTAGAAAACCCAAAAACAGAACTTGAAAAAATTGCTTCAAAACTTAACAAAAAACTCGAAGCAGAAAGAGCTAAAAACCGAGACCTATCAAACCCGACAAACTGGCTAGTTATTGCAGACGAAACCGACATTTTAAACATAGAGAAAAAATGGAAATTACCGGAAAATTATTTGTTGTTCCTTAAAAGCTACTCGCCTTTAAACGTATTTATTGACAGCAAAAAATACTTTCAAGGTTTGCATTTATATGGAGCTTCCGACCTGATAAATAGACAGGAAGGCTATTCATTTAATCCGGTAACTAATAAATCAATTGCCGATTGGCCAAAGAATTTTGTTGTAATTGCTGATGCAGGAGCTGACCCGTATTGCATAGACATTAATGAAATAACGGAAAATGATGCCCCAATTTATACAAGTATACACGGGAGTGGTGAATGGAAATTTGAATTATATGCAGACAACTTCCTAACCTTTTTAAAAGAAATTGCAGGGAAATAATATTGACAAATGGGCAAAGGGATGAGTACCCTAAGGCATTGTTTGTTGATAATAAAGATGGTTTAGAAATACTGCAATTTTATCTATTAACAGGGAAAATGTATCAGGGTGTTGAATGGAGAGAAGAATAGATACCATTCAAATGGATTTTGCATCAAGCGGATTGAACCCAAAACATATTACAAACAATAAACGAAAAAAACTTGTTTATGAAATTATATCCAATAATTGATGAGGTTTTTGAAGCACCTTCGACGATTTTCAAGACCATATTCTTTCCTCTATTGACAATCGACTTAAAAGACCTGAACAAAGGCGAAGGCAAAGTTCATTTTGTAACCGTTTGGGGAAATGGCGATCCTGACTTAAATTTCAAAGATGAGCTGTTTGATTTTAATTTTATCAAATTTGATTGGACAGGAGAAAAATATAAATTTAACGGAGACTTAAGCAGTATTGAAACGTTTGATAACTTAAGCGATTGGTACGCAGAAGCTGCGGAAGAATACGAAGAGAACAAGACTGACTATCTAACACAGAAAGCATACGAAGAGGTCAAGAAAAGTTATTTTACGGTACAGAACGAACGTAGAAAGAGGGTTTCTTTTGAATATTATCATTATGTGAAAGGGCTTATCAATTATTGGGTAACGAGGGATAAATATCTGGAAACCGGCTTATTTGTTCAAGGTGGAGCATATACCAACTGTGACAGTAACCACGAGCGAAAAATATACGAGAAACTAAACTCTACAGGTGCCACAGCACGAAGCAATGAGTTGATAGGTAAACTTACAGGCTATAATTATAGCGGTTTCGGGGAGGACGAGATCAGTCTATACATTGACAGAAAACGGCAACAAGTTTTTCAAAAATTCAAATGGACCTAAAATATTAAACAAAAATGTCCGACTGGGACCTACATGGATACAGCAATAGGAGAGGTAGCGAAGCGTCCGAAAGCTTTTATGTATTTAGCAGTGCTGCTAAATACATAAGAAAAGAAGTAGAACTCACGCATTGCTCTTGTCAAGTTTGTTTTCGGCGGTGTGGGAGGTTTAAAGTAAAAAATGAATAGACTAGCATCAGTTAATATGGGAATGCCAGAGATGTGTCCTGACTCCTTATCTTCACCTAATTGACTTAAAAATAAAACGAGCAATATTTGATATTGCTCGTTTTTTATTATAATTTCTACTATGCTATCAGATTAAGAAAGAATTGTTAAACTTGTCTCAACATAATACGTAAAATGATCGAATCGTATGAAGGCGATGCTTAGGGCATCAATACAGCATCGATTACATGGATCACCCCATTTGACTGATTGACATCAGCAACCGTTACCTTAGCACTATTACCTTGAGCATCTTTCACATATACATCTTTTCCTTTCATCCAAAAAGTAAGGTCGCCGCCCTGTACAGATTTGGCTATATACATTCCTTTGCCATCTTTAATTGCTTTGCTGATCTGTGCAGCGCTCCATTTTCCGGGGATCACATGATAGGTCAATATCGAGGTTAACTTAGCCTTGTTTTCGGGCAGCATGAGGTTGTTGAGCGCTTCTTTAGGTACTTTGGCAAAAGCGTTGTTCGTAGGAGCCAGTACTGTAAAAGGACCGGGGCCCGCTAAGGTTTCTACCAAGCCAGCTGCTTTTACCGCGGCTACTAAGGTCGTGTGATCTTTAGAATTGACCGCATTTTCAATAATGTTTTTGGAAGGATACATTGGTGCGCCGCCAACCATGACAGTTTTTTCCTTTGTTTGGGCCTGACTGACGTAAGTACTTCCCAATAATGTTACCGCGGTGGCCGTAATCCATAAAATTGATTTGAGTTTCATGATCTTTATTTTTTTGATTTATGATCTAAAAGTTTTATAAGATCAT
>PJTS01000405.1_pt1 | contig 28379 bp, 21 predicted proteins | sample 1512251 | NCBI WGS metagenome assembly PJTS01 (sample SAMN08177686, study PRJNA422409) | Soil metagenome, whole genome shotgun sequencing project. | isolation source: Soil (2) enriched on wood chips: alkali lignin treatment | place: USA: Madison | collected 2015-01-15 | reverse complement strand
CAGGTCAACTACAGTGCCGCCAAGGCCGGCATCATCGGTGCCACCAAGGCGCTGGCGCTGGAACTGGCCAGCCGCCAGATCACCGTCAACTGCGTGGCCCCCGGCCTGATCGAGACCGACATGCTCAACGAAGAAGTGGTCGACCATGCGCTGAAGCTGATCCCCGCCGGCCGTGTCGGCCGCCCGGAGGAAGTGGCCGCCACCGTCGCCTTCCTGCTGTCCGAGCCGGCCGGCTACATCACCCGCCAGGTGATCTCGGTGAACGGGGGCATGATCTGATGGCCGCCGATCGTCGCGTGGTGGTCACCGGTGCCGCCGCCATCAGTCCGCTCGGCCATGACTGGCCGACCATCGAGGCGCACCTGCGCAGCTGCCGCAATGCAGTGCGCAGCATGCCCGAATGGGATGTCTATGCCGGCCTGAACACCAAGCTGGCCGCGCCGGCGCAGGACTACGACCTGCCGCCGAACTACAACCGCAAGACCACCCGTTCGATGGGCAAGGTCGCCATCATGTCGGTGCGCGCCACCGAAGTCGCGCTGCGCGAGGCCGGCCTGTTCGAGCACCCGGTGCTGCGCAGCGGCCGTGCCGGCGTGGCCTATGGCTCGTCTTCGGGCAGCCATGAAGCCACCGGCGAATTCGGCCGCATGCTGCACGAATTCACCACCGATGGCATCAGCGCCACCACCTACCTGAAGATGATGAGCCACACCGCGCCGGTCAACATCGGCGTGTTCTTCGGCCTGTCCGGGCGCGTCTACACCACCTCCAGCGCCTGCACCTCGGGCAGCCAGGGCGTGGGCGCCGGCTATGAAGCGATCCGCAGCGGCAAGCAGACGGTGATGGTGGCCGGCGGTGCCGAACAGCTCGACGCCACCGCCGCCGCGGTGTTCGACACCCTGTTCGCCACCAGCACGCGCAACGATGCACCGCAGACCACGCCGCGCCCGTTCGATGCCGGCCGCGATGGCCTGGTGCTGGGCGAGGGCGCCTGCACGCTGATCCTGGAAGACCTGGAACACGCGCAGGCACGCGGCGCGACGATCCTCGCCGAGATCGTCGGCTACGGCACCAACAGCGACGGCCAGCACGTCACCCAGCCCAGCGCGGACACCATGGCCCAGGCCATGCGCCTGGCCCTGGAGGATGCCGGCCTGCAGCCGTCGCAGATCGACTACGTCAATGCCCACGGCACCGCCACCGACCACGGTGACATCGCCGAGACCCAGGCCACCGCCCAGGTCTTCGGCAGCCGCATGCCGATCAGCTCGCTGAAAAGCTACGTCGGCCACATGCTCGGCGCCTGTGGCGCGTTCGAAGCCTGGATGAGCATCGAGATGATGCGCGCCGGCTGGTTCGCCCCGACCCTCAACCTGGGCGAGGTCGACCCGCGTTGCGGCCAGCTCGATTTCATCACCGGACAGGGCCGCGAACTGCAGGCCGAGTACGTGATGAGCAACAACTTCGCCTTCGGCGGCATCAACACCTCGCTGGTGTTCCGCCGCTGGAGCGAATGAACCACCGCCCCACACCGCACCCCAAACCCGCACCCCGAACAAGGAGAAGTTTCGATGCGTCGTACCCTGATGATCGCCACGGCCACCGCACTGCTGGCCCTGACCACCACCGCCTCGGCCCGCGAAACCCGCGTCGAGCAGTCCCTGCGTGAGCTGGTCAGCTCGCAGGCCGCCAAGGATGCCGGCATCGATGGCAGCGTCCGCTTCTACCTGGCTGGCCAGTCGGTCAGCGTGCAGCAGCGCCTGGGCGAGGACGTGACCAACAAGAAGACCAACGCTGCCAACAAGAGCGACGAGGAAGCCTGCCGCTGGGTGGCCCTGTCGGCGCTGCGCGCGCTGCAGGACGGTGCCAAGTCGCGCGGCGCCAATGCCGTGGTCGACATTGTCAGCTACTACAAGAAGAACGAGTTCAAGAGCGCGACCAATTACGAATGCTACGCCGGCGCGATCCTGGCGGGCGTGGCGCTGAAGGGCACCTACGCCAAGGTGAAGTAAGCGCGGCCGATGGCAGGCCCAGCCTGAACGCCATCGCCACATTGCTGAACCCCATCGGGGAAACGCCGTCGATCGCGCCGTCATCGTCGCGCGATGGCTTTCCCCGGTGTCGGCTTTCCGACACAATCATGGCTCTTCCCGGGTTATCGTCCCGCGGACATGCACGCCTACGTCTATAAAAGCCAACTCAAGCCGGACACCTACGTCTACCTCGCCCGTCGTGATGACTTCAGCGCGCTGCCTGCGGCGCTGGTCACCTCGCTGGGTGCGCTTTCGTTCGTCCTCGAAGTGACCCTGGATGCGCAGCGCCGGCTGGCCCAGGCCGACCCGGACAAGGTCCGCAGCGAGCTGGCCGAACGCGGCTTTTACCTGCAGGTGCCGCCCTCGGTGACCAGCATGATGCGGCGCCACTATGACTGAGCTGTCGCGCCCGCGCGCACTGTCGATCGCCTTCGCCCTCGGTGCCGTGCTGGCGCTGGGCTCGGTCGCGGGCGGGCTGCCGGGTGCCGTGCTTGCCGCACTGGCGCAGCCGGCGTTCGCGCTGGGCGTGTCGTGGTGGCGGCGCAGCCGCTCGCTGCTGCCACCGCAACTGATTGCGCGGCAGGACCTGCCGGCGCTGGCGGTGCTGTGGGCTGCTGCCCCGGCCGGCCTGGCGCTGCTGCTGGCATGGCCGTTGGCCGCGCTGCGCGACAGCGGCAGCCTGGCGGCCGTGCTTGGCCTGAGTGTGCTGGTCAGCGCCGGGCTGCTGGCCGCCTGGCGCACCTGGCCGCTGTGGAACGATGTCGAACGCCTTGATGGCAGCCTGGCCCAGCATTGGCAGGCCCTGGCCGGGCGTGACCTGACCGCCTGGCGCGGCCTGCTGGTGGCGGTGATCGTGATCGCCCTGGCCGCGCTGATCGTGCTGCCGGCCTGGCCGGGCCTCTTGCCGGAAGGCGCCGGTTGGCCCGCCGCGCTGGCCACGCTGCTGCTGTCGCCGGCCCTGCACCTGCTGCTGCAGCGGGTGGCACCGGCGCCGATGGTCAGCCTGCGCAGCAGCGCCCAGGACCTGCCGAGCGGCGATGCCGAGGCCCTGTTCAATGCCGCCGCCGAAAGCACGCCGCTGGAAGCGATGGCGCCGCAGGAACTGACCCCGGCGCTGTACGAGGCGGCCCGCCACGGCCGCATCGACCGCGCGCTGCAGCTGCTGCAGGCCGGTGCCGATCCGTACGCATTGCCGGACCCGCACTGGCGCGACCAGCGCAGCCTGGCCGTGCTCGCTGCCGTGTTGCCCGACCTGCGCCTGCTGCGCGAGCTGATCGGCCGCGGCGTCGATGTGAATGCCCCGCACCGTGGCATGACCCCGCTGCTGGCCGCGACCCGCGACAGCTGGCATGGCCGCCCCGAAGCGGTGATGACCCTGCTGGCCAACGGCGCCGATTCGCGCGCGGTGGACAGCGATGGCAACACCCCGCTGCACCACGCTGCGCGCAGTTCCGACCCGGGCGTGGCCGCGCTGCTGCGCGATGCCGCCGCCGAAGTGGATGCGCTCAACACCGAGGGCTGGTCGCCGCTGGCCGTGGCCTGCCAGGTTGGCAACTGGCGCCTGGCCCGCTTCCTGCTCGAGCGCGGTGCGCGCAGCGAGCCCAGCGATGGCACGCCAGTGCTGCTGGCCGCCGCCGCCACCGAGGACGACGATCCGGCCGGCGTGCAGCTGCTGCTCAAGCACAAGGCCCGCGCCGACGCACGCGACCGCCAGCGCCGCAGCGCGCTGCACGAAGCTGCCCTGGCCGGCCATGTCGAGATCATCGGCGTGCTGCTGGGGGCGGGGGCGAACCTGGAAGCGCGCGATGCGCTGGGCCGCACGCCGTGGCTGGAAGCCGCCCGCGCCGGCCGCGCCGCCGCCATCGAACACCTGCTGCCGCACAAGCCCGACCTGGTCGCTGTCGATGGCGAAGGCCGCAATGCCGTGCTGCTCGCCGCGATGGCCGAGGATGTCTCGCCGCTGCTGGTCAAGCGCCTGGTCGACCTGGGCATCGCCGCCGATGCCAGCGATCCGCTCGGCCGCCGCGCCGTGGACTACGCCGCCGAGGCCGGCCGCTGGGCGATCGTGGCTCTGCTGGACCCGTCCTACCCGCTGCCGGCGGCGGTCAGCGATGGCCTGGCCGAACGCGGTGAGGCCGCCAGTGCCAGCGGCCTGCTGCCCGACCGCCCGCCGCTGACCCTGCTGCGCGAAGCGCTGGGCTTCGGCAATACCGAAGGCATGGCCGCGCTGGCCAAGCTGTGCCAGCCCGAAGAACTGGGCGGGCTGCTGCTCGACCCGGAGCTGGCACTGGAACCGCGCGCGGTCGACTGGCTGCTGGGCCACGGCGCCGATCCGTACGTGCGCGACGCCTGTGCCGATACCCCCATGTTCGCCCTGCTGTCGCGCGGCATCGACGCGGTGCCGGCGCTGCAGGTGATGCTGCAGCGTGGCCTGTCGCCGGCCGGCCGCGGTGGCCTGGCCCGCTTCCTCGCTGCCTGCGCGCAGCACGACCAGGCCGCACGCGGCCTGGAGCAGCTGGCGCTGGAACTGCTCGAACGCGGTGCCGATCCGTTCGCCGCTTCGCCGGCCGGTGATCCGCCGCTGTCGCTGGCGGTGCGCCTGGGCTGGCTGCGCCTGCAGCAGGCCCTGCTCAATGCCGGTGTCGACCGCGAAGCCCGCGACAGCCACGGCATGACCGCGCTGCATCTGGCCACCGCGCTGGCCCGCGAAGGCGCACTGAAGCTGCTGGTGCAGCACGGCGCTTCGCCGGAAGCGCGTGCTGCCGATGGGCAGACCCCGCTGGGCGTGGCGCTGTCGATCGGCCGCCGGGACCTGGCCGATTGGCTGGATTGGCGGGTGTGGCCGCTGCCGCGCCGCACGCTGCGCGAAAGCGACCTGCCGGCTGCGGCCATGGTTGGTGACGTCGATGCCGTGCGCCGCTTGAACGATCTGGGCTTTGCCATCGACGCCGTCGATGCGCAGGGCTGCACCGCACTGCTGCGCGCCGCCGGCGGTGGCCACCTGGCGGTGGTCGACCTGCTGCTGGCGCGTGGCGCCGATCCGCAGCATGGCGCGGCCAGTGGCGCGACCCCGCTGTCGGCCGCGGTCAGCATGCGCCAGGTGGATATCGTCTCGGCCCTGCTCGACGCCGGTGCCCAGCTGGAACACCGCCTGCCGGGCGGGGTGACCGTGCTGATGCTGGCGTCCGCGTTGGGCCTACCGGACATCGTCGCGCGCCTGCTCACCGCCGGTGCCGACGTGCATGCCGGCGATGCCCAGCAGCTGGGCCCGCTGCACTGCGCGGCGCTGTATGGCTTCAGCGCCCGCGACCGTTCGCGCCTGCTGGCCCTGCTGGATACGCTGCTGCTGGCCGGCGCCGAGCCGGACCAGGCCGCGGCCGGTTCGGTCACCCCGCTTCTGCTGCTGCTGGGCGCACGCGCCGAGCCGGGCACCGCCTGCGACGAACAGGTGGTGATGGCTGCGGTGGAGCGCCTGCTGGATGAGGACGTGAGCCTGGACGTGCGTGACCCGCGCGGCTTCGGCCCGCTGCATCTGGCCGCCCTGCACGGCCTGCCGCTGCTGGTACAGCGCCTGCTGCGCGCCGGTGCCGATCCGGAAGTGCGCGACAGCCTCAACCGCAGCCCGCGCGAGATCGCAGTGATGCGCGGCTTCATCGACGTGGCCGGCGAGTTCGAACCGCGCGTGCCCGGCGTGTCCTCGATGGCCCGGTTCCTGCGCGACAACGGCTGACACCCTGCAAAAGGGTAGTGCCGGCCGCTGGCCGGCAACTTCATGAAACCTCCGGGATCTCGAGATTGCCGGCCAGCGGCCGGCACTACCAGGCCCGCCATCGACCGGGTGGGTGCCGACCGTTGGTCGGCATGAGATTCCGGGTGGGTGCCGACCGTTGGTCGGCATGAGATTGCGGGTGGGTGCCGACCGTTGGTCGGCACGCCTACTTCTCGTCGCTTTCCGCGTCGGCCTCGAACAGGTGCATCAGGTCATTGCGCGCATCGCGCGAGGTCTGGATCACCGCGGCCTCATCGTCGTAGACCAGGTACTGGTCACGCAGCAGCTGCTCGTCATGCTCGCGGAACCGCTGCACATGGCGCTGCGCCACGTCCGCCGCCACGCCCAGCGCGGTCAGCACCCGCCCGCTCATTTCCAGGCTGGTGCCGAACACCTCGCGGAACGGTTCGGCCGACATGTCCATCAGGCGCCAGGCATGCTGGCGGTTGCGCGCACGCGCCAGCACCTTCGCATCCGGGTACAGGCGGCGCACCATCCGCACCGCGCGCAGGTTGGTTTCCGGGTCGTCCACGGTGATCACGAACACATCGATGTGCTCGCCCCCCGCCGCGCGCAGCATCTCCGGCCGCGTCGGGTCGCCGTAGTACAGCTGGTTGCCGAAGCGGCGCAGGTCGGCCACGGTGTCCGGGTTCGCCTCCAGCGCCACGAAGGGCACCTTCTGCGCGGTCAGCAGGCGCGCGATCACCTGGCCGAAGCGGCCCATGCCCGCGATCAGCACCTTGGGCTGGTTGTCCGGCGCGACCTTGTCGGCCGGCGCGGCGTCGCGCGGCGCAGGCTTTTCCCGGCCCAGCAGCTTCAGCAGCACCAGCATCAGCAGCGGCGTGATCGCCATCGACAGGCCGACGATGGCCACCAGCCGGTCATGGTTGGCATCGCCCAGCAGGTGCGCACGCTGGGCTTCGTTGAACACCACGAAGGCAAACTCGCCACCCAGCCAGAGCACGCTGCCCAGCAGCAGTGACTGCCGCGAACCGAGCCTGGCGATGCGGCCGATGGCGTACAGCAGGCTGAACTTCACCACCAGCAGCACGGCCACGCCGGTGGCGATCAGCCATGGCTCGGCGGTGATGCGGTCCAGGTCGATGCCCATGCCCACCGCGATGAAGAACAGGCCCAGCAGCAGGCCCTTGAACGGCTCGATCTGCGCTTCCAGTTCATGGCGGAATTCCGAGTCGGACAGCAGCACGCCCGCCAGGAATGCGCCCAGGCTGGGGCTGAGGCCGGCTTCCTGCATGAACCAGGCGGTGCCCAGCACCACCAGCAGCGCGGTGGCGGTGAACACCTCGGGGCTGCGGGTGCGGGCGATGATGCCGAATACCTTGCGCAGCACCGGGCGCCCGCACAGGATCACCACCGCCAGCGCACCCAGTGCCACGGCCGCGTCTTCCCAGCGCAGGGTCTGGTTCTTGGCCCCGCCCAGCAGCGGAATGGCGGCCAGCAGCGGGATGGCGATCAGGTCCTGGAACAGCAGGATGGCAAAGCCCAGCCGGCCATGGTCGCTGTTGATCGCCTTGTGTTCGGACAGCAGCTGCAGGCCCACCGCGGTGGAGGACAGGGCCAATGCGATGCCGACCACCAGCGCGCTCTTCCACTGGAAGTGGTCGAGCAGCAACAGGCCACCCAGCAGCAGGCCGGACAGCGCCACCTGCGCCGCACCGGCACCGAACACCGAGCGCCGCATCACCTTCAGGCGCGCCGGCGACAGCTCCAGGCCGATGACGAACAGCAGCATCACCACGCCGATCTCGGCGGCGCCGAGGATGCGGTCGGCATCCTGCACGAAACCCAGCCCGTCCGGGCCCAGCACCACGCCGGCGGCCAGGTAACCCAGCACCGCACCGAAGCCGAACTTCTTGAACACCGGCACCGCGATCACCGCGGCCAGCAGCAGCACCAGCGCCAGTTCAAGACCACCGCTATGCATGGGAATACCTGGTCATCGCGGGGGCCCGGATTGCGTTCGTTCGGCTGGGGGACTGCGGCCATGCAGGCCGCCCCTTCATTATGCGCGCCGGCCCGTGCACGAACGACAACGGGGTCGCAACGTCGCGGCGGCCAGTGGCCCGGCCAGGGTTGACCCGGCGTGCCGCCAGGTCCAGACTGCCTGCCGCTGTCGGCCCACCCCTGTGGGGCGTGTCCGCCAGTACACCCATCCGGAGTCCCCAACCCATGTCCAGCGACAGTAGAAGTCGACCTCGTTCGACGCCAGCGATGGCCACCGCCTGACATCGGGACGGTTTGCCTGCGTTGGCGTTGCGCGAGGTCGCACCCCACAAGGCAAACCCATGAACCAGAAGCAATTGCTGCGCCCGGTGGCCGATGCCGCCGCACTGGCGGCACCCCTGGCCAACTACAACACCGCCGATGCGGTGGAGTTCCTCAACACGCTCGACCTGCAGCGCGCCGCCGAAACGCTGGCTGCGCTGTCGCTGCCGCGCGCGGTGAAGATGCTCGAAGCGCCGGAACTGCACCGCAGTGGCGAGCTGGTGGCCGCACTGCCGCCGGCCCGCGCCGCCGCACTGCTGGGCCTGATGGCCGACGACCGTGCCACCGACATCGTCCACGAGCTGGACGAAGAGGAGCGTGCGCGGCTGATCCCGCTGCTGGGCAGCGACGCCCGCCAGGCCATCCAGACGCTGCTGAGCTACCCGCCCAACACCGCCGGCGCGTTGATGACCACCGAGTTCGTCGCCGTGCCCGCCACCTGGACCGTCGCCCAGACCCTGCAGCACATCCGCCAGGTCGAGCGCACCCGCGAGACCGTGTACGCCATCTACGTGCTCGACCCGGCCAGCCAGCAGCTGCAGCAGGTGGTGACCATGCGCCGGCTGATCACCGGCCTGCCGGAGGAGTCGATCCTGGACGTGGCCCAGGTCAACCCACCGGTCACCGTCGATGCCCTGCTGGACCAGGAAGAAGTGGCGCGGCTGATCCGCCGCCACGACCTGCTGGCCATTCCGGTGGTGGACGCGCAGCAGCACTTGCTGGGCATCGTCACCGTCGATGACGTGCTCGATGCGCTCATCGAGGAATCGACCGAGGACGCGCACAAGTTCGGCGGCATGGAAGCGCTGGACAAGCCCTACATGCAGATCGGCTTCTTCGAGATGCTGCGCAAGCGCGCCGGCTGGCTGAGCGTGCTGTTTCTCGGCGAAATGCTCACTGCCAGCGCCATGCAGCACTACGAGGACGAACTGGCACGCGCGGTGGTGCTGACCCTGTTCATTCCGCTCATCATGAGCTCGGGCGGCAACTCGGGTTCGCAGGCCACCTCGCTGCTGATCCGCAGCCTGGCCCTGCGCGAGCTGCGCCTGGGCGACTGGTGGAAGGTGGCGCTGCGCGAAGTGCCCACCGGCATGGTGCTGGGCGCCATCCTCGGCTGCCTGGCCATCGTGCGCATCGTCATCTGGCAGCTGGGCGGCCTGCATGACTACGGCGAGCACTGGATCCTGCTGGCCATCACCATCGGCGCGGCGCTGGTGGGCATCGTCACCTTCGGTTCGCTGTCCGGCTCGATGCTGCCCTTCATCCTCAAGCGCCTGGGCTTCGACCCGGCCAGCGCCTCGGCCCCGTTCGTGGCCACCCTGGTGGACGTGACCGGCCTGGTGATCTATTTCAGCATCGCCGCGATGATCCTGCACGGCACCCTGTTGTAGCAGGGACGTCATCCACGCATGGCGTGGATCTACTGGATCGCTGCGTCATCCACGCAGGGTGACGCTGCGATGTTGCGCTGGATCATGCGCCCGGCGCGCCGGTGCGTGTACCGTAGGCGCATGAGTACCTACCACCTGCAGTCCGTGTTCCGTCCGCAGTCGGTCGCGGTGATCGGCGGCAGCCCGCGCGAGCGCTCCGCCGGCCGTGCGGTGATGCGCAACCTGCGTGGCACCGGCTTTCCCGGCAAGGTGGCGTGGATCAACCCGCGCCACGCCGAGATCGATGGCATCCGCACGGTCAAGCGGCTGAAGGATCTCGATTGGGTGCCCGACCTGGTGGTCATCACCGCGCCGGCGGCGATCGTGCCGCAGGTGGTGCGTACCGCCGCCGAGCGCGGCGTGCAGGCGGCCATCATCCTCACCGCGCACCTCGGCGAGGGCCCGGGCTCGCTGTCCGAACAGGTGGAAACGGTGGCGCGCAGGCACGGCCTGCGCATCCTCGGCCCGCACTGCCTGGGCGTCATCGCGCCGCATGCGCGGCTCAACGCCAGCATCGCCGCGCACTTCCCGCAGGCCGGTGACCTCGCCCTGATCTCCGAATCCTCGGCCATTGCCGCCGCGCTGGTGGAGTGGGGCGTGGCCCGCTCGGTCGGCTTTTCCGCCGTCGTCTCGCTGGGCGACACCATGGACGTCGACTTCGGCGACCTGCTCGACTACTTCGCCACCGACTACCGCACCCGCGCCATCCTGCTCTACGTCGAGCACATCAAGGACGCGCGCAAGTTCATGTCGGCCGCGCGTGCCGCCGCCCGTGCCAAGCCCGTGGTGGTGGTGAAATCCGGCCGCGCCGAGCGCGTGCAGCCGGGCAGCGCCGATACCCACGTGCAGGCGCTGGCCCGCGCCGATGATGTCTACGGCGCGGCCTTCAACCGCGCCGGCCTGCTGCGCGTGAGCGCACTGGACGAGCTGTTCACCGCCGCCGAAACCCTGGGACGCCTCGGGACATTCCCCGGCCGCCGCCTGGCCGTGCTCAGCAATGGCGGTGGCGTTGGCCGCCTGGCAGTGGACCAGCTGATCGCGCTGCGCGGCACCCTGGCACAGCTGTCCGACAGCACGGTGGAAACGCTGGACAAGGTGCTGCCGCAGGGCTGGTCGCGCAGCAATCCGGTCGACATCGTGGTCGACGCCGACGGTGATCGCTACGCGGCCGCCATCGAAGCCCTGCTGGCCGACAACGAGAACGATGCGGTGATGGTGGTCAACGTGCCCACCGCGTTCACTTCGTCCGCCGATGCCGCGCAGGCGCTGACCCGTACCCTCGGCCTGCGCCCGCGCCACCACCGCGACAAGCCGGTGTTCGCCGTCTGGCTGGGCAACGATGACCAGGCCACGGCCACGCTCAACGCGGCACGCGTGCCGACCTATCCCACCGAAGCCGAAGCCGTGCGCGGCTTCCAGCACCTGGTGCGTTACCGCGAAGCGCAGAACGCGCTGATGGAAACGCCGCCCAGCCTGCCGCAGGATTTCAGCGTGGACACCGCGCGTGCGCGTGCGCTGGTCGAGGCCGCGCTGAGCAATGGCCAGCAATGGCTGGACCCGCTGGCCACCCACGATCTGCTCAAGGCCTACGGCATTCCCTCCGCGCCGGTGATGCATGCGCGCGATGCGCACGAGGCGATGGACCTGGCGCAGCCGCTGCTGGAGCGCGGTGCCACGGTCGCGCTGAAGATCCTCTCGCCGGACATTCCGCATAAATCCGAAGTGGACGGCGTGCGCCTGAACCTGGCGACGCTGCCGGCGGTGCAGGCTGCGTCCACGGCCATCCTCGAACGCGCGCGCCAGCTGCGCCCGGAAGCACGCATCGACGGCCTGCTGGTGCAGCCGACCATTGTCCGCCCGAAGGCGCGCGAGATCATCGTCGGCATCGCCGATGACGCCACGTTCGGCCCGGTCATCGTGGTCGGCCGCGGTGGCACCGCGGTGGAAGTGATCAACGACAAGGCACTGGCGCTGCCGCCGCTGGACCTGCGCCTGGCCCATGAACTGATCGGCCAGACCCGCGCCTCGCGCATCCTCAAGGCCTATGGCGATGTGCCCGCCGCCGACGAGCGCGCGCTGGCGCTGGCATTGGTGAAGCTGGCGCAGCTGGCCGCCGACATTCCCGAAGTGCGCACGCTGGACATCAACCCGCTGCTGGTGGACGCCAAGGGCATCCTCGCCCTCGATGCGCGCGTGGCCATCGCGCCGTCGCGCATCCTGCACAAGGGCCGTGGCCATCCGCGTTTCTCGGTGTTCCCGTACCCGAAGGAGTGGGAGCGCACCATCGAGCTGTCCGACGGTGGCCGTGCCTTCGTGCGCCCGGTGCGGCCGGAGGACGATGCGCTGTTCCGCGCGTTCTTCGCCCGCGTCAGCGACGAGGACCTGCGCCTGCGCTTCTTCCAGTCAGTGAAGCACTTCAGCCACGAGTTCATCGCGCGCCTGACCCAGCTCGACTACGCGCGCTCGATCGCGCTGGTGGCCATCGACCCGCGCAACGGTGACATGCTGGGCGCCGTACGCCTGCATGCCGACGCGGACTACCACCGCGGCGAGTACGGCATCCTGATCCGCTCGGACCTGAAGGGTCACGGCATCGGCTGGCGCCTGATGGCGATCATGATCGAGTACGCGAAGTGGCTGGGGCTGGACGTGGTGGAAGGCCAGGTGCTGCGCGAGAACAGCACCATGCTGGCGATGTGCCAGAGCCTGGGCTTCAAGACCAAGCTGGATCCGGACGACCCGACGGTGATGATGGTGACCCTGCCGGTGCAGCAGGTCGACGTCGCTGCGCCCCCGCTGTAGAGCCGAGCCCACGCTCGGCTGCATTTCATGCCATGCCCGGCGGAACGTCGGATTCAACGCAGCGGTTCCACCACCACCGCCGTGCCATAGCACAGCACCTCGGTCAGCCCGGTCATCACGTCGGTGGCGTCATAGCGCATGCCGATGATCGCGTTGGCGCCCAGCTGCCGCGCGTGCTTGACCATGTCGCGGTAGGTTTCCTCGCGGGCCTGCTCGCACAGTTCGGTGTAGATGGTGATGTTGCCGCCGAAGAGTGTCTGGATGCCGCCCAGGAAATTGCCGACGATCGAGCGCGAACGCACGGTGATGCCGCGCACCACGCCCAGGCTGCGGGCCACGCGGTAGCCCGGCAGCTCGAAGGCGGTGGTGACCAGGGAATCCTCGAAGCGCAGGGCCGGAGGGGAGGGGATGCCACTGTTGTAGGGGTCTGCCATGGTCGCGTCCGTGTCGGTGTCTTCGGTAGAGTCGAGCCATGCTCGACTGGCTGTGCTCGACTCTACAGCCCAACGGCCCGTTGCGGCATGGTCGTGCCCACCCCGCCGCGCGACAATACCCCCATGACCGATCGCATCCCCCTGCTGCTGCTCCCCGGCCTGCTCAACGACGCCGAGCTGTGGCGCGCGCAGCTGGCCGACCTGGCCGACATCGCCGATTGCACCGTGGGTGACCAGACCCGTGGCGAGACGCTGCAGGCGGTGGCCGAGGACGTGCTGGCGCAGGCCCCCGAGCGCTTCGCCCTGGCGGGTTTCTCGCTGGGGGGCTTCGTCGCCCAGCAGATCCTGCGCATCGCGCCCGAGCGCGTGCTGCAGCTGGCCCTGGTCGATACCTCGATCCATGCCGATTCGCCCGAGCGTGCCGAACAGCGCCGCAGCCAGCGCGCCAGCGTGCGCCTGCCCGGCAAGTTCCATGGCTTCGGTGATGCGCTGATGCGCAGCTACATCGATGCGTCGCGGCTGGACGACTACGTGCTGGTGCAGCGCGTGCGCGACATGACCGCGCGGCTGGGGGCCGAAGTGTTCCTGCGCCAGAGCGGGCTGGAACGGCGCGACGGCCATGACGTGCTGGCCGCGTACCGCGACCCGCTGCTGATTGTCTGCGGTGCCAACGATCGCATCACGCCGTTGGCGGTGAGCGAGGAAATGCACGCGCTGGTGCCGCACTCGCAGCTGGTGGTGGTGCCCGACTGCGGGCACCTGGCACCGATGGAAAAGCCGGACGACGTGAGTGCGGCGATGCGCGGCTGGTTGTTGCAGCTCTGATGAATCCGCCGGGCATGACCCGGCGGACGTTTCCCACGGTGGCGCCGGGCGATGCCCGGCGGCGTCCGATCAATCCCAGGCCGGGGCGATGCCTTCCGGGTTGGCGAGGCGCTGACCGCGGTCGAGCTTGGCGATCTGCGCCATGTCTTCGTCGGTCAGGCGGATCGCGGCCGCTTCCAGGTTGCCGGCCAGGTTGTCGCGCTTGGTCGACGACGGGATGACCGCAAAGCCCTGCTGCAGCGCCCAGGCCAGTGCAACCTGGGCCGGGGTGGCCTGGTGGCGGCCGGCAATGGCCTGGATCACCGGATCCTTCAGCACTTCGCCGTAGGCCAGGCTCATGTAGGCGGTGATGGCGATGCCGTTGTCCTGCAGGAATTTCACCAGCAGGCGGTTCTGCAGGTACGGGTGGATCTCGATCTGGTTGGTGGCGATGGCGCCGGCGCCGAGGATCTCGATCGCCTTGCGGGTCTGGGCGATGGTGAAGTTGGAGATGCCGATCTCGCGGGTCAGGCCCTGCGCCTTGGCCTCGGCCAGCGCCGGCAGGTATTCCTCCATCGGCACGTCCACCTTGTCATTCGGCGAGGGCCAGTGGATCAGGGCCAGGTCGACGTGGTCGGTGCGCAGCTTTTCCAGGCTGGTACGCAGGCTGGCCAGCAGCGCATCGCGCTTGAACTCGGTGATCCACACCTTGGTGGTCAGGTAGATCTCGTCGCGCGGCACGCCGGATTCGGCGATGGCCTGGCCGACCTCGGCTTCATTGCCGTAGATCTGCGCGGTGTCGATGGCGCGGTAACCGACGTCCAGCGCGTTGCGCACCGAATCGATGACGGTCTGGTCTTTGAGGCGGAAGGTACCAAGACCAAAGGCGGGGACAGTCATGGAAAGCTCCAACGGGGGGAAAAGGAGTGAACGGGAAGGGTAGGGCAGGGACCGTATGCATGCCGGCAACGGTGCATTGCATGGCCGGTCAATGTGCCGCCACGGCGATGCCATCGGCACGGTGGTCGACGCCATCGCGGCGGTCCAGGCGGCCGCTGAGCACGGTCAGCGCATAGGCCAGCACCACCACCAGCGCACCCAGCCACGGGGTATGCATCAGGCCGATGTGCTCCACCACCAGGCCACCCAGCGAGGCACCCAGGGCGATGCCGATGTTGAACGCGGCGATGTTCAGGCCCGAGGCGACGTCGGTGGCCTGCGGCGCATAGCGCTGCGCCTGCTTGACCACGTACACCTGCAGGCCGGGCACGTTGCCGAACGCCACCGCGCCCAGGGCCAGCACGGTCAGCAGCATCAGCCAGGTGTTGTAGGCGGTGAAGGTGAGCACGAACAGCACGATGGCCAGCAGCGCGAAGATGCGCTTGAGCGCCGGCACCGGGCCCAGGCGGTCGGCCAGGCGGCCACCCCACAGGTTGCCGATCGCCACCGACACGCCGTACACCAGCAGCACCAGGCTGACCGCATTGGCCGAGAAACCGGTGACGTCCTGCAGGATCGGCGCCAGGTAGGTGAAGGCCAGGAACGTACCGCCATAGCCCAGCGCGGTCATCGCATAGACCAGCAGCAGGCGCGGCTGCGCCAGTACGCCCAGCTGCTGGCGGAAGCTGGCCGGCGCGCTCTGCGGCACGTTGCGCGGCACGAACAGCAGCGCACCCAGCAGGGCCACCACGCCCAGCCCGGCCACGGCCAGGAAGGTCGCGCGCCAGCCCAGGTGCTGGCCGATGAAGGTGCCCAGCGGCACGCCGGTCACCAGGGCCACGGTCAGGCCGGTGAACATGATGGCGATCGCACTGGCCGCTTTCTCCTTTGGCACCACCGCGGTGGCGATGATCGAGCCGATGGAGAAGAACACGCCGTGCGCCAGGCCGGTGAGGATGCGGGCGACGATCAGCGAGGTGTAGCCCGGCGCCATCCAGGCGATGACGTTGCCCAGGGTGAACATCAGCATCAGCGCCACCAGCAGCTGCTTGCGCGGCACGCGGCCGGTCAGCGCGGTCAGCACCGGCGCGCCGATGGCCACGCCCAGCGCGTACAGCGAGACCAGCAGGCCGGCCGAGGGCAGGCTGACGTGGAGGTCGGCGGCAATGGTGGGGATCAGGCCGACGATGACGAACTCGGTGGTGCCGATGGCGAACGCGCCGAGGGTCAGCGCCAGCAGGGCGAGGGGAATGCCACGGGTCATGGCAGGCTCCGAAGGGAAGGAAGGCGCGCAGTGTGCGCGGCGCACCTTTGCCGAAAAACCAGTCTTCACGCCAATCACTCTTGCCTGGTGGTCAATAATGGGGCCATGAAGACGACCCTCGACGAAATGCAGGCCTTCCTGGCCGTCATCGACAGCGGCTCGATCAGCGCCGCCGCCGAACAGCTGGGACAGACCCCCTCCGGCGTCAGCCGCGCGCTGGGCCGGCTGGAGGAAAAGCTGGGCACCACCCTGCTGACCCGCACCACGCGCCGCCTGCACCTGACCGCCGAGGGCGAGGCCTACCTGCGCCACGCGCGCGCGATCATCGATGCGGTGGAGTCGGCCGAAGAACAGATGGCCGCCCGCCGCGAGCGCCCGGCCGGACGGCTGCGCGTGGATGCGGCCATGCCCTTCGTGCTGCACGTGATCGCGCCGCTGGTGGCCAGCTATCGCGCGCGCTACCCGGAGGTGCAGCTGGAACTGAACAGCTCCGAGCGCTACATCGATCTGCTGGAACGGCGCACCGACCTGGCCATCCGCATCGGCCCGCTGGCCGATTCGACCCTGCATGCGCGCGCGCTGGGACGCTGCCGGCTGCAGCTGGTGGCCAGCCCGGCCTATCTGGCCGCGCACGGCGAACCGTCCAGCGTGGCCGCACTGGGCCAGCACACGCTGCTCGGTTTCAACGAACCGGAATCATTGAACCGCTGGCCGCTGCCGGGCGATGCCGACGGGCAGCTGCTGGTGCGTCCGGATATCGCCGTATCCAGCGGCGAAACCCTGCGCCGGCTGGCGGTGGAAGGCGTAGGCATCACCTGCCTGTCCGACTTCGTGACCGACCGCGATCGCGCCGCCGGCACGCTGGTGCCGGTGCTGGCCGCGCAGACGCTGGATGTCTACCAGCCGATCCACGCGGTGTATTACCGCAACACCGCGGTGTCGGCGCGCATCAGTTCGTTCCTGGATCACCTCGGCGAAGTGATGGCGCAGGGTGATTACCTGCGCTGATCCTGCCGTCGCCCGACCAACGGTCGGGCGCTACCGGTGGGGCTGATGGGTGCGGACCGGCTCCCTTGGTGGGTGCGGACCGGCCCTCTCGGTGGGTGCGGACCGGCCCTCTCGGTGGGTGCGGACCGGCCCTCTCGGTGGGTGCGGACCGTTGGTCCGCACTGATCCTGCCGTCGCCCGACCAACGGTCGGGCGCTACCCATTCAACACCGCCACGCCACGCGTACCACCGCACCGGTGCGGCACCGTCATGCCGCGCGCGCGAAGCCGCCCTGCGTCGTCGCCGCACTCGACAGATCAAATACATCCACCGCTTCGATCAGCCGGTCCGCCTGCTGCTCCAGGCTGCGCGCGGCCGCACTGGCTTCTTCCACCAGCGCCGCGTTCTGCTGGGTGGTGCCATCCATCTGGATGACGGTCTGGCTGACCTGCTCGATGCCCGCACTCTGTTCCTGCGATGCTGCGGAAATCTCGGCCATGATGTCGGTCACGCGCTGCACCGACGCCACGATCTCGGCCATCGTGTCTCCCGCCTGGCGCACGCGCTGGGCGCCGTGGCCGACCTGTTCCACCGAGGCTTCGATCAGGGTCTTGATCTCCTTGGCAGCCGCCGCCGAACGCTGCGCCAGGGTGCGCACCTCGCTGGCCACCACCGCGAAGCCACGGCCCTGTTCGCCGGCACGCGCCGCTTCCACGGCTGCGTTCAACGCCAGGATGTTGGTCTGGAACGCGATGCCATCGATGACGCTGATGATCGCCGCGATCTGCCGCGAGGACGTCTCGATCGCGCCCATGGTCGCCACCACCTGGCCGACCACTTCACCGCCCTGCGAGGCCACGCCATGCGCGCCGATCGCCAGCTGGTTGGCTTGGCGCGCATGCTCGGCATTCTGGCGCACGGTGGAGGTCAGTTCCTCCATCGACGCAGCCGTTTCTTCCAGGTTGGCCGCCTGCTGTTCGGTGCGGCGCGACAGATCGTTGTTGCCAGCAGCAATCTCGGCGGCAGCCGAATGGATGTTGCCCGAGGTGTGCTTGATGTCGGTAACAATGGTCGCCAGCTGCGCCGCGGTGGTGTTGGCATCGCTGGCGATGCGCGCGAACACGCCCTGGAAATCGCCGTGCATGCGTGCGCCCAGGCGGCCATCGGCAATCGCCCGCAGCATCGCCGAAACCTCGCCCAGGTTCTGTTCGGTGCCCTGCATCAGCTGGTTCAGGCCATCGACCATCGCGCGGAAGTCATGCTCGAAACGTGCGGTGTCGCCGCGCTGGCTGAAATCGCCGGCCGCCGCAGCACCGGCCAGGCGGCGGATCTCGCCGTTGATCGCGCCGAGATTGCGCTTGACCGCATCCAGCGCCTCGGTGATCACCGCCTTTTCGCCCGGCAGGCGTTCCATGTCCTGGCTGAGGTCGCCCACCGCATAGCGGCCCATGACCGCGATCGCGCGCATCTTCACCTGGATGTGTGCGTCGACCAGCGCGTTGGTGTCGGCCACCATGCGTCCGTACGCGCCGGGGAACGCAGCGGCCTGCATGCGGTGGCTGATGGTGCCGGCGTCGTGTGCCTGCGCCATCGCCGCCTGTGCGGCAAGCACGTCGCGCAGGGTGCCCTGTACGGCCTGCATGGCCTGCGCCAGGCGGCCGATCTCATCGCGGCTGTGCACCCGCACCACATGGTCCAGGTCACCGGCGGCCACTGCGCGTGCGGCGGCTTCCACCGCCAGCACCGGTTGCACCACGGCACGCCGCAGCCACCAGCCCAGGCCGGCCAGCAACAGCACCGCTGCGGTGATGGTCAGCACCGCGCACACCACCAGCGTGCGCCGTGCCTGCTGCGAACGCGCGGCCACCGCGGCTTCGGCCACCTGCGAGGCGTGCGTGCCCAGCGCATCCAGCGCCGCCGCCACCGGACGATCCTTGCCGCGTACCAGCCTGTCACCGGCGGCAGGGTCGTAGCCGGCTTCGGCAAAGGCCTGCAGGGCGGCGTGGTAGTCCTTCTGCAGCTGCGCGTGCAGGGCGCTGAAGGCCTTCGCCATGTCGCGGGTGCGTGCATCGGGGCTGGTGGCCAGGCCGCTGGCCAGTGCCTCCACACGCTTGCCCTCGTCATCGAAGGCCTGCAGGTGGCGCTGGCGCAGCGCCTCGTCGTGGCCGCGCAGCAGCACGTTCTTCCATTCCTGCACCTGGCCGCGGAACTCACGCTGCAGGTGCTCGGCAGCGCGGCTGTGGGCGACCTCCGCGGGCACTTCGGTGGACAGCTTCAGCCACGCCGATGCCAGGCCCGCGAGGGCGCACAGCAGGACGATGGCCAGGCCGACGGATACAGCACCAAGCAGCTTCGACTGCAGCCGCGGCGCACGGGAGGAGGCGTTCATGGGGCGGACTCACGGAAGGGAGGCGATGCGGTATCGACCGCGCTTGAGTCCTCTGAAGTGCGAAGCCGATCACATTACCGTTGCGTTTAGAGAGGTGAAGAAAATCTTTCATAGGACAGATGTGTCCATATGGAACGAAAGCGGACCCTCGACAGCGGATTTAAATGTAACTATCGTAGTTACATGAAATCCGCCAACCCGCTCTCCGACGCGCTGCATGTAATGGCCCACCTGGTCGGCCAGGAAGGCCCGCGCACGTCCGAACAACTGGCTGCCTGCCTGCCGACCCATCCGGTGGTCATCCGCCGCCTGCTGGCACAGATGCACAAGGCCGGCCTGGTGCGCAGCACGCGCGGCCATGGCGGTGGCAGCCAGCTGGCGCGCGAGGCGGCGCAGATCAGCCTGCATGACATCTACCTGGCCGTCGGCGCCCCGCCACTGGTGCAGGTCGGCAACCGCGACAACGGCGGTGGCTGCCCCATCCAGCAGCTGGTCAACCAGGCCCTGCAGGACGGCGCGCGCGAGGCCCAGCGCCTGCTCGAAGCGCGCCTGCAGGCCAGCACCCTGGACCAGCTGGGCGCCGATTTCGCCCGCCATCTTGCCCATCACCGTTCCCTGGAAGGTCACCATGAATCCTGATGTCCTCATCGTCGGCGGCAGCTACGCCGGCATCGCCGCCGGCCTGATCCTGGCCCGTGCGCGCCGCCCGGTCACGATCATCGACAGCGGCCTGCCGCGCAATCGTGCCGCCAGCCACTCGCACGGCGTGCTGGGGCAGGACGGCATCAGCGGCGCCGAGCTGCTGAAGAACGCGCGCCAGCAGCTGCTCGACTACCCCACCGTGCGCTGGCTGCAGGGCGAGGTGGTGCACGCGCAGGCCAACGCCGAGGGCGTGGACGTGCGCACTGCCGATGGCCAGGTGCTGGCCGCCCGCAAGCTGCTGCTGGCCACCGGCATTGCTGACCAGTTGCCCGATCTGCCGGGCCTGGCCGAACGCTGGGGCAGCACCGTGCTGCATTGCCCGTACTGCCATGGCTATGAAGTCGGGGGCGGTGCCATTGGCCTGCTTGGCGGTCACCCGATGTCGGCCGCCAAGGCGCCGCTGTTCGCCGAGTGGGGCAATGTCACCTTCTTCAGCCAGGGCCTGCCGATCAGTGATGAAGAACAGGCCGCCATGCAGCAGCGCGGCGTGCAGGTTGAAACCATTCCGGTGGTGGGCGTGCAGGGCGAGCAGCCCACCTGGCTGGAAGTGGAACTGGCCGATGGCCGCCGCATCGCCCAGCGCGCCCTGTTCGTGCCGGCGATGCAGCAGATGGCCACGCCGCTGGTGCAGCAGCTCGGCTGCACCCTGGTGGAAAGCCCGATGGGCATGCTGGTGGAGGTCGACATGATGAAGCAGACCTCGGTGCCGAACGTGTATGCCGCCGGTGATGCGACCACGGTCGGCAACATCACCCTGGCAATGGCTGAAGGCGTGCGCGCGGGCATCGGCGTGCACCACGCGCTGGTGGCCGAGGACAGCGTGCCGCGCTGAACGGCGCGCTGTCCCAGTAGATCCACGCCATGCGTGGATGCAACCATCACCCCTTCACGCACAGCACCTGGCGGAGCGTGTGCACCACCTCCACCAGGTCGCGCTGCGCGGCCATCACATCATCGATCGACTTGTACGCCGCCGGTGATTCATCCAGCACGCCGCTGTCCTTGCGGCATTCCACGTGCGCGGTGGCCTCGCGGTGCTGCGCCAGGGTGATCTGCTGCCGCGCCGCGCCACGGCTCATCACCCGGCCGGCGCCGTGGCTGCAGCTATGGAAGCTGTCGGTGTTGCCCTTGCCGCGCACGATGTAGCTGCGCGTGCCCATGCTGCCGGGAATGATGCCCAGCTCGCCTTCGCGCGCGCTGACCGCACCCTTGCGCGTCACCAGCAGTTCCTGCCCTGCGTGCGTTTCCTTCTGCACGTAGTTGTGGTGGCAGTTCACCGCCATCGCGGCCAGCTTGAACTTCGGCAGTCGCTGGCGCATCTCGGCCAGCACCCGCGCCATCATCGCCTCGCGGTTCTGCCGTGCGTAGTCCTGCGCCCACGACACCGCCTGCACGTAATCATCAAACAGCGGCTCGCCCTCCATGAAGAACGCCAGGTCCTTGTCCGGCAGATGGAAGCCGAGCACGCGGCGTTCCAGTTCGCGCCGCGCCTGTTCGATGAAGTAGGTCCCGATCAGGTTGCCGGTGCCGCGCGAACCGCTGTGCAGCATCACCCACACCGCATCGGTCTCGTCCAGGCACAGTTCGATGAAGTGGTTGCCGCCGCCCAGCGTGCCCAGCTGGCAGTCCAGCTTGTCGGTGCGGATCCGCCGGTGCTTTTCCTTGATCTGCTCCAGGCCCGCGGCCAGGCCGGACTGCACCAGCCGCGTGCCGATGCTGTCAGGCAGCCGCTGGTGCTCGCCGCCGCGGCCGTTGCCCACCGGCACGCTGCGCTCGATGCCGCTGCGCAGCTGGCGCAGGTCATCAGGCAGGTCGTTGGCACGCAGCGTGGTTTGTACCGCGGCCATGCCACAGCCGATGTCCACGCCCACGGCCGCGGGAATGATCGCGCCCCGCGTGGGGATCACCGAGCCGACGGTCGCGCCCTTGCCCAGGTGCACGTCGGGCATGACCGCCACCCAGGGCCCGACGAACGGGATCGCTGCGATGTTGCGCAGCTGCGCGTGGGCTTCGGCCTCCAGCGGAACGCCGTCCACCCAGCCCTTGATCGGCGTAGTGCCTTCGGCATGCAGCCATTGATAGTTGTGTTGAATGTCCATCTCGTAGTGAATGTCCTGCACGGGCCGGCACCACGGCACGGCCGTGGGCGTCTGCCCGTGGTTGCAGCGCGGACGCTGCGGAAGTGAAGGTGCAGGCACCCGCCCTCGACGACACGTCGTGGGGTAGGGCGCTGCTGGAGTGTGCAGATCGGTCCGCCTGTGCCAGGCGCGTGCCATGGCACGGCAGGCGTGTCCGGATCAGTGTGCGGCGGCGTGCCGCGCGGAGTGCAGAGCTGGCATCGCGGGTCCTTGTATCGACGCAGATGAAAACGCCCCCGGAAATGCAGTCCGAGGGCGTCGTCAGTCCTCGGAGATCGGGGTGGCCGATCTCCGCAGGGCGGGCATCAGGCCGTTGTCAGCAGGCTTTCCTCGCCCGGCGCACGCTTCGCCACGTCCATGCGCAGGCATGGCAGCAGGTTGGCGATGGCGACGACGGGTGTGTTCAAGGAAGGTCTTCCGTTGCGGGTTGAAACGTGGCGCGCACGATAAACGACGTTCATTGCGTGCGCAACCCATTCACGCTGGGGCGTCTGCAGGTTTCCCGCGCCTCAGCCTTCAACGCTGGCGGCATCCAGCTGTGCGATGTCCTGCACGCTCAGGCCGACATTGGCGGCCGCGAGCAGGTCATGCAGCTGCTCGACGCTGGTGGCGCTGACGATCGGCGCGGTGATCGACGGCCGTGCGATCTGCCACGCCAGTGCAATCTGTGCGGCACTGGCGCTGTGCTTGCTGGCCACGTCATCCAGCGCCTGCAGGATGCGCAGGCCGCGCGGATTCAGATAGCGCTTGACGACCGTCTCGCCGCGCGCCGGGCTCTTGGCGGCATCGTCCGCGGTGCGGTACTTGCCACTGAGGAAACCGCTGGCCAGTGCGTAGTAACCGATCACACCGATCTGCTCGCGCTGCACCAGCGGTTCCAGTTCCTTCTCGTAACCGGCGCGGTCGTACAGGTTGTACTCTGGCTGCAGCGTTTCATAGCGCGGCAGCTTGTAATCCGTGGACACCTTCAGCGCATCGGCCAGGCGTGTGGCGCTGTAGTTGGACGCACCGATGGCGCGCACCTTGCCCGCTTCGATCAGGCGCCCGAACGCGGCCAGCGTTGCTTCCAGCGGCGTCGATTCATCGTCCTCGTGGGCCTGGTACAGATCGATGACGTCGGTCTGCAGGCGGCGCAGCGAATCTTCCACCGCAGCATTGATGTTGTCCGGCGTCAGCCCGGGGCGCTCGGCCCACTTGGCCACCTTGGTGGCGAGCACGACCTTGTCACGCTTGCCGCTGCGGGCGAACCACTTGCCGATCAGCGTTTCCGATTCGCCACCCTGGTTGCCCGGCACCCAGGCCGAATAGACATCGGCGGTGTCGACCAGGTTGAAGCCGGCATCGACGAAGGCATCGAGCAGGGCGAAGCTGGCCTTCTCATCGGCGCTCCAGCCAAACACGTTGCCACCGAAGGCGAGCGGACGTACATGCAGGCCGGAACGGCCCAGTTCGCGGGTTGCCGTCATGGGCACGGACTCCTTGGGGGTAGTCCTGCAGCATAGAGCGCGATGTGTGACCGCGCTGCGGCGCTGGACACAAAACAGTGTTCCGTCGCGGGCGCGTGGCTAACGTTTTGTGAACACCTTGCGCGCGGTGGCTGCTAGTCTCGCCGCATCTTCCGCTGGAATCGCCCCGATGATCGCTGCTTTGTCCCTGCGTGGTTGCCGCCTGCTGCTTGCCTCGGCCCTGCTTGTTGCTGTCCCCGCATTCGCTGCCCCGGCCACGGTGGCACCGGCGAAGATCCAGGTCACGCCGGCCATCGACGCGGCGGTGAAGGCGTCCACCCGCGACCCTGCCAACGTCAAGCGCGACAACTACCGTCATCCGGCGCAGTCGCTGGCCTTCTTCAAGGTCTCGCCGGAAAAGACCGTTATCGAGATCACGCCCGGCAACGGCTGGTACTCGGAAATCCTGGCGCCGCTGCTGCGTGACAAGGGCCACTACATCGCTGCCGTGGTCGATCCGTCTGCCGTGCCCGAAGGCCGGGGCCGTGATTACCAGCAGCGCAGCCGCGATGGCCTGGAAAAGAAGTTCGCCGGCGCACCGGCCCAGTTCGACAAGGCCGCCGTGGTGGGCTACGACCCGGCCAAGCCGGTATTCGGCCCGGCCAATTCAGCCGATGTGGTGCTGACCTTCCGCAACGTGCACAACTGGCGCAAGGCCGGCCAGGCCCAGGGCATGTTCCAGGGGTTCTTCAACGTGCTCAAGCCGGGCGGCGTGCTGGGCGTGGTCGAACACCGCGCCAAGGCCGACGTCGCCGACGACGATGACACCGGCTATGTCGGCCAGCAGCAGGTCATCGCCATGGCCGAGGCCGCGGGTTTCAAGCTGGACGCGCGCACCGAGGTCAATGCCAACCCGCGTGATACCAAGGACCACCCGAACGGCGTGTGGACCCTGCCGCCGACCAACCAGCATGACAAGGCCGACGATGCGAAGTACCAGGCCATCGGCGAAAGCGACCGCATGACCCTGCGTTTCGTGAAGCCGTAAGCCGGTAGCGCCGGGCCACGCCCGGCGAGCGCAGCGGCGTGGCAAGGGAGGCGACGTGCATCCGCCGGGCATGGCCCGGCGCTACCCCAAGGGACTGAACCGTTGAACAAAGTCTTCTACATCTTCGTCGCGGTGCTGGTACTGGCGCGGCTGTTTGATTTCGTGTTTTACGGTGGCCATGCCTACGATCTGATGGCGACGGTGGGGTTTGCCGTGGTGTTCGCCGGCGCGCTGCTGGAAGAACGGGCGCGCCGGGCCCGCCCGCCGCTCGCACGCCTGCGGCGCCGCGCCAATGTCATCGCCGCATGCGGTATCGCGCTGGTGCTGGGTTCGTTCCTGCTGGAATGGAAGGTCTTCGGCTGAGGAAGGCGGCCGAGCGTGGGCTCGGCCCTGCAATTCCGGGCGCGCAGCGCGGCGTGGGACAATGCCGCATCCACTGCCTGCCGTGCCCGCGATGCTGATTGCCTTCAACAAGCCCTTCAACGTCCTCTGCCAGTTCACCGACCGCAGCGTGCCGCCGCGGCCGACCCTGGCCGGCTTCGGCCTGCCGCCGCGCGTGTACGCGGCGGGCCGGCTGGACCATGACAGCGAGGGCCTGCTGCTGCTGACCGACAACGGCACCCTGGCGCACAAGCTGACCGACCCGAAGCACAAGGCCGACAAGACCTACTGGGTGCAGGTGGAAGGCACGCCCAGCGATGAACAGCTGCAGCAGCTGCGCGATGGCGTGGTGCTGAACGATGGGCCGACCCTGCCGGCGAAGATCGAGCGCCTCGATCCGGCGCCGGAACTGTGGCTGCGTGATCCGCCGGTGCGTTTCCGCAAGACCGTGCCCGACAGCTGGCTGGCCATCACGATCCGCGAAGGCCGCAACCGCCAGGTGCGGCGGATGACCGCGGCGGTGAACCTGCCCACCCTGCGCCTGGTGCGCGTGGCGATGGGCCCCTACCGCCTGGATGACCTGCAGCCGGGGCAGTGGCGGCAGATCGGCTGAAACAAAAAGGCCGGAGGCCTTGCGGCGTCCAGCCCTTCTGGTCCCCGGCCAGCGCCCTTCCTGCGGAAGGGATCCGACCCAGGCCTACATCACGCGTCGCTGCCGATGTCGCTGTGCTCGTCCACCACGGTGTCGTTGCGGCGGTCACGCGCGTTGATGCGCTGCGCCTGGCCGTTGACCACATGGCCATTGCCGGCCTTCTTCTTCTGCTGCTTGCGGTACAGCGCGTAGCCCAGCAGGCCCACGCCCACGGCTGCAGCAGCCACGGCCACGGCCGGGTTGCGGCGCACGAACTTGGTGGCGACCTTGCCGCCGGTCTTCACCGCACCCACGGCGGCGCCGGTCTTGATCCAGTCACTGGCCTGCGGGCCGAGATGGCGCAGGCTGCCACCCGCACTCTTCAGGCCATCGCCGGCGGTGTGCGCCAGTTCCAGGGCGCGCTCCAGGGCGCGGTCGGTGATTACGGTCAGCTTGCTCATGCGGGGGGTCCTTTGCCTCGGGTCGAAGTCCAGTGTGTCCTGCTGCCTGTAAACGGTATGTCAGTCAGGGCAGTCGATGAGGTGACTCTACCCCAGCCATTCAGGATCAGGCAGGGTGGGGCAGCCGGTAGTGCCGGCCGCTGGCCGGCAAATCCTGGTGCATGGGGACACGGCGTCTGCCGGCCAGCGGCCGGCACTACCCCTCACGTTCCGCGCGGCTTGGCCCGGTGCGTGGCGGTCGCCGTCCACGGGTCGTCCGGCCAGGGATGGCGCGGGTAACGGCCCTTCATCTCCTTCTTCACCTCGGCATAGGTGTTTTCCCAGAAGTTGCGCAGGTCCTGGGTGACCTGCAGCGGGCGGCCGCCGGGTGAGAGCAGGTGCAGGGTGAGCGGCACGCGGCCATCGGCGATGCGCGGGGTGTCGGCCAGGCCGAACAGCTCCTGCAGCTTCACCGCCAGCACCGGCGGCAGCGGTTCGCCGCTCTCGCTGTCCAGCGCGTAGCTGATCGGCCGCTCCAGCCCGGAGGGCACGGTGATGCGGGTCGGCGCATGGCGTTCCACCAGCTGCCGCTGCGACCACTCCAGCGGTGACTTCAGCGCTTCGCCGAAGCTGGCTTCGTCCAGCGCATCCAGTCGCGTCTTGCCGGCAAACGCTGGCTGCAGCCACCGCGCGCGCGTGGCCAGCAGGGCATCATCGCTGCAGTCGGGCAGGCCCAGCTCGGGCATCCAGCGGCGCAGTGATTCCACCCGGGCCTGCCACTGACGCAGGCCCTCCGTCCACGGCAGCGCGGACAGGCCCAGCTCGGCTACCGCATCGGTCAACGCCTGCGCGGCCTGCTGCGGATCGACCCGGCCGGCCGAGCGGCTGTCCAGCACGATGCGATCAAAGCGGGTTTCGCGCAGGGCCACCAGGGCGCGGCGTTCGCTGTCCCAGCGCACGGCGTCTTCTGTCACAAAGCGCTCCGGCCACGCCTTGCGCAGGCCATTCTCATCCACCGGCGCAGCGCGCAGCAGCAGCGCGTCGCGTGCCTCGAAGCGCAGCTCGCTGGCCACCAGCCAGGGTTCGCCGCGCAGATCGCTCAGTTCGTGCAGGCGCGCGCTGCGGCCATTGGCCAGCAGGTAGCGCAGCGGGTCGCTGGGGTGCTGGAAGGCGATGCGGTCGGGGAAGGCGTGGGCCAGCAGGTCGCCCAGCTCATGCGCCTCGATGCTGGCCGGTGGCGTGGAATCACAGCGCAGGCGTCGGCGCCATTGCCTGGCAGCCGCATCGATGGCGGCCAGCCCGCTGCGGTTGGCATCGGACGGTGCGCGGCCATTACGGAAGGCGGCCAGCGCACGCCACCGCGCCGCCAGCGCATCCCCCCCCTGGCGCAGCGGATCGCGTGCCTCCAGCAGCGCGGCCAGATCGGCGGCCAGCGCCTGCGCGCGTGCATCGGGTGCGGCCAGCAGCATCGCTGCCATGCGCGGGTGGGTGCCCAGCGCCAGCACGCGACGGCCCAGCGCGGTGATCGCGCCGGTGTCCGACAGTGCGCCCAGCCGCTGCAGCAGCTCGCGTGCGGCAGCCATCGGGCCCGAGGGCGGTGGATCGAGGAAACGCAGATCGCTGCTGCCCCATGCGGCCAGTTCCAGCGCCAGCCCGGCCAGTTCCACCTGGTCGATCTCGGCGCGGCGCTGTGGCTCCAGCCGCTGCGACTGCGGCCACAGCCGCCACGCCACGCCCTCGGCCACGCGACCGGCGCGTCCAGCGCGCTGGTCGGCCGACGCCTGCGCGATGGCCACCACGTCCAGCCGGGTGAAGCCACTGTTGGGGTCGTAGCGCGGCTCACGCGCCTGGCCGCTGTCGATCACCACGCGCACGCCGGGCAACGTCACCGAAGATTCGGCCACGTTGGTGGCCAGCACCACGCGGCGGCGGCCATCGCTGGCCGCCTGCAGCACGCGTGCCTGCTGCTCCACCGGCAGCTCGCCGTGCAGCGCCAGCACCTCGACACCGCCATCGAGCGAATCCTGCAGGCCCGCCTGCACCCGCGCGATCTCGCGCTGGCCGGGCAGGAACACCAGCAGGTCGCCGGGATGTTCGGCCAGGGCCTGCTGCACGGCACGGCGCACCTGCAGTTCCAGTGCTTCATCGCGGCGTGCCGGGAAGTGGCTGATCGCCACCGGGTAACTGCGTCCTTCGCTGCTGAGGCGCGGCGCATCAAGGAAACGCGCCAGCCGCTCGCCATCCAGCGTGGCCGACATCACCACCAGGCGCAGGTCGTCGCGCAGCTGCGCCTGCACGTCCAGCGCCAGGGCCAGGCCAAGGTCGCCGCTGAGATGGCGCTCATGGAATTCATCGAACAGGATCGCGCCGACCGTTTCCAGCATCGGGTCGTCCTGCAGCATGCGGGTCAGGATGCCCTCGGTGACGACTTCAATCCGCGTGCGCGCCGAGACCTT